>Ga0209573_1005896_pt1 | contig 10638 bp, 5 predicted proteins | sample TNRBio252014_DNA_FD_185870 | JGI IMG/M metagenome (GOLD analysis project Ga0209573, IMG submission 185870) | Wastewater treatment Type I Accumulibacter community from EBPR Bioreactor in Madison, WI, USA - TNR Reactor_6/25/2014_ DNA (SPAdes)... | ecosystem: Engineered > Bioreactor > EBPR >...
GAACGCGGCAAGCCGCACACCGTGGCACTCGTCGCCTGCGCCCGCAAACTCCTCGTCTTCGCCAACACCGTCGTCGCCCGCGGAACCCCGTGGACCGAAAGGCCGGTCGCGGCTTAATGGTTGCTACCGCGCTGAAAGCGCTGTCCGCAAGTTGGTCCGGTCTTCCGCATCGGGACGTAGCCTACATGAAGTGAAGCGGAATGCAGGGACCTTTGCGGCAGGCAAACCTGGATTTCGCTTGCGCTGCATCCGTTGGGGTGGACGGCCCCGCGGCATCTGGTGCCAAGGTTCGCTGTCGAAGTGAACAGGAGCCGTCCATGAACGAGATTACGCGCATTGCGATCGACACGTCCAAGTCCGTCTTCACCCTGCATGGCACGGACGCCGACGGGCGGGCGGTGCTGCGACGAAATCTACGCCGCCAGGACATGGTGCCGTTCTTTGCGCGCCGTCCACCGATGCAGGTGGTGCTGGAGGCGTGCGGCGGCTCGCATCATTGGGGACGTGTGCTGGCCGGGCTCGGCCACGAGGTGCGGCTGATCCCGCCGCAATACGTCAAGCCCTTCGTCAAGCGCGGCAAGAATGATCGCAACGATGCCGAGGCGATCAGCGAAGCCGCGGCCCGGCCGGAGATGCGCGAGGTCGCGGTCAAGTCGGCGGACCAGCAGGCGAAGGCGATGCTGCTGTCGGTGCGCGAGCTCCTGGTGCGCCAACGCACGCAGCTCGTCAACGCGCTGCGCGGACACGCGGCCGAGTTCGGGCATGTCGGCCGCCTTGGCCGCGAAGGCGTGGCGGCGGTGCTGGCCGATGTGGCGGAGGACGCGGAGGTGCCGACGCCGGCCAGGGACGCATTGGCGCTGCTGGGCGCAGAGATCGGCCGGCTGGATGGGCGGCTGGCCGAGGTCGAGGCCGGGCTGGTGGCGCAACATCGACAGACACCAGCCAGCAGGATGCTGGCGGAGGTGCCGGGGATCGGGCCGATCGGTGCGTTGAGCCTGGTGCTGCGGGTCGATTTCACCCAGTTCAAGTCAGGGCGGCATTTCGCCTCCTGGTTGGGGCTGACCCCGCGCGAACAGTCCACCGGCGGCAGGACGCGGCTGGGAGGGATCAGCCGCGCCGGCGACGAGCGGTTGCGCCAGTTGCTGGTGCTGGGAGCGACCGCGGTGATCAGGCAGGCCAAGCCGGGAAAGGCCTCGGCATGGCTCATCGCCTTGCTGGCGAGGCGGCCGCGCAAGCTCGCGGCAGTCGCGCTGGCCAACAAGATGGCCCGCATCGTGTGGGCCATGATGACGAGCGGCGAGGCGTATCGCCAGCCGGCCACCGCCTGACCGCTCGTTGATGCCGGAGGTGCAGGGCTGAGGACGAGAGATGCTGATCGGTCGAACCGACGATCCACAGAACCCGGGTAGCCTGGTGGCCATCAAGGCCGCCCATCCGTTTGGGCGTGGATCGCGGAACCCATCTGGGCCAGCGGACAGCGTGCCGCGCAAAACAGGCCGGACACACGACTGCTATCGCACCAGATCAGATATTCTCGCTCTCAAAACCTTGCATCCAGGGGGCCGTCCACACACGGGCTACGCGTCCCGGCGCTCCCGATCGAAAAGCCGACGCGGGACGGGTCCACTTTGGATCGCTACAAATTGACGTTCCTGGCGAAGAGCAGCAGCCGCGTAGGACCCCCTCGCGGCCGGCAACCCCGGATCGGGCTTCGCTTCAACCGGGCTCCGGGTTGCTGGACTGCTGCCAGGGCCAGCGGCCGTTCAGCTCGACGTCGAGGGTGAAGCTGAGGAACGTGCGGATCAGAACGACGACGGCGAGCACGCCCACCGTGCCGAAGGTGAGTTCGACGGCGACGGTGTGGATGATGTCGGCCGCGACGAGAAACTCGAGCCCCAGCAGGATGCCGCGGCCGAGGCGCTGGCGGACCTCGCGGACGATGGTTTCAGCGCCCGCACCTTTCCCGGCCAGCCGGTATAGCCCGTGGAGCAGGGCGTGGAACGCGACGCCGGCGATGATGGCGATCCCCACCGCCTCGGTGAGCGCGGCGCACCATTCGGCGATCGGCTTCATGAGTTCGGACATGGCGCGCCCTCCCGTGCTGTCGGTTTCGCCGCCTCACCGTCCGTAGCGATTCGGCAGGCGACACGTGTAACCGCCGGCGCGCGGTTGGGGGCCGAGGGCCGGGGGGCCGGCCCGCCCGGTTCGGCGGCTGGACCGGAAGCAGGCGGATGTGCGCATACTCGGCCCCGCCTGCCGGCTGGGTGCGGGCGACGGTCCGGCCGGCGGCGGCGCTGACGACAAATGACGACAAATGACGACATCCGGCCCCGGCATTGACGACACGGATGACGACATTTGACGACATCGGAAAGTGAGCAGGATCAACGGTTCGGGCGGAAAACTGACGACAGATGACGACATTTGACGACAGTTTCGGGGTTCTGCGCGGGCGAGCCGCAGCGGCGCTCCCGCCCCGGTTGCCTACTCGACGGTGACGCTCTTCGCCAGGTTGCGCGGCTGGTCCACGTCGGTGCCCTTCATCACGGCCACGTGGTAGGCCAGCAGCTGGATCGGGATGGTGTAGAGGATCGGCGCCACGAACGGATCGACCGCCGGCAGCTCCACCGTGGCGGCGGCGACGGTGCCCAGCCGGCCGATGCCGTCTTCGTCGGACAGGAAGATCACCTTGCCGCCGCGGGCGATCACCTCCTGCATGTTCGAGGCCGTCTTGTCGAACAGGGCGTCGGACGGCGCGATGACGATGATCGGCATGTTCTCGTCGATCAGCGCGATCGGTCCGTGCTTCATCTCGCCGGCCGCATAGCCTTCGGCGTGGATGTAGCTGATCTCCTTCAGCTTGAGCGCGCCTTCGAGCGCGATCGGGTAGCCGGTGCCGCGGCCCAGGTAGAGGACGTCGCGGGCCTCGACGACGGTGCGTGCGATCTCGGCGATCCGCTGGTCGTGGTTGAGGATCTCGTTCGCCCGGCTGGGCACCTCGGTCAGCGCCCGGCACAGGCGGCGCTCGACCTCGCGGTCGATCTTGCCGCGCTTCGCCGCGAACGCGATCACCAGGCTGGCGAGCACGGTGAGCTGGGTGGTGAACGCCTTGGTGGACGCGACGCCGATCTCCGGCCCGGCCCGGGTCAGCAGGGCGGCGTCCGAGGCCCGGGCCATCGAGCTCTCCTGGACGTTGACGATGCTCAGCACGTGCTGGCCCTGCTTGCGGGCGAACGCCATCGCCGCCAGCGTATCCGCCGTCTCGCCCGACTGGGAGATGAAGATCCCCAGCCCGCCGGCCGGCATGTCGGCGCCCCGGTAGCGGAACTCGGACGCGATGTCGACCTCGGTCGGGATGCGCGCGATCTGTTCGAACCAGTACTTGGCGACCAGCGCCGCATGGTACGAGGTGCCGCAGCCGACCAGGGTGAGCTTGCTGATCCGCGTCGGATCGAAGCCCAGCGGCGGCAGGACGACCACCTCGTTCCACGGGTTCAGCAGCCCGTGCAGGGTGTCACCGATCACCGCCGGCTGCTCGTAGATCTCCTTCAGCATGAAGTGGGGATAGTTCCCCTTGCCGATCATCGCCCCCGACGTGGCGGTGAGCTTGACCGGCCGCTCGACCAGCGCGCCCGAGGCGTCGTGGATGCGCGCACCGTCGAAGGTGACCTCGGCCCAGTCGCCTTCCTCCAGGTAGCAGATGCGGCTGGTGAGCGGTGCGAGTGCCAGCGCGTCGGAGCCGAGATACATTTCGCCGTCGCCGTAGCCGATGGCGAGCGGGCTGCCGCGCCGGGCGCCGATCATCATCTCGGTGTGGCCGGCGAACAGAATCGCCAGCGCGAACGCGCCCTCCAGCCGGCTCAGGGCATCCTTGACCGCCTGCTGCGGCGAGCGGCCGTCGGCGAGGTAGCTGCTGATCAGGTGGACGACCACCTCGGTATCGGTCTCGGTCTCGAACCGGCAGCCCTTCGCCGTCAGCTCGCGGCGGAGTGCGTGGAAGTTCTCGATGATGCCGTTGTGGACCAGCACCACCCGGTCGTCGCCGTGCGGATGGGCGTTGGTCTCGGTCGGCGCGCCGTGCGTGGCCCAGCGGGTGTGGCCGATGCCGATCGTGCCGTCCACCGGATCGGCCTGCAGCAGCGCATCCAGGTTGGCGAGCTTGCCCTGGGCGCGCCTGCGGCGGATCGTCCCGTTGGTCAGCGTGGCGATGCCCGCCGAGTCGTAGCCCCGGTACTCGAGGCGCCGCAGGCCGTCGAGGAGCAGGGGGGCGACGGGTGCCTTACCGATGATGCCGATGATGCCACACATCTCGCTCAGCTCTTGTGTGAGGGTGACGAAGCCGCTTTCGTTGCCCTCTCCGCCGCGCGGCGCTCGCGGAAGTCGCGTGCCCACCCCTGCTTTTCGGTGAGCGGCCCACGGGTGAGCGCCAGGGCGTCGCCGGGGACGTCCCTGGCGACGACGCTGCCGGCACCGACGATGGCGCCGGCGCCGATCCTGACCGGCGCGACGAGGGAGGTGTTGGAGCCGATGAACGCACCGGCCCCGATGTCGGTGTGATCCTTGAAGAAGCCGTCGTAGTTGCAGGTGATGGTGCCGGCGCCGACGTTGGCTCCGGCTCCGACACGGGCGTCGCCGATGTAGGTCAGGTGGTTCACCTTGGCACCGCTCTCGACGGAGGCGTTCTTGATCTCGACGAAGTTGCCGATGTGCGCACCCGGGCCGATCAGTGCACCCGGACGCAGCCGGGCGAACGGGCCGACCAGCGCGCCCGTCGCGACGGACATCCCTTCCAGGTGGCAGAAGCCGCGGATCTCGACGCCGTCGGCGACGCTGACGCCGGGACCGAAGACGACGAACGGGCCGACCACCACGTCTCGTCCCAGCCGCGTGTCGTGGCAGAAGAACACCGAGGCCGGATCGGTCAGGGTCGCCCCCGCCGCCATGGCGCGGGCGCGCAACTGCTCCTGGACGATGCGTTCGGCGACCGCCAGCTCGGCGCGGGAGTTGACGCCGATCAGCTCGGCCTCGTCGCCCTCGACGATGCGGCAGGCGAGGCCGTCGGCCCGCGCCAGGGCGACGATGTCGGTAAGGTAGTACTCGCCCTTGGCGTTGGCGTTGCCGACCCGGTCGAGAAGCCCGTAGAGCCGTGTGCCGTCGACCGCCATGACACCGGAATTGCAGAGCCCGACGGCCCGCTGTTCCGGGGTCGCGTCCTTGGCCTCGACGATCGCGTCCAGCCCGCCGTCGGCGCCCTCGATCAGCCGGCCGTAGGCTCCGGGGTCGTCGGGCCGAAATCCGAGGACGACCACCGCCGGCTCGGGCGCCGAACGACGTGCCTCGAGCATCCGGGCCAGCGTCGCCGACGACAGCAGGGGCGTGTCGCCGTAGACGATCAGCACATCGCCGTCGAACCCCGCCATGACCTCCCGCGCGGCGAGGACCGCATGTCCGGTGCCGAGCCGCTGCGCCTGCACCACCGTCGGATGCGGCGCTACCGCGCGTTCGACCGCCTCCATCTCCTCGCCGATCACCACCACCAGGCGGTCGGGCGACAGCTCAGCGAGACCCGCCAGCAGGTGTGCGATCATCGGCCGGCCGGCGACCGGATGCATGACTTTCGGCAGAGCCGATTTCATCCGGGTGCCGAGGCCTGCTGCGAGAACGACGATACCGGTCTTTCGCTGGCTCATGGTCGATGCTGCGCCTGCTGGGGAAAGAGTGACGTTTGCGAATCGGGCAGGAGCGTGCCATACCCGCCCGGGCATGCCAATTGCGGAAATGTCCTTACGCGAGAACAGCGAGTATGACGATGAGCGCGATCACCGTTGTCGTGTTCGATCTGGACGGGACTCTGATCGACAGCGCTCCGGACCTGCGGACGGCACTCAATTCCATGCTTTCGGCACTGGGGCGCCGGGTGCTGCTGCTGGAGGAGGTTACCGCGATCGTCGGCGACGGCGCCCGGGTGCTCGTGGAGCGTGCTCTGGCGCTGACTGGCGGTGTCGAAGATCACGACGCTGCAGATCTCACACGGCGCTTCATCAACCTCTATGAAAGCCGCTGCTGCTCGGAAACGTCCACGTACGCCGGTGTCGAAGAAGCGCTCCGGCTGCTGGCGGCGGCCGGGCTCGCCTTGGGCATTTGCACGAACAAGCCCGAGCGGGTGACGAGGGCGATACTCTCGGACCTCGGGCTGCTTCACCGTTTCGCCGTCGTCGTCGGCGGTGACACGCTGGGTGGCATCCGAAAGCCCGATCCTCGCCCGCTGCTGGCCACACTGGCGGCACTGGATGCTGCGCCCGCTCAAGGCGTGATGGTCGGCGACAGTCTCAACGACATCGCAGCTGCCCGGGGGGCGGGAGTACCCTTCATCTATCACGCCGGCGGTTACGGCGGGGACGACGCGGCGACCCTGGCGACTTTGGGCATCGATGCCGTCATCCGCGAGTTCTCTGCATTGCCGGACGCAATCCGCGGGCTTTCTTGACAGAGCAGGCGCCATCGATCTTATATGCCCTTGTCCCGGGCGGAATCGGGCGCGTAGCTCAGCGGGAGAGCACCGCCTTCACACGGCGGGGGTCGCTGGTTCAATCCCAGCCGCGCCCACCATCCGCGGCATCGCCGGCTGTGCACGCACCAACCCCACTTTGGCGTTGCTGGCCGTCACACCAGCTGAATGGTCTCGAACGGCCCGCTGTGACCACTCTCCGTACTTTGATAGCTTGCTCCGAAGTCCTTGTTCAAGCGCACATTGTCGACGAGCAAATAGGAGTTCTCCGTCGCCGGCGTTGCGCTCCGGTCGTTGACGACGGCGAGGCCGACCGTGAGTTCACCGGATGCGCTGGCGGTGTAGATGGACGTTCGCCATCCGCTGGCACCGCCGCTGCCCGTCTGCCGCACGTCGCTCAGCTTGAAAATCTGCGGCGCGCCATCGCCCACGACCGTGAACGCTGCGTAGTCGTTGTCCGGAAGAATGTCCCGGGCGTCGAACATCCAGTCGAACGATAGTTGGTCGCCCGCCACGACGTTCACCTTCAGCTTGAATGCCGAGCCGTTCGCCGGGAATGTCGCGTCGACCGGATCGCGCGGCAACGACCGGTCGGGCAGACCGAGGAATGCCTCCAGCTTCGAGACCGTCTCCTGTCCGACCTTCTGCGCCGTCGTGCCGGAGGCTTCGAGGCGCGCCATGTATTGCCCGTCGGTGGGGGTGTATAGCCCTCTTGACCCATCCGTCTCTTGATAGCTGCCGGTGGTGGTCACCGCCGTCGTGGTCCGGTTCTCGGGTGCGAACGGCGATTCGAAGCTGTCGACCAGCCGCTCCGTATCCGATCGGCCATCGACCGTCACCGTCACCTGCGCCTCGTCCGTCCCGCCATGACCGTCGGAGATGCGGTAACGGAAGGTGTCCTGTTGCGACTGACCGGATTCGAGTTGATCGAAACGACCGCTCGGATCGTAGTCGATGGTTCCGTCGGGATTGATTGAGACACTGCCTCGGGTGCCCGTCGTATCAACGGACACCAGCGAGAGCGCGTCGTGATCGTCGGGATCGTCGTCGTTGTCCAGGACGCTTATGCGGATCTTTGTGTCTTCATCAGTGGTCTTGACGTCGTCGACGGCTTCAGGCGCATCGTTGATCCCCTGAACCGCCACGGTTACACGGCCGGTCGCAGTTGCGCCGTCGGTATCGGCCACACGATAGGCGAAGGAATCGTTGAGAGTTTCGCCCGCGCCGAGGCTGCGGAAGCGTCCGGCCGGGTCGTAGTGGATCGACGTTCCGTCAAAGGTCACGGTGCCCAGGGTGCCGGTTACATCGAGATCGAGGAGGTGCACACTGTCACCCGAGTCCGGGTCATGGTCGTTGGACAGCAGCGTCAACGCAGCGACGGTCAGGCGGGTTGCCGCGTCGGTCGCGACCGTATCCGGGGCGGCGACGGGAGCGTCGTTGCGTCCGGCGATACTGACGGAGACGGTGGCCTGACTCGATCCACCGTGGCCATCGGCGGCGCTATACACAAAGCTGTCGCTGCTCGTCTGCCCTCGCGCGAGCGACGCAAACGCGGCGCCCGGGTCGTAGCGGACGGTGCCGTCGGCGTTGACGAAGACGATCGCGCCGGAGGCGAGCGCTACCTGGGCGCCGGGTCCCACCAAGGTGCCGTTGATGGCGCCGACCGACAGCCGGTCGCGCAAGTCCGGATCGCTGTCGTTGCCGAGAACCGCAATCGTCACCGGGGCATCCTCGTCGGTCGCCGCCTGATCGACAGTTGCGGAAGGCGCGTCGTTCACCCCGGTGATGGTGACCGCGACGATACCCGTGGACCGGGCACCGTGCCGATCCTCGACGGTGTAGAAGATGCTGTCCGAGGTCGTCTCGCCGTCACTCAAGCCTGCGAAGGAGGGGATGCCGCGGGGGTCGTAGACGAGCCCGGCGCCAGCCAGGCCGCTGAAGGAAACAGCGGCACCGGTCGTCGAGCCGGCGGCGACGATGCGCAGCGTCGATCGGTCGTCGTCGCGATCGACGTCGTCGTCGTTCCCGAGCACGTCGACTGCGACCGCCCCGCCGTGTTCGGCCATCGTGGCGGTGTCGGGAGTGGCGGTGGGCGCATCGTTGATGCCGGCGACGATGATCGTCGCGCGCCCGATGGAGCTTCCGCCGTTCGCATCACTGGCGACGTAGAGGAACTGGTCGGAGCCGCTCTCGCCTGCCGCCAGTTCGTCGAACCGTCCATGGGGATCGTAGGTGATGCGGCCGTCGATCAGGTTGACCAGACCCCGGCTGCCGGTCGCATCGACACCCACCAGACGGAGTGTGGCGGCGGTGACGCCTGCGGACGGTCGGTCGTTGCCGAGCAGCCCGCTCGCTTCGAGGATTGCCGGCACATCTTCGTTGATGGTGCCCCCGGCGGAAACCGAGACGACATCATCGGAAGCCTCCGGCCGCTGGCGATAGGTGACGATGCTGCCGCCGAATTCACTGCGGATCATCTGGAAGTCGGAACCGATCGGCCGGTTGAGGCGGATGTTGTCGATCAGCAACTGGGACGGACTGCCAGGCGTTTCGTCATTCACCACTGCCCACCCGAGCAGCACCCGCAGATTTCCGACTGTGGGAAGGGAGAAAAAGGCGGTCACGTCAACCGCCGTCGTCCGCCAGCCGTTCGAGACGCCGGTGGTGGCGCGGGAATCCTCCAGCCGGAGGACCTGGGCGGTCTGTCCGTCCGTGAGTGTCAGGACCGCGAAGTCGTTGATGTTCGTCGCCCCCGCGTTCGCATCTCCGGACACGAAATTCCAGTCGAAGGTGACCATGATCCGGCCGTTCACGACGTCTCCGGCGCCGAGTGTCACCGCGGATCGCAGCGCGGATCCGCTATGCGGTGAGGAACCGCCGATCGGGTCCACCGGCAATCTGACCAACGACTGGCCGCCGACGCGCACGTCTTCGCTCAGGAACCTTTCGAGACCGGCGACATCGTCGCCGGTCGTCGTCAGCGCCGCCATCGTTGCCAGATGTGTGGCCACGAACGCTCCCCCCTGTTCCAGGGGGATCCGGGCAGGCGTCTCGAGTGTTCCCAACAGGTCGTCTCCGGCGAGCGGCAGGACTTCGAATGACTGTAGCAACTCCTGACGCGAGGCCTGCGGGCGTGTCACTCCGACGACCGTTACGGTAACGGTAGCGGTGCTCCGGCCGCCGACGAAATCGTCGAGGACGTAGCCAAACGTATCCGACGCCGCTTCGCCGGCCTGCAGATCGTCGAAAGCGCCGTTCGGATCGTAGGTGAGCGTTCCGTCCGGGTTCATCCGCACGATGCCGCGGCTCCCGTTGGTATCGACCGACAGAACGCGCAGGTTGCCACCGGCATCGGGATCGCTGTCGTTGAACAGAACGCGGATCCGAACCGCGCTGTTCTGATCGGTCACTGACGCGTCGGCCCCGGCCTGCGGCGGGTCGTTCCGCCCCTGGATCTGGACAGTCGCGAGTGCGGTAGCCGTGCTGCCGTGCGTGTCACTCACCGTGTACTCGAAGGAGTCCGTTTCACGTTCGAAGTCGGTGAGACCGTCGAACTGGCCGTTCGGGTCATAAATCAGGTTGCCGTCGCCATCGATCGTCAGCAGGGCGCCGGACGCCAGCGTCACCGTTCGTCCGACGTCCACGGCGATGCCGTTGACCGCGATGATGCGCAACCGATCCGAAGCATCGGGCTCCCGGTCGTTGCCGAGAATACCCGCCGGTGGCAGCGACAGCACCGAATTGGCGTCGATCATCAGCAGATCGTTCTGAACCAGCGGTGCATCGTTCGCGCCGGTGATGGTCACCGTCACGCTCGCCGTCGATCGCGCGCCATGCCGGTCTTCGACCGTATAGGTGATGATGTCCGTGCCGGTTTCACCCGCGCCGACGAAGTCGAAACGGCCGGCCGGGTTGTAGGACAGCCCCGCACCGGCGGCGCCGGTGAACGTCACGGTCGCACCCGACCGAGCCTGTGCAGCGACGATCCGCAGGCTCGATCGGTCGTCGTCTCCGTCAGGATCGTCGTCGTTGGCGAGCACGTCGATGAGGACCGCCGGACCATCCTCGAGCGCCTCGCCACTATCGGTGCGCAACGTCGGCGCGTCGTTGCGGCCCTCGATCGTCACCGT
>Ga0209573_1005898_pt1 | contig 10636 bp, 8 predicted proteins | sample TNRBio252014_DNA_FD_185870 | JGI IMG/M metagenome (GOLD analysis project Ga0209573, IMG submission 185870) | Wastewater treatment Type I Accumulibacter community from EBPR Bioreactor in Madison, WI, USA - TNR Reactor_6/25/2014_ DNA (SPAdes)... | ecosystem: Engineered > Bioreactor > EBPR >...
AGACCGATGCCTTCCTCGCCGGCAAGACGACGGCCCTCTTTGCTGTCCCCGGAGCCTTTACCCCGACCTGTTCGGCGCGCCATCTGCCGGGGTTCCGCGACCGGGCCGGAGCCCTGCGGGACAAGGGTGTCGACCAGATCGCCTGCCTGTCGGTCAATGACGCCTTCGTCATGGGGGCCTGGGCCGCCGATCAGGACATCAACGGAGAGGTCGTCATGCTGGCGGACGGCAACGGCGACTTCACCCGGGCGCTGGGGCTGGAACTGGATGCCTCCAAATTCGGCATGGGCGGGCGCTCGCAGCGCTATTCCATGGTCATCGAGGACGGCGTCGTGACGGCCCTCAATGTCGAAGAGGGCGGCGAGTTCCGGGTGTCTTCGGCCGAATTTCTTCTGGATCAGCTCTAAGATCGGGACACGCGGGTTCGGCGCCGCTCAGGCGGCGCGGACGTCGTCGTGCTCGAAACGGCTTTCGCCTGACAGCACCCCTTGCAGGGCCGCCAGCAGGCTGGCGGGTGTCAGCGGCTTGCCGACGAACCAGGTCATGCCTGCGGCGGCACACGCCTGAACGTCGTCCGGCGCGGTGTCTGCCGTCACGGCAATGACCGGCACCGACTGGTTGGGGCCGGCGCTTGCGCGCAGGCGGCGGGTCGCTTCACGTCCGTCGATCTCCGGCATCCGCACGTCCATGAAGATGACGTCATAGGCTTCGGTCGCAGCCATCTCGAGGGCGGTGCCGCCGTTCCCGGCCTGGCTGATCTCACAGCCCAGCGGGGCCAGGATCAGCTGGATGGCGCGCCGATTGATGTCATGGTCATCGACGATCAGCACCCGCAGCGCACCCTCGTCGGCCACCGGCGGGCCATCACCGGCCGCCGACGCGGCAGAGTCGACCTGGGGTTCCGAAGTCGCCACCGGGGGCGGTGCGGGCACCGGCAGATGGACAAATCCGGTCGCAACGCGATGGACCTCGGGCAGTTCCGGGGCCAGGGCCGGGGCTTCGGCTACCTCGACGATCAGGGCCAGGGTGAAGGCCGTACCGACGCCCTTCTGGCTGCGCACCGTCAGGCGCCCGCCCATCAGCTGAGCCAGGCCGCGGCTGATCCACATGCCGAGGCCCGAACCGCCGTGGGCCCCGGCGACGCCGGCACGGGTCTGGTCGAAGGCGACGAACAGTCGCTTCTGCTGGTCGTCGTCCATCCCCTCGCCGGTGTCGGACACCTCGATGGTCAGGGCACAGCGATCGTCATCGGTCGGCCAGGCGTTCAGCTGGACCCGCACCTCGCCCTCGGTGGTGAATTTCAGCGCATTGGACAGCAGATTATTGAGGATCTGGCGCACCCGCACGGGATCCGCCTCGACCCAGGCCGGCAGGTGACGCCCGCCTTCCAGAACCAGGCGAATGCCCTTGGCGCGCGCCTGGCCCTGCCAGAACCGGCAGGTCCGGGCCAGCAGATCGCGCAGATTGAAGGTAATTGGCTCGATTTCCATCCGACCGGCCTCGAGACGCGACTGATCGAGCAGGTCGTCCAGCAGCCGGTTCATCATCTGACCGGCATCCTCGATCAGCCGGGCATGGGACCGGTCGGTCGCATCGTGGGCCGTGCGGCTCAGCTCGGCCGCCCCCGTCAGGATCGCCGACAGCGGCGTTCGCAGATCATGACCGACCGCCGCCATGAAGGCGGACTTGTCGGCCCCGGCCCGCTCCAGGTCGCCGCGACGGCGCTCGGCGATCCGACGGGCCGTCCGCTCGGACTGAGACAGCTTCTGGGACTGGTTGTAGGCGCTGAGGACAAAGACCCCGAAGATCAAACAGGCCATGCTCAGGGCCTGGACGGCCTCGTTCGAAGCCCCGGCGCGCGCCAGCAGCCACGGCGAGATGCCGAAATAGGCCATGATCGGCGTCAGGGTGACCAACAGCGCCAGGCGCGAGCCGGCGGTGTTCATCACGGCATTGGCGGCACCGCCGGCCAGGATCAGGACGGCACAGACACCACCGGCCATGCCGTAGTCCCACATCAACAGGGACAGGGCCCCATAGACCACGTTCGAGACGAACAGCGTCGCGGCCGCAAACAGGCGGCGGGCGCGGTTCAGGGCGGGGGCGTCGGGTTTGATATAGCGGCCGAGAACCGCCGCCTCGATGACCTGGACGACGAGGAAGCTCACGACCCAGATCAGGGCGGCTTCGCCCCCGATGATCGGACCGAGCGCCAGTCCCCCGACGCCGGCGATGACACAGCGAACGCCGACATTGCGACGCCGCAGGGTCAGGGCACCGACAATCGCCTCGTCTTCGCGGCTGTGCGCCTCCGACATCCTCTGTCACACCCCAATCGCCGCCTTGAGTGCGGCTTGTTGGAGGCGAGATTGCCACCGCGGGCCTAATATCCCGTTGACGCGGCCAACGACCGGGACGGACCCGAGCGACCGGGGCCGGATTGGACCACGCCCTGACTGTGGATCAGACCGGTGAATGGCCGGCGACGATCCGTCACGACCTCCATCCGCGGACGGTCGTTTTCAGTCGCTCCGACGATCGTACCGCCTCAAAGCGGGAGGCCGTCCGCGCCGGGCCGAAAATCGCGGTGCCGCAGGACCAGCCATCGACCGTCGCGCCCGAAATCGGCACAGGCGCTGCGCCGCAGCGTCCTGATAATCAACCGATGCCGATCACCAGGCTTGTGACCACCAGAACGCCCAGTCCAGCCAGGATGCTGGTCGTCCAGCCGACCCGTCGTGACCGACTCCAGCCGCTGAGACCCAGGCTGACCAGAATGCTATAGAGACCGATCGCGAAGGCCAGGGTCATCGCCACCCGGGTCCCGCCCAGGTCCGGGGCCCCGACGCGCGGCGCGTCCGGGGGCAGACCTGCGGTAATCGCGGTCGACCCTACCACCGCGATGATGAAGGCCACCGACGATGCCGTGGCGAAACCGATAGCCCAGGTGGCCGTCCGGCCTTTGGCCCGCAACGCCAACAAGGTCCCCAGAAAGGTCGCCGCGAACCCTCCAAGGAAGGCGCTTAAGGTGCCGATCTGGGCGGCAATGGCGGAACGATAGGCGGGGGCAGCTGTTCCATGCGATTGAGCCTAGCGGGGATCATGGCGCTGGACGAGGGGTCTGCGGGCCCTTGCCATTGTGGCGCATGTCGTCCCGGCTCTCTGTCCGGCGGACGTACCTCAAGCCTGTCGCCAACACAAAGACAGGCGCCTCTTGATCGGGATGGCCGTGAGCGATGCCGGGAACGGCGACCACGCCCGGCCCGGAAGCGTCAGACACATCGCTCACAACAGACAAGCAGCTTGCTGGCGGAAATCCCTATAGCGTGCGCGCGATCAAGAGCTTCATGATCTCGTTGGTGCCGCCGTAGATGCGCTGGACGCGGGCGTCCTTGTAGAGCTGGGCGATCGGATATTCGTTCATATAGCCGTAGCCGCCGAACAGCTGGAGCATCTCGTCCAGCACCTCGCCCTGGATGTCGGAGACCCAGTATTTGGCCATGGAGGCCGTGGCGGCGTCCAGCTGACCTTTCAGGTGCAGGCCGATGCAGTGGTTCACGAACACCTTGGCCACCGTCAGCTTGGTCTTGACCTCGGCCAGTTTGAACTGGGTGTTCTGGAAGTCGATCACCCGCTTGCCGAACGCCTTGCGTTCCTTGACGTAGGCCAGGGTCTCGGTCAGGCCGCGCTCGGCGGCAGCGACGCCCTGAACCGCGATGTTGAGCCTTTCCTGCGGCAGCTGCTGCATCAGCTGGACAAAGCCCATGCCTTCGCCGCCGCCGATGATGTTCTCGGCCGGGACCTTCACATCGTTGAAGAAGAGCTCGGACGTATCATTGCCCTCCATGCCGATCTTGTGGAGGTTGCGACCGCGCTCGAAGCCCTCAGCCCCGTCGGTTTCGACAACGATCAGGCTGGTGCCCTTGGCCCCTTCGGCCGGATCGGTCTTGGCCACCACGATGATCAGATTGGCCAGCTGGCCATTGGTGATAAAGGTCTTGGAGCCGTTGACGACATAGGCGTTGCCGTCTTTCCGGGCCGTGGTGCGAACGCCCTGGAGATCTGAACCGGCACCCGGCTCAGTCATGGCGATGGCCCCGACCAGCTCGCCGGTAGCCATGCGTGGCAGCCAGCGCTGCTTCTGTTCCTCGGTGCCGTAGTGCCAGATGTAGGGGGCGACGATGGCGTTGTGCAGCGAGACGCCGAAGTGGTCCGCGCCCTTCAGGCCCAGCTGCTGCATCAGCACGACCTCATGGCGATAGTCGCCGCCGACGCCGCCGTAGGCCTCGGGCGCCGACAGGTTCAGCAGACCGGCCTCGCCGGCCTGGTTCCACAGCTCACGCGGCACCGAGGAGTTGGCGATCCAGCGCTGGACCTCTTCGGGCGGCGCATGGTCGTCGATCCAGCGCGCGACGGAATCCGCAAAGAGGGTGACCTCTTCCTCGGCCATGAAATCGGGGTCTGGGATGTTGAGGGGGGACATCTGTTTCTCCTCCCCATCGCCCCGCGATGGGGAGGGGGACCACGAAGTGGTGGAGGGGGTGCCTCCGCCGACTGGTTATTGAGGGCGACCTGACCCGTCAGCGCCGCCCCCTCCGTCACGGCGCGTATCCGCGCCGCGCCACCTCCCCATTTCCTTCGTCATGGGGAGAAGACAGAAGGCTCAGAACGCCTCCGCCGGCATGGCCATCAGGACGTCGGCCCCGGACTGCATCTTCTTCAGATGGGCGCGGGCGTCCGGCAGGATGCGTTCGACGAAGTAGCGGCCGGTCTGCAGCTTGGTGGCGTAGAAGGGGTCGGTCGAACCGGCCTCAACCTGCTCTTGGGCGACGACGGCCATCTGGGCCCACATATAGGCCAGCGCCGTCAGGCCGAAGATCTGCAGATAGTCGGTCGAGGCGGCCCCGGCGTTGTCGGGGTTCTGCATCCCGTTCTGCATCAGCCACATAGAGCCTTCCTGCAGGGCGGCCTTGGCCTTGTCGAGGCCGTCGATGAAGGGATCCGTCGCCGCATTGCCGCGATGTTCGGCCACGAAGGCGTCAATGTCGGCAAACCAGGTCATGATGGCGCGGCCGCCGTTGGCCGGCAGCTTGCGGCCCACCAGATCCAGCGCCTGGATGCCGTTGGTGCCCTCATAGATCATGGTGATGCGCGCATCGCGCAGATACTGGCTGGCCTGGAAGTGTTCGGTATAGCCCGAGCCGCCGTGCACCTGCATCCCCAGCGACGCGACGTGGAAGCCCTTGTCGGTCAGATAGGCCTTAAGAACAGGGGTGATCAGACCCATGTAGTCCTTGGCCTTCTGGGCCGTGGCCGCATCGTCGGACTTCTCCAGATCGGCCTGAAGCGCGGTCCACAGGATGAAGGCCTGGCCGCCTTCGACGAAGGCCTTGGATTCCAGCAGCATCCGGCGAACGTCCGGGTGGACCATGATCGGGTCGGCGGGGCCGTCCGGGTTCTTGGGTCCGGTCAGGGAACGCCCCTGAAGGCGGTCACGAGCGAACTCCAGCGCGGCCTGATAGGCGGCGGCGGCGATGGCCAGGCCCTGCAGGCCGGTGCCCAGGCGGGCCTCGTTCATGACCACGAACATATTGTTCATGCCGCGGCCTTCTTCGCCGATCAGCCAGCCGGTCGCATCGTCGTACTGCATGACGGCGGTGGCGTTGCCGTGGATGCCCATCTTGTGCTCCAGGCCGGTGCACATCAGCGCGTTGCGCTCACCCAGCGAGCCGTCCTCATTGACCAGGAACTTGGGCACCAGGAACAGCGACAGGCCCTTGATCCCAGCCGGCGCGCCTTCGACGCGGGCCAGGACGGTGTGGATGATGTTGTCGGTGAAGTCGTGCTCGCCGGCCGAAATCCAGATCTTCTGGCCGGTGATCTTGTAGGTGCCGTCGCCCTGGGGCACGGCCTTGGTCCGCACCAGGCCCAGATCGGTGCCGCACTGGGGCTCGGTCAGGTTCATGGTGCCGCCCCACTCGCCGGTGGTCAGCTTGGGCAGGTATTTGGTCTTCAGCGCGTCCGAAGCATTGGCGTGGATGCCGGCATAGGCACTCGCGGTCAGGCCCGGGTACATCGAAAAGGCCGCCGAGGCGCCCGCAGTGAACTGACCAAAGGCCATGCCGACGACCGCGGGCATGCCCTGACCGCCGAAAGCCGGATCTGCCGACAGGGCCGGCCAACCGGCCGCGACCAGGGCCTGATAGGCCTCTTTCCAGCCCTTGGGTCCGGTGACGACACCACCCTCGGCCCAGTGGCAGCCTTCCTTGTCGCCCGAGTGGTTGATCGGCGCGATCACCTCCTCGGCGAACCTGGCACCCTCTTCGAGAATCTGCTGCACCAGCTCAGAGGAGATGTCCTCGAACCCAGGCTGGTTGGCGTATTTGTCGATTTCCAGGACCTCAGACAGGATGAAGGTCAGGTCGCGCACAGGGGCTTTGTAGGCCATGGGATCAGGCTCTCGTCTGGAAAGGTCGGGCGTGGTCGGGGTTCATCCGCTCCTTGAGGAGGCGGGCGTAGTCTTCGGCACCGGGCAGGAGATCCGGGCGGTGTTCCGCCAAGGTCCGCTCCATCCAGTCGCAGGCTTCTTCGGCAGTTTCGATGGCACCCATGATGTCATCGAGCTGTTGTTTCAGGGCCTCGACCCGGGCGCGATGGCGCGGCAGGGCCACCGCCATCTGGTGCACATTGTGCTCCTTGCGGTCGTACAGATCCATCATCTCCTGGATCTCGGCCAGGGTGAAACCGATCCGGCGGCCGCGCATGATCAGCTTCAGCCGCGCGCGGTCTTTCGAGGAATAAACGCGGGTCTGACCCTTGCGGGCGGGGTCCAGCAGGCCCTTGTCCTCATAGAAGCGCAGGGCGCGTGCCGTCGCGCCGAACTCACGGCATAGCTGGCGAATGGAATAGGTGCGGTGATCATCAGCCGTCATACCCTCGGACTAGCCGAAGTTGACGTTGACGTAAAGGGGAAGGTTGCGCCCTCGCCCCCAGGCGGCCATGGCCCGCGACGGCCTTGACCTTACGGAAGCTTAACTTGTTCGCAGCCCGTCCCGCGAGGAAGGCTGGGGCCATGTCCATTCTGAAGTCTGTCTGTGTGGCGGTGGCCCTGTCGCTTGTGCCCCTGACCATGCCGGCGTCCTCCCACGCCCAGGACCTGTTGTCGCAAGACCATGTGCGCCGGGATCTCGACAGTCTGCACCGCCAGATGGAGCAGGCGCATTTCGATCTCTACGCGCGCCGGGATCGCATGTCCTACGAAGCCTTTCTGGAGAGCCTTCATCGCGAGATCGACGGCCCCATGACGGCCGCCGAGGCGGCGATCCTGTTTCAACGCTATCTGGCGTTCGGTAGGGTCGGCCACGCCCGGACCCAAGCGCCGCTGGAGCATTTCGTGGGCCACCTCGGCGGCGGCGGTCGATTTCTTCCGATCTTCATTCGGGTCGATGGTCAGCGGGTCCTGCTGACCCGCACGACGGACATCGACGGGAGGCTTCGCGCCGGCATGGAGGTCGTTGCCCTGAATGACCAGCCGATCTCAACCTGGATCGACACGGCCTCCGGCTACGTCTCGGCGGATCGCCCCGAGATGGCGCAGGCCCAGCTCGAGGAGAGCTTTCCCGCCATCCTCTGGTTCCTGGCTCCTGAAGCCCGTTCGATCCGGGTTCTGGCGCGGGATGAATCCGGCCTTGAGATCCAGGCGGATGTCCCCGCAATCACCATCTCCGATCTCTGGGCGATGGATGAGGCCTATCCGACACCATCTCCCGACCTGGGGGCCCCTCGCAGCTGGCGAATGCTCGACGACACCGTGGCCTATCTCCGGCCTGGGCCCTTCATCGAGATCGAGGCTCCACCGTCCGAATCGCCGACCTATGACGCGGCGACGTTCAGCGCCTTTGTCGATGGGGCCTTCACCGGCTTGCTGGCGGCGGGGGCCACGGATTTGATCATTGACCTGCGCGACAATCCCGGCGGCGACAACAGCTTCAGCGACCTGATCGTGGCCTGGTTCGCAGATCGGCCTTTTCGGTTCGCGTCGCGTTTCACCCTGCGCGCCAGCCCTCAGAGCAAGGCATGGTACGCCGATCATTCAGGCCCGGATGACGACCCGGTGACCGCAGCCCTCGCCGCAGCGGAGGCCGCCCAGCCCGACGGGACCCGCTATGTTTTCGACCTGCCCTATGTTCAGCCCAGACCGGACCGGCGGTTCACCGGCCGCGTCTATGTCCTGGTCAATCGCCACAGCTATTCCAACGCCGCCTCCATGGCTGCCATGATCCAGGACTACGGCTTCGGACAGATTGTCGGCGAGCCGACGGCCGACCTGGCGACCACCTATGCGTCAGTGCTCGCCTTCAGCCTGCCGCAGACAGGTGTGCGCGTGGAGTATCCCAAGAGCTATATCGTCCGCCCCAACGGCGACGAGAGCCTGGCCGGCGTCGTTCCCGATCACGAACTGGCCCGCGCGCCGATCGCAGAGGCTGCAGACGTCGTGCTGGATCAGGCGGCGGCCTGGATTCGGGCGTCACGGACCGGGAGCGCCCCCGCACCGGGGCCGCGCCAGTCGGCGGAATAGGCGACAAACGCCGACCAAATTGATGCCGGTGGTCATTGTGGCCACAAAGCCCTATATAGGGGTCGTCGATATCTGTGCGTAACGCTGCTGCCCGCCTGCTTCGCGCACCGAGGTCACCTAGCCATTCTCTTCAGAACTCGACGGCCCGCAGGGGGTTTTACCTGCATCGCCATAAGGAGACTGAAATGGCTAAAGGCACTGTCAAATGGTTCAATAGCGTAAAGGGTTACGGCTTCATCGCCCCGGCTGACGGCGGCAAGGACGTGTTCGTTCACGCCACCGCCGTTGAGCGTTCGACCCTGGGTTCGCTGAACGAAGGCCAGACGATCAACTATGAGATCGAGCGTGATGCGCGCAGCGGCAAGGAATCTGCCGTCAATCTGAGCGCCGCCGATTAGGTCGACGTCGAACCAGAGCGTGAAAGGCCGGTGCGAAAGCACCGGCCTTTTTCTTTATCCGTTACCCATCATTCGCCGCCGGCGCGGATCGCAGCAACCTTGGCTTGGAACGTCGACCAGTCGTCGTCCTCGGCAATCCGGCTCCAGATCGCCTCAACCTCATCGATCAGCAGGTCCTGCGGCTCGGGTTGAGCGAAACCGGGATGATCCAGCCGTTCGGGGCGGTCCGGGTCATGGGCCTGAACGGCGCGCCGGAAGGCGTCAAAGGTTTCGCCGACATAGTGGGCCGCGCGCGGGCCGGCGTGCGCGCGGGCCGCGGAGGCCTCGCCGCCGAACCAGTCAAACAGGACACCCTCAAAGCCCAGCGCCTCGCCGCCCTGTGCCATCAGGGCGAAGGTCGTGTCGACCAGCTGCTGGCCGGCCGTTTCGCCGGCGTCCGTCAGACCCAGGCGTCCGCGCAGGGCGGCCTGGGTTTCGGTCACATAGGTTGGGCCGAAGGTATTCAGGGCGTCCACCAGAGCCTGTTCCTCGGCCAGGGGCCTGAGCGTCGCCGCCAACTGACGCAGGGCCCAGAACACGGCCTCGGCCTGTCGTGCGAAGCTGTAGAGCCCGGCGGTATCGAAATAGGCGGCGGTAAAGGCTGGATCGAGCCAGGGCAGAAACCGCCAGGGGCCGTAGTCGAAGCTCTCGCCGGTCACATTCAGATTGTCGGTGTTGAGCACCCCGTGAACGAAACCCGCAGCCGTCCAGCGCGCCACCAGCCGCGCCTGAACCCGGACCACCCCTTCCAGCATTGAAGCGGCATCGGTCGCGGTCGGGTGATAGGCCGTGATGACATGGTCGACCAACGGCTCGATCAGGTCGGTACGCTCAAAGTAGGCCAGGCGCTGGAAGGTGCCGAAACGGATATGGCTGTGCGACAGCCGGACCATGACCGAGGACCGGGTCGGCGACGGCTCGTCGCCGCGGACCAGCTGTTCACCCGTCTCGATGAGGCTGAGAATACGGCAGGTCGGCACGCCGCGCGCAGCCAGCATCTCGGCGGCCAGAACCTCGCGCACCCCGCCCTTGAGCGTCAGTCGGCCATCGCCGTCGCGGCTCCAGGGCGTCCGACCCGAACCCTTGGTGCCAAGATCGAGCAGGCGGTCGCGATCGTCGCGGAGCTGGGCGGCGAGGAAGCCGCGTCCATCGCCGAGGTCGGGGTTGTAGTGGCGGAACTGATGGCCGTGATAGCGCATCGCCCGCGGCCTCGGCTGACCCGGCAGGGACTCGAACCGGCCGAAATGATCGATCCACTCGGCCTCGGTCAGGCCGTCCAGACCCACCTCCGACGCGGCCCGCTGGTCGCGCCAGCGGACGATGTGCGCGGCAAAGGCGGCCGGCTCCACCGCATCGGAATATTCGTCGCCCAGCGCCGCGAAGAGAGGATCGGGGCGGTAGGTCGGACCGACCGGCACCCGCCGTCAGACCGCCCGCGAGGCGATCATCTTCTTGGTTTCGGCAATGGCCTTGGCCGGGTTCAGCCCCTTGGGACAGACCTGGGCGCAGTTCATGATCGTATGGCAGCGATAGAGCTTGAACGGGTCCTCGACATTGTCGAGGCGCGCGTCGGTGGCGTCATCGCGGCTGTCGGCGAGCCAGCGATAGGCCTGCAACAGGG
>Ga0209573_1005899_pt1 | contig 10634 bp, 8 predicted proteins | sample TNRBio252014_DNA_FD_185870 | JGI IMG/M metagenome (GOLD analysis project Ga0209573, IMG submission 185870) | Wastewater treatment Type I Accumulibacter community from EBPR Bioreactor in Madison, WI, USA - TNR Reactor_6/25/2014_ DNA (SPAdes)... | ecosystem: Engineered > Bioreactor > EBPR >...
GATCGGCTGGGATATCAGAAGCGGGATGGCACGTTCCGACATTCAGACCGAATGGCGCTGTTCTGCGGAGACTTTATTGACCGAGGACCAAGGATTGCCGACACACTGACGATTGTCCGTCGAATGTGTGAAAGCGGTGCGGCCATGGCTGTGATGGGCAATCATGAACTGAATGCCCTGGCCTTCCACACGCCTCATCCCGAGCGTTCAGGAGCCTATTTGCGGGACCATTCCGATCGCGCCATTCTTCAGCATCGGGCGACATTGGAGCAGCTCAGTCCGACAGAACTGCGTGACTCGCTGAACTGGTTCCGGACTCTGCCCGTCTTTCTGGATCCAGGGCCTTTGAGAGTTGTGCATGCCTGCTGGGATTCGGCCGATTTGCTGGCGATTCAGCAGGCCGCGGCGGAATCTGGTTATATGACGACCGATTTTTTGCGGAGGGCCACCACTGTCCATGATCCGTTGTTTCGATCGATTGAGCGAGTTTTGAAGGGGCCGGAAATCCGTCTGCCGGAGGGAGTGTCGATCACCGACAAGGAGGGCTCGAAGCGGAAGTTCGCTCGCATTCGCTGGTTTGAAACGCCGGATTCACATTCCCTTGCGAGCTATGCGCTGCCAGGAGTGGTCGACGCTTCGTTGCTGAAGCTGGAAGTTCCGTCAGCAGTTCGGCCTGCAGTGTACCCTGCCGATCTGCCGCCCGTGTTTTTTGGCCATTACTGGTTGTTTGATTCGAAACCAACTCCCCTGGCGTCGAACGTCGCCTGCCTGGATTACAGTGTCGCAAAACATGGCCAACTGGCGGCCTATCGCTTTCACGATGAGACAACACTCAGGGCGGAACACTTCGTTACCGTTCCCGCCGCAGTCTGAGTGATCTGGATCGTGCGGATGGTGTCCGCACGATTCAATAGTTCTTCGAAGCGGTTATTTGTCGACGGATTTTGGCAATTCACGAACTCGGACGTTCTTCATTCGGCCCGTGGTCGCATAGGTGCAGAAGCCAAATGGTTTCGAGCGTTCGACTTCGAAACGCACATCGATTTTTCGGTCGGTCGTGTCGACATCCACAATTTCCTTGTCGTCGAGCCAGGCGTTCAGATGATTGTCGCGAACGACGATGCGGACTTTGTACCACTTGCCTTTCTCAAATGACTGCAGACTGGAGGTTTCATTTTCTGAAGCATCCATTCCATCCAGGCTGGAGATTCCACAGGTTCCGCCACCCCAGCCTCCCAGGATCAGCGAGCAGTGGGTGTCGCGAATGGGAAACGTGACGCCGGCAAAGAAGTCACTTCCCGCTTCCCGCATGGCTTCGAACTGAATTTCGTAATTGGATTCCGGGATCGGCTGTTCAGTGTGAATTCCGGACAGGTCAGCTCCCTGGGAAATCACGACTTCGCCTTTTTCGACGAAGACATCTCCTTCGCCGCCGAACTCTGTGACTTTCCAGCCGGTCAGATCTTTGCCGTTAAACAGTGGCCACCAGCCATCCTTGTCTTTTGTTACCTTTGCAGACGCGGCAGCGGAAGCATCTTTTTTCCCGTCCTTGTCGTCGGCTAATCCTGCGGGATGAGCAAAGAGCAATGCAACCAGCACAAGCGGGAAGTAATATCGAACCGTTCCGGTTGCTCCCGCCGTACGTGGAATGCTTTTGTCAGGATGCAGGATGAAACTGGTCATTGGTTTTCTCCGGATAATGGTCAGTTGCGACTCGAGTGATACGCCCGCTGTGGCTGGTTGAGTACAGCCATCGGTGAACAAATCGCGAACGGCAATTTCGGCGAGTTTAGAAGGCGATGGTCAGACTGGGACAGCTGGATCAGCCGCAGGGTACTGTTGATTGAGATCAGTTTTCCATCACTTCCTTTTCCTTGGACGCCGCTCGTTCGTTGACGAGGCCCTCGAATTTTTTGGTCAGTTCCTGCACCTGTTCTTTTGTTTGTTTGCAGTCGTCTTCGGAAAGGATCTTGTCCTTTTCCGACGTATCAGCGTGCTTGTTGGCGTCTCGGCGCACGTTGCGAATGGCCACTCGGGCTTCTTCAGCCAGTTCCTTGATCCGACCAGCCATCTGCTTACGACGTTCCGTGGACAGCGGTGGCACGTTCAGGCGAATGACACGGCCGTCATTGTTCGGAACCATCCCCAGTTCGCTGGCCGTGATCGCTTTCGCGATGGCATCCAGGCTGTTGGTATCGAACGGCCGAATCATGATTTGCTGTGGTTCAGGGACGCTGATGTTGGCAATTTGCTTCAGAGGTGTCGGCGACCCGTAGTATTCGACTCGCACGGAATCCACCAGCCCCGGATTCGCTCGTCCCGTTCGAATGCCCTTCAGGGAATTGGTGAGCACGTTGACAGCCTTTTCCATTCGTTCTTCAGCGTCGAGCAGGATTTCGTCCTGATCCATTATTTCGCTCCAAATGTCAGCAGTGGCGTTCCAGAGCAGGACTCTCTGCGGGCGTCGCGGCCGGACAGTCGCTGTCTGCGTGATTCAAAACCGCTTATCGTAAACCACCACACTCGATGCTGAAAGTCAGCAGAAATGGACTTGCTGTCCTGCCACAGGTGCCGGGAATTCTCCGATGTGGGCCTTCTGCCGCGGACTCGTTGCCGAAACCGGGGTCCCTGAAAATGCGAAAAGCCACCGGTCATTAAACCGGTGGCTTTTCGAGTTTTCGTCCAACTGTCAGGCGGGAATCAGTTGTTGATACCGCTTCCCAGCAGGTAGTTGATCTGGAAGACTCCCAGCAGTACGTTGCCGATTTCCTCGCCGAGCGTGTAGCGGACGACGATCACGTCATTCGGTTTGATGAGGATTCGTTCGGCTGAGTTCTCCATCGCTCGATTCAGGTCGATCTTCATGGAGATTGAGTTACCACAAGGCAGTTCGCGGATAACAACCGCTTCTGATGGCTGGCAGTAACCACCGCCGCCTCGGCCACCACCCATGCCACCGCCACCACCGTTCTGTCCACCCAGTCCGCCGACGCCTGTTCCAATGCTACCCAGAGGTCCGCCAGCGAGTGCGATGGCCCCGATGATGTCCAGGTCCTTGTCGCGTGGCAGTGGAATTTCCTTACCACCCAGTATCCCGGCTGTGAAGAAGGTTTCTCGATCCCGGCTGCGGATGATGACAATGTCGCCTTCGCCGAGAATAATGTCTTCCTGAGTGAACTGTGGAGGATTTGCAGGATTGTATCGCAGGGGAATGCGAGTCACGTTCGGAGGATCCGGAAGTGGAGCCGCATTGCAAAAGCACGGATCCTGGCAGTCGCCGCCCTGACAGTCCTGACAAAGCTGAGTCAGGATCTCGTCGGCATCGACACCGGTCGCGTACATGCCGCGATAGATCAGCACTTCGTTCTTCGCATCGGTTCCCGGCATACCGCCGGTTTCACTGAGTGCATGCAGGACGTCATTTTCGTAGGCCGGCAGGTCCACAACATGTCCTGTGCCCCGTTTGGTGACACCATCAACTCCACCGCCTTCTTCGCGAATCACCAGCACTCGGGTCTTACGAGGACGGATCAGAGTCACGATGATGCTTTCTTCACCCTTCTTAATCAGTTCTTTGGGATAGGTGTAAGCATTTCGAACAGTGTCGGTGGCTTCCACGAGTGACATGCCTTCGACTTTGATCGGCTCGATCAGAGGCAGTGCCAGTGTTCCGTCTTCGCGGATTGGCACCGGGTAGCCAATGGCCGGCGGACGATTGCCATCTTCCGGGTAGTGAACCGGTGGCAATTCCTCTTCGTTTCCGAGGATGCTCTTCACATAGACACCCAGCACATCCCCGGGTCCCAGCAGATAAACTTCCGGCGGATCCTGTCGCAGTCGAAGCAGGGAGATATCTTTGAAGTTGTCCTTGAGCTCTCCCTGCAGAATCTCAGACGGGATTCGAGAGACTGGAACTGCATTCAGAGTTTTGCATCCGACTGCAGACAGGCAGCTCAGAGCAATCGTTCCAAGCAGGACTGCACGGCAGACATCAACATTTCCTGGCTTCTTTGCGAGCCGGGATGATAGGGGCATTACGGAACACATCTGAGTATCCTCCAGGATCTCGATCAACGTCACAGGGACGGCGAATTCAGGTGTTTTGCTGGTATCTCGAGGGTGGCAGATTCAGGTTGGTCTGCTGTTATTATTCCGGTGTCTGAACCGAATCGTCGTACGGACGCAGTGGCTCCAGATTGATCGCCCCACCCGCCGCACCCTGCGGTCGCAGTGGATCTGCCCCGGAACCAAACTCGTCCATCCCGTCCATCGGCACATCTTCAGGAACGATGGCCCCTTCCGGAACAATCGCATCCGGGGTCCCCGGAACCTGGCCGTGGTACATTCCGTCGAAGCACGCAGGATTGGGTGTGGCAAACTGACTGACCCAATTGGCCCGTGCCGTTGGAGAGATGGGCAACTCCTGCAGGCTGCCATAGCCATCCTGCTGGGCGGCCAGAGCACCGTGTGAGTATCCATCAAACCACGATGCGATCTTGCATCGACCTTCCGGAGATTGATAGCACGGTTTCCAGTACCATCGTGGTGGCAGCGTTGGCTGACAGCCTTTTCCACCTTCCAGAATATTCTTGTAGCCCGCTTTGAAGCCCTTCGCGAAGTGGAAGGGATGATCCAGGTCATCGTAGCACCAGGACCAGTTTCCCCACGCCTTCTGCGCCAGGACGCAGTTTCGCATGTCGGTTTCTGCATCGATGCAGTGATCGGCAATGGTTGCACATCCTGCAGCACCCAGAAACAGCAGCGGCAGCCAGGCTTTCGCTGATCTATAAATCATGGATTTTCTCCATCCTGCTGACTGTCAGCCAGCGTTTCTTGAATCAGATGTCGTTGCAGACCTTAGGGAACCGTCCTGATTTCTTCTTCTGTTATTCAACGTGTGAACTACTTCAGCTCAACCTGCCTGCTGAGATCTCTGTAAGCACTCACGATTCCTGTCCGTTGATTCGAGCAATTGCTGTGGAAGCCGCCTCCCGCACAGTTTCATTCTGGTCCTGCTCAGCCAGCTGATGGAGCTGGCCGGCAATCGTGGGATCGATCGCAGTGAAATCTCCAAGTGTTACGGCGCTGATGGCCCGCAGGGACGAACTGGAGTTGCTGAGTTGTTCGCCAAGGGCCGTCATGCAGGCCAGTTCCGAAGACGTTCCTGCAAAATGTCGCAGGTCAGAGATGGCCTGAATCTGGATGTCCACAGGGGCATACCCCAGAAGTCCAATCAGGCATCCGGCGGTCGTGGAATCGGCCTCGCCGCGCTGAATCAGCGAATCACAAACAGTCAGGATCAAAGCAGAATCTGTGGTCTCGTTTCGCACCGCCAGCAGCGCATCTCTGATGTCTGAGTTGCCCGGATCACAATCACCCAGCAGAGTGGCTGCAAGGCACTGAGTTTCCACGGAATCTCCGTTCCGCAGGCCCTGCAGCAACAGTTCCGTGTGATGATACGGAGCATCCACCACTGCCATCAGTTGTTCGGATGAGATCTGTGAGATGCGTCTCACAGGAAAAGCCTCCGGAGATGCCGATGCGATGGCCGGGGTCACCTGATTCCGTACGACAGTCGGACTGGAACTGCTGGATGCCAGCTCAAGGACAGCCATCTCCTGTCGAGCCGCCGGGAGTGACTGCTCAGGAAGCGGAATTGGTGTGGCAGGCCGTGGAGGCAGACCACGTCGAGCGACTCGACCTGGTGCACTGACTCGATCCGCTCGCGCAATGGCCGTGGCAATGGAATTCTTTTCATTCAGAATGCCGTTGCGTCGGTCAGCCAGCTGCTGAAGCTGCTGGCGAATGGCGGTGTCACCGGGATTCTTCTTTAACGCTTTGCGATACATGGCTTCTGCCTGATCGAAGCGTCCCTGATTCTCAAAGACACGCCCGACCGCGACCATTCGATCGGCTGACGCACGAGTATCATCGGACGTGGCGCGGTGCTCACCGACAACAGCGTTAACCGCTGCACAGCCAACACTGGAAGCAGACAGGAGTCCTCCCAGCAGCAGCACCAGAGGCTGACTGATCTTCATGTGCAATCCCCCCAGGTCATCATGCAGATCGACTGCACAACGCCGCCCCCGAAACTGGCTGAATCTGCGGGTTCAGAGCATCGAGTGCTCATGAAACTCAACCAGGGTCAGTGTCAGATCCTGCATCGCCAATCCGACAGGATCAGCCGTCAATCGCCTAACGGCCGCCACTTCCCCTTTCAATCATCGGACCGGCGTGACTGCTGACATTGATGCTTTTTGCAAAATTGGTGCAGGTGGCACACGGTCCGTCGTTCGTAGAAATTTTGGCGGGATCAAAGGTTTCATCTCAAGAACCACAGAGCGGCTCTGAGAAGCAAATCACGCATCCACAGATACTCTCTCGCTGGCGGAATGATGCAGTCCGTGTCGTTGCAGATCAGGTGCTGCCTCCTATAATCCCGGTGACGTTCGACCCACAATCGTCTGTCAATCACGTCCCATACCTCACACAACTTCTCCTGGAGGAGCGTGTTACTTGGACGCTCTGCTTCGCTTCCTCAGCCTGCCCGCTCAGCTGCTTTCCAGGTGTCCCGGACTGGCACCTCTGGTGAAAGCCTGCTCAACCACTGTCGGGCAGAAACTTCTGATGGCAATTTCCGGGTTGTCGCTGTGTGGATTCCTCGTGGCACACCTGGCGGGCAATCTGAAGCTGTATGCGGGTGAGCAGGCATTCAACGACTATGCTCACGCTCTGCACAGTCTCGGTCCGGTTCTCGCCGCCGCTGAAATTGGTCTGTTTGCAACCTTCCTGCTGCACATCGGCCTGGCAATTTCCACAGCGTCCATGAACAAGGTCGCTCGCGGACGTGACTACTTCATGAAGGAAACCAAACAGGGCATTTTTGTCCTGCCCAATGGTGCTTCCAACTGGATGATGGCCACAGGGTTGATTGTCCTGTTCTTCCTTGTGACGCACATCATCGATATGAAGCTGAAAGTGGGTCCGTTCGTGGACTACTCGCCTGCACTGAATGAAGAAAAGATCGCTGACAATGAATTTCAGGCTGTCAGGGCAGTCCTGTCGACGCCATCGAGAATTCTGATTTACATCGTCAGCCTGGTCGCCCTGGGAATTCATTTGTCGCACGGAGTTCGCAGTGCCCTGCACACTCTGGGTGTGTGCCACAAGCGATGGAACTTTATTCTGCAGGTTGCCGGGATTCTGTTTGCCTGGGGTATTGCCGGCGGATTCATCAGTCTGGTGGTTTGGGCGATGGCCGTAAAAGGTTAGAAGACGTTAGCGCGGCGTTTCCGGAGATGAGTCCCGCGTCAGCACTGGGGCCTGTCTCCGGAGATGCGATGGAACTGGATCAAGGGCTTTCAGCCCAGGGAGTCTGTCTTGATACTGCAGCTTTCGTGAGCGGCAAGGCGCTAGCCGCCGGTCGTGTTGTCGCATTACCCGCGGCTAGCGCCTTGCGGCTCACGGTTTTGGAGTATCCAGACAGGCTCCTGGGGGATTTGTGACCGTGCAGGATGCAGTTGATCGGCGATGGTGTCGGCAGCGAACATCGTGAGCGGTGTGTGGTTTCCGAGCGTCAGCTCGAACTGGGTCAAGGGCTTTCAGCCCTTGTGATTTTGTGACCGTGCAGGATGCAGTTGATCGGCGATGGTGTCGGCAGCGAACATCGTGAGCGGTGTGTGGTTTCCGAGCGTCAGCTCGAACTGGGTCAAGGGCTTTCAGCCCTTGTTGAGGTCTTCCGATGGTTCGCGTGGCAAGTGATACGTTGAACTCACGAGTTCCCGATGGTGCGCTGCAGCAGAAGTGGGACAAGCATCGATTTGATCTGAAGCTCGTGAATCCCGCCAACAAGCGGAAGTTCACCGTCATTGTTGTCGGGACGGGACTTGCGGGTGGATCTGCTGCCGCATCTATGGCCGAGCTGGGATACAACGTCAAGGCGTTCTGCTTTCAGGACAGCCCGCGGCGAGCGCACAGTATTGCGGCTCAGGGTGGGATCAATGCGGCCAAGAACTATCAAAACGATGGCGACAGCGTCTGGCGGCTGTTTTACGACACGCTGAAGGGCGGCGACTATCGAGCTCGCGAGGCCAACGTGTATCGGCTGGCTCAGGTGTCGACCAGCATCATTGATCAGTGCGTCGCGCAGGGAGTTCCGTTTGCCAGGGAATATGGCGGGACACTGGCGAATCGTTCCTTCGGCGGGGCTCAGGTTTCCCGAACCTTCTATTGTCGTGGTCAAACCGGGCAGCAGCTTCTGCTGGGCGCGTATCAGGCGATGATGCGGCAGGTCGGGACTGGAAAGGTCAAACTGTTTGCTCGCCGTGAGATGCTGGAACTCGTCGTCGTTGACGGATTCGCTCGCGGCATCGTCGTGCGAAATCTTGTGACGGGCCAGCTGGAAACGCACACGGCCGATGCGGTCGTGATCTGTACCGGCGGCTATGGCAATGCCTACTACCTGTCAACCATGGCGAAAGGCAGCAACGTCACAGCTGCGTGGCGATGCGCAAGACGGGGGGCGCTGTTTGCGAACCCCTGTTACACCCAAATTCATCCGACATGTATTCCTGTCACCGGCGATTACCAGTCGAAACTGACTCTGATGAGCGAAAGCCTTCGCAACGATGGCCGAGTGTGGGTGCCATCAAAGAAGGGTGACAAGCGGCCCCCGGATCAGATCCCGGATGACGAACGAGATTATTATCTGGAACGTCGGTATCCGTCATTCGGTAACCTGGCACCTCGGGATATTTCGTCTCGTGCGGCCAAGGAACGCTGCGATGCTGGCAATGGAGTTGGTGAGACTGGTCTTGCCGTCTTTCTGGACTTCCGAGATGCCATCAAACGCGATGGTGAGGATGTCATTCGAAAGAAATACGGCAACCTGTTTCACATGTACAACAAGATCACGGCGGAAGACCCCTATCGGCAGCCGATGCGAATCTTCCCGGCCGTCCATTACACGATGGGCGGTCTGTGGGTCGACTACAATCTGATGAGCAATGTCCCGGGGCTTTACGTGCTGGGCGAAGCCAACTTTTCAGATCACGGAGCCAATCGACTGGGAGCCAGTGCGTTGATGCAGGGGTTGTCTGACGGTTACTTCGTGATTCCCTATACCATCGGAGACCACCTGGCGACTGCGAAACTGGCGAAGGTGTCCGATGATCATCCGGCCTGTGTGCAGGCCAGGAAGGATGCGGAAGATCGCATCAGTAAGTTGCTGTCCGTGCAGGGCAAACGATCGGTGGATTCATTCCACCGTGAGCTGGGTCTGCTGTTGTGGGACAAATGCGGGATGGCTCGAAACCGAGCGGGCCTGACAGACGCCATCGGACGAATTCGTGAACTGCGTGAACAGTACTGGAAGGATGTTCGAGTTCTGGGGTCCGGAGCTTCTCTGAATCAGAGTCTGGAAAAAGCCGGTCGCGTGGCGGACTTCATGGAGTTTGCCGAGTTGCTGGCCACGGATGCACTGCATCGGGAAGAATCCTGCGGCGGTCATTTCCGGGAAGAGTACCAGACGGATGAAGGGGAAGCCGCTCGAAACGATGCCGACTTCTCCTACGTCGGCGCCTGGGAATTCACCGGCACCGGTCAGGACCCGATTCTTCATAAAGAGCCACTGGTCTTCGAGAACGTGAAGCCTTCGACCAGGAGTTACAAATAACCATGAGTACTGATGTGCTGAACCTGAACCTGCGAGTCTGGCGTCAGTCCGGTCCAAACGATCCCGGAGGCTTCAGGACCTATCGCCTGAATGGCGTGACGACTCATATGTCGTTTCTCGAGATGCTGGATGTGCTCAACGAGCAACTGATTGCATCCGGGGAAGAGCCCGTGGCGTTCGATCATGACTGCCGCGAAGGCATCTGCGGCATGTGCAGCCTGATGATCAACGGACAGGCGCATGGTCCGGATAAAGCAACAACCACCTGCCAGTTGCATATGCGACGTTTCAGCGACGGCGACACCATCACGATTGAACCGTGGCGAGCTGCATCGTTTCCGGTAATCCGGGACCTGGTCGTTGATCGGTCCGCCTTCGATCGCATCATTTCTGCAGGCGGTTTTGTGTCAGTGAACACTGGCAATGCGCCGGATGGCAATGCCATTCCCGTACCAGGAGTGAAGCAGGAAGTCGCCATGGATGGAGCAGCCTGCATTGGCTGCGGAGCCTGCGTGGCGGCCTGCAAGAATGCCTCGGCCATGTTATTTGTATCAGCCAAAGTGTCCCAGCTCGCCGTTCTGCCGCAGGGACATCCCGAACGCAATGCCCGAGTTCTGAGTATGGTCGCTCAGATGGATAAGGAAGGCTTCGGCTCCTGCACCAATACGTCCGAATGCGAAGCCGCCTGCCCGGCCGAAGTGTCCGTGTCTCATATCGCTCGGCTGAATCGCGAGTACCTGCGAGCAACGATCTTTGCCGAAACCTGAGTCCCCCCAGCGAACACAAAAAGGGGACATTGTACTTTACAAATAAAGTACAATGTCCCCTTAAATCCCTTAAATCGCGGCTTCACGTCCCCGTGATTTCCTGGCGGGGACCGAAGAACTCGAAAGCGATCCGCTCCTCGCCCACACCCAGCGATTTCAGCCCTGAATAGACCGACTGCATGAACGGTTTC
>Ga0209573_1005901_pt1 | contig 10630 bp, 9 predicted proteins | sample TNRBio252014_DNA_FD_185870 | JGI IMG/M metagenome (GOLD analysis project Ga0209573, IMG submission 185870) | Wastewater treatment Type I Accumulibacter community from EBPR Bioreactor in Madison, WI, USA - TNR Reactor_6/25/2014_ DNA (SPAdes)... | ecosystem: Engineered > Bioreactor > EBPR >...
GATATTGCTCAAACATCAGGGAGAAAAAGAGTACATTAGAGCCAATATCCTGCTGATATTTTTTCAATTAGCAGGGCAGAACAAAATTCAAATGCTACTGCATTGAACTTGGCAAAGAACAAGGCAAAGAGCTTGGCATCGAGTTGGGCGAAGAAAAGAAAGCCCGCGAGGTTGTGTTGGCGCTTTTGCTTGAATTTCCAGAGTTTTCAGATGCCCGGATTGCGGCGTTAGCGAAAGTGGAAGTAGGGTTTGTGAAAGCGTTGCGGGGGTAGTGGCAGCGCCACATAAATAGTAGACACAAGGAGGCATGAAATCAGTGAATAAACTCGACACACCATTAATTAAAATGCGTTTGTCAGCACTTGATAGAAACCTGCAATCTTGTCGTGTGGAGTCGCCATACAGCGCCCCGAAAGGTGGATCGGCTCGCGGTGGGCAGGGTTGCGGGAGCGGGCGCCTATTTTTGCCTGTCAGATCCCTTTGAGTTGGTTGATTAAAGACCAACAGACAGATACAACGGTAATCTTAAGCCGGGAAAACAGGCAAAAATCAGCGGCGAGCTGAGGAGCCAACCTAAAGCCAGGCAAAGGCTCCAACCGGCAATTTTTCCAATGCTCAGGCTTGAAAACCAGGGCGCATTATGGCGACAAGCCTTTTTGTTACTTTTTGGGCACAAAAAGTAAAAAGAAACCAAGCGCATTGACCGATCAGTTAAATTCCAGCAGAACGCCAGGCAGATGCGCAGGCAGAATATGCAAAGCCAACACTCATTGGTATTACTATCACCTGTAAAACAATTGGCTATGAGTACGTATGATATGCTGATTAAAAAGGGCAAAGAGCAAGGTATCGAGCTTGGAAAAGAGCAAGGCATCGAGCTTGGAAAAGAGCAAGGCATCGAACTTGGAAAAGAGCTTGGTATTGAGCTTGGCGAAGAAAAGAAAGCCCGCGAGGTTGTGTTGGCGCTATTGCTTGAATTTCCTGAGTTTTCAAATGCCCGGATCGCTGCTTTAGCGAACCTTGGAGAAGCTCTATAAGAACCCCTCGTATTTAAAAAGCAATTTCAAATGGATAATAACGCACAAATAATCGGAGAAGATTTTTTTACTATAAAAGATCTGAAAGAAAAATGGAAAGTGGCCGAATACGTGGAGTTCTGTCATACGGGAAACCCCTTGAAATTAGTAAAGTATACCGATGAAATCGAAAAGTATCAACCATTTATGTTGTCCTTTTTCTTTGCGCATTTGTTGAGTATAAAAAGCATGATCATGTGTTTCGAGGAAATTTCAAGACCAGGACAAAGCCCCAATGTATAACGACCAACGAACATGACCATCCCTTACTCCCGTCCCCTCATAGACAACGACGTCATCGCTGAAGTTAACGACTGCCTGACGAATACCGGTTGGCTGACAACCGGCCCTAAAGTGCGGTTGCTGGAAGCAGAAATCGGCAAAATGACCGGAACGCCCGTGCTGTGTGTCAACTCCTGGACATCTGGCGCCATGCTGATGTTGCGCTGGTTCGACATTGGCCCGGGCGACGAAGTGATTATTCCGGCTTATACGTACAGCGCAACGGCGTTGTGTGCCATGAATATCGGCGCCAAGGTGGTGATGGTGGATGTAGGAGCCGATTTTAACCTTGCTGCAGATAAAATCCGCGCAGCCATTACCCCGCAAACCAAGGCGATTCTGCCGGTGGATATCGGCGGCTGGCCCTGTGATTACGATGCCATTCGAGCCGTTTTGGATGCACCGGAGGTCAAAGCGCAGTTTCGGCCTGCGTCTAAGCGGCAGGAACAATTGGGACGGGTATTGGTGGTCTCGGATGCGGCGCATTCCATCGGGGCCGTGTACAAGGGACAACCGAATGGCCGGCAGGCGGATGCGACCATTTTTTCCCTGCATTCGGTGAAAAATGTCACCACAGGTGAGGGTGGAGCGATCTGCCTGAATTTGCCGGAACCATTTGATAATGAAGCGGAATACCTGTTTTTAAGGGCTTTTGCGCTCAACGGACAAACGAAAAGCGCTTTTGAAAAAAACCAACCGGGCGCGTGGCGCTACGACATCATTGACCAGGGCTTAAAAATCAACATGCCGGATATTTGCGCAGCCATCGGGTTGGCGCAAATGCGGAAATATACCACCGCATTGTTGCCCGATCGCAAGCGCATTTTTGAACAGTACCAGACTGCGTTTGCACAACAGGATTGGGCTATTTTGCCGCCTTACCGGGATGAAACCCGGGAATCGTCCTGCCACCTCTACCTGTTGCGCATTGCCGGAGTGGATGAACAGCAGCGCGACGCCATCATCCAGGCCATTGCAGACCAGGGCGTGGGCGTCAACGTCCACTACATCCCGATGCCCATGCTGACCCTGTTCAAATCGAGGGGCTACCAAATGGCCGATTATCCGCAAACCTACGCCTTATACGCCAATGAAATTACCCTCCCGCTCTACAATGGGTTGACGGAAGCACAGGTGGATTATGTGATTCAGGTGGTTTGCGATTCGGTTGCTTCCGACCGGCATTGCGTACCTACGGCACGCTAACACTCGGCACACCATTTTTAAAAATGCGCTTGTCAGCACTTGATAGGAACCTGCGAACTTGTCGTGTGGAGTCGCCATACAGCGCCCCGAAAGGTGGATCGGCTCGCGGTGGGTTGGGTTGCGGGAGCGGGCGCCTATTTTTGCCTTTAAAGGGTGGTAAATGACAAAATTAAGTGGTGAGATTATGATGCCAGCTTCATTTTCCATAAATCAGTTCATTGCCAACCACGTTACCTTCCGGGATACCAGCTTGTTTGCTGCCGACCTGGCTGTGCACGAAACAGCGCTCAGCAGCCAGATCACCGGGCGATCGGTGTTGGTCATAGGCGGCGCCGGTACGATTGGCGCTTCTTTCATCCGGGCGCTGCTGCGGTTTGAGCCTGCCCGACTTTACGTAGTTGACCTTAATGAAAACGGCCTCACGGAGTTGACCCGGGATTTGCGCAGTGCGCCGGGGCAGTACGTTCCGGTAGACTATAAAACCTATCCGATCAGTTTTGGAAGCCAGACCTTCGAGCGGTTAATGCGCCAGGAAGGCCCGTTCGACATCGTAGCACATTTTGCGGCCCACAAGCATGTGCGTAGCGAAAAAGACCGGTATTCGATTGAGGCGATGGTGGAAAACAATGTCCTGAATACGGTGCGGCTGCTGGATTTGTTGCTGGAACAACCGCCGCAGCATTTTTTCTGTGTATCTACCGACAAAGCGGCCAATCCGGCCAACGTGATGGGCGCCAGCAAAAAACTGATGGAAGAAGCCGTGTTGGCGTATGCCGCGCTGTTGCCGGCCACCACTGCCCGGTTTGCCAATGTGGCGTTTTCCAACGGGAGCCTGCCCGCCGGTTTTTTAGAGCGGATGGCCAAAAAACAACCGCTTTCTGCGCCGGCTGATGTATTGCGCTATTTTGTCTCTCCGCAGGAAAGTGGCGAATTGTGTTTGTTGGCCTGTATGCTTGGCGCGCCCGGAGATATATTTTTTCCAAAGCTGGAAGCGCCACAAATGCTGACATTTTCAGCGATTGCAGACGCCTTGCTGCGAAAGCTCGGCTACGAACCGACGCCGTGCGCTACGGAGGCAGAAGCCCGCGAAAAAGCTGCCGCGACGCACATTGGCGACAAACGCTGGCCGGTTTATTATTTTGAATCGGATACTTCAGGCGAAAAATCCTTTGAGGAGTTTTATACCGATACCGAACAGGTAGATTGGAATCGCTTACAGGCATTGGGGATCGTGAAAGGCCGGGCAAAGCACAATGTGGAAAGTATCCGCTCCGTATGTGATGATTTACGGAACCTGTTTGAGCAGCCCGATTTGCCGAAAGAAGCGATTGTTGAAGTGCTTACGGAATTAGTGCCGACGTTTCATCATGTAGAGACTGGGAAAGGGTTGGATCAGAAGATGTGAATAGCCTATTCCTACAAAAAAGTGATTTCGGGCAGGAGCCCGAAGAATAGAACACGCGAGGCGGAGCCATCGCGCGAGCAGGAAAGGGTTGGATCAGAAAATGTAATTATGTATCAATTCATCAAGCGATTTTTTGACTTCATTTTTGCGGCATTCGGGTTGCTCCTCCTCTCGCCGGTTCTGTTGCCCATTATGCTCGGGCTGCGACTCACGGGGGAAGGTGCGGTTTTTTACAAACAAAACCGGATTGGCTACCGCAACTGCGTTTTCGGCATCTGGAAATTTGCCACCATGCTCAAAAATAGTCCCAACATGGGGACGGGCAGCCTCACCTTGCGCAATGACCCCCGCGTGACCCCCCTTGGAAAATACCTCCGGAAAACCAAAATCAACGAACTGCCGCAACTGATCAATGTGCTGACGGGCGACATGAGTTTTGTCGGCCCGCGCCCCCAAATGAAAGTAGATTTTGACGTCTATCCCGACGCCATCCGCGCCGTCATTTACAATGCCCGCCCGGGCATTACCGGCATTGGTTCCATTGTTTTTCGCGACGAAGAGCGCCTGCTCTCGCAACCCGGAATTGATCCGAAAGCTTTTTATGCCAACCACATTGCGCCATACAAAGGCGCGCTGGAATTGTGGTATTTGCAAAACCAGTCTTTTACCACCGACCTGAAATTGTTATTGCTCACCGCCTGGGTCGTGGTGTTTCCTGCTTCTGAATTAATTTACCGTACTTTTTTGGATTTGCCTGTGAAACCGGAGGAGTTGAGGTGATTTGAAAATTTGATAATTTGAAGATTTGAACTTCGACTTGACTTCGACTACGCTCAGCCGCCAGCTCAGCTACCGCCGCCGCGCGAGCAGATGTGAGAACAGACCAATAACCAGTAACCAATAACAAATAACCAGAAAAAGGATTTGAAGATGGGGATCCATCGGGTAATTGTATTTTAACATCCGGGCATGAAATTTGATGATCTTTCTGTGCAAATGATTGGCGCAGCACTACTTTTATGCTTTCCAAGCCATGCGCAGGTTGTAGAAAACACGGCTGTATTCACCAATATGAGCCGCGAGGCTTACTTCCGGTTTCACTATGACAACGACTTTTTTACGGCAACCGATGATTATTACACGCAGGGCATTACGCTGGAATTTGCACATCCCGCGCTGAAAAAAAATCCGCTGAACAAACTCCTGATTCAACCTAAGCGGCATGCCATTTTTTATGGCATTCGCGCGGACCACTACGGATACACGCCCAGTACCATTCGCAGCGACAGTATCCTTTATGACGACCGTCCTTTTTGCAGCAACCTTTCGGTCTCTTTTTTTGCTGTGGCAACCGATACCCTGCGGCGCAGGAGGCTATCAACGAAGCTGGTCGCCGGGGTGATGGGGCCTGCTGCCGGAAGTGAAGCGATGCAAAAAGCCATCCATCGCTGGTTGGACAACATCCCTCCGCTGGGTTGGCAGCATCAAATCAAAAATGACTTAATCCTGAACTACCAGGTTGATTATGAACAAGCTATTTGGAGAACCGGCGGTTGGTTGCTTGTAAATGCATCGGCAAACGCCAGTGTTGGAACGCATACCAACCGGATCAGGGCCGGATTCAACGCGATGATCGGTCGGTTTAATGACCCTTATCGGGGTGCTGCAACAAGGAATCAGTGGTACGGCTACGGATTCGCCAGAGGTCAGCTCGGCCTCAATCTTTACGATGCCACCTTACAAGGCGGCTTGTTCAACCGGAGCAGTCCGTACGTCATTGCTGCTGCCGACCTGACCCGGCTTACTTTCCAGGGCGATTTTGGCTTTGTATTGGGCATTGGAAAGGTCTATTTAGAATATTGCCAGTCGTTTATCACCAAAGAATTTGACACGGGTGCTGCACACCGCTGGGGTGGAATCAGAATAGGCATAGGGTTTTAAACCCGCTTCGTGAACAAATGCCGGTCTGCTACGAAAGTCCCAAAAGGCAGCAACGAGGCTAAAAAAGCGAGTGCAACTTTGCGCAGCGACCAGTCGTTCATCGCCGAGATACGGATGAGGAGAAAAACATAGAGGATAAACAAAAAACCATGCGCCGACCCAACCACAAAATTAGGCCGGGGCATGGCATATTGGTATTTTAAAATCATGGTGAAACCCAGCAACAGAAAGGAAATACCTTCCAGAAAAGCGACGATCCGAAAACGGCCTAAAGGTGTCCTGAACATATTGGCGATTTAAATTTATTATGCGCGCCAAAATTAACGGGAAACCATTGCAGTAAAACGCATTGCTCAAAAAATGGCCTGAATATGACGGAACGCCACCAGTCTATTTAGTGTCTGTCCATTTAGAGTTGGGGGCTTCGATTCCGCTCAGCCACCGTTCGTTGAGCGGAGTCGAAACGACCGATGGCTGAGCGGAGTCGAAGCCAGTCGAAACGATCGGACTATAAAGACAGACACTATTTAAATTGCCAGCTAATGCCGCCGCTGAGGACGGAAATCCCCAAACCCAGCTCGCTGAATACCCCAATGTGCCTGCTGATGGCATAGCGCCCGCCGACAAAAGCAGAGAGGTATACAGATGATTTGACGTATTCATCCATCAGCTCCGGAGACTCCGCGTTGCTCCGGTCAAAGATTTCTACCCGCGAGGTACTATGGCCGACCATCATCCCGCCGTAGACTTCCCAGCGATCGAGCGTAGTGGTGTGTGCGGTTGCCCGCAATCCAATGACGGTGTAGTGGTTGCGGTGGATGGAAGGGACGGCTTTTTTAGGGATTTTTCTTGCTGCTTCCGAAATAGAGATGCCCGCTTGTAATCCGAGGCTGATGTTGGGCTTCAGGCGGTAGTTTAAGCCGAGGAGGACAGGTGGCATCAGGGTTTGTGCGCGGTCTTTTACAAAAGTGGGTAGGAGTCCCGCCCCGGCCTGGACTTCCCAGTAACCGGCTTTTTTACACCGGCCTTTTTTAGCCTGGCATTGGGCGGTCAGCGAATGGGTCGCGAGTAGGCAAATCAATAGAGTCAAAAGGGAGTAGAAGCGTTTCATAGCTGTTGAGTTTTAAATAGGTACGCTCCAAATATCAATCCATGTTAAAGGGGATTCCAATTTAAATGTCTTGAACGGGCATAGTAAGGTACCGAACAGGCATGTAGGGGCACCCTTCCGGTCGCCCTCCCGTGGTCGCCGCCTTTAGAGCTTGTTTAAATTTTAAACATGCTCTTAGATAAAAAACAGGGGCGACCGCATAGGCCACCCCTGGAAAGCGCGTTTAAATTCAGAGAGAAAAACAGGAAGGTGTAAGTTGCTATTGAAATCTCCAGCTAATTCCGCTGCTAAGCACAGAAATGCCCATGCCTAATTCGCTGAAAATGCCGATGTTTCGGGTGACGGCGTATCGTGCGCCTACAAAAGCAGAAAAGTAGACTTTATCTTTTCGGTAAGTGTCAAAGGGTTCCGGGGATTTTTCTGCGCCAATTGGCCGGACTTCCACCTGCGAGATACCATAACCCGCCATCATCCCGCCGTAGACTTCCCAGCGGTCGAGCGTAGTGGTATGGGCGGCTACCCGTAAGCCAATTGTCGTGTAATGGTTGCGGTGGATGGAAGCTTCTGTATCTCCGGGGATGGTTCTGGATGCCTCTGAAACGGAGGTTCCTGCCTGAAGTCCGAGGCTGATATTGGGTTTTAAACGGTAGTTCACGCCGAGGAGGATGGGGGGCATTAGGCTTTGGGTGCGATCTTTCAAAAAAGTGGGTAGCAATCCTGCCCCGGCCTGGACTTCCCAGAAATCGGTTTTTTTGCAGCGTCCTTTTTTGGAAAAGCACTGTGCATTGGCGGTCTGAATCATTAACATGCAAATAACTGCGGCCAGGAGTGAGTGGATGGGTTTCATGATAGTTTTTTCATTTTAGGTGTAAAAAATTAAATAGGTGCTGTTTTCCTTGTGGCTTTTCGGGAGGCGTTATAAGTAAAGGAGAAAATGCTTAAAAGCGCTGCATGGGTTTTGAAGATTTTAATGTTAAATAAGTGAAAATAAAAAATGAATTTTAGGTGATTAACAATAGAATTACTGCTCTGGATATTGTTGCAATATCCAGAAGTTAAAACGGCGCAAAAAGTTGCCCTGTCTGCTTTCCGGGTTAAAACCCGTGCAGAAAAATTGTGTAATTTTTACTTTGATTCGCCCTTTGAAAAAGTGTGTAACGCAGATGCGTTGTGCAGCCAGATAAAATAGTTTTTGGGGTATAAATCAGTTTTTGGGGGCGGTTTTGTGGGGTTTCATATTACGTATATTAGTATAGACGATTGGATAACGAAATCCGCTGGATAAATTATTCACTTTAACGCAATCTTCACATTTGGTTACAAAATTATGAGGCCAATTTAAACCATCCGGAGATAGAAAGCCTGCTGAATTATGCCAAAAGTCAGGCTTCAAAGAGTCTAAAGGCTAAACCGACCAACTGCTGATCAAATACTTAGACACGGGGGATAACGCCTACCCCTATGCTCCCGGTATCATATTTATGACAAATGGCCGACATGTGTCAATCGGGGGAAAAACTACGACCAGTAAATGAATTGATCACATGATGAATGAAAACGAATAAGCCCAACCATGATCGGAAATTACCACCATTGTCTTTTGAAGTCGCCATATAGCGCCCCGAAAGGTGGATCGGCTCGCGATGGGCTGGGTTGTGGGCAAGGGCGCCTATTTTTGCCTTTCAGATACCTTTGAGCCGGTTGACTAAGGATCAGAAGCCAGGTAAAACAATGTTTTGGGCTTGAAAACCAGGCAAAAATCAGCGGCGAGTCGAGGAGCCAACCTGAACTTAGATTAAGGCTCTGACCGTCAGTTTTCTTGATTTTCAAACCTGAAAACCAGGGCGCATTATGGTGACAAGCCTTTTTGTCTACTTTTTGGGCTCAAAAAGTAGAAAGAAACCAGGAGCAATGCCCCCCGACTAAATTCCAGCAGAACATTAGAGCTTGTTCGGGTTTTCATGACGGAGCGAGAGTGAGGAAATTTTGTTTTAGACAAGGCGGATTTTGCAGACGTAGCCGGCAGCTACGGCGAAAAAAACCAACGCAGTATAAAATAAAATTTGCCGCTCGTAGCCCGTTGATGAAATCCCGAACAAGCTCTTAGGCAAATGTCCCTCCGCGTAGGCTCATTAATATTAATACCCCCCAAAATACCGGCGCAGGAACCACTCTGTAGAGACCAAAGCCAGCAACAGGAAGAAGACCCATTTGAGGTTGATCACGGGTCGGGTTTTGGCGGTTTGATAGATCACCGGTTTGATGGTCGTTTTTTCGCGGATCAGGTCGGCGACGGAAAGCAACTGGGCAGGGTAGACAACCGAACCGCCGTATTTATCGCTCAGCAGGCGCAGCAGGTTGTGATCGGCTGTGATTTCATATAATTCCAGTTCGATGGGTTGCACGCTGAACTGGCCATTGTACGTCAGGTTTTCGCCGCTGCTGTTCACGGCGGCGCGAAAACGGTAGTTGCCGACGGGGAAACTGCCTGCATTGAGGGTATATAATTTGCCGCTTTTGTTGAAGGTGAACGGAAATTCCCGGCCTTCGGCGCTGGTAACCACCATGCTGGCGTCCGGGTCGTTGATGAGTTCATAATTGTCGTTGTACAATTCCGCATCAAAAAGCGCCGGTTCGTTTTCGTTGAAAATATTCTTGGCTAAGTTTACCCGAAACTTTCGTTTATCGTCTTTCAGGCTGACGTACTGCACCGTTTTTCCAATCAATTCGTTGAAAAAATTGTGATTCTGGTTTTGCATAAAATCAAAAAGCCGCCATTTCCAGATGCCTTCGGCGCAGAGCACGCCAACGCGGGCGCCATTGTCGTCGCCCATCACTAAGAGCGGATAGCGCGTATCTACCCGGCCAATGCGCTGGTAGAGCAAGACCTGGGCTTTGGCCGAGACGTCGTATTCGCCGAAAGGCGCCGTGAGTGGAGCAAAATTGGAAATATTCGTTTTCAGGGTTTCATCCACGGTAAAGAGGTTGAAATCTTTGCCGGGAATGCCCTGCACTTCATTGGTATTGCGGCTGGCAGCACGGATAGAGACTAAGGATTGCGCCTGGTTTAACCGCACATAATTGGTTTGCGTGCCGGCAATAAACAGCACAGGCAGTTTGCGCGACCGAATGACATTTAGTACAGCGGCAGCATCGTTGTTGAGGGCCGGCAACTGGTGAAGGACCACAAAATCAAAATCCGCGACATTCACTTTCAGGTCGTTGATGTAGGCTATTTTGACCTCGTAATTTTTATTGATGGTCAGCATTTGCCGCAGCGCTGCAATATCCGGGTGTGGAGAGTGGGCGAGGAGCAGCACCTTTTGGCGGGCATCCAGCACATCTACAAAAATTTCCTTGCTGTTGTTGGCTTTTGAAGCTTCGCCGGCAACGGGGCTGAGCGAAATGCGGAACCGTTGTACGCCACCCTGATCGGCATTCAACACGATGGTTTTCGTGGTGAAAAAGTCGTTGCGGTCAATATTGATCTGCATTTGCTGCAACAGGCGGGAGTTGGCGCCTTCCACCTTATATACAGACAAGGTGGTGTTCGATCCCGTGCTATTTTGCGCGGCAATGTCGGCCTGCACGCTAAACTGGTCGCCGAGG
>Ga0209573_1005903_pt1 | contig 10625 bp, 5 predicted proteins | sample TNRBio252014_DNA_FD_185870 | JGI IMG/M metagenome (GOLD analysis project Ga0209573, IMG submission 185870) | Wastewater treatment Type I Accumulibacter community from EBPR Bioreactor in Madison, WI, USA - TNR Reactor_6/25/2014_ DNA (SPAdes)... | ecosystem: Engineered > Bioreactor > EBPR >...
CACCGAGGTCTTGTGTCGTATCCCTGAGCACCCTATTAACCGAATTGCTGAATTACTACCACATCAGTGGGGGGCCTAGTGGACTTGGCCGGAGGGATACATTTCTTCCTCAAACTCATGCCTATTTTGGCAAATCTTATCTACACTTATCCACCTGCTTTCTCCACCAGTAAGTTCATATAAGTCTTCTGGCTTAATATTTTGTGTTATTGCCTTTTCTATTACGAAGTATATTGCTTCTCTTTTATTCAGACGTTTCTTCGCCGCTCCGTTAATTATTATATTATATTTAGTGTGGTCTCGTTTACTGTCTTCTCGCCTTGCCATTCTTTCCTCTGATGCCTTTTCTTTTTGTTTTATTTGAAAATCTGCTGCTTCCGGCAAAGGAATTATTTGTTGAATGTCGAAATATAAGTTATTGCCGTCTTTTTGGGGTTTTATTCTTATGCATCGAATGTCAATATCTCTCTGGTTCAACCACAAAACGGACGTTGTAATTTCAACGGAAAAATCTGCTGAAATAAGAATGATTTTAACGTCGCTGCCGAAGTCTTGCTCTTTGGGTTCTTGCCATTCAAGAAACCTCAAAATTCTTTCTTCGCAATCCTCGCTTGGTTGTCCTTCTCGTTGTAGGTAATTTTTATGAATTTCAACGATGCTTTTATATTTCGTTCCAGCAACCATTGCGGCATAACGAATTGCCTGCAATTCCATGTGTCCGCCGTCCTCTGTTCTTTTTAATTCTATTACGACAAAATTCGCCTCCTTGTCAATGCATAGTAAATCAATTCTTCTTTTGCTATCTGCAAAATTGTTGAACTCTGTTGTTATGACATACAAATTAGCGTCAATTATGGAAATGGAGTTCGCAATATATTTTTGAAGATGAGCAACTTCATTTATTTTCTCCTGTGCGAATGACACCGCATCCAATTTTACTAACTTATTCTCTTTTATCTTGAAAATTGGCATCGTTTATTTATATATTTTTTCTTTTTTAGTTACCGAGAACGGTTTGCGGCTACCCGAAGGTGGCGATTTTACGCACCAACTTTCATTCGGAGAACTACCGTTCAAATATACACAAAACTGTCCTACGAAGCACGTCACCGCCACTTTTGGGTAGGTGCTGTTATAGCCAGTGGTATATCTACCGATATATAGTGACCACCGTGGTTTTACCAATTTTCACAGTCCGTTTACTTGTCTCTAAAAACGATTTATTGTCTGTTGGCAATGAGCGGTCGGGAAAGATTTAATTTTTGCGAAGCGAGGAATTTTTTTACTGTCTTACCGGGCGTTTGGTTTTGGCATAACTTTTTGTTTGCGGGTTGGCTTTAGCTCTTTGCCGCCCGCAGGAACGAGGACGGCAATGTGCTAAAAGTGTGCAGGCACAAAAAGTATGACAAAAAGAAGCGTTGGCTTTATTTACTCTATTTTACTCCTTGAAATTCATTAATCTCAAACTTGTCAAAATTACGATTAGCGTTACCCCAACGTCTGCTGCTATTGCGAAAACTAAGTTGCTGTAACCAATAAATGCAAGAGTTATAAAAATCAGTTTGACTGCTATTGCTCCAATAGTGTTGAGTTTTATTCTTTGTAGCGTTTTTTTGCTTAAGCGAATAAGAAATGCAATAAGTGAAAGTTTATCGTTCATCAATGCAATGTTTGCTGTTTCTATGGCGGTGTCGCTTCCTGCTGCTCCCATTGCTATCCCTACGGTGGATTGTGCTAATGCTGGTGCATCGTTTATGCCGTCACCTACCATTGCCACTTTGCCGTATTGTTGCAAAAGTTCCTTTATTTTTTCGGCTTTGTTTTCGGGTAACATATTCCCGAATATTTTTTCTATGCCTACTTGATGTGCTACATAGTTTGCTGCTTTTTCGCTGTCGCCTGTGAGCATTACGGGTTCAATGTTGAGTGCTTCCAACTCTTTTAATGCTGCTTCACTGTCGGGTTTTATTTCGTCCATTAAACCGATAATTCCTGCAACTCCGTTACCAAAACTCACCACTACGCTTGTTTTGCCTTGTGAGGAAAGTTCCGCAACAATTTTTTCTGTTTCGTGGTCGGTGTGTTGATGTTCTTTAATGAAATCCAACTTGCCTACATAAATTGTTTCGTCTTCACATACCAAACACTTTGCAGTTGCACCTTTTCCCATAATGCTTTTGAACGCTTCTGTTTTGTGTGGTTCAAAACCTTCTTTGCGGCTTGCATCCACTATGGCTTGTGCCAACGGATGTTCGGAAAATATTTCTGCACCTGCCGTGCAAGCCAACAGTTCTTCACGGCTTGTTCCGTTCAATGGAATTACATCACTGACAATTGGATTTCCGAAAGTGATGGTTCGTGTTTTGTCTAATGCAATCGCCTTGATTGATGCAAGGGCTTCAATATATTTTCCACCCTTTACCAATGCTCCTTTTGCAGATGCGTTGCCGATAGCTGCATAGATTGCCACTGGTGTAGATATAACCAATGCACACGGACAAGCGATTACTAAAAGTGTTATTGCCTGTTGCAGCCAATGATTAAGGTCTAAGTGCAAAATAAAAACAGGAATAATAAACAAAAAAACAGAGAGTGCAAGCATTACAGGGGTGTAATACTTTGCAAATTGCTGTATGAATTTTTGCGTTTCACTTTTGTTGGCAGCCGCTTCAAAAGTGAGGCGAACGATCTTTGAGAAGGTGGTGTCAACAGCAAGTTTGGTTGTTTTCATTTCTATAAAACCATTTTTGTTGAGTGTTCCTGCAAACAAATTGTCGCCTGTGCGTTTGTCTTTTGCAATGGGTTCGCCTGTGATGGCTGCTTCATCAACCAATGTTTCGCCTGAAACAATTTTGCCGTCAAGCGGTATCATTTCTCCTGCTTTCACTTGAATGATTGTGCCGACTGCAATTTTATCAATAACCACATTTGCATTTTCTGATTTTACAAATGCTGTTTTGGGTGCTTTACTTACCAATTCATCTAATGCGGATTTTGAATTTTCTATGCCAATATCTTCTAAGCGTTCGCCTAAAACATATAGCACTACCAAAACTGCTGCTTCGGGAAATTCCTTTAAATAAAATGCCCCTACAACTGCTATAAGCATTAAAAGATTGATGTTGCTGAATTGGAGTTTGAAGATTGCTTTTACTCCGTTCCACAAAACATTGTAGCCAATGCCTAAAATGAAAACAGCGAATACAAAAGGTGCATAAGGCATAGGAATATGTATGCCAATGATGGATAAAACTTCTAAGGCAACCACTATTGTGATTGCCAAAAGAAGAAAGAGAAATTTTTTGTCGTTGATTGGTAGTTTCATTTTTTGAATGTTTTTAATTAATTAATGTGCGTGAGCCTCTCCTTTGTTGTTCATTTTAGCCAATATAAAAAATGCTCCGTTTACCACTACTTTACTGTTGGCTGGAATATCTTTTATTAACGTTATTTCGCTGTAACCTACATCGGTAGTGCCTTTGCGAACGGGTATTTTTTCAAAGGTTGTTCCTTCTTCTGTGTGTTCGGGTTCCTCCTTTTCGCTGTGTTCGTGTCCGCGTTCATCGTGTTTATGCTCAGCAGTTTCGGTTTCGCTGTGGTGTTCTTCTTCCTTGTGAGCATCGGTAACAATAAAAATATAGTCTTGCCCTTCGTGGTTTACAATGGCATTTGTTGGCACTGCATCAACAGTAGCGTTTTCTAAACTTACCAATGCGGTGATACTCATTCCGTCAATCAGTCCTTGCTTGTTACCTTTTACCATTGCGTGAACGGCAACGGCTTTGGTGTTGGGTTCAAATGTGTTGCTGATGGCGTAAACATCGGCATCGTATTCTTTACCCGGATTGTTGGTAAGGGTAAAATGTATGGTTTGTCCGACTTTTAGTTTTTGTAAATCTTTTTCATACACATACAAATCCAAATGCAGTTGGCTATTGTCCACTATTTCGGCTATGGGATTATTGGCATCTACATAGCTGCCAATGTTAACCATTACATTGCTGATTGCCCCGCTGATTGGGCTTGTGATACTAACGGCAGTCTGAATATTGTCATAAGTAAGCGTTTCGGTATTAATGCCGATTAGCTCTAATTGCTTTTTCAGACTTGCTCGTCTTGCTTTTAATGTTTTAAGTTCTGCTTCGGCTGATTGCAGATTTTTTAGTGCTGTTGCGTTGCCTTGTTGCAATTCTTTTTGTCGGTTAAATTCTAATTGGGCTAATTCTGCTTTTGATGAAACGCTTAAAAACTCTTCCTGCAAGGTGATGAATGAATTATTGGTGATGGTGGCAATTATCTGTCCTTTGCTAACAGTGTTGCCCGTTTGCACTAAGATAGATTTGATTACTCCGCCCAATGATGCCGTTGCATTGGCTTTATTCTGATTTGGCACTTTCAAAATACCATTGGCTTTGAGTGAGGCAGTGAGCTGCTTTTTCTCAATACTGCCCAACTCAATTTTTATGGTTTTCATTTGCTCGGCTGTAAGCATTGCGGTGTTGGTGTTTTCGTGTTCATCGTGATGTTCGGTTTCCTCTCCGTGCGTTTCTTTTTTGCTGTTGCAGGATGCAAATACTAAGGATGTTGCAAGGGCTGCTATGAAGATTATATTTTTCATGTTTTGAAATTTTATTTGTTGATTAAGAAATTGATGTTGATAATGGACTGATTGATTTGATTAACCGATTGCAGATAACTCAACTGCACATCGGTAGCGGTTTGCAAGGCTTGTAAGTATTCAATATAACCAATGTCGCCACTTTTGAAACCAAGCGTTGCGGTGCTGATTATTATGTCAGCATTGGGCAAAGCGGTTGATTTGTAATAATTGTATTGCGACAAATTTTGGTTGTATTGCTGAAATGCGTTTTGCAACTGGTTTTGTAAAATCAGTTTTCCGTTGTCAGCTTCTTTTTGCAATGCTTGCTGTTTATAGTCAAGCGATTTTATTTTTGAAGCATTACTGAAAAAGGTAAGCGGAATGCTGATGCCAATATTAAAACCTTGAAAACGTTTGCTACCGTCAAAATTTACATCTGCTCCGTTGATAGTTTGAACACCGATTAAAGACTGGTTGAAATAACCCACATTAAAATCGGGCAAGGTAGATGCAGTTTCTAACTTTTTGTTTTGTTCGGCAATAACGGCTTGCTGATACAAAACTTTCAGCGATGGATTATTTGCAATGAGTGTTGTGTCAAACGAACTGCTTAATACAAGTGGTTGCCAATTTTCATTTTCAGCTATTGTAAAATCTTCGCTTGTGTTCATTAGCGTTTTCAGCGAATTGTAAGCGGTTGTAAACTCCGTTTCGTTTTGTTTGAGCAACTGGGAAAGCTGTCCCCGCTTAGTTTCGGCAGTAGTTTTCTCTAATAAATTTGTTTCACCTATTCTGTATCTTAAATCGGCAGCACTTACAAAGTCGTTATACAAAATGTCTAAAGATTGCAGTTGATTTTTTGCCTTTTGTAAATACTGCAACTGATAAAACCAATATTGCACTTGTGCTTTTATTTCATTGGCTGTGGCTTGCTTTTGAAATTCGCTACTTTGCAATTCGGCTTTATACAATCCTGATTTTGCAGTAAAATAAGTAGGAAAAGGAATACTTTGTGAAACTTGAAATGCCTTGTCCTGATTAATGCTGTTGTATTGCCCAAACTGAAAATTCACATTTGTTTTAGGCAACTCAAATGTTGATTTTTTTAATGTAATAGATGATTGCACATTGAGTTGTTGCGATTGCATTTCTAAATTGTTTTTCAATGCCGTGCTTATGGCATCATCAACCGAAATGGTTTTGGTTGTTGGCATTTGAGCATTTGCAGCATTGAATGAAAGTAAGGCAAAAACTATAATAGCCGTTGTAGATATTTTGCGTTTTGGCTTTCTGATTTTTGAAAACATCATATACAATAAAGGCAAAACAAACAAGGTTAAAAAGGTTGCTGTTATCAATCCGCCAATTACAACAGTTGCCAAAGGTTTTTGCACCTCTGCCCCTGCACCATGCGAAAGTGCCATTGGTAGAAAGCCCAACGATGCAACGGTGGCAGTCATTAACACGGGTCGTAAACGGATTTTTGTTCCTTCCTTTATGCGTTGGATTATGTCTGTTATACCTTCCTTTTCCAATTGGTTAAAAGTTCCAATCAGCACAATGCCATTTAAAACCGCTACACCAAATAAGGCAATAAAACCAATACCTGCCGAAATGCTGAAAGGCATATCACGAATAAGCAAAGCGAATACTCCACCTATGGCACTCATTGGGATTGCGGTATAAATTAAGGTTGCTTGTTTTACAGAACTGAATGTGAAGTAGAGCAACATAAAAATGAGAGCTAATGCCACGGGTAAGGCAATCATCAGGCGTTTACTTGCTGCCTGTAAGTTTTCAAATGTGCCTCCGAAAGTGTAATAATATCCTTCGGGCAATTTTACTTTTTCGTTCAGTTGCTTTTGAATATCCTCTACAACGCTTGCTACATCCCTGCCTTTAATGTTGAACCCTATAACTATTCTGCGTTTCCCGTCTTCACGGCTAATTTGTGCAGGACCTAATTCCATTTTTATTTCAGCTACCTGCGATAAAGGAATTTGTGTTCCGTTAGCAGTTGGGATATACAAATGGCTAACATCGTCAATGTTGTTTCGGTGTGTGCTGTCCAAGCGAACAACCAAATCAAATTTGCGTTCGTTTTCAAAAACAACTCCTGCCCCTCCACCTGCAAAGGCAGTGCTTACAATGTGGTTTATATCCTCAATGTTTAGACCATAGTTGGCAATTTGCGAACGGTTGTATTTGATGACGATTTGCGGAAGCCCTGCAACCCGTTCAACACTTGGTTCGGTTGCACCGTCCACACTTTGCACTACTGCGTTCACTTTATTGGCGTAGCTTAAAAGTGTATCCATGTTTTCGCCAAATATTTTTACTGCAACGTCTTGACGAATACCTGTCATAAGTTCGTTGAACCTCATTTGAATGGGTTGGTTTTTTTCAAAGAAAACCCCGGGTATTGTGCTTAGTTTTTCTTCAAATTCTTCTGCCAGTTCATCATACGAAACATCCCGTTTCCATTCGCTTTGTGGCTTTAGAATTATCATCATGTCTGTTGCTTCTGGGGGCATTGGGTCGGTGGGAACTTCGGCTGCTCCAGTTTTTCCTACAACCATTTTTACCTCGTCAAATTCTTTGATTAGCCTTGATGCCTGCATAGAAGTTTCTAAACTTTGTGAAAGTGATGTGCCTTGCGGCAGAATGCAGTGAAAAGCAAAATCGCCTTCCTGCAAGGTTGGGATAAACTCACCGCCCATTCTTGAAAATAGAAACACCGAAACCACAAATACGGCAACGGTTACACCAACAATTACTTTTTTGAAACGGATTGCTTTTTCTAATAATGGAGCATAAATCCGCTGAAAGAAATTCATCATTCTATCACTCAATGTTTGCTTGTGCGAAATAGTTTTTGGTAAAAACGCTGCACACATCATTGGAATGTAGGTAAGCGATAAAATCAATGCCCCGAAAATGGCGAAACCAACGGTTTGAGCCATCGGGCGGAACATTTTGCCTTCAATGCCAATAAGCGTAAGAATAGGAATGTAAACAATGAGGATGATTATTTCTCCAAATGCTGCGCTGCTTCGGATTTTAGAGGCGGATTGAAAAACTTCCTCGTCCATTTCTTCCTGTGTTAGTTTGCCAAGGGTTTTTCTTAATCCTAAATGGTGTAAAGTGGCTTCTACTATAATTACTGCCCCGTCCACAATTAACCCAAAGTCAATTGCACCTAAACTCATAAGGTTTGCACTTACCCCAAATACATTCATTAAGCCCAATGCGAAAAGCATGGATAAAGGAATGGCAGAGGCTACAATCACCCCTGCACGAAGGTTTCCAAGGAATAAAACCAATACGAAGATTACTATTAATGCACCTTCAATCAGGTTTTTTTCTACTGTGCTGATGGCTCTGTTTACTAAATCTGTTCTGTCCAAGTATGGTTCTATTACTACATCTTTGGGCAATGATTTTTGAATGGTTACCATTTTATCTTTAATTCGGCTAACCACATCGGCACTGTTCGCACCTTTTAGCATCATTACCACTCCACCAACTGCATCTACTTCACCATTGTAAGTCATAGCACCATAGCGAACTGCACTGCCTAGACGGACTTCGGCTACATCTTTTATCAAGATAGGAATGCCGTTAGGATTTGTTTTTACAACAATATTTTTGATGTCGTCAAACGAACCAATCAAGCCAATGCCACGAATGAAATAAGCGTTTGGTTTTTTGTCAATGTATGCACCGCCCGTGTTTTCATTATTTTTTTCTAAGGCGGTAAAAATTTCGGGAATTGTTATTCCCATTGCAATTAAACGGTCAGGATTAACAGCAACTTCATATTGTTTGAGTTGTCCGCCAAAGCTGTTTACTTCTGCAATACCCGGTGTGCCATAAAGTTGTCGGGCAACAATCCAATCTTGCATTGTCCTCAAGTCCATTGCTGTGTATTTACTTTCACTGCCTTTTTTCGGGTGAATAATGTATTGATATACTTCGCCCAAACCTGTGCTAACGGGTGCTAATTCAGGTGTGCCAACTCCTTTTGGGATTTTACTTTCGGCTTCCTTTAATCTTTCATTTATGAGTTGTCGGGCAAAGTAGATGTCCACTTTGTCGTCAAATACAACGGTAATTACCGAAAGTCCGAAACGGGAAATGCTCCGCAATTCCTCCAAGTCGGGAAGGTTGGCAATGCTTTGTTCGATGGGGTAAGTTACCAACTGTTCCACCTCTTGTCCTGCAAGGGTAGGGCAAACCGTTATGATTTGCACTTGGTTGTTAGTGATGTCGGGAACTGCGTCAATAGGCAGTTTGGTTGCACTCCACACTCCCCAAACAATGAGTGCAAGTGTCATCAATGCAATGATGAATTTATTTTTTATGCTGAAAGCAATTATTTTGTCTAACATTTTTTTAATCAGTTTAATGAATACACGATTACTTGCGGTGCGTTAGCACCGTAAGTAGTTTTGTTTTGTTCCGCTGAAAGCGGAACCTCATAAATTCATTAACTGATTTTTGGCGGTTGCCAAATTTTGGAGAAAGCTCCTGAAACGAAAGAAGCAGAATAAATGGAAAAGTTTTTAGACGGATACTTAACAAGGGAAGTTAAGGAGACAAAAAAACCGGGTGCAGTTACCGAGTGTCCGCAACAGGAGCACATGCAAAAAGGAGAGCAATTCTCAGTATCGTTGTCGTGGTCTGAGTGGTCAATATTTGCGAAAGCAGATTGGTCTGAACCCTGATATTTACAGTCGTCCTTGTCGCTGCAAGGCATAACTGCCAGAGCAAAAAAGTAAAAACTGAATATGAGGGCAAAAACTTTCACGGGGGCAAATATAGGAATTTTAGGTTAAAAAGCCGAAACAATGTCTAAAAATGGCAGATTGGTGCTTACGGGGTGAATTGAGCGAGGCAAATTTTTTGGCACGTGTTTTTGCTTTGTGGGTTGGGTTTAGCTCTTTTGCAGGTAGTGCGAAGCAAGTTTTTAAAATGCGTAATTTCTTCTACGCATTTTAAAAACTAACCTGCAAATGTGCTAAACGAAGCGTTTGACAAAAACCGTGACAAAAAATTGAGGGTCGGCTCGTTTCCTTATTTTCAAGTGCGGTGGGGCAAAAATTAAATCTTTCTTGGGTCGGTCATTGTGTCGGTCGTTTTTCTGTCTATCATGGTGGTAATTTGGTCTGTCCTGTTAAAAATTGCACGGTCATTGTCAAGTTTGCACGGTCGTCCTACCATTGGCTATAACTTGCGTACTACCGCACCAGTGGGTATTGAAATCCGTACTTCGCATCTCAATACCCACTGGTACCGTTACGACGCCTATGGATGACATACGACAACGCCCTTACCTTCGACGCAAAGTCTGAAAGTAAGGGCGTTGTATAACTGTTCTCCGTTGTGGTCATATCAGGATTTACTTAATGAGCAGCAAGTTATCACTTGTTTTTTATATCGCAAAGTATAGATGAGAAGATTTTTTCACTTGTCATTAGTGTTAAATATCCAAATCCTCTATCGGGCTTTTAACTTTTGCCCAGCCAGTGTGGGTTAAATGGGTATAAATTTCTGTCGTTTTGCTGCTCTCATGCCCCAGCAACTCTTGGATATATCTCAAATCCACGCCTTTCTCAAGCAAATGTGTGGCGAAGGAATGCCGCAGTGTATGAACTGTCACATAAGGGTTTATTTGAGCAATGAGCTTAGCTTTTGTAAACAACTTTTGTATACTCCTCGGGCTGTATTGCCCGCCATCCTGCCCTTCAATGACCCATTCCACGGGCATATACACCTCCAGGTAGTGCTGCAACCTACCCCAAACTTTTGGAGACAGTAACGTGCAACGATCCTTTTTCCCTTTGCCGCCATAAACAAAAAGTCGCTGATTATCTGGTTGCAAATCCGCCAAACGCAACTGAATCAGCTCACTCAACCGCAAGCCACCAGAGTAAATGAGCATTAAAATGCACTGGTGTTTCAGGTTGTCGGTAGCTTTCAATAACCGGGCAACCTCGGCTTCGGTCAATACGTGCGGGATTTT
>Ga0209573_1005906_pt1 | contig 10618 bp, 6 predicted proteins | sample TNRBio252014_DNA_FD_185870 | JGI IMG/M metagenome (GOLD analysis project Ga0209573, IMG submission 185870) | Wastewater treatment Type I Accumulibacter community from EBPR Bioreactor in Madison, WI, USA - TNR Reactor_6/25/2014_ DNA (SPAdes)... | ecosystem: Engineered > Bioreactor > EBPR >...
TGAGTTTATGGCTTAGCAATTTTTCAATCTCAATTCGTTCGTTTAATCCAAGTCTGTCGTACTTTTTTCCCATTTTACAAGTTAGGTTTTTTTGTGCCTAACGTTGCGTTAAATGTTTGAATCGGCCTTTGGGTTGCTGCTAACGGTTCACGGCTTGGCGTTTGTGGCGGCAATCAGGGAACATCAGCCCAAATTTAGCACAAAAGTTTAATAGTAGCACTAAGCTCAAATTATGCACGTCAGCCGCCATAACGCCAAACCGATGTTGGCAGCTGTGGTTTTTTCCGTCCGTTCGTATTTGTCTGTCAGGTTTGGTGTGTCGGCAGATTTAATTTTTTGCGAAGCGTGGAAAGATTTTTTTGTTTTTTCTGTCGTGCGTTGGAAAAAGCAAGCTCTTTTGCAAACTTTGGCTTGTGTGTCGCCTTGTGCGGTTTGCAAATGTGCTTGCTTTTAGCGTTGGTTTGTCAAAATTTCATTCGTTGTATTCGTACTGCGTTTAAGATTGCCAATAATGCTACACCTACATCGGCAAAAACGGCTTCCCACATTGTTGCCAAGCCACCTGCACCAAGTATTAAAACAATTCCTTTTACTACAAATGCCAATGTGATATTTTGCCAAACAATTTTCTTTGTCTGTTTACCGATATTGATTGCCATAGGTATTTTACTCGGCTTGTCGTCTTGTATTACTACGTCTGCTGTTTCAATGGTGGCATCGCTACCTAAACCGCCCATTGCAATACCGACATCACTTAACGCTACAACAGGTGCATCATTTACACCGTCTCCGACAAAGGCAACGGTTTCATTTTTGGCTTTGATTTCTTTTACCTTGCTTACTTTGTCTTCGGGCAACAAGTCGCCAAAAGCGTTTGCAATTCCTAATTGTTCGGCAACAAATTTCACAACCGAACTTTTGTCGCCACTCAACATTGTCGGTTTTACGTTGAGCATTTTCAGCTTGTCAATGGTATTTTGTGAGTCTTGTTTTATGCTGTCGGCAACTGTAAGATAACCTACAAATTTGTTGTCGTAAGCAACGGCAATTATGGTGTAAACAATTTTACTTACATCAACATCGTGCTGAATGTTAAACTTGTTCATCAATTTGAAATTTCCTACTAATAATTGTTTTCCGTTTACTTCGGCTTTCAGTCCGTGTCCTGCAATTTCTTCGGTGTTTTCTAATTTGATTTCATTATTTGTTTTGCCAACATATTCGTGAATGGCAGTTGCTACGGGGTGCGTACTCAATCGTTCCAAAGCGTCCACCATTTGTAGCATTTCTGTTTGATTAAATGCTTTGTCAAAAACTACTTCCTGCACTTTGAAAACGCCCTCTGTCATTGTTCCTGTTTTATCCATTACTACGTTTTGGATATTGGCAAGTACATCTAAAAAGTTACTTCCTTTAAACAAAATACCGTTTTTACTTGCTGCACCAATGCCACCGAAATAACCCAACGGAATGGAAATAACCAACGCACAAGGGCAAGAAATTACCAAGAAAACCAAAGCCCTGTACAACCAATCTGTAAACTGATAATCTGCCACAAAAAAGTAAGGAAGCAAACAAATGGCAACGGCTAACAACACTACTATTGGTGTGTAGATTTTTGCAAACTTGCGGATAAACAATTCCGTAGGTGCTTTTTGTGAAGTGGCATTTTGTACCAATTCTAAAATTTTACTCAACTTACTATCGGTGTATGCTGTGGTAACTTCTATCTGTGCAACGGTGTTTAGGTTTATCATTCCTGCCAAAACTGTTTCGCCTTTGGCTTTGGTATCGGGTTTGCTTTCGCCTGTTAAAGCTGCGGTGTTAAATGATGCTGTTTCGGATAACAAAACTCCGTCTAATCCCAATTTTTCGCCCGATTTTAATTGTATGATTTCGCCAATGTTTACGCTTTCTGCCTTTACGGTTTGGGGTTGGTTGTTTCGCAAAACGGTTACTTCATCGGGTCTTTGGTCAAGCAAAGATTTGATATTTGCTTTTGCTCTTTTTACCGCCAATGTCTGAAACACTTCGCCAACAGCATAAAACAACATTACGGCTACGCCCTCCGGATATTCGCCAATGGCAAACGCTCCGATTGTGGCAATGCTCATCAACAGAAATTCGGAAAATATCTCGCCTTTGGCAATGCTTTCAACGGCTTCTTTGATTACAGGAAACCCAACAGGAATATAAGCCACCACATACCAAACAATCCTTACCAAACCTGTAAACCATTCTGGTTTTAGGAAATTGTCTAAATAAACGGCAACAAGCAATAGCACCAATGAAATAATGCTTGGCAAAAACACTTTGAAAAGGTTGCTATCACTGTGGCTGTGGTCGTGTCCGTCATCATCGCTATGGTCGTGTTGATGCTTTTCTTTTATCAACTCTTTTGCACCTGCATTGGTGTAAATTTTTTCTTCCTGTGTGCAACAAAGCTGCTTACCTTGTACATTGTAAATATGCTTGTGATTTTTATCTGTATTTATCATTGCTTTTAATTTTTAATGATTGTGTCCTCCTGTGTTAGATAATTTGGCATTGACAAAAAATGCTCCTTTGATTACAATTTGAGCATTGGCAGGAATGTCCTGTACAAAAGTTATTGCGGTGTAGCCCATATTGGAAACGCCTTTTACAACTTCTATTTTTTCAAAATTGATGTTGCCGTTTTCTTCATTGCTGTGTTTACGGTCTTCACTTTCGTGGTTGTGTTCTTCGCTTTCTTCTTCGTGGTGTTCTTCCGCTTTTTTATCAGTAACAACAAAAATGTAGTCTTTCCCGTCTGCGTTTACAATGGCTTCATTGGGTACGGCAGGTGTTAGGGCATTGCTCAAACTCACAATTCCTGTAATGTTCATTCCGTCAATCAAACCTATTTTGTTTCCTGTAACGGTGCAATGCACGGCAATGGTTTTGCTCTCGTTTTCAAATGATGAACCAATGCTAAACACTTTTGCATCGTATTCATTAGTAGGATTATTGGTTAAGGTAAAATGAATGGTTTGCCCGATTTTCAAAAGCGGTAAATCTTTTTCAAACACTTGTAAATCCAAATGCAATGAACTGTTATCTACGATTTCGGCAACAGGCGAAGAAACATCTACATAACTGCCAATCTTTGCAAACAAATTGCTTATTGTTCCATTCAACGGACTTGTAACTACCAATGCAGATTTCAAGTTGCTGTTTGATACCGAATTTGGATTGATGCCCATTAGCTGTATTTGCTGTTGCAATGATGCTTTTCGGGTGCGAAGCGTATTGAGTTCTGCCGTTGCGTTTTGCAGATTTTTCAAAGCTCCTGCGTTTCCTGCATTGAGTTCATTTTGGCGTTGTACTTCCTGTTCTGCAAAAGTGATTTTACTGCCAATAGTCAAATATTCTTCCTGCAACTGTATAAACTGCGGATTGGCAATCGTAGCAATTACCTGTCCTTTCTTTACATAATCGCCAATTTGCACATTCAGCGTTTTGATAACTCCACCATACAAAGAAGTGGCATTTGCTTTGTTGTTGTTTGGAACTTTAAGCATACCATTTGCCTTTATAGTGGCTGTGAGTTCCTTGTTTTCTACTTTGCCCAACGTGATGCCAACGGCTTTTATCTGCTCTTGTGTAAGCGTGGCAATGGTTGGCGTTTCTTCTTCGTGGTTGTGTCCGTCAGAAGTACCTGTTTCTTTTGTATTTTCGTCATTATGCGAATGATTGTCTTTGCTACCGCAACTGCTTATCACAAGCAAAGTGCATAGTGCCAAAGGAAAAACGATTGAATTTTTTATATTGAATTTCATACCGAATTATTGATTGATTATTGAATAAATATTGATGACCGATTGATTGACCTGCTGAATACTTTTTAGGTAATTCAACTGAATGTCTGTTGCCGTTTGCAAAGCATACAAATACTCCACATAGCTTATATCGCCTGTGCGATAACCTAATTGAGCCGATGAAACAATATCGTTTGCATTAGGCAAGGCTTGTTGCTGATAGTAATTGAACTCCTGCAAATCCTGCTGATACTGCTGTATGGCATTTTGAAACTGTGTTTCCAACAAAATTTGCTGTTGCTTGGTGTTGGCTTCAATGGCTTGTTTTTGATAGTCCAAAGATTTTATCCTTGCTTTTGTAGCTCCGAAAGTCAAAGGAATAGAAACACCAACGCTTACATAACTGAACCGATTGCCCGAATTAAAATACTGCTCCTGTCCGTTTATAGTTTGAAAACCTATTAAAGACTGATTAGTGTAACCAATCGTAAAATCGGGCAAACCCTGTGCTTTCTCTACCTTTTTTGTTTGTTCTGCAATGATTATATCTTGATACAACGCCTTAATTGTCGGGTGGTTTGCAATGGCTGTGCTGTCTAACAAAGTGCTTACCTGCAAAGGCTTAAAATCTGTATCATTGGCAACTTCAAACGGTTCTTTTGTATTCATCAATGCCTGTAAATTTTGATAAGCATTATTGAGATAAACTCCATTTTGTTTCAGCAATAAATTGATTTCGCCTTGCTTGGCTTGTGCTGTACTGATTTCTACTTTTTTGGTGTCGCCTGTTTTGTAACGCAGTTCTGCCACTTTGATAAAATCATTGTACAAACTATCCAAATACAACAACTGCTTTTGATTATTCTGCAAATACTGAATTTGATAGAAATAAGTACGCACTTGATTTTTTAACTCCAATACGGTTATTTCACTTTGTAATTCTTTGCCTTTTACTTCGGCATTTATCAGTTGTTTTTTAGCACCGAACAAAGTCGGAAACGGTATCGTTTGTGCTACTTGAAAAGATTGGTCAAACTTTATACTGTTGTATTGTCCCAACTGTGCATTAAAATCTAATTTCGGTAATTCGCCCGATGTTCTTTTCAGACTTTGAGCCGATTTTATTTCAAAATCTTTCGCTTTTATATTTCCGTTGTTTTGCAATGCAATGTTTATCGCTTCATCTACACCAATTATTTTTTTGTTTTGAGCATTTGCATTGAAACTTAAAACAGAAAGCAACAACACAATTACGGTTGTAACGGATTTCATTTTTCCTTTTTTTCTGATGTTGATTTTTGAATTGAAAATGATATACAGCAAAGGCAGTACAAACAGCGTAAGGAAAGTAGCCGTAATCAATCCGCCAATAACAACGGTTGCCAATGGTTTTTGTACTTCTGCTCCTGCACCTGTGCTTAATGCCATAGGCAAAAAGCCCAAACTTGCTACGGTTGCCGTCATTAGTACAGGTCGCAACCTTTCCTTTGTGCCGTCAAATACTCGTTTGAAAATGTCTTTAACTCCGTCTTTTTCTAATTGGTTGAAAGTTCCGATTAAGACAATTCCGTTTAATACTGCTACACCAAACAAAGCAATAAAGCCGATACCTGCCGAAATGCTGAAAGGCATACCACGCAACAGCAACGCAAACACGCCACCTATGGCACTCATTGGGATTGCGGTAAAAATCAGACTTGCCTGTTTGAGTGAACGGAATGTAAAGTACAGCAATGAAAAAATGAGAAACAGCGAAACAGGTACAGCAATCATCAGGCGTTTACTTGCTTTTTGCAAATTCTCAAACTGTCCGCCATAAGTGAAATAATAACCTGTCGGCAATTTTACCTGTTCGTTCAATTTCTGCTGAATATCTTCTACCACACTTTGTACATCTCTACCCGATACATTGAAACCGATTACAATTCTGCGTTTGCTACTTTCACGGCTGATTTGTGCAGCACCTAATTTGTAACTGATAGTTGCTACCTGCGATAATGGTATTTGATTGCCTGTATTGGTCGGTATCATCAAATTACTTACATCGTCTATATCGGTTCTATAAGTGCTGTCTAACCGCACAACCAAATCAAAACGCCTTTCGTTTTCAAAAACCTGTCCTGCACTTTTTCCTGCAAATGCGGTGCTTACTACATTGTTTACATCTTCTACATTGATACCGTAATTGGCAAGTCGTGTTCTATCGTATTCTACATTGATTTGTGGCAATCCGCTAACCCGTTCTACCTGTGGCGAAGTCGCTCCGTTTACTGTTTGAATAACCTTACTTACCTTATCTGCATAAATGGCAAGACTGTCTAAATTTTCCCCGAAAATCTTAACCGCTACATCTTGCCGTATGCCTGTCATCAGTTCGTTGAAACGCATTTGGATAGGTTGATTTTTTTCAAAGAATATACCCGGAATGACTTCTAATTTTTCAAAAATTTCATCGGCTAACTCATCATAACTCTTTTTTGTTTTCCAATCTTTTTGCGGTTTCAGAATTATCATCATATCGGTGGCTTCGGGTGGCATTGGGTCTGTCGGCACTTCTGCTGCACCTGTTTTGCCAACCACCATTTTTACTTCATCAAACTGTTTGATAATCCTTGATGCCTGCATAGATGTTTCAATGCTTTGGTTTAAAGAACTACCCTGTGGCAATATGCAGTGAAAGGCAAAATCGCCCTCTTGTAATTGTGGTATAAATTCGCCACCCATTCTACTAAAAAGGAACAAGGTCAGCGCAAAAACCGTAACTGTAACACCCACTAACCAATACTTAATCTTAATCGCTTTTTGCAATAAGGGTTGGTAGATGCCTTGCAGGTAGTCCATCATTTTGTCTGAAAAGGTTTTCTTGTGCGAAACTTTCTTAGACAGGAACAAAGCACACATCATCGGTATATAGGTCAATGATAAAATCAATGCGCCCAAAATGGCAAAGCCAACTGTTTTCGCCATTGGCGTAAACATTTTGCCCTCAACACCCACCAATGTAAGTATCGGGATGTACACGATAAGGATAATGATTTCTCCAAATGCCGCACTGTTCCTGATTTTGGAAGCGGAAAGAAATACTTCATCGTCCATTTCCGATTGTGTCAATCGGTTCATTGATTTTCGCAAACCCAAATGGTGTACAGTGGCTTCTACTATGATAACCGCACCGTCCACAATCAGCCCGAAGTCAATTGCTCCCAAGCTCATCAGGTTGGCACTTACTCCGAAAATATTCATCATTCCCAATGCAAACAGCATTGATAACGGAATGGCAGAAGCTACAATTAACCCTGCTCTTAGGTTTCCAAGAAACAGTACCAAAACAAAAATTACAATCAACGCTCCCTCAATCAAATTCTTTTCTACGGTGCTGATTGCCCTGCCTACCAAATCGGTTCGGTCTAAGTAGGGTTCTATAACAACATCATCAGGCAAAGACTGCTGAATGACTGGCAATTTTTCTTTGATGCGTTTTACAACTTCGTTACTGTTCTCGCCTTTAAGCATCATTACCACACCGCCAACGGCATCAACTTCGCCGTTGTAGGTTAATGCTCCATAACGGACTGCATTGCCAAAACGAACATCCGCAACGTCTTTTATAAAAATGGGAATACTGCCGTTTGTGTTTTTTACAGCTATGTTTTTTACATCTTCCAATGATGTAACCAAACCAATACCTCGAATAAAGTAAGCGTTTGGTTTCTTATCAATGTATGCACCGCCTGTATTTTGGTTGTTCTTTTCAAGTGCATTGAAAATATCGGTAATACTTACACCCATTGCCTTTAGGCGGTTCGGGTTTACAGATACTTCGTATTGCTTTAATTCTCCACCAAAGCTGTTTACTTCTGCGATGCCTTTTGTGCCGTTAAGCTGACGGGCAACAATCCAATCCTGCATTGTGCGCAAGTCTTTGGCATTGTATTTACTTTCGCTTCCCTTTTTGGGGTGTATGATATATTGGTACACTTCGCCTAAGCCTGTACTGACAGGTGCTAATTCGGGTGTACCAATGCCTTTAGGTATCTTTTCTTCCGCTTCTTTCAACTTTTCATTGACAAGCTGCCGTGCAAAATAGATGTTGATGTCCTCGTGAAAAACAACGGTAATAACCGAAAGCCCGAACCTTGAAATGCTTCGGGTTTCTTCCAAATCAGGAAGATTGGCAATGCTCTGTTCAATGGGGAATGTAACCAACTGTTCCACTTCCTGCCCTGCTAACGTGGGGCAAAGTGTAATTATTTGTACCTGATTGTTGGTAATATCCGGTACGGCATCAATGGGTAAGCGGGTAACGCTCCAGCTTCCCCAAATGATAAGTAACAAGGTCATAACACCAATGACCAACTTGTTCTTTATGCTAAATTTTATGATACTGTCTAACACAATTCATTTGATTAATGATTAATACGAATGGATTTGAACTCTTTCTGTATGGCACAGAAAGAACAGTTAATGCACAAAATGACGATACACAGCGATTAACGCATAGCGTTATGCTTGCACCAATAGTACATTAGCCGATAGTATTAGGCATTAATCTTTGGCGGTTGCCAAATGTTTCCGTAGAAATTGGAAACTAATACAAAATCACGTCTTGGGAATGTGATTTTTGAACTTACAGGGGTTTTCTTTATACAAAGTTTATAAACTCCGAGATTTGTACTTGCCGTTGTACCACAACAAGTACAAGTACAAAACGGACTGCAAGTATCGTTATGGTCGCTCTTGTGGCTGTGAGCATCTGCACGTTCTGCAACTTCGGTTTTACTTCTGCAATCATTAGACGCATCACTACAAGGCATTACTGATAATGCCAAAATGTAAATGCTGAATATGTATGCAAAAAACTTCATTTGGTGGCAAAGTTAGTAAAATTCTGAAACGCTGTATTCAAAGCGTTGGAAAAAAGTGGCTCTTTTGGTTTTGCGAAGCGTTGGCGTTGTGTGTCGGGCAAAACCAAATGTGCCACTTGTGCGGTGGCAGAAAAACAAAAAAATGTGTGTTGGGCAAAAATTAAATCTTTGTCTTGTGTCATTGTCTGCTCGTTTTTTCTGTCCGTTTGGTCTTGGTAGTGTCGTCCGTTACCATTGCTGCCAACGGTTTCGGGCTTTGCGTTCGGGCGGGTTTCAGAGCACAAAACTGTCAACCAGCACTACACTTGATACGAAGCACAAAGCTCCAAGTTTGCACGTCACCCCGCCTGACGCAAAACCCGTGTTAGCGGTTCGTGCTTCTTTTTTCTGTCGTCATTTTGTGTCGTCTTGAAACCAGGGATAAATAAATTTGTCCGATTGTTTTAACGTTTTGACTAAGCTGTCTCTATTCCATTTAAGGTCTTGATACTTGTAAGTTTCATAAAGCAAATTGTAAGCTGATTGATGAAAACCAAGTCGTCTTAATGTTTCAAAGTCTTGTCTTGCCTGTTGTTCTGTCAAGCTGTCTGTCCGAAATTCAATTTCTAGAAGGTTAACTAAAGTGTCATTTACCAACTTTGGATTTGAATTTAATGAAAGTCCAGCCGAACCAATTTTGTTCTTAATAGCGAAATTGATGTCTTTGATGATGATGTAAACAACGCTATCATTTTTCTCGGATTTTCTTCTTTGCCAAAATTCTCTGTAATATTTATCCTTAATGTCAGGCAGATTGTAAGTCAATTCTAAACTGTCAAGTAAATGGCTTGCTTGCTTATTAATGTAAATACCTTGAATAATGAGAGGGTTGTCAAAAAGCATGTTGTCTGTGATAAGGTTCATATAACCAACCTTCTTAAAAGTCTCGTGAATTGTCAAAAGATTTTCTGGGTTTCTAATCCACTTATTTGTCAGCCAGTCGCCATTGCGTAATTCAAAGAAAGTCGGTTCACTTTCAACATAGGTTTTCCTGTCGTCCGTTGTCGAGTTATTGCAACTTGTCAGGAGCAAAAATAGTCCTGTCAATATGTTAAGTGTCGTTTTCATAGCATGACCGATAACGAGCCGCGTATTGGCGATGGGCGGGATTTTTAGCACTGAACTTTAATCGAAGAACGAAAGTTGAATTTTGCACTTCCGTTGATACGAAGCCGTTCAGCCCGCCTATTGCCAATACGATGTTAGCGGTTCGGGCTTCTTCGATTTTTAAACTCATATCCCGAATGTCTGTTGTCAAATTATTTTCCTTTTGTCAAAGTTAAGATTAAAAAAATTAGTCCTGCAAAAAATAGTGCCAAGCCAAGCAATAAACAAATTGTGCTTACAGGATGTCCAATTGTTGTTGTCCAAGCAAACGCATTTATAAGCCAACCTAAAATGATTGCACCGACTGAAGTAACTATTTTAGTTTTTCTTTTCACGCTGTCTATACTACTTTCATATTCTATTCTTTAATTACAGTTCCGTCAGCCGAAACCCAAAAATGTTTAATGTCTAAAGATTTTAAAAATGGTGTCAAGTGTCCGATTGTTCTCCTGATGTCTTTATCGTCAGGATGTGCAATTGCATATTTACTTTTTGGATTGAGATATTTTTCGTCAAGAATTTTTACAAGTGCTTTACCAAAGTGAGTTTTTATTTGTCCGCTGTCAAAATACTCTCGTTTTTTTGTCGGTGAGTTGTTGCTTGCTTTTGCACCTTTAGCCTCAACAACAAGTGTCGTATTTGATTTAGAGGCTACAATGTCGTTTCCGTGTATCTGTCCCAAACAAAAACTTTCAATTACCCAACCACTCTGTTTCAAGTATTCGGCTAAAATTGTCACTGTTTCGTCTTCGGTTAGTTTACTCATTGTCGTTTATTTCTTGCAGAATGTTTCAAGTTTGCACTGTCGTTGCAGCCTAACCGCTAACG
>Ga0209573_1005908_pt1 | contig 10613 bp, 7 predicted proteins | sample TNRBio252014_DNA_FD_185870 | JGI IMG/M metagenome (GOLD analysis project Ga0209573, IMG submission 185870) | Wastewater treatment Type I Accumulibacter community from EBPR Bioreactor in Madison, WI, USA - TNR Reactor_6/25/2014_ DNA (SPAdes)... | ecosystem: Engineered > Bioreactor > EBPR >...
GCAGGGCATTGCCGCCACGTCAAGGTTGCCTATCTGACCGGTCCGCTCTTCTTCGCAGCCACCGGCAACTTCAACGAGGCCTTCGCCCGCGTCGATAACACCCATGCCTTGATCCTGTCCATGCGCGCCGTGCCGCTGATCGACACCTCGGGGTTGGAGGCCATGGCCGCGCTGCACAAGCGCTTGCAGGCGGCCGGCGGACGGTTGATGCTGGCGGCTGTCAACGACAAAGTGCGCGCCTATCTGGACCGCGGCGGCGTGAGCGAGCTGATCGGCGAGCAAAACATCTTCTGGAGCGCCGACCAGGCCATCGTCGCGGCCGAGGCGTTGGGCTGTCCCTACTGCCAGGCGTCCTTGGCTTGATTGTGAGAGGTGCTACCGGTCTAGCGCCGATACTCCTCTCCGCAATCCCCACTCACCCTGGTTCACTCCAGCAGAGATAGCAGCCGCAGCCGCAGGCCGGCCGGCGGGCTGAGCAGCGTCATCGAACGGTACAGCGCCTCCAGCCGCGCCAGGTCGACTTGCGCCAGCGCGGCCAGGTAGGCCAGGTCAGGGGGCAACAGCGAGTGGAAGCGGCCCAGTTCCAGGTAAGGCAGGAGGTGCGGCATCAGCCGGCGCGCGGCGTCATGGGCCAGGGCGTCATTCCACGGCGGCAGGGTGACCAGCCCGGCCGGCAGGCGCAGGCAATGCTCGTTGCGCCGCGCCACCGCGGCGTCCTCCTCGTCCAGCTCCGCTTGCAGCAGGCCCGCCAGCAGCGCGCCATATAGGTCGCCCCAGAAGTGGAAGAGCAGCGCGCCGGTTTCGTCATGCACCAGCGCCATCTGGCCCGGCGCCAGCCCCAGGTGCGCGGCCACGGCCTGGCTCACGTCCAGCGGCACGGCGAAGGGGGCAGGGACGAACCGAAGCGTCTCCTCGGTCGGCTGGCCGGCCGCCGGCCGCACCCCCAGCCGATAGCGGTCGCGCCACACCACCTCCAGCAGCCGGCCGCCCAGCAAGAACGTCTCACCCACCCTGCGCATCTGGCCGGTCTGGGCGATGACGCGGCCGTTCCACGCGTCCACCACCTGCAAGACCAGCGGGTCCGCGCCGATGTTGCTGTAGATCTCGTGCGCATCGGCCAAATCGTGCAGGCGCTGCGCCGGCCGCCATTCGCCGATCCCACCCCGCCGTAGAAAGTCAAGCGCCGTCAGGTGATCCAGGATCTGGCGCAGCGCCTTGTCGGTGACCTCGGCTGGCGCGATGCGGCGTAGGTCGGCCAGGCGCACGGCGCCGGTGGGGCTTTGCTTGAGCAGGCTGAAGGTCTGCTGGACGAGGACGGAGGGGCGGAATACGGGAGGAGGGGGAGAGGGAGGGATCGGGAGAGAGGGGGCGGATTGGGCGAGGGCGAGGAGGGCGGCGAAGCGGGCTTGTTCCAGGGCCGAGCGGGGCAGGCAGAGCACGCGGGTCAGGCCGGTGCGCCGGCCGCCGCGGCCGATGCGCTGCAAGAACGAGGTCAGCGTGGGCGGCGGGCCGACCAGCGCTACGTCGTCGATGCTGCCGATGTCGATGCCCAGTTCTAAAGTCGAGCTGGCCACGCAGACGGCTACACTGGCCTGGGCGAAGCCGTCCTCCACCGCGCGGCGCTCGGCCGGGTCCAGGTTGGAGTAGTGGACGAAGACGGCCGCCTCGAAAGGCAGGTGCTGGCGCAGGTAGGCCGCAGTCTGCTCGACCTCGTTGCGGCTGTTGCAAAAGATCAGCGTCTTGCGCACGCCCAGCCCGCCGCCGGCCCGCAGCGCCAGCGCGGTCGCCAGGTCGGCCAGGCCGTGCATCGGCTGCACGGTGGCCTCGATGACTCGACCGCCGCCAGCCTCGACGATGTGCGGCGCGTCGCCGTCCTCAGCCAGGTAGCGGCTGGCAACGCCGGCTGGGTCGGGGATGGTGGCTGACAGGGCGATGCGCTGCAAGGGGATGGGCGATTCGATGCCGGCCTGCTGCTCCCTGTAGCGGCGCACATGCTCGATGCGGCGCAGCAGGCAGCGCAGATGGTCGCCCCTCACCCCGCCGTCGAAGAGGTGGATCTCGTCCAGGGCGACCGCTTGCAGCCCGGCCAGCAGGCGCGGCTCCCTCGTCAGCAGTGAGTCGGTCGATTCGGGCGTGGTGATCAGCACCGTCGGCGGCCGGCTGGCCGAGACCGGACCGGTGTCGCCGCTCTTTATGCCCAACGTGACCTGTACCTGGGCCAGCGGCGGCGCCAGCCGCTCGTAGAGGTCACGCACCAGGGCGCGCGTGGGGCAGATGTAGAGGATGCGCAGGCCGGGATCGTCGCCGGACAGCGCTGTCCCGCCCAGCACGTGCCGCTCCAGCAGCGGGGCGATCACCGCCTCCGTCTTGCCCGAGGCCGTGGGCGCGATGACCAGGGTGTTGTGCCCGTCGAGGATCGGGGGAATCGCCTGCTGCTGGACGGGTGTCAGGCTGCCGTGGCGGGCGAAGAAGGGAGACCAGGTGTTTTGCAGCCAGCGTCTGGCCTGATCCGACGATCCAGCCATGACTAACCCTTGGTTGCCCACAGGTACGAGATCGCCGACTTGTGTATCCCTTGTTTGCTTTCCACCAGGGGACGCAGGTGGGCGACTAGTCGATCGGCTTCGTCAGGCGTCAACGCTTGCTGCATGGCTTCTTCGAGAGTCGGAATCTTCGGATTGCCCGCAGTACGCAGGAATGATTCCCAATGCCCTCCGCTGGGCGGCGTGATTTCAATCTGCAGTTCGAGATGGATTTCCCTAAAGCCTGCCCGTTCGGCAAAGACTATCAAATTGCGCTCATCGAAATCCAACATCGGGTCTGTGTCAGATGGCTGCAAGCTTTGATAGACCGTCCGAACCTTCTGTGCAATTTCCCCCACGGGGCTAACATCGTATCCCCAGAGCGTGTGCGGCTGGTCAGAATGGCCGAACCGGTTGATCGGTTCGAAGATCGACAAACGCCCCCGGCGTCTGAGCACGCGGTAGAACTCATCGAATACTTGCTGCTTGGCCGAAACGTAGATCAAGACGGAACGCGTGGTCACCGCATCTACAGAGGCGTCATCCAGGGCAGAGAGGTCGTCGGCGGGAGCCAGCAGAAATCGGCAACGATCCAGCATCCCGAATTCTTGAGCGGCCACCTGAGCTTGCTGGAGCAGATACTGGGAGATGTCGCTGAAGATGACCTGACTCGTCTCCACGCTGGTTAAGGCCCCAAAGGCGATCAGCCCGTCGCCGCAACCTACGTCAAGCAATGTTTCGCCTTCGGCCAATCTGGCATGGGTCAGCACCTTATCCCGGACAGGGTACAGATAATCCAGCACGCTCTGCATACACTGAGGGTCGCCACTGAAACGCCGCTGCAGAAGCCACTGGCTCCATATGTCTTGATCCATGGGCATCACCTACATCTATTAACTGAGCGATGGCGCGGAACTTCATCCGACCTTGCGGGGGAAGTTCGCCCACATCTCACGGCGCGCTTCATCGATGGTTTCGGCTGAGGGAGCCGGCCCCAGATCAGCACAGATACCCAGCAGCGACTGCTTCGGCGTTTTGGCAGTGGACGCCAGCTCGCTCTCAATCTGCGGCATCATGCGCTCGACCAGCCGCACTTTGTCCAGAAGCGACAGTCCTTGCGTCAATTCCAGTATCTTTGGCAGATCAATCGGGCGTTCTTGTATGGTCATCACATCCTCCATTCAACGCATTTGCTGCCTGAGCTCGTCCAACAACGCCGTCACTTCGTAGTCCGGGTACAGATACAACAGGTCGAACAGTTCCACGGTCAGCCGCACGACGCCGCGGATGCTGAGGCGGCCGCTCTTCGTACCCAACGCCAGGTGTTCGGCCGCGGCCCGCCGCACCTGGCGCTGGCGTTCGTCGATCTCGTAGCCATAGGCCGCACTGTGGTAGCCCATCACCTGCTGCATGAACTGGCCGATCTCCTGGGCCGAGTGGTGCGGCTCCAAGCTCAGCACCTGGCTGTCGTCCAGCCAGCTCTCCAGCGGCAGGCGGTTCTCGCTGCGGGTGACGGTGAACAGGAAGAAGAGCGATTGGCGCTCGCTGTAGGCCGGGGGATAAGCGCGCCAGCGGTGCTGCGGCAGCATATCGGGCGTGATGCGCGCCTGCCGCTCCTGCAACGCCGCGTAGATCAGCGCGCTGAAGAACTCGTCGGCCTTGGGGCGCTGGTAGGCTGCCAGCAGTGAGTAGCTCTCGGCCTCGTCGATCAAGACGCATAGCCCGCTGTAGCCGGCCAGCCGGGCCAGCACGCTGACGCCGCTGAGCAGATAGGCGATCTGGCGGCCGTTGTGGCCCACGGTGTAGATGCTGGGGAACTTGACCCCGCGCGGCAGGCCCTTGGCCATGATCGGCGTGCGCCGGCCGCCGCTCAGCCACTCGCGCCAGGCCTTGCGCTGCCGCGCCGACGAGGTCTGGTCGATGGCGTATAGCCCCACATCCAGCGGGTCGTTGGCCTCGCTGGTGGCCGACCACAGATGGCCGCGCCAGTTGGCGACAGCCAGCGCCTTGTCGATTAGCGGCTCCAGCCCGCGCTCGTCGTTGTCGGGGTAGCGCAGGCCGCGCAGCAGGCTGCTGTAGATGGCGACCGCGCGGTGGGCCGGCACTTCGCCCAGGTCCAGGCTGGTGGTCGCGACCAGGAAGTTGCGCGCCAGCGCCTCTTGCGCCGTCAGCTCCACCAGGTGGGTCTTGCCGAAGCCGTACTCGCCGATCACCGCCCGCACCGCGCCGCCGGTCTGGTGCGCCGCGGCCAGCCCCTCGACCAGGCTGGCCCGCTCGCCTTCCAGCCCGATAGTCAGCTCCTTGATGTGCTGCACCGGGGCCACGCCGACGCGCAGCGCCTCCAGCAGTTGGCGCGCGCCGTACTGGCTGGGCGGCATGGGCGCGTTGTCCACGGCGGGCAGCGGCGCGGCCGGCGCCAGCGTCACCGCCCCTTCGCCGACGAACTCCTGGCGCGGCCGGCGAAAGCGCAGCCCGCTCTCGAAGCGCACCAGCCACTCGCTGCCGTTGCGGTAGATGGCCGCAACGACGCCCTTGCCATATTGGGGATGTTCGACGCTGGCGCCGATGCCTCTGGAATTAACCATTCACCAATTCACCATTCACCAATTGGCCGCCAGACCCTTCGGGTTTCCGTGGTCAAGCACGAATCGCCGCAAATTCAGCCGCGCTGTCGATCACGAGTCGCCGCTAGCGCAGAGAAACCCGAAGGGTCTGGGGAGCATCAGTACGGCGGCGTCTCGCCGCCGCTTAGATCATCCACCTGCCCGCGGATGATGGCAATCGCCTCCTCCTCGGCCAGCACGTGCTCGCCGACCGCGTGCTGACGGGCCAGCTCGCTGACGAAGGACTTGACGAACAACCGGCGGTGGCTGATGTCCAGAAAGACGTCCCGCGCCACGTTGGCCAGGATCGCCGCGTTGGCGTACTGCACCTTGTGATCAAGCTGCGCGCCGAAGGCCAGCTCGTAGATCGGGATCAGCTTCTCGCCGATGGCCAGCATCAGGTCGTTCTCGGCCAGGTCCAGGTGATCCAGGCTGATCTGCGGGCTGAAGTGGTTGATGCGGCTGAAGCGGCCGGGCGTGCGGATGCGCTGCTGCAAGGCCGGGTAACGCGGGACGACGTCGTTGATGAACTGGGGCGGCGCCGCGTAGACGAACATCGCGCCCGGCAGCTCATCGCGGCAGCGGTCGATGACCTCGCGCAGGTTGTCGGTGGCCAGCTTCTCAGCCTTGCCCCCAATGCTGGCCATGCGATCCACCTCGTCGAAGAGCAGGAGGAGGCCGCTGTAGGAGAGGGCGCGAATCACCTGGGCCAGCGAGCGCAGCATGCGGAAGGCGTTGGGCTTGCTGATTTTGCCGGCCACACCCAGCTCACGCAGCACGGCCGTGTCGGCCGGCGTGGTGGCGTCGCCCATCAGCCAGCGGGTCAGGCTGTCCAGCCGCTCCTCCTGGTCGCGAATCAGCGCCTCGAAATAGGCCAGCACCGCGTTCTTGTAGGCCAAACTGTCCACCGTGGCCAGCTCCAGCGTGTCGATTAGCGCCCGGTAGTTGGGGTGATTGGCCGTCTCCAGGCTGAGCGGGCCGCCCACCACCCGCTCCAGCGTGCCCTCCAGAAAGCGCCCCAGGCCGTACTCGTCGCTGGCAGCCTCGTCGGCCTCGTGCCAGATCAGATTGCGCGCCACGGCCGCGTAGACCGCGCGTTGATCGTTGTAGGGGGTCTCCACCGGGCTGAGATCGACCTTGCTGACCGCGAAGCCGCGCTCCCAGGCCAAGTCGCGCAGGCAGTAGAGGAAGTGCGACTTGCCGCTGCCGTAGTCGCCGACGACCATCTTGTAGGCCGCGCCGCCGTCCTGCAGGTAGGAGGAAAAGTAGAACTGGTCCAGCGCGTCCAGCAGCGACTGGTTGCCGGCGTTGAAATACTGCACGCCCTTGACCGGCGGTGTGCCGCTGCTGCCCAGCACCTCGACGATCTGGCGGGCCAGGGATGGGGTTAGGGGCATGGGTTACTCCGTAGTCATACACGACCGATGGATGTCATGCTGAGGCTTGGCGAAGCATCTCCAGTGTGCATGCGCCGAGATGCTTCGCCAAGCCTCAGCATGACACACGTGTGTTGTCGTTTGCCAAGGCGCTCTCAGGCAGGCAAGGTCTGAGGGTGACACTATTCGGCAGCAAAGGTCAGGTCCGAGTAGTACTCGCCATCCAGCGCGCTCTGCGGCAGCCAGATGCTGCGCATGGGGTTGTCGGCCTGGCTCTTGGTGGCCACGCCCAGGCGCAGGTGCTGGGTCTTGCCGTCGACCTCGACCGTCGGCGCAGCCTGGGCCAACACCAGATCGCGCACGAAATGGGCTCGCTCGTAGTCCTTGAAGTTGCTGCGCGCCGGGCTGTTCCAGAAGCGCGGCGACTGGCGGTTGAGCGTCACCTGGCTGTAGACTTCGACGATGTTGATGCGCTTGCCGGCCGGGGCCTTCTGCCGCTTGCCAAGCTGGTCCTGCCAGGCCTTGTAGAGCTCGGCCACGAAAGCCGGCACGTCGACGTTGCGTTGCATCAGAGCCTTGGTCTGCTGATCGTAGGCCTTGACGATCGCGTTGATCGAAAGCGCGATGGGCGAGGTCAGCGCCTCCTTGCCATAGAACCACTGCGCCTTGCGCGCGCCCATGTCGATGTGCAGGGCCAGCGAGTCCACCACCAGCGTCGGCGGCCGGCCTTCCACGGCCTGGCCGCGCTGCTCGAAGACATGCTTCAGATCGCGGGCGAACTCGAAGGCCAGGCTGTCCAGGCCGTGCTCCGTCTGCTGGGCAAAGGTGGCCACAGCCGCGGCCAGGGTGGGATCGTCCAGCCGCGCCGCAGCCTCCTTCAGCCTGGCCAGGTGCTTGTGCATGGCGATGGCGTCCAGGGTTTCATCGCTGGCCAACGCGACTGCGCGTTTGAGGGCGGCTGTGGCCGCATGGAGGGCCTGGTATTGTGGATCGAGGGTCGATTGGGCTGTCTGCAGATGAGCCAAAAGCAAAGGATTCATGGGCAAAAGTCCTCACACGAAACGGGGTGGTAGAGCAACCGGCGGCTGACTTGACCGTAATTATAGCCGCAGCCCTACCTGTGGCAAATTGCGTCCAGCCTGCATATCATCCGCGCAGCGGATCACGCCGCGGCATCCGATTGCGCTCCGCTCACATCGACGCCACGCTCCGCCAACAGGGCTCGCACAGCCGCTACATCTTGCGTCGTGACGCGGGCCATGCCCAGCCGGGCCTGCGGCGGCCAGGCTTTGAGGACGCGCGCCATGGCTGGATCGGCCAGCAGCTCCTCCAGCGTCTCCTGGCTTTTGAACTGCACAATGGTCACGGTCTGCAGGCTGGCCGCGCCGTAGTAGCTGGCCCAGGCCTTGATTTGCTGCTGCAAGGCGGCCGGCACGCCGCCCACAGCCATGACCTCCAAGGCGACAATCATTGCTGCCGGGTCCATGCCTGCCTGCCGCGCCCGGCTGACGCTGCCGCGCGTGACCCGCCAGCCCTCGGTTGTCTGCTCACTGATGGCCTGCAAGCGGCCGTAGGCGTAGATGCTGGGGCTTCGATGTACGAAATCGATACGCCCGTCCGCGGCCAGGGTGATGCTGTCGCGGTGGGCGTTGGCCGGATCGGCGCTGCGCGCGGGCAGCTCGCCGGCCGCCAGCAGGGCCTGCTCCAGCGTGTCCATGCGGCTGGCTCGCACCAGCAGGCCGGTCGGGGAGATGCGTTTCACGATGGCCGGCCGCAGGGTTGGGTTGTCCAGCAGCGCATCGGCCTGCTCAGGCGTGGTCTCCAGCCAGCCCACGCGGCCGCGGATCACGATGCGCTCGAAGTCACTCTGCCATTCGGCCAGACTGCGGGCTACGTTCTGCGGCAGCGCGGCGCCTGTCGTCTGCTCCAGCCAACCCTGGATTTCGCCCGTGGTCTGGCCAGCCAGTTGGGCGCGGTAGATCGACTCGCGGCCGACTACATACTCGATAGCTCGTTCGGCGTTCAGACGCACGGCGAAAGTATCCAGCCGCGCCAGCACTGCGTCCGAGATGGGGTCAAAGGCGAAGATGTGGAAATTGGGCTGGACCACTACCCGCCCCGTCTCCTCAGGCACGGCCGGCGGCGCTTCCTGCAACAACAGCCAGCGTCCCATGTCGGTCAGGCGCACGGCTAGCGGCTTGCTTGGCGCCGCCCCACCCCGCGCCGCGGCCGTTACGTCGGATGTGTAGCCCAGGTCCAGCAGGCCCAGCCAGTACAGCCCTTCGGTCAGCACCGCCTCGATGAAGACTCGCTCGACGCGGTCCCAGCCTGCATCAGAGCCAGAGCCGTAGATGTACCATGCCCAGCCCAGGGGGTTGTATTGATAGCGCGAGCCGTAGTTGCGGTAGCTGTAGTTGCGGTCATCGTCCTTGATCGACTCCCAACCCAGCAGGAAATCGTCGTCGCGATCGTGCATGCCGTCTGTCAGGTCATCCAGGGCGATCCAGTTCTGGGAATTGGGCCGCGCCAGCCGGGCCAGATGGTCCACCACCTTCTGGCGCGCTTCGGCGATGCGCGGCGGCGCAGGCTCGGCCGGACTGCCCTCGGCGCTGGTCTGGCCTTGGACGTAGGTGCGCCAGAGCTCGTTCCACCAATTGCCTGCCAGCCAACGTCGGTAGGTGAGGCGCACTCGCTCGGTAGCCGATTGCTTGAGAAAGGGCGGATCGGGGCGAGGCGTGAGCTTGTCGCCGTTGAAGGTGAGCAGGTCCAGCGCAACGCTAAGCTGGCGCAGGAAAAGCACGCGGCGGAAGTCGGACTCCTTGGCCCCTTTGCCGATGGTTTCGGAGACCAGCAACTGGCCAGAGACGCGTTTCAGGTCGCTCAGGCGCAACAGCCCCGAGTTGAGCAAGGTCAAAGGCGTCTCACGCGCGGCGCTCCACAGCAGGTACAGGTCACGTTGGAAGGTGCGGGCCGATGCTTCCAGCGGCGTGGCAATCTGGAGCGTGGTCTGGCGCTGTTCTGACGGCGGCGGCAAGTGGCGCGCCACCTCTTCGGGGATGTAGACGAAGCGGCCGCCATCGAAGTTAAGCTTGGCGTTGGCAGGCTGGCGGTCGCCCAGCGTGTGCGTCCAGACCAGCCCCCAGCGCATCAGGTTTTCCAGCACCGCGCTGAAGTCCGGCCTGTCCGACGTCTTCTTGGGGGCCAATCTGGCCAAGGCGCCATAGCTGCGCGGCTTTGTCTCCTCCGGGGCTACCAGCCCGGATTGCTGCAAGAGGCTGCGAAAACGATCGGTGCGCAGCTCGCCGCCCTTGATCTGCAAGATCTGCAGGGCGCGCTGCTCCTGCTCGGAGAGTCGTTGCAAGGCCCGCTGGATGCGCTGCGGGTCGCCTACCAACTCAAGCCAAAGCAGGATCTTGTCATCCTTGAGCTTGGGAATCTCCGCCACGCCCGCCCACAGCAGCACCTGCCCCAGGGATGTGGCATTGAACGCCTCCAGGGCGTCGATCAGGGTGGGGGTCATGGCAGCACCTTGGGCGTGTAGCCGCGCCGCACCAGCTCAGCCGTGAGTGTGGGCACAGCGGCTGGATCCAACACCAGCAGACAGCGGGGCGATGCCTGGTAGACAGGGATGGCCAGCAGGTGGGTAATGGCCTGGATCTCAGCCAGCAGCACGTCCTCGCTCAGCTCGATCACGGCCAGGTTGTCGTAGAGGTGATGACGGCCAGCGCGGTCCTGCCAGGTGTCTAGCTGTTCGACCATGGCGCGCGGCAAGGGAAAGCCGGCCGCCGCAAATTGCTCCGCCACGTCAGCCACGCGCAGGCCGCGCTGCAAGGTGGCGCGCAGTGCAGCCGGCGCCAGCTTGAACACCCTGACATCGGATCGCTGGGCAGCCTCGGTGGCGATCAGCAGCGCCAGCCGGCGCAGATCACCCATCCAACGCGTAGTGCGGATCAACAGGTACTCGTTCTCGGCGAAGCCCAGCGCGTCGGGCGGCGCAGCCTGCGCCTCGCCCACCACCTCTGTCGCCGGCACGCGCACGGCTACCAACTGCTCGCTCTCGAAGCCCAACTCCACCAGTTGCAGCCAATAGGCTGGCCCGCGCAGCGCCGCAC
>Ga0209573_1005910_pt1 | contig 10612 bp, 6 predicted proteins | sample TNRBio252014_DNA_FD_185870 | JGI IMG/M metagenome (GOLD analysis project Ga0209573, IMG submission 185870) | Wastewater treatment Type I Accumulibacter community from EBPR Bioreactor in Madison, WI, USA - TNR Reactor_6/25/2014_ DNA (SPAdes)... | ecosystem: Engineered > Bioreactor > EBPR >...
TTTGCGGATTCGTGGTTGGCGCGGATTGTCCCTCACCCCAGCCCTCTCCCAGAGGGAGAGGGTGCCGGAGCCGGAGCGTCTGACCGTGTCGATTCGCACCCGCGCGCCGAGTCGCTGCCCTCTCCCCCCGGGAGAGGGGTTGGGGGTGAGGGGGAATCCGCGTGGGTAATTGGAACTCACCCTCACCCCAACCCTCTCCCAGAGGGAGAGGGGGCCGGAGTGTCCGACCGCGCGGAATCGATCTCGCGCGTCGAGTCGCTGCCCTCTCCCCCCGGGAGAGGGGCTGGGGGTGAGGGGGAATCCGCGTGGGTAATTGGAACTCACCCTCACCCCAACCCTCTCCCAGAGGGAGAGGGGGCCGGAGTGTCCGACCGCGCGGAATCGATCTCGCGCGTCGAGTCGCTGCCCTCTCCCCCCGGGAGAGGGGCTGGGGGTGAGGGGGAATCCGCGTGGGTAATTGGAACTCACCCTCACCCCAACCCTCTCCCAGAGGGAGAGGGGGCCGGAGTGTCCGACCGCGCGGAATCGATCTCGCGCGTCGAGTCGCTGCCCTCTCCCCCCGGGAGAGGGGCTGGGGGTGAGGGGGAATCCGCGTGGGTAATTGGAACTCACCCTCACCCCAACCCTCTCCCAGAGGGAGAGGGGGCCGGAGCCGGAGCGTCTGACCGTGTCGATTCGCACCCGCGCGTCGAGTCGCTCCCCTCTCCCCCCGGGAGAGGGGCTGGGGGTGAGGGTGAGATTCGCGCCCTGCGCCGCGCGCTCGGCATTCTGCCCACCTTCCAGCGTGTGGACACCTGCGCGGCCGAGTTCGAGGCGCCGACGCCCTATCTGTACAGCGCCTACGAGAGCGTGGACGAGGCCCGCCCCACTGACCGCCGCAAGATACTGATCCTGGGCAGCGGGCCGAACCGCATCGGCCAGGGCGTGGAGTTCGACTACTGCTGCTGCCAGGCGGCCTACGCGCTAAGCGACCTGGGCTTCGAGACCATCATGCTCAACTGCAACCCTGAGACGGTCAGCACCGACTACGACACGGCCGACCGGCTCTACTTCGAGCCGCTGACCTTGGAGCACGTGCTGAACGTGGTCGAGGTCGAGCGGCCGGAGGGCGTCATCGTTCAGTTTGGCGGGCAGACGCCGCTCAACCTGGCGGCCGGGCTGCAAGCGGCCGGCGTGCCGATCCTGGGCACGTCACCCCAGTCCATCTGGCTGGCCGAGGACCGGGAGCGCTTCGCCGCCCTGCTGGCTGAGTTGGACATCCCCCAGCCGCACAACGCCATCGCCCGTAGCCTGGACGGCGCGCGCGCAGCCGCGGCGCAGATAGGCTATCCGGTGCTGGTGCGCCCCTCGTTTGTGCTGGGCGGCCGGGCCATGGCCATCGTTACCGATGAGAGCCAGTTGGCCGGCTTCGTCGAGCAAGCCTTCGCGGCCGCGCCCGGCCAGCCGTTGCTGGTCGACCAGTTCATGGAAGACGCCTACGAAATCGATGTAGACGCGCTGTGCGACGGCGAGCGCGTGGTAATCGGCGCGATCATGCAGCACATCGAGGAGGCCGGCGTGCATTCGGGCGACTCGGCCTGCGTGCTGCCGCCCTACAAGGTCAGCGCCTATCACCTCGACTTCATCCGCGACTACACAGAGCGGCTGGGGCTGGCTTTACAGGTGCGTGGGCTGATGAACGTGCAGTTCGCGATCAAAGACGACATCGTCTACGTGCTGGAGGTCAACCCGCGCGCCAGTCGCACCGTGCCCTTTGCCAGCAAGGCCACCGGGCTGCCGCTGGCCCGCGTCGCCGCGCAGGTGATGACCGGAAAGACGCTGGCCGAGCTGGGTGTGCTGGAGGAGCCAAAGGTCGATGGCTTCTTCGTCAAAGAGGCGGTGCTGCCCTTCAAGAAGCTGCTGGGCAGCGACGCGCTGCTGGGGCCGGAGATGCGCAGCACGGGCGAGGTGATGGGCCACGCCAGCCGTTTCGGCCATGCCTTCGCCAAGACCCAATTGGCGGCCGGCGCTCCCCTGCCGTTGGAGGGCGCGGTGCTGCTCAGCGTCAACGACTTCGACAAGGGCGCAGCGCTGAAGATCGCCCGCGACCTGCAACGGCTGGGCTTCCATTTGATGGCCACACCAGGTACGGCCGACACCCTGCGTCGCGCCGGCCTGTCGGTGCAGACCGTCAACAAGGTCTCGCAAGGTTCGCCGCACGTGGTGGACGCGTTGCGCGCCAGCCAGGTTGATCTGATCCTTAACACGCCGTTGGGACCCCGCGCCCAAACCGATGGCCAGTTAATTCGCCAGGCGGCTACGGCGATGGCTGTGCCGCTGCTCACCACGTTATCGGCCGCGGCTGCGGCCGTGGCCGCCATTCGAGCGCTGCGCGAGAAGGATTTTCGCTACCGCAGCCTGCAAACTCACTACCGCCAAAGTCGCAACAGCCCAAGCGCTTCGTAGAACAATTCGCCGGATTGTTCGTGCGCCACGGAGCCGCAATCCGGCGGATTGCGTCACGAAGGGCTGCGCTGAGACCCCATCTGGAGCAATCAGTATGATCAGCGTACCACGCTGCATGAGCACGCAGCACCCCGATAACGCCACCGTGCCGTTCTTTGCCGCATCCTCGGTTCTAGCTGGTGAGGATGAAATTCGTGAAGCTTTCTACGCCTACTCGCACCTCGGCTGCGACGAGCAGATGTGGGATGTGGAGGGCAAGGAGATTGACACCTATGTCGTCAGAAAGCTGTTGACGTTCTATGAGGCGTACTTCCGTGAGCGGACGCTGGGAGAGGATCTGCGTCTGACCTTGCGTGTCCCCAATCCCACCGTGGAAGGCACCGAAGCTAAGGTGCTGTTGGAGACGCTGGAGAGTATTCCGCGCTCTTACGACACGGCCCGTCTGTTCTATGGCCGCGAGATAGCGCCGATCTTCGAGGTCATTCTGCCGATGACCACCTCAGCCCGCTGCATCGATCGCGTCTATCGCTACTACGCCGATCAGATCATCGGCCGCCAGCACCACCGTTTTCGCGCCGACGACATCACCATCGCCCAGTGGATCGGCGAATTTGCGCCGGACCGTATTCAGGTCATCCCGTTGTTCGAGGATGTGCCGAACATGCTGCGTGCGCACGAGATCCTGGAAGAATACCTGGCCGACAAGGACGTGACGGACCAACGGGTCTTCCTCGCGCGTTCAGATACCGCCATGAACTACGGACTGGTCGCAGCGGCCCTGGCCAACAAGATCGCGCTGGCCCGGCTGGCAGATACCGCAGCGCGCATCGGTGTACGCCTGCACCCGATTCTTGGCACCGGTTCAGCGCCGTTTCGCGGCGGTTTGTCTCCCCACACGGCCGAGCGCGTGGGCATCGAATACCCCAGCGTGGTAACGTTCAGCATTCAATCCGCCTTCAAGTACGATTACCCGCCCGACCAGGTGCGGGCTGCCTGCGAGCACCTCAAGGCGAGGCGCATCGGCCTGCCCACGCCCATCGACGCTGAGCGGGCGCTGGCCATTATCGATGGCTACAGCCAAGTCTATCGCCGCCAGGTCGTCGAGCTTGCGCCGCAGATCAATCGGGTGTCCCGCCACGTGCCGCCGCGCCGCGCCCGTAAGCTGCACATCGGGCTGTTCGGCTACGCGCGCGGGTTAGAAGGTGTGTCGCTGCCGCGCGCCATTGGCTTCACCTGCGCGTTGTATTCGTTGGGACTGCCGCCGGAGTTGATCGCCTTCGAGGCCCTGACCGACAGCGACCTGGCCTTTGTGTACGGCAACTACCCCTCGTTTCAGGCCAAGATCGCCGACGCGCTGCGCTTCACCGACATGGAAGGGCCGCTGATGACCCGCGCCTTGCGCCAGGCATTGCAGCGGGCCGGGTTCGATTATACGCCGCACCCGGAGCACCTGGAGATCGTGCGCCGCATCCGCAGCGCGCTGGAAAACAGCGAGACGGCCCAGTTGACAGACCTGGTGCTGCGCGCCGCGCTGGTGCGCCGTTTTCTCGGCTAGTACACGTCGGTGTAAACCCATCTCCGGTCTGGAGTCGAGGCTTCAGCCGGGTCTCAGCGCCAGAGCCGGCTGAAGCCTCGACTCCAAACCGCTGCGAGACTCACGCCCGCATGAAACAGTCCTGTTTTGAGTAGCAGCCCACAGCCGGAGCGGGCGACTTGTGCTAGACTTCCGTTACTCTAGCGTCATTGCGGCGGCGCACCCCCTGGAGCCAAAGGAGATTTCGGATATGGCGCAACTTCATGATCCCAGCGCGGCATTGAACGTTCACCAGAACGTCCTCACCACCATCGGCAACACGCCGCTGATCCGGCTCAACAGCGTCGGCCGCGATCTGCCCCACACCCTCTACGCCAAGGTGGAGTTCTTCAACCCCGGCGGCTCGGTCAAAGATCGCATCGCTCTGACCATGATCGAGGACGCCGAACGCAGCGGCCGGCTGCGGCCCGGCGGCACAATCATCGAGGGCACCAGCGGCAACACTGGCGTCGGGCTGGCCATTGCGGCCGCGCTCAAGGGCTATCGCTGCATCTTCGTCATGCCCGACAAGATGTCGGAAGAGAAGATCCGCCTGCTGCGCGCCTTTGGCGCTCGTGTTGTCATTACCCCCACCGCGGTGGAGCCGGACGATCCCCGTAGCTACTACAGCGTCAGCGAGCGGCTGGTGCGGGAGACGCCCAACAGCATCCTGGCCAACCAGTACCATAACCCGGCCAACCCCCAGGCCCACTACGAAACCACCGGCCCGGAGATTTGGCGGCAGACGCAGGGTAAGATCGACGTCTTCGTGGCGGGCATGGGCACCGGCGGCACCATCAGCGGCGTCGGCCGCTACCTCAAGGAGCAGAACCCCCAGGTCAGGATCGTTGGCGTGGACCCGGTTGGCTCGCTGCTGCACGACTACTTCAAGACGGGCCAGCTCACCGAGGCGCGCACCTACAAGGTCGAAGGGATCGGCGAGGACTTCCTGCCCAGCGTCTATGACTGGTCGGTGTTCGACGACGTGATGCAGGTCACAGACAAAGAGAGCTTCCTGATGACCCGGCGGCTGGTGCGGGAGGAAGGGCTGTTCGTGGGCGGCTCATGCGGCTCGGCTGTGGCCGGCACGCTGAAATACGCCCGCACTTTGCCCCCCGGCCAGACTATCGTGACGCTGCTGCCGGACTCCGGCTCCCGCTACCTGAGCAAGTTGTTCGACGACACGTGGATGAAGGAGAACGGCTATTTCGCCAGCCAGTGGGGCGACGGCCGGCTGCGCGACGTGCTGCGCACCAAGGAATTGCATGACGTAATCACGGCCTCGCCCGCCGACACCAAGCTGGAGGTGATTCAGCGGCTGAAGCAGCACAAGATTTCCCAGGTGCCCGTGGTTGATCCGGCCGACGGCCGCCTGCTGGGTATCGTCACCGAGATCGATCTGCTCAACCACCTGCTCAGCGGCGGGGATGGCCACGTCCACGACCGCGACGAGACCATCGACGGCATCGTCCAGCCGGCGGCCGGCATTTGCAGCCTCGACACATCGCTGGACGTGCTGGGCGAGATCTTCACGCACGAGAACGTGGCCATCGTCCTCGAAGACGGCCGTGTGGTGGGCATCCTGACCAAGATCGACCTGATCGATTACTACGCCGGCCTGGTGACCGCGTAGGGTACCATAACCATCGCCCGTCATTGCGAGGGTCGCCGAAGCAATCTTACGCTGTACAAATGGGGATTGCTTCGCCGCAGACGGGTCGCAATGACGGGCGGGGGACCGCAGCTACAGCCGCGCCAGCGCCTGCTCCAGGTCCTCGATCAGGTCGTTGGCGTTTTCGATGCCGGCCGAGGCCCGCACCAGTCCCGGCTCGATGACGTAATCCTGGCCGCTCTCCGAGAGGTAGCCGTGGGTCATGGCGGCCGGCACCTCGATCAGCGAGCGCACGCCGCCCAGGTCCTCGGCCAGCACGAAGAGCCGCGTCGAGCGCACCAGTGTGCGGGCCGCCTCAGCGCCGCCCTTCACCACGAATGAGATCATGCCGCCAAACAGCCGCATCTGCCGGCTGGCCAGCGCGTGCTGGGGGTGGCTGGGCAGGCCGGGGTAGATCACTCGCTCCACGGCCGGGTGCTGCTCCAGGTAGCGGGCCACGGCCAGCGCGTTGGCGCTGTGCTTCTCCAGCCGCAGGGCCAGCGTGCGCACGCCGCGCATGGTGAGGAAGCAGTCCAGCGGGCCTGGCACGGCCCCGGCCGATTTCTGCAAGAACTTGATCTGCTCGGCCAGCCGGGCGTCGTTCATGGCCAGCGCGCCGCCGATCACGTCCGAGTGGCCGGAGATGTACTTGGTGGTGCTGAGCATGGAGATGTCCGCGCCCAGAGCCAGCGGCTGGTGGATGTAGCCGGTGGCCAGGGTGTTGTCCACGGCCAGCAGCGCGCCGGCCGCGTGGGCCAGCTCGGCCAGCGCGGCGATGTCGCTCACTTCCAGCATGGGGTTGGTGGGGGTCTCGATCCACACCAGGCGAGTGTCGGGCGTGATGGCCGCGGCCGCCTGGCTCAGGTCCGCCGTATTGACATAGTCGAATGTGAAGGCGAAGCGGCGGTAGATGGCGTCGGTCTGGCGGAATGTGCCGGCGTAGACGTCGCGGCCGATGACGATACGCTGCCCCGGCCCGAAGAGTTGGAACACGGCCTCAGTGGCAGCCAGTCCTGAGGCGAAAGCGTAGCAATAGCTGCCGCCTTCCACAGCCGCCAGCGTCCGCTCCAGGGCCGCGCGCGTTGGGTTGCTCGAGCGTGAGTAGTCGAAGCCCTTGTGGACGTTGAGGTCGTCCTGGGCATAGGTCGAGGTCTGGAAGATGGGGTAGTTGAGGGCGGCCGCTTCGGCGTCAGGCGCAAAGCCGGCTACCACAGGCAGTGTATCGGGGCGAAACTGGGTGCTCATGGCGCTCCTTTTGGGCTCAGATCAGGTTAAGGCCCGCATTATACCCAGGACTGCGTCGGGCTGGCAATAATGCCGCAGCCGCGGGCAAGCCAGGCAGACCATACAGCAAAACAAGAGGCGCCGCGCCGAAACCGGCGCGACGCCTCTGCCGCTGCTGAGTACACTGTAAACGACGTAATTGAGGCGCCCGGCGCTTGCGCCGAGTCTGTCGTCATGGGCGAATCGCCGCCAAAGTGCCGGGCGCCTATGTGCAGAGCACCTTTGTTTACGGTGTATTAAGGCAAGCTGGCGGCCCCAATGTGCTGGCGGTTCTATTGCACCCGGACCACCATGCCGATTTCTGGCATGATGCTGAACAGAGTGATGAAGACCTGTCCGGCCTGGTTGACGGCGACGCCGCCGGGGAAGAGCAGGTCCTGCGCCAGGACGGTGCGCGTGCCGTCAGGCGCCACCTTGATCAGCCGTCCGTTGCATTCGCCAAAGAACTCGCAGGCCATCATGTCGGTGGCAATCTCCAGCACATAGAGGCTGCCATCAGGCCCAAAGGTGATGTCGTGGATGGAGCTGAAGCCGCCGGCATAGACCTGTGGTTGCTGGCGCGGCAGCACTCTGTAGACGTTGGCCTCGCCGGGCAGGAAGGGGAAGCCGGTCAGCTCGCCCACATAGATCGCGCCGTCTGGTCCTTCGGTCACCGAGGTAGGCACCGCCTGCATCGGCCCCATGCCGCCGCCGAACATGGGCGGATAGGGTACCATGCGGTCAGGGAAGACCGCCAGCGTCTTGATCTGGCCGGTGTTGTCGACCTCGACCAGTGAGTTGCCGCCGGCGTCGGCCACGAGACGCTTGCGGCCTTGTGCAGAGTAGACGGCATAGGGGTTGCTGTCGATCGCGCCGCCGTCGGGATTGGCTGTGCCTTCATACGCGGCAACATCAGCCAGGTAGTCCCACGAGCCAGCCGGGTTCATGCGCACCAGCTTGCCCAGGTCGCCAAACATGGGATTGAAGGCCGCAGCCAGTTGGTCACGCAGGGCTGGGTCGGCTCCCAGGCCGAGAATCACCGAAAACGCGTCGCGCGGCCGCCATGAGATGCGGCTCGGTCCACTGGCCGCGAAGCCGGAGGGATCAGCCAGCGATGGCAGACCGGTGGCGATGCGCTGCTGCACGCCGTTTTCGATGCGCGTGACTGAGCCGGTGGCGCCGACGCACATGATGAAGTCCGGGTCGCCCGGATCTACCTGGTAGCAGTCAGCGCCGCCCACGCCGCCCTCTGCGACATAGATCCCGCCATTGGGGCCGATGGTCAAACCGCGCGGGCTGTTCAGCCCGGTGGCAACCACCTGCATGGTGGCCGTGACTTGCGCCACGGCTTCTGCCTGGCGGTTGGCGCTCCAGTTTTTCGCTGCATTGCGCAACGGATCATGGAACTGCGGGCCTGCATCGCCGGCAAAGGCCAGCGGCGCTACACCCAGCGCCAAACAGATGGCGAGGAACAGCGATACAAGGAAAGTCAGACGTTTGCGATCCATGGTGAGCATCCTCCAATGTGTGAAACCGTGAAGACTTTTCGCTGAACCGGGCGCTTGCCGGGCCAGCTATCCGACAGCGACCAAACCGATGGGCCTTGAGCAGGCGACGTGGAATTGGAGAGTTGACTGTTGTGCGTTGCTTCCGGGTGATTCCTCCATGAGTTGGACTGGCAATTGGATTGCAGGCATCTTGTTCACAGTTAGTTGAACGGAAAGCGCCATGATTTTCGGTCATGTTGCCGCCGCGTTTTTGGAATGGAGACAATCGGCCCTTTGTGAAAGCGCCCACAGCGTAAGCGTGGTACACATGGTATGCTAGGGCCGTAACACATCGGATTGACATCCCTCACTGCCTGTGGTAGAGTCAAGCCAGCCGGGGCAGTGGCTACCTTTTTCTGGAACGCTTCACGCATTAAGGATACAACTATGATCTCATGGACATCTCAGGTATCGGGCGATGCACAGCCGGGCCGCTATCGGCTGGTAGCCGTGGATTTGGACAGCAGTTTGCAGCCCGACGGCACGCTGCACGAGGCTGACGCGGCAGCGCTGCGGGCCGCCCACGCGGCCGGCGTCAAGGTCGTGCTGGTTTCGGCGCTGGCGCCGCAGATCATGCACCGCTATTGGGCGCAGTTGGGGCTGGGCGCGCCCATCATCGCGTTGAACGGCGCGTTGGTCTACGATTTTCCCAGCCACAAGCCCATTGCCGGCCAGCCGCTAGAGGGTGAGCAACTGGAGCGCATCATGCAGGCTGTGCAGGACGTAGCGCCCCAGGCTGCCGTCGCCCTGCAACAGCGCGAGACATGGGCGGCTAACCACCTGGGGCGGGCCGCCAAGGAAATGATCCAGCGTACCGGCATTTGGCCCAGCTACATGGGCGACCTGGCCGGCCGGCTGGACAAAGAGATCTATCAGGTGTGGGTCAGTTCAGACGCCGGCCAGATCGGTGCGCTGGAGACGGCGTTGGCTCAGGCCGGCCTAGGCCTGGCCCGCTACACCAATCCGACCCGGCTGGCGCTGCAGGCGGCCTCAGCCTCGCGCGGCTGGGCACTCTCGGCCCTGGCCAGCGCGCTGGAGATCGCGCCCCACGAGGTGATGGCCATCGGCGGCGGCGGCCTGGACCGCTCCATGCTACAGACAGCCGCATTTGCCGTGCTGGTTTCCGATTTGGGCAGAGAACGGGAGCTGCTGGCCGGCGTCGAACGCCTGGCTCAGACCCCTGGCGTGGCCGAAGCCTTGGCCCGCTACCTGACCGTGGAAGAGAACGAGGCGGAGACATGGCCCAGCATCGAGCCTTGATCAGCGTTTGGGACAAAGCCGGCCTGGTCGATCTGGCGGCCGGTCTGCACGCGACGGGCGTCGAGTTGGTCGCCAGCGGCGGCACGGCCGCGGCGCTGCGCCAGGCCGGCCTGCCAGTGCTGGACGTCAGCGACATCACCGGCTTCCCCGAGATCCTGGGCGGCCGCGTCAAGACGCTGCACCCGGCGGTGCATGGCGGCATCCTTGCCCGCGGCACGCCGGAGCACCTGGCCGAGCTGGCCGCGCATGACCTGGCCCCCATCGACTTTGTGATCTGCAACCTGTATCCCTTCAGCCAGACTGTGGCCCAGCCCGGTGTGACGCTGGCCGAGGCCGTGGAGCAGATCGACATCGGCGGGGTGACGCTGTTGCGGGCCGCGGCCAAGAACCACGAACGGGTGACGGTGGTCTGCGACCCGGCCGACTACGACGCGGTGCTGGCAGCCGTGCAGGCCGGCGGGGTGGAGGACGCATTGCGCGGCCGGCTGGCCCTCAAGGCCTTCCAGCACACGGCCGGCTACGACGCAGCTATTTCAACCTGGCTGGCCGGCGTGCTCGAGCCAGACAACCCCTTCCCGGCCACGCTGACCACGGCCTACAGCCGCGCGGCCAGCCTGCGCTACGGCGAGAACCCGCACCAGGCCGCCGCGCTCTACCTGCCGGCCGGCCAGCCCGCGCCCTTCGAGCAGTTGGGCGGCAAGGAGATGAGCTACAACAACTGGCTGGACATGGACGCGGCCTGGGGCCTGGCGCAGGAGTTCGCCGCGCCGACCGTGTGCATCATCAAGCACACCAACCCCTGCGGCGTGGCCAGCGGCGGCAGCCTGGCTGAAGCCTACCCGCGCGCGCTGGCCAGCGATCCGCTGTCAGCCT
>Ga0209573_1005911_pt1 | contig 10611 bp, 10 predicted proteins | sample TNRBio252014_DNA_FD_185870 | JGI IMG/M metagenome (GOLD analysis project Ga0209573, IMG submission 185870) | Wastewater treatment Type I Accumulibacter community from EBPR Bioreactor in Madison, WI, USA - TNR Reactor_6/25/2014_ DNA (SPAdes)... | ecosystem: Engineered > Bioreactor > EBPR >...
ATGTCCCAGAAGCCGATCTTCCACTGGTCGTCGAGGCGCCGCGGGATGTAGGTGTCGGCGTGCATGGAGCCTCCAGGCGGTGCGTGCAGCGGGGCCGCGGCGGCTCAGACAACCGCGCCCATGATCGCGCCGGCGATCACCAGGCCGACGGCGGCGAAGATGGCCAGACCGACGTAGAACAGCACTGGCCCGAAGTTGCGCAGGGCTGCCAGCGAGATCAGCGCGACGACGAAGCCCACGAAGCCGACCAGCGCCTTGATGCCGGGGCCGAGGCTGGCGATGGCGGTGAGCGCGGAAGTCAGCGGGCCGGTGATGCCGGTGAAGGCGACCAGGTCGAGCGCATGGCCGGGGAAGGCGATGCCCAGGCCGAGCGCGATCAGGCACAGCAGGGCGGCAACGGTCCACGGCCGGCGTGCTGCGCGGCGAGTGAGCGGGGGAGCGGCAAGGGTGGTGGTCATGGAAACCTCATCGGTTGAGCGTGGAAAGAGGAACGCGGGTTGGCGGATGACGTGCTGGCTTGCGCGTGCGGGCGCCTGCCGGCGGTGCCCGGCAGCTGGACCAGCGCCACGCGGTCCTGAGCGCGCCAAAGGAGCGCACCCTCGGGATCACAACGCGCCTCCGTCACGCTCGAAGAGGACCTCGACACGCCGGTTGGCTGCCCGGCCCGACGCGCTGTCGTTGGCGGCGGCGTAACAGCACGCACCTTGCGACTGCACGCGCACTTCGGCGCCAGCCAGCACGCGCGAGTGGCGCGCCGTCAGGTAGCGCTGCACCGCCTCGGCGCGGGCCTGCGCCAGAGCCTGATTCGATGCAGCGGGCCCGACGCTGTCGGTACGCCCTGCAATCAGCACACGGAGAACCGGCAGCGGCTGCGTGGCCGCGAGGTCGAGTGCGTCGCGGCCGGCGGCGTCGAGGTCCGAACGACCGAAGCCGAAGTGCACGACGACCTTCAGCGGCGACGGGTCTTCGATCACCTCGGACTTCGAAGCTGGCAGTGACCTGTGCGAAATGGTCGGCGCCAGGGTCAATGCGTCTTGCGCGCGGGGCGCGCGCGAAGGCGACGGTTCCACGGCGACTGGGGTCGAAGCGGGAGCAGGGAGCGACTTGGCACTGGGCCGTGGGCAGGCTGGCGGCTGGCACAGCGCGAAACGGGCGTCGCCACCGAAGCCGGACTGCGCGATGCGTGCTGCGCCCGTGCCAGCCGCCGCAGGCGCCGGTGACCTCGGCGGATTGGGCCCAGCCAGTTCCATCGAACCGCAGGCCGCTAAGCCGAAAGCAATCCACGCCAGCAGCGTGCGGCTGGAGGAGCGCCTCATGGCTTGACTCCTGTGGCGGCCGGCAGCTTGCGGAAGACCTGCCACGCGTAGCGCGACCGGGCTTCGACGCACTGCGCGCCCTTCAGCTGCGAGCACGCAGCGTTGTAGGCGCCGACCCCATTCCAGGTGGCGCCATGACGCGAGAACGTGTCCGCGAGCAGCCAGGCGCCGACCTGGATGTTGGTGCAGGGGTCGAACAACTGCGCCTCGGCGATGCCGTGGCGGGCCAGCCGCGGCAGATGCGAGCTGTTGATCTGCATGAGGCCGATGTCGTAGGAGCCGGTGCGGGCGACGTGGGACCGGTTGACCGCACGCGGATTGAGGTTCGACTCGACGCGGGCGATCGCATAGAGCAGTTCCGCGGCGACGCCGTAGCGCTGCGCCGCCTGTTCCCAGCAGGCCTTCGCCGGCAGGGCTACGAGCGCCACGAGCCCGAGCGCAGCCCACTGCACGACACGCGCCAAAGCCGACCGCGAGGCGGACGAGGCGCAAGTCAGCGGGGTGGGCAGAGTGGCGGACATCACAGCTCCGAAGACAGGTCGGCACGCTCGCTGGCCAGCAGGCCGCGAGGCAAGGCTGGCGATGCCAGCGAGGGTCGGGTTCGGGTGGGCCGGCGTCGGGGCCGGCAGGGTGCTCAGCGGGTCGGCGCGCTCGCGAGCGAGGGCCGCATCACCCGGGGCGTGGCAGTCGCCATCGGGACGAGCGATCGGCCATGTTCAGCCGGGCCTGGCGCAGCACGCGCGTGTCGGCGTCGTCGATCTGGCGGGCGAGGGCGACGCAGGCGGTCGTCAGCTGGTCGAGCTGGAACTTGGGGTTCGGGTGCCGGTTGGCCGGCGAGCGCTGCACGGCCTGCAGCAGTTCGTACTGCGGGCGCCACATCGACTCGCGCCGGCGCGGCGTGTTCGGTGCGCGCAACACGAGCTGGGTGCCGAGGAAGCCGAAGATGCGACCGGGCGCGTCGTCCGCCTCGAAGACCAGCGACACGCAGGCGCTGATCAGGTCCGGGAAGCGGAAGGTGGGCGACGTGTTGTCGTCACTGCGCAGCAGGCCGTACAGCCACTCGTGCTCGTCGAGGAAGAGCCGCGTCTCGACGGTGTCTGCGTGCTCTCCGGTCGAGCTGCCGTGGGCACCGGCGTCGGGGGCGTTGTGCGAAGCGGAGATCATGGGCGCATCCCTGGGTCATCGGCTGCGGGCGGTGCTCTTTGGAGCGGGTGACCGGAAGGTTAGGCAAGGTGCGGCGCCGCGGCCGGCGGGAATGCGGCCAATGAGAGGGGGGTTTCGGGGCCAGCGGCCAAGCACCCTGCGGCGCTGGCCAACGTTGCCTGGTACCTTACCGGCGACGTGGTTTGGCGCCTGCGATCCCCTCTGACCCGAGTGTTCAGGCGATTTGGCCGGTTGTCGTCGCTCAGCCATCAACGCGCACTCGCTTGCGCAGCGCAAACTCAACTTGCTACCGCAGAACCGACATTGACGATTCCGTCGCGGCCGTCGAATCAGCCATGTGATCGCCATGCGGTACGCTCCACACTGCGCGCTGCGACGCGGCTCCACAAGAGGAAAATGAAGGTCCGATGGCCGAGCCAAGCTTCTCCGCGGTCGATGCTGCTCTGGGCTACCTGTACCAGGTGCGTTGTGCGCTGCTGTGGACCCTGAAGCGTCAAAGAACGGAGTCCCCGGACTTCCAGGTCAGCATCGAGACTCTGGATGATGTGACTTTCGAGCATGTCGGTGGCGAGCCAACCGACCTGCTCCAGACGAAACACCACCGTCGCGGCGTCGCATCGTTGAACGATGCGAGCCCCGACCTGTGGAAGACGCTGCGCATCTGGTTTGAGGGTCACAAGTCGAAGGCGATTCCTGCATCGACCGCCCTTTACTTGGTGACGACCGCCACGTGCAATGAAGATTCGATTGCGGCGCTCCTGCGTCACGCCAAGCGAGACGTGGAAGGTGCCAGACAGCGACTTGACGAGGTGGCGCGCACTTCGACCAACGCAACCAACTTGGCGGGATACACAGCCTTCTTGGCCGCGACAAAGCAGGCGCAAACAGCGATCCTCGAACGCGTCATCATTGTCGACGGTGCGCCGTTGATCAACGATCTGGAGAGCGAACTACGTGGCGAGGTCTATTGGGCGGCCGGCCGCGAACACCTCGCTGCATTCCTGCAGCGGCTCGAAGGTTGGTGGTTCCGCCGCGTCCTGCGACAACTGACCGACACGACGGGATCACAACGCATCGGTTCGGTCGAACTCGACGCCGAGATGAGCGATCTGCGCGAGCAGTTTCGCCAAGATTCCCTGCCGATCGACGACGACCTGCTGCTGTTCGACCTCGACGAAGCGACCGCGACGGCGCACCAGAACTCACCATTCGTCCTGCAACTTGCCTTGATCCGGGCTGCGAAGCAGCGCATCGCCGCAGCCATTCGCGACTACTACCGCGCATTCGAGCAACGGTCACGATGGATGAGGGATCGCCTGCTGCTCCAAACGGAACTCGGTATGTACGAGAAGCGCCTGCTCGAAGAGTGGGAACTCGTTTTCGAGGCGATGCGCAACGAGCTGGGCGACGCCGCTGCCGATGACGCCCAGGCCGCCGCCGCGCGAAGCGTGCTGACCTGGGCCGAGCGAACGACCATCCCGATTCGCGCCAGCGTCACCGAGCCGTTCGTCACGCGCGGCTCTTTGCACATGCTCGCGGACGATGGCCGCCTAGGCTGGCACCCCGAGTTTCGGAGTCGTCTGGCTAGTGTGCTCGGCGCAAAGGGGGACGCTGCGTGATCCCTTGGTCTCAGCGCACGCTCGAAGAGCGTCGCCTGTTGAATCCTGCGTTCTGTGCGCAGCTGGTGTGGCGTGCTGCGCGGGGCCACTTCGGCGCAGGAAACACGACGCTGTCGCTTGAAGAAGCCTTTCTTGTGTTGCCGATGGTCCTACACGGCGAGATCCGCCAGTCGCTGCCGCGCGACACGCGCACGTCGCTCGCAGTGTGGCTGGAAACTGAGCCCTTGGCCCGACGGTGGATCACTGCCGGAGCCCGGCGGCTTGTGCCTTTCACCAAGGAAGCGCTCATGTTCGGTGGCGTGCATGGGTTCATCCAACTCGTCGGGCCGCAGGTGCGAGCTGTCGAAGCGCAGTGGGCCAAGCTCGAAACTCGCATGACCAACCAGGCCAGCGATGAAGTGCGGGAATGCGCCAAGCGCGCTGAATTCGTCGGGAAGTGGTTGGCGCAGACGGGAAGTGCGCCGACGGTTCTCGCACTCTTGGGTGTTCGACCATGACCATGCAGATCCTCGACATCGTGCTCTACAGTCACGAAGGTCAACCACGTGTGCTGTCACTCAAGCCGGGGCGCCTGAACATCATTACCGGGGCTTCAAAGACCGGGAAGTCGGCATTGATCGACATCATCGACTACTGCTTTGGCGCCGGCGAATGCCGCGCGCCAGAGGGGCCTATCCGCAGGTGCGTGTCCTGGTTCGGGCTGCGGCTTCAGCTCGCTTCTGGTCAGGCTTTCATAGCCCGACGGTGCCCGGCGATGAACTCAGTCAGCAGCGAAGAGTGCTTCGTTGACATTGCCGACACCGTAGACGTGCCGACCTTCGATGCGCTGCGCCAGACGACCAACATGAAAGGGCTGGCCGCGCTGCTGGCGCGTTGGTGCGGGATTCAGGACAACTTGCACGAGCCGCCGGTTGGCCAGACGCGCCCGCCGCTTACGGCAACCATCCGCCATGCGCTGGCCTTCTGTCTTCAAACGCAGAACGAAATCAGCCGCAAAGAGCAGCTGTTTCACGGACAGTCCGACAACTGGGTGGCTCAGTCGATCAAGGACACGCTTCCGTACTTCCTCGGCGCCGTTGACGACGAGCATGTGCGCAAGCTCGAAGAACTGCGACGCTTGCGAGATCAACTCCGATCTATTGATCGGCGATTGGCCGAACTGAAGGCGTTGCGCGGTGATGGGCTGAGTCGAGCAGGCACGTTGTTGGCCCAGGCCCGAGACGCCGGCCTGGCGACGGCATTGCCAGACGCCTGGGACGACACGGTCACCGCGCTTCGTGTTGTCTCACAAACGCCGATGGCGGCGTTCGATACCCCGGAAGAGGACAGCAGCGGCGGCCGTGAGTACACACGCCTTAGCGACGAGCGCCAGGGCCTGCTCGAAGAACACCAGCGCGTGAGCGAAGAGATCACGCTCGTACGCTCCTTCGAGAAGGAAGAGCAGGGCTACTCGCGTGAAGCGGCCGAGCAGCGTTCCCGACTGGCTTCGATCGGAATCTTTGAAGGCGCTGAGCCGGGACATTCGTGCCCTTTGTGCACACAGCCACTTCCCGCTTCGTCGGAGCCGGTCGCCGCGGCAACTGTCAAGCAGGAGCTGACGAAGGTATCTGCGCGCCTGGATGCGGTCACGCAGGCCGCACCGAACATCGAGAAGGCGGTTGCTGAGTTGCAGACGCGCCTGCAGGCTGTGCAAGGACGTCTGTCCAAGAACCGGGCCGAAATGGATGCCGTGCGAATGGCAAGCCAGCAAGTACAGCGCGCACGCGATGCGGCTGCACGCCGCGCACTGATCATTGGCCGAATCTCTCTGTACATGGAGAGTCTGCCGGAACTGCCAGACACCAATGCGCTCGAGGATCAGGCGGTCAGGCTGCGAGCCCAATGTGAGGCCCTCGAGGAGGAACTGAGCGATGAGCGCATCAAGGAGCGGCTCGATTCGATCCTGTCGATCCTCGGACAGAACATGACTCGTTGGGCGAGCGAGCTCAAGCTCGAACATTCAGCGTATCCGCTGCGCTTGGACATGAAGAAGCTGACGATCGTTGCGGACACCGTCGATGGTGCCGTGCCGATGGATCGCATGGGCAGCGGCGAAAACTGGGTCGGTTATCACCTGATCGCGCACTTGGCCCTGCACGACTGGTTCGTCAAGCGTCGTCGCCCGGTGCCGCGGCTGCTGTTTGTCGATCAACCTTCTCAGGTGTACTTCCCGGCTGAGCGCGATGTCGATGGCTCACTGAGCACGGTTGACGAGGATGACCGTCAGGCGATCCGGCGCATGCTCAAGCTGGTCGCAACGGTCGTCGAGTCGCTAGCGCCTGGGTTTCAGGTGATCATCAATGAGCACGCCGACATTCCGGAGCCTTGGTATCAGGATGCGGTGGTCGAGCGTTGGCGCGGGGGCCTGAAGCTGGTGCCGGATAGCTGGCCCCGAAGCGCTTGAATGGCGCGGCTGTGAACTCGTGGTCAGAAAGGTCTTGATCGACGCAACGCAACCGTGACAAGCCAGGAACGTCACGCACGGAGGTGGAAGCAAGCCAATGCACGGCCCGCAAGCAGTGCGACGATCAGCGGTGCCGCGGTCCACGCGATGGCGGGTACCTCGGCGGGAACCAGCAAGGCTAGAAACGTCACGCAGGACACGGCGATCGCCGTCGCGATCGCGAGCGCGAAGACCTCGGGGTCGTGCTGCCCGAACTCGCGGGCCTTGAGCAGCCGTGACACCTGTCCGTCGGCAAGGACTGCGACGACGAACGGGAGGCACCATGGTAGCGCGTGGGCCATCGTGCCGACCCTGAACATCGCGAGGAGGAACAGCGCCTCGATGGAACGGAAGTAGGCGTTGCCGAACAGGCGCTGGCTCACCGACGACATCTCGCCCGCAACCGCGGTGTCCACTGCTGGCGCGGACGCGGCGGGTTGGGCCGCGTGAGGGGAGGGGGCAACGCGACGTGCCGAATCCTGCAGACCGAGTGCGGTGTCGAGGATGCGCGCCGCGACAGCGTCGCTCCAGAGCTGCGCAATCGAAGCGTGCTCTTTCCGCAGTTGATCCAAGAAGCGCTCAGGCGGATACGCGGACGGCACCCACAAAGCCATCGCCAGCAGCGCGGCGAGGCACATGATGGCAGTGACGCGGATCATGGAGATTGCGTCTTCGCGGTGACCGCCGATGCCGGTGCCGTGTCGGGATCCAGGATCGGAAACCGCCCCTTGATGATCCGACCGCCCGACACCGACGCGAAGTACTGCAGGTTGGGCAGCTTGCCCAGCACGTCGGCCGGCACCATCTCCTCGAAGCTCTCGGTGAGTTGCGTCGAGTAGCTCGACGAGAAGTCGCCCAGGTGCGCATCGGCGCCGCTGCTCAGGCCCACCCGCACGGTGTGAATGGCGGTCTTGCCGAAGGTCTCGACCACGAAGTCCTGTGTCGGCCGGTCCTTCGAGCGCAGCGCGATCAGGTTGTTGAGGTTGCCCAGCGCCATGCGCGCCGCGTCCTCGCTGCCCAGGCGCTTGGCCAGGTCGGCCAGCGTCTGCATGGCGCAGGTGGTGAAGATGCCGCCCTCGGCGCCTTTGTTGAGGATCTCGATCAACGGCTGGTTGATGACGTTCGACACCTCGTCGACGAACAGCGAGATGCGCCGGTAGCCGCCGAGGTTGTAGCGCATGCCCGCACGCGCGGCCAGGTCGGCGAGGGCCAGAGCGCCGATGGCGGTGGCCACCGACGGGTCGGGCAGCGAGTCCAGGCACATGTAGAGCACGTGGCCGGCGCGCTCGATCTTCTCGAAGTTCATGATCGGGCGCGTGTCGTCGGCGTCGAACGGATCAGGCGACAGGCTCGGGCCCAGGTCGCCCGAGGTGAGCATGGACAGCACGGGCAGCAGGTTGGCGGTGATCTTCTGGTAGTGCTCACGGTTGTGGCGGAAGGTGCGCACCTGCGCATCGAGCACTTTGTTGCGCTGCGACTGTGCGACGTGGTGCTCGTAGTAGGCGACGAAGGCCAGCAGGTCGGCGCTGGCCGCTTCGGACGGGCGCTTGAGGTTGCCGCGGTGGGCGTCGTGCAGCAGCTTCTTCATCTCGGGCAGCTCGCGCCAGTTGGCGCCCAGGGTGCGCTCGTAGTGACGGCGCAGCGTGCCTTCGAGCACCGGTTCGATGCCGCCTTCGATGTACTTCGTCAGCTTCACCAGGTTGGGCCGCTCCTCGAGCTCGATCAAGCCCTGCACGACGACGTTGACCGCGTCCCAGCCGAAGGCCGAGAACGCGCCGGCCGTGTCGGGCGGCATGATCGACTGGATGCGCGAGGCAATCTCGGTCGGCTTCTGCCAGTTGAAGGTGAAGTCCAGCCGCACGCCGGTCTCGGGGAAGGCGGGGTGGAACTCCAGGAAGGTGTCGGGCGCACGCCAGTCTTCGCAGGCGCGCTGCGTCACGCGCTTCAGGCGGCGGCTGTTCTTCGGGTCGATGACGATGACCACGTCGCCCCGCCGTACCGCCTGCGTGATGAGGTTGGCCAGCGCCACCCCTTTGCCCGACTGCGTGGTGCCGACGAGCAGCGTGCCCCCCTCGAAGTTCTGCAGCGGGCGGTGCAGCGGTACTTCCTTGGGCTCGACGCCATGGATGTAGGGCAGGCCGATCTCGGCGTCGGGCTGCGGGTGGCTGTCGTAGCCCAGCCAGGCCAACAGGCGCGGCGAGACGGTGAACTGCCGGTAGTCAACCTTCGCCAGCTCGTACAGGCGCTGGGCATGGACCGGCCGCCAGTCGAAGCCGAAGCCGAGGAACACCTGGTCGGGTTGTTGGCACCAGCGCGCCAGCTCGGCGGTAGTGATGGTCTGCACGCCGCGCCCACTGAGGGACGCACGCAGCACCAGTGTGCGCAGGGCTTGAGCGCCGCGGAAGATGCCCAAGACGAAACAGACCAGGGCCAGCGGCAGCGCCAGACGGCGTGGCAGATGCCCGAGGGCGCCGACCGTCGCAAAGAAGGTCGTCGCCAGCAGCCAGGTGGCAGCAGAGTAGGCCTCATAGGCCGGGCGCCAGGGCATTTCGAACTGGCGGACCAGCATGCTCAGGTCTTCGGCGATTCCGGGATCGCAAAGGTGGCCAGGTCGAGGCCGGTGACGAAGCGCGGATCGAGGATCAGGCCCACGGTGGTCACGCCGCCGAAGTCCCTCGACGAGGTCGGCGGTCGATTCGCATCATCGTGGACCAGCATGCGCAGGTCGCCCAGCGCGCGCATCGCCAGTGCGGGCTGCAAGCCGCGCCGTTCGAGTTCGGCGAGCGGGACGAAGATGCCGCTCGATACCGTGCATGCGACTGAAGTGCGTGCGTCGCCGTTAAGCGTGTCCACGATGGCGCCCAGCGCGTCGCGCACGGCGGGGTTCAACCGCATGGGGGCCTTCAGCGCGATTGGGGTGGCCACGGCTTCTTCGGCTGCGGGCGAGACCGTTGCAGGGGCGTTCGGCGGCGGCGATACGTTCGCCGAAGGACCTGGCTCGGCAGCATCGAGCAGCGACATCTGGCCCCGCGGCAATGGCGGCGGTGCTGGCCCTGCTGTGGCAGCCATCGGTCTCGTGGGCTCGAGATTCGTCGCCAGTGTGCCGGCGAGCGGGTGCGGGCTGCCCTCCGGGCCGGACCAGAGGATTGCCGGAGAGGTCAGCTTGATGGCGTCCAGCGGGCCCTTGGCGCCGGTCGGCTGGATCAACCACGTGTTGTGAGAACTGTCGCGGGGCGCCGCCACGCCCGCAGCGAGCAGCAGATCGAGGACGGTATCGGCTGACTTCGGTATGCCGGGCAACTGATCCGCCTCGAGCAAGGCCTGTGCGTCGGCAGCGCATTGCGGCCACAGCAGGAACAGACCGTCGCTGCCGTACCAGACGCGCGACTTCTCGCGGTTGGGCACCCAGGCCGACTCGGCCGCAGCGAGGCGGCGCAGCGCATCCACGAGATATCGTTCGAGGTGCGATCCGAACTGCGGCGAGCCATAGCGGTCGGCACTGGCCCTCAGATTTCTGTCGATGACCAGGGCTAGTGAGCGGCGGACCAGGCTATCGAGCACATTGGGCTCGCGATACACCGGCAGGCCGCCGACGCTGGCAAGCAGGTGCGGAACGATGACCGTGTTGCCGGCGCTGAGGTTCTGCAGCACGGCGGACTGCACGACGTGAGGCAGCGCGAACAGCCCAAGGCTGCGGGCCTCCGGTGCTTGAGCGCGCCAACGCACGAAGTAGCGCTCGACACGGCGTTCTGCGAGCCAGGTGGCCAAGGGCGTGAGGTAGGCAGGCCATTCGTTGCCGTCGGCATCGACGACGATCAATGATGCGAGGGCCCGGTGCAGTTCGCAGCACAAGCCACCAATGAAGGTGGCGTGGCGCCAGCGGGGTTCGAGCTGACGGCGCGTGCTGATGGTCGATTGGCCGGAGAAGATGGTGAGCGTCCGGCGGCACCGCATTGACGCGTTCAGTGCGCGCGACCAGGATGCCGTCCGGCCTGGCTTCGTGCAACCTGCCGGGGCAACGTGGGGGCGG
>Ga0209573_1005912_pt1 | contig 10610 bp, 10 predicted proteins | sample TNRBio252014_DNA_FD_185870 | JGI IMG/M metagenome (GOLD analysis project Ga0209573, IMG submission 185870) | Wastewater treatment Type I Accumulibacter community from EBPR Bioreactor in Madison, WI, USA - TNR Reactor_6/25/2014_ DNA (SPAdes)... | ecosystem: Engineered > Bioreactor > EBPR >...
GAACCGAAAGGGCAATGCCCAACCAAAACAAAATGAGCAGGCCAATTAACGCGCTGAAGACCCGTGTCGGCCAGGCAATCCATTTAGACAGCCTCGGCCATTTTTGTTCGAAGCGCCGCCACGGTCTCCAGACATATTCCCATGCGGTGCGTATTTTTTGTGTCGCTGCTTTTAGTTCCTGTTGCCACTTCATAAAAGAGGGTGAAGATTGGATAGATTATAAGAACGCAAAGCTAAGTTTTTCGGACATACGGGAACCAAGGAAAATTTTCAGAATGTCTTTTTATGGCGTCGCAGCAGCTTCAAAGTATGTTGCAGACCTTTGCTGCTAACCCAACTTTGATGGCCGGGAATGACGTATTTCGGTTTGCGGCAAGCTTTCATCACCCGTTTGATCGAGGTTCCCCATTCGTCTAAGGCAGCGTCGGCAATATTTCCCAGCCCCTCGCTTTCCGTGCTTTTGACAAAACACCCGCCGTACAAGACTTTTTCCTGTTCAAACCAGACAACGATATTGTCTTTCGTATGGCCGCCGCCAGGATAAATAGTTTTGAACCGGTATTGCCCGATCTGAAACAGCGTGTCTTTTTCAAAATAAAATTCAGCTTGCTCTTCGCCACGCTCCCTGCATAGGTCTAACGTTTGTTTTGAACTCCAGGTAGCGATGCCCCGGCCCTTGAGCCAGTTTAATCCTCCCGTACGATCCGCGTGAAAATGGGTGGAAAGGCATATAACGCCCTCTTTATGATGGCGGGTTCGGATGCTGTCGAGCAGGGGCTTGATCTGAGTAGTGTCCCAGGGCGTATCAATCAGCACAACTCCGGCATCCGTGACCACATACATACTGTTGGATGGAAAAGCAATCCCCCGGTATTTATTCCAGGTTGTGTAAACATAAAAATCGCCCGTAAGGTGAGTGATTTTCAATTTTATGGAATCAGCCTGGCCAAATGCTATGCCTGAAATAACGCATAAAGCGCACAATGCAAGTATTGCGCGCTTTATGTTTTTTGGTACCCATTTCATCCTAATAACCATTGCTATCAGAAAAGCTGCTCAGCAAAAATGTCAAACCAATCTGTGGCATCAGTAACGTCGTTGGGGAGGATTTCTCCTCAAATGCGTCAATAGGTTCGTCGTAGTTGACATTATCGCCGGGTTTGCGCACCAAGTAGCTGGCATTGGCGCCAGGCAGAAAGGCGCAGCGCAGGTCGAGCAAAATGCCCTGGGAACGCGAAATATCGAATTGAATGCCCAAAGCGCCTCCATAGCTGAAGGCCCAGTCGCCACGCTCAACGCGGCTTTCCTCTTCATTGTTATCGGGATCGCCGTCGTTGTCATCTTCGATGAGGCGGGTGCGGGTGAACAGGTTTTTGGTTCCAACCATGCCGTCGAGATAAGGCCGCACAGGGCCATTGATTTCAGGTTGAATGCGCAACATGCCGTGCATCATAAAAATACTGTTGCTGGTGCGGAGTTCATAATCTCTCAGAAAGCCGCCAATATTCACCGTGTAGTCTGTTGACTCCCGATCGTAAGACATTCCGGAGAATTCAGCTCCCGCATACAAAGGCATCTTTCCAAGCTGGAACAACAACAGTCCGCCGCCGCCGATGCCCACCCGGTCGAGGTTTTCTTTAAAATCCTGCTGGGGAATTCCTAACAGGAAATTGCCGTTCAGGTACATGCGCCAGGGGTTGCTGTTTGTTTCCTGGGCAGTGATGGAAACGGTTAGCAGCAATAACATCAATAAGGAAGTCAGGTGTCTCATACAGGTAATTTTTCTACAAAAATAAGGGGCAAACACATTATGCACACAAAACATTTGCTATTCTTCGACCATTACCTATTTTTATGCGATATTATTCATCAAAAATCTGTTCAGGATGAAGTTTGAGATATTTCAAAGCGAAACGAGCGACAAATTCTACTTCCGGCTGAAGGCAGGTAATGGTCAGATCATTCTGTCCAGCCAGGCTTATGCCAGCAAAGCCAGTTGTAAAAATGGCGTGGAATCCGTAAAAACCAACGCGGCCAACGATGCTAACTTCGAACGCAAAGAGGCGGCCAACGGGAAATTTCACTTCAATTTGCTGGCTGCTAACAAACAGGTCGTTGGTTCCAGTCAGATGTATGCTTCTAAAGCAACGATGGAAAACGGCATTCAGTCGGTCATGACGACCGCACCTCAGGCCAGCGTTGAAGATTTGACCGGCGGGAAGGAGTAGGAAAACAATTTGAAGATTTGATAATTTGGAAATTTGAAGATTGAGTGTTCAGGAAACGAAATTTGATCGTGAAATGACTACCCTGTTTTTCCCATTTTCAAATTTTCAAATCTTCAAATTTTCAAATTATCAAATCCACTGAACTTTCCACACCGTCCGCGCTGTTTCTTCCGCAAAATAATCACCTGAAATGGCGCTGCTACAACACCTGTTTACCCTCTATCGAAATTCCTTCAGCGGGCTGTCTAGAGACATTTGGTTGCTGGCTTTTGTTTCTTTCATTAACCGAAGCGGCACCATGGTGCTGCCTTTTTTGACCGTTTACCTGACTCAGGAACTCGATTTCAGTAAAGGCAGGGCAGGCGTGGTCATGGGATGCTTTGGGTTAGGTTCCATCCTTGGTACTTACATAGGCGGCTATCTGACCGACCGCATCGGCTATTACAGGGTCATGTTCTGGACGCTGTTTGTCAGCGGGCTCCTGTTCATCCTGCTGGCACATGTCCAACAGTTCGAGTTGTTGTGTGTTTCCGTTTTTGTACTCAGCATGGTTGCCGACGCATTTCGCCCGGCCAATATTGCTGCGGCTTCTTTTTACAGCGTTGCCGCCAACCGAACCCGTTCTTTTTCGCTGTTGCGTTTAGCAGTCAACCTTGGTTTTGCCGTAGGTCCTGCAGTTGGCGGTATTCTGGCGGGTACGAAAGGTTATAGCTGGCTTTTTTGGGTTGACGGCCTCACCTGTATTGCTGCCGCCATTTTACTGCGCATTTTTCTGGCAGAGAAAAAAGAAGCTGCACACGAAGAGCCAGTGCATCATGCCGTGCCGCAGGCCAGTTCAGCCTACCGGGATAAATTTTACCTCTGGTTTATTCTGATCACAGCGGTTAGTGCCTTTACGTTCATGCAATTGTTTTCTACCCTGCCCGTATTTTTGAAAGAAGATTTTCACTTGGATGAAACGCAGATTGGCTGGTTGCTGGCACTCAACGGCTTGCTAATTGCCGTGCTGGAGATGCCCATTGTTTATTCTTTGGAATCGAAGATCACGCCGCTACGCATCATTCGCACCGGCACGCTGCTCATTGGCCTGTCGTTTTGGGTATTCAACTTTTTCCCACATGTAGTTCCACTTGCCGTGGGCGCTATGGTGCTGATTACCTTTGGCGAAATCCTGAATATGCCTTTCACCAATTCGTTTGCCGTGGCGCGCGCGCGTCCGGAAAACAGAGGGCAATACATGGCTTTGTACGCGATGGCTTTTTCGGCGGCGCATGTGCTGGCGCCAATTATCGGCTTAAAAATAGCAGAAGACTTTGGTTATTCAACCCTCTGGCATGTATTGATGGGTTGTTCGATAGCGGCTGCCATCGGCTTTACGCTACTGCGGCAACGGATGCAGCGGTTTGCTGAGTTGCCCCAACCTGCTTAAACAGTGTCTGTCTTTATAGCCCGATAGCTGCGTTATTTTCTGCCCCAAAATCGGTCATTTACGCGAGTAAACTCCCGGTTTTGGGGCAGAAAATGCCTTGCTCTAGAACTCTAAAGACCAGACACTCGACTAAAAAAACATATACTAAATATCTATGTGTGCGGTACCTGTCAGATAAGTCACTGCCTGGCCGATGATTTCAACCCGATCATTCAGCATTTTGCATTTCATCGTGCCTCCGCGACGGGAAATCTGACGGGCAAACAATTCTGCTTTGCCTAAGCGGTCTGCCCAATAGGGAGTCATGGTCGTATGGGCAGAGCCGGTAACGGGGTCTTCGTCTATCCCGGCATTGGGGTAAAAACAACGCGATATAAAGTCGGCGCTGTTGTTTTCACAAGGTGCAGTGACGATGACGCCGCGCCCCTGAAGGCGGCGCATGGCCGAAAAATCAGGGTGAAGCCCGGCGACCTGCTGTCGGTTTTCCAACACCGCAAGATAGTCTTCCCGCCCCATAAAAACTTTGGACGGGGTAAGTCCCAGCGCAACGATCAACGCCAATGGCGCTGCTACAGGGCGCAGGGTATCGGCAGGAAAATTCATCATATACCCTTCCGGGGTGCGCTGCACCGTGAGCGGGCCACTAAGGGTATGGAAAATGACTTTTTCGGCCTCGTACCCCAGGTGGTTATACAAAACATGCGAGGCGGCTAAAGTCGCATGGCCGCAAAGTTTAACTTCTATAGTCGGCGTAAACCACCGAAGCCGGTAACCGTCCGATTCCGGCACGAGGTAGGCCGTCTCTGAAAGGTTGTTCTCCTGAGCAATAGCCAGCAGTATGTCATCCGACAACCACTCTTGCAACAGACAAACTGCGGCAGGGTTGCCGCTGAATAGATGATCCGTAAAAGCATCTACCTGATAAATTGTTAAATCCATTGCCAGTGAGGTTGTTGTGAATGTTTTATTCGCTCATGTCCATATTGTGGAACACGTTGAGCACATCGTCGTCTTCTTCCATTTTTTCAATCAACCGGATCACGTCTTCTGCCTGCGCGTCGTCCAATTTTTTGGCATGAACAGGAATGCGGATGGCTTCGGCGTTTTCTACCTCGATGTTGCGCTCCTCCAGCGCTTTCTGGAGCGAGCCGAAGTTACCAAAATTTGTGTACAGCGCCAATAATCCGTCTTCTTCTTCCTGAATTTCTTCCAGCCCGAAGTCTATCAATTCCAATTCCAGGTCCTCAAGATTGATCCCTTCCGCTTTAATTTTGATAACACCGCGATGCTGGAACATGAATTCAACGGATCCTGAGGTGCCTAAGCTTCCACCGTATTTGGAAAAAACATGGCGCACATTGGCAACAGTTCGGTTGATGTTGTTGGTAGCCGTTTCCACCATCAGCGCAATGCCGTGCGGCGCATAACCTTCATACAGTACTTCATCATAATCTTCCGCATCTTTGGAAGTTGCTTTTTTGATGGCGTTTTCCACGTTTGCTTTAGGCATATTGGCCGTCTTGGCGTTCTGTATAGCCATACGCAGGCGGGCGTTGTAATTTGGGTCGCCGCCACCTTCCTTTACAGCGATGGCAATTTCTCTGCCGATGCGGGTAAAGGCTTTGGCCATTCCCGACCAGCGCTTCATTTTACGATCCTTGCGATATTCAAATGCGCGTCCCATGTCAGTATTAAGATATTAGATGTTAGATATAAGATGTCAGACATTTTAAAATGCGGGTGCGAAGATAAGGAACGTCGCAATAATAAGTTCATGTTTTCGGCGTGAGGATTTTTGTAAGTTGCGTTGAAAGTAAATTTGTGCAGACAACCGTTTTGTCAAAGGTGTGTTTCTTTATTTGAAGACAGAAAGATTGACCATCAAGGCGGGGCATTACAGACCTGTGCCGGTATATTCCACCAGCAATTACAACAACCATGCACGGAGACATCCGTAAAAATATCGAGCGCCATATCCCGATAAGCGATGCTGAGTTTGAGCGTTTTATGTCTTTCATGACGCTTAGAAAATTTCGCAAACGCCAGTATTTAGTACAGCAGGGCGACCTCACCCGCCACTCTTATTACGTCATCAAAGGGTGCGTGCGGGCCTACAAAACGGATGAATCGGGCAAGGAACACATCATTCAGTTTGCCCTGGAAGACTGGTGGATCGGCGACATCGCTGCGCTTACAACCAGAACGCCGGCGCGCTTAAGCGTAGAGTGTTTGGAAGACTGCGAGGTGCTGCAAATTGATCACGAAGACCAGGAACGCATGTTTGTAGAGCTGCCCAAATTCGAGCGTTTTTTCCGCATTATTATGAGAAATTCATTGGTGGCTACCCAAAATCGCTTGCTTTCGGTCATGAGCCAACCAGCTTATGATCGTTATCTTGAGTTTATGGAACGTTATCCGAAAATTGTTCAACGGGTTGCCAATCATCACATTGCCTCATACCTCGGCATCGCGCCGGAAAGCCTGAGCCGCCTTCGAAAAGAAGGCGCCACGCGCAATGAACAACCAAAATCTTGATCTATATCAATGGAATTTCTTAACCTGCCTTATTGGTGGTTGGGGTTTACTGCTGGTATCTTTGCATCATTAATTACAACAAAAAAACAGGAATCATGCACGCACAAGCAGTAGCCAATAAATGGGCGATAGACCTCGCTCACAGCGAAATAAACTTTAAAGTAAAACACCTCATGATCAGTACGGTAACCGGTAAATTTACCGAGTTCACCGCAACGGTGGAGTCAGAAAACGACGATTTTCAGGATGCTTACATTACATTTGAGGCGCAAACCGCTTCCGTCACGACGCGCAATGAGCATCGGGACGAGCATTTGAGAAGCGCTGACTTTTTCGATGCAGAACAACACCCGACCATGCGTTTTACATCTACCGGTTTCAAACAGATTAAAGGCAGCGAATACGAACTGAATGGCAATCTGACTATCCGTGGCATCACCCACCCGGTTACGCTGGCGGTTGAGTACAATGGTACGCACAAAGATCCATGGGGTATGATAAAAGCGGGTTTCGAAATGAGTGGAAAAATCAACCGCACCGATTTTGGCCTGAAGTGGAATGCCATTACGGAAGCTGGCGGACTGACGGTGAGCGAAGAAGTGAAAATTGAGGCGTTTATTGAATTGACGAAACAAGCCGCTTAAACCAGGATCACCAATCGTTTGTTAATTTGAGGATTTGGTTATTCGAGTATTTGAGTATTTGAAAGCGATATCCTCAAATACTCAAATCTTCAAATACTCAACTAATTAATTCACAACAAATAAACTTTAGCAACATGAAAAGACTTTTTGTCCTTCCGGTTTTGGCTTTGTTTGCCATGTCCTTCGCACTCGTTTCTACCAACTACAATGTGGATGTAACGTCCAGCAACATTGTTTGGAATGGCTACAAAGTAACTGGATCGCACACCGGTAACGTGAAAGTGAAGTCAGGAAAATTAGACATTGATGGCGGCAAACTGACCGGCGGAAGTTTTGAAATTGACATGAGCTCGATTACCTGTACGGATATGACCGGCGGCGGCGCTGACAAATTGGTTGGCCACCTCAAGTCGGACGACTTTTTTGGCGTTGCAACCTACCCAACGGCTAAATTCGTGATCAGCCGTGCTATTCCTATTGATACGAAAGGCAACCACAAAATCATAGGCAACCTGACGATCAAGTCTACAACGAAAGAAATCAAATTCAACGCAAACGTAACAGAAGCTGAAGGCAAAGTAACTGCTACCGGTAAAATTACGATTGACCGCTCTGAGTTCGATGTACGTTTTGGCTCCGGCAGTTTCTTCGACAGCCTCGGCGACAAGACCATCTACGATGAATTTGATCTGAATGTGAGCCTCGTGGCGAAGAAATAGTGACTGGTTATTGGTTAATAGTTACTGGTCTGCACCAATAACAGATAACCGATCACAAATAACCACTAACGGGCCTTTCAAACTTCGGTTTGGAGGGCCTGTTTTGTTTGTATGGTGACGTTGTTGCGCACGTCAATGTTGCCATTCAGACAAATGTCCGACAAATCTGGTGGGAATGCGCCGAGGGAAACAACCCTTTCACCGATATATTGCACCACTAATGTTAAGTTTTTATGAAATTTGAGTAAACTTTAAGGGTAGTCTCCTATCTATAGCCGTTTATTCATATCTGATACCCACACTTTTCAGTCACCAAACAACACACAAAAACAATTATGAAAAAAGCCTTTATCCTCTTGCTTGCGGTCGTACTGAGCGCAGTCCAATGGTCTGATGCACAAAATCTCCCTTTGGAAATGCGCATTAGCCCCGACGGGCGCAGGCTTACTACCGGAGGCAATACCGCTCAGGGATTTTACGACGAATCGCTCATCCGCACCATCAACCTCCAATTTCCCCAAACCAATTATTGGCAATTGATGACCAACAACTACGCTTCAAAAACGGAAATCCCAGCTACCCTGACGATGGATGGCGTTTCCTACGACAGCGTTGGCGTGCGCTTCAAGGGACAAACTTCTTATTTTCAGAACTCCACCGTTAAAAAATCCTTTGGCCTTTCTATGGACTATGCAATTGACGGGCAGGATCTTATGGGATACGAAGCCCTCAATTTCAACAATTGCTTCCTCGATGCTTCGTTTTTGCGGGAGATCTTGTACCTGCACCTGAGTCGAAAACACATCCCCAGTGCCAAAGGCAATTTCATCCACCTGACGCTGAACGGCGAAAACTGGGGATTGTATGGAAATATTCAAAACCTCAGCGGCGAATATCTTAATGAATGGTTCCTTTCCAATGACGGCACCCGCTGGCGCGCAGAAAGAACGACAAGCGGCGGCGGCCCCGGCGGCGGCAATCCATTCGGCGCGGGCACTTCTTCCCTGAATTATCTTGGAACAGATACCACACTATACAAGCCGCATTACACCTTAAAAAAAGCCAATAAAGCAACCCCCTGGGAAGATTTGGTGAACGTATGCAGGGCGCTTGGCACTACGCCCGCCGCTGCGCTCGAGGATTCGCTGAAACAGTACTTGGATATTGACCGCACGCTGTGGTTTCTGGCGCATGAAATCCTGTTCACCGACGACGACAGTTATGTCTGGAAAGGCGGTATGGACTATTTTCTGTACTGGGAACCAGAAACAGGCCGCATGACCCCGTTAGAATACGACGGAAATACTTGTATGGACTTGCAGTTCGCTACCTCCTGGTCGCCATTTTACCGCCAGAATGATACAAAGTATGCGCTGATGAACAAGCTCTTCCCCGTTCCGGCGCTCCGGCAGCGCTACTTAGCGCACGTGCGCACCATCATCGAGGAAAGCTTCAACCTCACCTACGTGGACAGCCTCATTGACGCTTATGCCGACTTCATAGACGCCGAGGTCAGCGCTGATCCTAAAAAGATATACACCTACAACCAATTCCTCACCCAGGTAGAGGAACTTAAAGAGTTTATGCAGGTGCGCCGCACTTACCTGCTCAACAATGCGGAAGTGAATACCCCGGCGCCTTCCGTAGGCGAAGTGGCTTATGCAACCAATGGCTCGGCCTTCGTCGCGCCGTTGAGCAATCAATCGGTTACCGTCACCGCGGAGGCAAGCGCGGCTGCCGGAATCTTTGCCGTAAGGCTTTATTATGCGACTGGTTTAGTTGGCAATTTCCAGCGCACGGAAATGTTTGACGATGGCAATCACGGCGATGGCCTTGCCGGCGATGGCATTTATGGCGCTACCATTCCCGGGTATCCGGGCGGCACGTATGTCCGGTACTACATCGAGGCGGTCAGCGCCAACACTGCCCGCACCGTAACGTATTCGCCGAAAGGCGCTGAACACGACGTTTTTGTCTACCGCGTTCAGGCCGACCTGACTGGCAGTTCGGAGGTTGTGATCAACGAGTTTATGGCTTCCAATTCCACAACCGCATCCGATCAGGACGGCGAATTTGACGACTGGATTGAACTGTACAACAATGGAACAGAAGCGGTTGACCTCGGTGGCTGGTTCATCAGCGACAACCCGAACAACATCCCCAAATGGGAGATTCCGGCTGGCACAATCATCCCCGGCAAGGGCTACCTGATTGTTTGGGCGGATGAAAATGGCACGCAGGAAGGCTTGCACGCCAATTTCAAACTTTCGGCCGGCGGGGAAAACCTGTATTTGGTCCTCCCGGATACGACGATTGTCCAGGACATCGAATTTCCGGAACAGGAAACCGATATGGGGTACGCGCGCATCCCGAATGGTACCGGCGATTTTGTGATCCAGGCGCCGACTTTTAATGGAAATAATGAGGGCGTGGTGGGAATAACCAATCCGGAATTTACACCAATTGTATTGACGATTTTCCCAAACCCGACAGACGGATTTGTTACAGTAGAAACAAATACAACCGAGGTGATGGATCTGGAGGTTATCCATACCACCGGTCAGCGGTTGTTGCGGCAAACCATTCAGGGCAAAACGAACTTAGATTTAAGGGCGTTTCCGACGGGAGTTTATTATGTCCGGGTTGGGGATGTGGTCGAGAAGGTGGTGGTGGAGTAAGGCGAAACGGAGTCTAATGTCGACCCGGTTTTTGAGGTGTCACCTGCTTCGTACCTCCGCAGATGACACCTCAAAAAACCTACTTCCCTGTCGCTGCCTGCTGTTGCTCCTCCCCACTTGGTGGCCGAACCCCTGCATTCCGGATGTTGATCACTTTTTGCAGCAAATCAAACCAGAACGGCGCACCCAGCGACATGGCTAAGGCGGTGATAAACCATCCGAACAATTTGATCAGGAAAAACAAGACCGCAGACCGGCCATTTGATTCGGCGGTCGCCATTTGTTCTGAAAAAGTTGGATTCCAGCCCAACCCCAACGGAGCAGGCACTTTCCGGATTTCATTGACTAAGATGGAATCTACGAGGCCGGTCAATTCT
>Ga0209573_1005913_pt1 | contig 10601 bp, 8 predicted proteins | sample TNRBio252014_DNA_FD_185870 | JGI IMG/M metagenome (GOLD analysis project Ga0209573, IMG submission 185870) | Wastewater treatment Type I Accumulibacter community from EBPR Bioreactor in Madison, WI, USA - TNR Reactor_6/25/2014_ DNA (SPAdes)... | ecosystem: Engineered > Bioreactor > EBPR >...
GAAGCCCGGCTACGCGAAGCGCTGCGCCAAGCCAACCCATCCCCCAGAAAACCGCGTTGGGCGCGTGAAGCCCGGTTGCGGGAAACCTGTCGCCTGTCCGGATATGGCAAGACGGACATCTAACCTCATCCCTTCAACGCCGCCCAGCGTTCATACGCTGCTTCCAGTTCCGCCTCCAGCGTCCGCAATTCCTCCAGTCGCTGAGTCACCGCCGCCTGCTTGTAAAAGGCAGGATCGGCGGTCAGCTCCTGCTGGCGCTGCTCCAGTTCCCGCCGCTCGTTATAACTCAACTTGCCCGGCGTGACCGGTCGTGACGGTTTCGGCGCGGGCGTGGGCTTGATCCGCGTGGTTGTGCGGCGCTTCACGCCGCGCAAGCAATGGATGCTATCCGCCGCCCCGTTGTCGCGGGCGCGAAGCGTCCGCGACAACGCCTGACTTCACGCGCTGCCGTAGGCGGTCGCGTGGAAGGAAATGCTAGGTTTGGCTGGTCGATGGCGGCTGCTTTGGCGGTTCAGGTTGATGCTCGACCCTCTCTAGCGCCGGGTCGAGGCATGCCCAGCCAGGTGCGCTCGCTGTCCAAATGTTCATGTTCGGCTTGATCGATGAGGGATCGTCTAGGTTGCCTGCACGCACCACCCGGAACTGCGGCCTCGCCGCCACTTTGGCGAAAAGGTGTGCGCCACAATTCGGGCAAAACTGCCGCGTTACGTCGTCGCCGCTATCAGCCTTCTTCGTATACTCGGAGATCTGCCCGGAAACAAAGAGGCTTTCGGCTTGCACAAGCAGATTGACCGATCCATTTGCCGCCAAGTGCTGGCAGTCCCTGCACCAGCAGACACGTGTTGAAAGAGGTTCAGCGGCAAGCTTGAAACTTACTGCGCCACAAAGGCAGCGCCCTGATCTTTCAGTCATATGAAACACCTCGATTGGTTCAGTCAAGTCTAACGGGGCGGCGGATAAGCCGCGAAGGGCGGAAAGTCGTAGGCTTTCTCGGCCGGCATGGGCGTGAACTTGTGGGGTGAAAATCCCCTGTAGGAGTACCTGTATGCCCGAGAGGGCAGATGAAACTACTAACCGAAGGCAAGGGCAGTCTCGCCGCGAGGGGCTGTCTGGAGGAAGCCCGAGCGCAAACGTGCGAGCCGACAGACAGAAACCGCATAGAAGGCTCAGTCCCCGGGCGAGTCAGCACCAGATGACAAAGCCCGCCAGGTGCAGGGGATAGGGTAAATGCGGCGGTTATGCACGGAAAGTTCACGTTCTTATCCGGGGAGATCGGTTCCACGAGCGGTCCGTGCCGCGAGGGGAGTCGAACTGAGGCCCTGTCCCGAAAGGGCTGGAAACGCTATCGAACCCTACGGGGGTTGTGGTCGCCACGGGAGCCGGACTGAGGACCCGCGCGAAAGCAATGGATACACCACCGGACCCTACCGCGACTCAGGCAGCGCGCCGGACGGCAACGTTCGGCGTGATGGGACAGAAGTCAGCAGACGGCATAGTAGCCCAACGCCCGCCGTAATGGGGGGGGACAAGGTGAAGGCCCGAACCTTCGGCAACGAGCGAGACGGGCGAGTCTCAACGGTCGTAACGCACCCGACCGGGTGAAACGGCCTTGGCGACTGGTCGCGTAGCCAGCGTTGGAGGTCACCATTTCATGGTGTTCCTTTCAATCCCGAAGGAAGCGCCCCGTGCGGACCCGCATGCGGGGTGCTTGTGGGAGCCGGGGGAGAAAAGCCCCCGGCGACCCGATTAGGCTTCGCTGCGCGCTGCTGCCCGCGAGGAGGCCTTCCGAGCCGCTTTACTTAGCGCGCCTTCTGCCCACTTGTTGAGGCTTGTGCCGCTCCTTGCTGCGGCCTTCAGGGCCGCTGCGTGAACCTCGGGTGCGATGCGAAGCATGAGCTTTCCACTAGCCGGCTTCTCTGGCTCCGATCCGAGTTCTTTGGACGCGGCTAGATAGTCTTCGATGACCGCATGAAAGTTCGACTCAAACTCCGCAACGGATTCACCGTGGAAGGAGATGATGTCGTCAATGTCTTGGACGCGCCCAACAATGACCTTGTCTTCGGTATCGAAGACCATGCTTGTCGTGTAGCCCTTGTAGGACATGGAATTGATCATGGCTTGATCCCCATCCGTTCGATGAACTCCCGGACAGCTAAGACGCGGTAGCGAAGCGCTTCTTTACCGGGATGCGGTCGATGCAGAGTCATCTTTCGACCAGCAAACTCGAATGTGACGGACGAACCGGCACCTTCAACGACCTTGCAGCCCGCTGCTTTGAGCATGGACTCGATGCGCGCCCACTCAATGTTTCCGTTGACTGGGTCAGCGAGTACCTTCTCGAGAGTCTTGCGCTGTGTGCTGTTCACAGTAGGATGATAGCACCAACGGTGCATAGTGCAATCACGAGGCCTGACGAGCGGCGAATGGCTAGGCCCTGCGAAGCCTAACGACCTGCTTCACCTGCCCCGCATAGCGGGGTCAGGTGCAAGCCTCAGTTAGGCCGATCAGTACTACTTTGACCAGCTATTATTTAAACTTCCACAACTGACCCGTGACGTTCTGACATTTATCCATAAACGCCGCGCCATCCATCGAGCCTTTCACCTGGTTGCCTTCAAGACATTCATCCTTGCTTTCGCGGAACTGAGTGGTAAGCTTGAAGTATCCATTCCCGGCAGGTATCGCTTTCCACAACTGGCCCGTGACGTTCTGACATTTATCCATAAACGCCGCGCCATTCATCGAGCCTTTCACCTGGTTGCCTTCAAGACATTCATCCTTGCTTTCGCGGAACTGAGTGGTGAGCTTGAAGTATCCATTCCCAGTGGGTGTCGCTTTCCACAACTGGCCCGTGACGTTCTGACATTTATCCATAAACGCCGCGCCATTCATCGAGCCTTTCACCTGGTTGCCTTCAAGACATTCATCCTTGCTTTCGCGGAACTGAGTGGTGAGCTTGAAATAACCGTCTGGGAAGCTGGAACCAGTGTCAATAGCTAAGGTATTGCTGCTTATTGCAAGGAGAATAATTGCAGGAGCAGTCAATTTAAATAGCTTTTTCATGAGAAAAACTCCTATGAGGAATATAAAGATCCGCTTTACAGTTTCTACGTTATTGCCGCAGATCATTCACAACAACGCCTAACGGGGCGGCGGATAAGCCGCGACGGGCGAGAAAGCCGCAGGCTTTCTCTGCCCGGAGTCGGCTTGATCCGCTGGTTGTGAGGCGCTTCGCGCCGAACAAGCAGTGGATGCCCATCCGCCGCCCCGTTGTCGCGGGCGCGAAGCGTCCGCGACAACAAATGATTATGTGGTTTTGGCCTATCTACCACAATCCACCACGATTGACAATAATCATTTGATTTTGTTGTTTTTTGCCAGCGGCATAACTCCATCACAAGCCCTCTGGCCCTGAAATTCCGACATGCTCGCCGTTCCACCCGGATTTAGCCCATCGCTATAAGGCTGGGTGGTGCAGCAAAAACCTACTGAAGCTTTGGAATTACAGCGTAGCCTATTCTGAAGAAGATCACCGGAGGCGTGCAGACCAGCACGCGCTTCAAAACGAATAAGGGCCGCCCGATTGGACGGCCCTTTTTTTCCGAAGGCTTCAGCGCTCGAATCGAGCCGACTTTCAGCGGCGTTCGAACACCTTATTCCGCCGGCATCACAGGTCAAACCGGTCGAGGTTCATGACCTTCGTCCAAGCCGCGACAAAGTCACGCACAAACTTCTCGCGTGCGTCGTTGGCCGCATAAAATTCCGCGACCGCGCGCAGCTCGGAGTTTGAACCAAACACCAGATCGACGGGGGTTGCCGTCCATTTGACGTTGCCCGTCTTGCGGTCGCGACCTTCGTAAAGGCCCTCGGTCTTGGACGACTTGGACCACTGCGTCGACAGGTCGAGCAGATTCACGAAGAAGTCGTTGCTCAGCGTGCCGGGCCGGCCGGTGAACACGCCCTGCGCGGACTGGCCCGTGTTCGCGTTCAAGGCGCGCATCCCGCCCACCAGAACGGTCATTTCGGGAACGGTGAGATTCAGCAGACTGGCCCGATCCACCAGCATTTCTGCGGGTGATCGCGGGTTATTGCCGCCGAAGTAGTTGCGGAACCCGTCAGCGGTCGGTTCGAGCGCGGCAAACGAAGCCGCATCGGTTTGTTCTTGCGACGCATCCGCGCGTCCTGGCGCGAAGGGAACCTTGACCTCATATCCGCCCTGCTTCGCGGCCTGCTCGATGGCCGCCGCTCCACCCAACACGATCACGTCGGCGAGCGACACTTTCTTCCCGCCGGATTGCGCGCCGTTAAAGCCCCGTTGAATGTCTTCCAAACTCTTCAGCACTTTGGCCAGTTCTTGCGGATTGTTCGCCGCCCAATCCTTTTGCGGCGCAAGGCGGACGCGAGCGCCATTCGCGCCGCCGCGCAGGTCGGAGCCCCGGAAGGAAGCGGCCGACGCCCAGGCGGTTCTCACCAGTTCGGAGGGGGTCAAGCCGGACGCGAGAATCTTGGCCTTGAGCGCCGCGATGTCGTTCGCATCGATCAACGGATGATCGACCGCAGGCACCGGATCTTGCCAAATCAACACGTCCTTGGGAGCTTCGGCACCGATGTAGCGCGCCCGTGGACCCAAATCGCGATGCGTCAGCTTGAACCACGCCTTGGCGAACGCCAGCTCGAATTGCTTCGGGTCTTTCCTGAAGCGCTCCGCAATCTGGCGATAGCTCGGGTCGAACTTCAGCGAAAGGTCGGTGGTGAGCATGAACGGCGCGTGCCGCTTGGTCTTGTCGTGCGCGTCCGGGACGGCGTTGGCCGCCTGATCGTTCGCCGGAATCCATTGAATCGCGCCGGCGGGGCTCTTGGTCTGCACCCACTCGAAGGCGAACAGGTTGTCCAGGTACTGCGTGGTCCAGGCGACCGGATTGGCGGTCCATGCGCCTTCCAGACCGCTGGTGACGGTGTCTTCCGCATTGCCCTTGCCGCACTTGTTCTTCCAGCCGAAGCCTTGCTCCTCGACGCCTGTGGCCGCAGGTTCCGGCCCCACGCAGTCGGCTGGCTTGTGCGCGCCATGCGCTTTACCGAAGGTGTGGCCGCCCGCGATCAGCGCGACGGTCTCTTCGTCGTTCATCGCCATGCGAGCGAAGGTTTCGCGAATATCCTTGGCCGCCAACAGCGGGTCCGGATTGCCGTTCGGCCCTTCCGGATTCACGTAGATGAGGCCCATCTGCACGGCGGCGAGGGGATTTTCGAGTTTGCGATCACCGCTGTAGCGCTTGTCGTCCAGCCACTTTTTTTCGGGACCCCAATAGACCAAGTCGGCTTCCCAGTCGTCTTGACGGCCGCCGGCAAAGCCAAAGGTCTTGAAGCCCATCGATTCCAGCGCGACGTTGCCGGTCAGGACCATCAGATCGGCCCACGAAATCTTGCTGCCGTACTTTTGCTTGATCGGCCACAGCAGGCGGCGCGCTTTGTCGAGGCTCGCGTTGTCCGGCCAACTGTTCAGCGGCTCGAAACGCTGTTGACCGCCATCGGCGCCGCCGCGACCGTCGGCCACGCGGTAGGTGCCCGCGCTGTGCCAGGCCATGCGGATGAAAAAAGGTCCATAGTGACCATAATCCGCCGGCCACCAGTCCTGCGATGCGGTCATCAGCGCCGCGATATCCTTCTTTACGGCAGCGAGATCGAGTTTCTTAAACTCTTCGGCGTAATTGAAATCCTTCCCCATCGGGTTGGACGTGGCGTTGTGCTGGCGAAGCGGTTGCAGGTTCAGTTGCTCGGGCCACCATTCCTGGTTCGACATCGGTTTGGTTTGAGCATGAGCAACGCCGATTGTCGCGAACGGCGATAGGGCTACCGCCAGGGCAGCAAGTAACGGGATTTTTTTATGCATTGCAGGTCTCCGCATGGTGGGAAGCACAGTGTGCGGATCGACTATATGCGCTTCCGATGGAAATTAAGAATTCATATGTTCTATAGGGTCAATCAATAATTCCTATTGGCCGTATCCCGATGGCGCACTTCACCCCACCCGCTCCCGCGCTTCCAACTCCTCCCAGCGCCCATAAGCCGCTTCCAGTTCCGATTCCAGCGCCCGCAACTCCTCCAACCGCCGAGTGACGACCGCCGACTCCTGCTTGTAGAACGTGGCGTCAGCAGTGGCGGCGTGCAACTCCCGCTGGCGTTGCTCCAGTTCCTCGATGCGCGCCGGCAACCGTTCCAGTTCCCGCCGCTCGTTGTAGTTCAGCTTGCCCGGCGTGGCCGTCCGTGACGGTTTCGGCGTGGGTGCCGATGCCAGCTTGGGTTTGACGGCCGGAGCCGGTTCCGGCGCGGATCGCCGCTGCCGCAGCCAATCGGTGTAACCGCCGACGTATTCGCGGATGTTGCCGTCATTCTCGAACACCAGGCAACTCGTCACCACGTTGTCCAGAAACGCCCGGTCGTGGCTGACCAGCAGCAAAGTTCCGGTGTAATCCAGCAACAGTTCTTCCAGCAGTTCCAGCGTTTCCAGATCGAGATCGTTGGTCGGTTCGTCCATGACCAGCAGGTTCGCCGGCTTGGTGAACAGCCGCGCCAGCAACAGCCGGTTGCGCTCGCCGCCGGACAGGGATTTGACCGGCGAGCGCGCCCGTTGAGCAGAGAACAGAAAATCGCCCAGATAGCCGATGATGTGGCGGCGCTGGCCGTTGATTTCGATGGTTTCCCGCCCGCCTGCCACGCTGTCCAGCACGGTTTGCTCGGGGTCCAGTTGCTCGCGCAGTTGATCGAAATAGGCGATTTCCAGCTTGGTCCCGTGCCGGATTTGACCGGCGTCCGGTTGCAGGCGTCCGAGCAGGAGATTCAGCAGCGTGGTCTTGCCGGAGCCGTTGGGACCGATCAGGCCGATGCGGTCGCCGCGCATGATCCGCGTCGAGAAATCGCGAATCAGCGGTTCGCCCTGCCAGGCGTAGCTGACGTTTTGCGCTTCGATCACCAGCTTGCCGGACGTTTCCGCCTGCTCCAGTGTGAAACTGGCCTTGCCCAGTTGCTCGCGGCGCTGGCGGCGCTCCTCGCGCAGGTCCAGCAACGCCCGCACCCGGCCCTCGTTGCGGGTGCGCCGCGCCTTGATGCCCTGCCGAATCCATACTTCTTCTTGGGCCAGATTCTTGTCGAATTTGGCGTTGTGGCGGGCTTCGACCTCCAGCAGCGCCGCTTTCTTCTCCAGAAACGTGGCGTAGTCGCCCGGCCAGGAGGTCAGCGCGCCGCGATCCAGTTCCAGCAAGCGAGTCGCCAAGCGTTGCAACAGGGCGCGGTCGTGGGTGACGAACAGCAGCCCGCCGCGAAATTCCAGCAACTCGTCTTCCAACCACTGGATGGTTTCCAAATCGAGATGGTTGGTCGGCTCGTCCAGCAACAGCACGTCGGGATCGCGCACCAGCGCCCGGCCCAGCAGCACCCGCCGCCGCCAGCCGCCCGACAGTTCGGCCAACGGGGTGTCGGCGGGCAGTTGCAGGCGGCTGATGACGGTTTCGACCCGCTGTTGCCAACGCCAGCCGTCGCGCGCCTCCAAGTCGTGTTGCAGCCGTTCCATCTTGCGCATAGCCTCGGGTGTGGAGGCATGGGCGAGTTGGATCGCGGCTTCGTGATACTCGGCCAGCAGCGCCCCCAGCCCTTCCAGTCCGCCGGCGACGATTTCAAACACGGTAGCCGTGGTGTCGGCGGGCAACTCCTGCGCCAGCGTGGCGACACGCAAGCCGGGCTGACGCCAGATGTCGCCGCTGTCGGGGTGCAGTTCGTCGGCCAGCAACCGCAGCAAGGTGGTTTTGCCGGCGCCGTTGCGGCCGATCAGGCAGACTCGTTCACCAGCGTCGAGTTGAAAACTGGCGCCGTCTAGCAGCTTTTCGGCGCCGAAGGCGATGGAGAGGTTGTCGATACTGAGTAAGGGCATTAGGGAAACATTCCGGTATCCTGTCTTCCAAAATCACGCGAGCGGGAAAAATCGGCATCGTCACCGACATCGGGGATATCGGCCAAGAGTGACTTCAATCCGTGTGGTGACAAAGTTTCTTCCTCCATAATAAGCAACACTTCAAGTCGGCGATGACGGAAGGCTTTGGGGACGGCTATCATATCGGGTGCATCTTCGTAAATCTGACGAATGGCTTGCATGATGTTAACTCATTTTCTCAAGTTGAATATGATCTACTTCTATCTAATTTATAGGGTTTGAAAAGTAATACTCCTGTATACTTCTCCGCTACAGATGGGTTATTTTAATTTTTATCGGTTTCATTTGGCACTGAAGTATCGGTATCACTATGCCCTTGGTGAGATACTTTTTTGAGCCTGCTGGCGAAGTGAGGAGGCACAAACCCTTCTGGATAAAGCTCAATATCAGAGAGTTCCTGTCTCTGTTTTTCTCTGTGAATGAATATATCCACATTTTGCTCCTTAGATAGAAGAAACTTTAGAAAACTCACTCCTTTATATTGACAGGTCTGGCAGATACTCAGTAGCATAAGATACTCATTCAGTCCATGTTCTGTTAAAATCCCAATTGTATTCTCCCGGTAGTATGCAAATTGCTTAATGGCATGTTCAGCGTTATTGTTATTCCAAGGTATCCCATCATACTTGAGGAACGTAAATAATTTGTTTTTATATTTAGTCAATCGAACTCGAAGGGTTTCGGCAGCTTCGGAAGAGATATTTTGTTTTTCTATGGATTGAAAGAACTGCTCAACTTCTGTTTCATGCTGACTGAGTTGTTTCCGTTTCAATCCATACTTATCAATAGTTGTAATAATTCTTCGCAGCAGGACACCAAAAGGTTGTGTAATCGACTTCAGTTCATCGTCAAAAGGGTTGTTTAACAGTTCTTGATTAATATCTCGTATTAAATGGATGAGGCATTTTTGTTGGGGGCAATCAATACCATCGTAAGCGGTATAGAAGTCAGAAACAAGCACTCCATGAAATTCTTTCAGAAATTCTCGCAAAAAATCTCCTTCTCTTGTGGGTCTATACATATAAACGACCTCTTCAATATTTGTGAAGACCCAAACATACCCTTTCGCGTTCTGCAAGTGTACTTCGGTTTCATCTACATGCAGTAGCGTTCCAGACAGGATGTTTTTCAACAGCGTTTGGTACGTTGCCTTATAATAAATGGCCATTAATGATTTAAACATGTGGATTTCATTGCGGAAAATACGTATCCCAAAAAATTCATCAAACATCTTTGGAAGTGTTTCGAGACTAATCCTATAAGCGACATGTTGAAAAATGGCCCAACTCTTGAGTCCATGAAAATGCTTATCCAATCTTTGATGCTGATCAGGAATAAACTCTTTACCACATACAAGACATTGATGTACTGACGTTCTATGCTCAATTATTCTACGTCTGACTCCAATTGGTGTAAAAATGATATCGAACGATCTTTTGACTCTTGGTTCCTGTGTTCTAACCTCCTTCCTAATTCCACTGATTACTTCATTACTACCACAAAAAGGGCATTGCGAAGCGATAATCACGATTTGCTCAGAGGCTTTGAGGTTACGATTTGGAGACGGTGTTTTACGTGCTCTGCTTTTCTGAAGAGTTTTGTTGGTGCGAACATAGACTCGCTCCCTTTGATAGTCAAAATACGCACAGTTATTGACAAATTCATAGTCAGGATGAACGAAATTTACCCGTGCCCATGTGTAATAGTCAATTGAGTTTTCAATATTTTTTACAAAGGCAATAGTAGGAGAGTTCCTGTCCTCTGTCAGTGATATTTCTTCTGAATTATTTCTGGTGATTATTATCTGGATTATCTCAGTTACCTTCTTCAGGGCGGTGCAATCCTCTAAGTTATAAGTTATTAGCTTTTGCTTCCAATCCACATCGTGACTGGCTTCCCAATATGATCGCCATACGATGCTCTGGATTCCCGATGCATTTGGTTCAGTCCAGTAACAGCCCACGCATCTGCCTATCTCCTTAAGACTATTTGAATAACTCGGGAAGTAGATGTGAGCATAGACCAAAGAGAGGACATTAACTAGAGCGTTAAGTATTCTATCTACGAGAACCTTAATTTTTGAGGTTTTTCCCATTTTTTTGATAAAAGTTCGCTCGTAATTCCCGTAACAAAACACTATAAAAACATCGTACCGAGCGACTTCGGCTATGAACTGCTCAAATATTTCCAATTCCTGATCTTTATTATCAGCCCAGAACGAATAGTGTTTTTCTGAATCATTTTCTACAACAATTAGTCCAATAAGATATATGAAATCTGCATCAGGATTACTTTCGACATCGAGGTATATGCGCACCGGGCTAGTAGGAAGATTTGGCATCCCAAGAACGTAGATTTTTTTGTCTCGTAGCGCTAAAGCTTGCAGCGCATGGTAACGATGCTTTGTTTCTTTACTAGCTTTCTTCCCTTTACGTCGGGGTCTAAATGTATGAGCAAGTTGCGTGATATAGCATCCCTATACAGGTTGTGGAATATTCAAGTACCAATGAGGTTTTTCAAAATTAAAAATCTTTTTATTGAGGAAATTAAAAAAGCTACATTTAACCTGATTAAAAGTCTTATTTTCAAAAAAATGCCTCCGCAGAAAGTTTTTTCCTTG
>Ga0209573_1005914_pt1 | contig 10598 bp, 7 predicted proteins | sample TNRBio252014_DNA_FD_185870 | JGI IMG/M metagenome (GOLD analysis project Ga0209573, IMG submission 185870) | Wastewater treatment Type I Accumulibacter community from EBPR Bioreactor in Madison, WI, USA - TNR Reactor_6/25/2014_ DNA (SPAdes)... | ecosystem: Engineered > Bioreactor > EBPR >...
CGATCTAGTCGAGCAAGGCATTACCGACGAAGATGAACGTAAACAAGTACTCGACAAATATCTTGTTTCACTCAAAAAACAGAAAACAGACTGCCTCGTCCTCTGATGTACACACTTTCCCGTGCTTACACCAAGTATCAAACAGTATTTCAACGGTGATATCGTCGACCCAGGACAAGAAGCTGTCGATAGATTTGGGCCCTATCTAGAAAGACACCCAGAAATAGCAGACGCTATAACCAAAAACGGACAGATCCACCTATACACCACCGGCGATCCTGACAATTTTCTCGCTATCGGCAAAAACATCCTCCCTGACATACAGAAAGTAGAAAAAGTAAGGATATAAGAAAATTCAAAGAATACAAACTAAAGCAAAACGATGCAAAACATACCTCGCTATGGAATATCTGGACAAATCACTAGGCAACTAACCCAACAAAGACAAATTTACACGCATATCGCTGAAAAGTATACATCGACTAAGCAAGTATGGCAAACACACTCGCGATTTGTGTTTGCCTAGCTTTTTGCTGACTTTTTGGCAATGAAAAAAGTCAGCCGCCGGAGGCAACTAAACAGAAACATTACTTAAATAGGACAGAAACAAACTTGTATTATAAAGTATTTTCCCTATACTCTCTTGTATGGGGATGTCTTGGATTTGATGAGAAGACTCCACATATAGCTATAGCCACTATTCGACGAACGTACCGAGGTTAAACAATCGTTCAACCAAAAATGCAAAAAAGAATCTCTTCGCGAGATACAATGCTGCTATGGCATACGCTGCCTAGTTAGCATCCACTCATCGTTGGACTCCTGCTAGACGATGAGCGCTTAAGCAGGAAATTTACCCCGCACTAGCTGCGGGGACAAGTCGCGTAAACGAATAAGAGACGCCTGTCTTTGGGCTCATCCGTCCTGTATACAAGACTCTAAATCCATAGGAAAATACACTGACTGTAGTGGGAGAAGTGGTTATATGTGCTTTTCAGACACGGGTTCGAAACCCGTCATCTCCAAATGATGTAAATTTTGTTTGGAAACATACTGAGAACGTAGGAATAAACTGCTAAATGGTAGTGTTCAGTAAGTTCTGGTTGAGAAATCAATCAGAATTTTTTTACTGAACAATAATCTAAGTAGCATCTGTTTTTGATCCACAGTTCAATTCTTTCGTATATAATGAGGATTTGATAATATTTCAAAAGCTAAATCCAATACTTTAATAAGTTCTGTATCTGCATTGGCTTGATTAAGATGTTCAGTTAGTTTCAATCTTTTAATTTCAGCTTCTTCAATCTTTTGTTCAATTTTTTTTTGTACTATCGACGAACTTGTACTTGCTAAAGAATTTAAGAGGTTATCGATGGACTGCTGTACTATATCAATATCTTTTTGTATGCCTTTAATGCTAAGCTTCTTATCTTGTTTTCTATGTTCATGTTCTTGAGTGATAAGAATTTTCATAAATCATAAAAACCTCTTATCAACTCAGACTTTCTTAATCTCTGCATCGATACTCTCGTGAAGACCAATCATAGGGATAGACTTTCATTTGAAAATGCATTTTCTATTGGCCTGATAGTATGCTATTTGTTTTTTATTTTTACTTCTTGATTTTCCTGAAGTAAGCGGCAAACCACAACAACTACAAACGATAAATCCTCTTAAAGGATATTCATCATTAATTTTCTTTGATTCATGAGTATATGGCCTTCTACCCGTGAGCTTTGATTGAATTACATAATATGTATCAAGATGGATCAACTCCTCATGTTTCGCTTTTCTCAATGTGATATTCCACTGCTTTTTAATGATGCCATCTTTATTTCTTGTAGTCTTTATATATTCAATATATCCAGAATAAAGAATATTGGTAAGTATTCTTTGAGCAAGAGATGAGTGAACAACAAGGCCATCTTTTCTCTTTTTCTTATACCTTCTCAAATCTAATCATTTTCTCTGAAGAAAAGTAGCAACATCCTTAACGCTAGTGAGTAGTCCATTAGCATATCACAATAATGCTTCTTGAATAATACTTGCATTAGGTTCATCTTTTACAAGAATCCTTCATCCTGCTGGAGCTCTTTCTGTCTTATATCAAAGAGGATAATCTCGTGGTCGATAACCATCTAATAATCTTGACTCCTGTCTATTTATAACTTGGTGTTGATTACTATTTCTAAAATATTCAGAATAAATAGCCATTATGCCCTCTATCATTTTACCGGCAGGAGTATCTTCAAATTTCATATTTACGGTTTCATATCTGACTCACCTTTGAAGAAGTCACCTTGTAAGATCAATATGGACTGAATAATCTCTAGCTATCCTGCTTATGTCTTCAGCCAAAAAGACATCTATCTTTCCCTGCGTAACATCTTTGTTATTGCTATCGATAAAATCAAATAAATTATTCAATCAAGGTCTATCTAAATCTCACCCAGTAAATGCGTCATAAAAGACATTAACAACCTTGTATCAATGCTTGGCACAATACTGCCTACAGGCAACTTCTTGACTGTTAAGACCCCCTCATTCAAGTTGTCACTTTGAAGATACTCTACAATAGATAATTGCATTGGGAATAGACATTATGGCAGTTGAAGTACTAAATTTAGTACTTGGAACCATATCTTTATATCATCTAAAGGCAAGAAAAAGTTAATTTTTAAGTGCCTCTTCTGCAAAATCTACTATGATTGACGACATTCTCTTACACTGAATAATAAATGCTTGTATCTCTTCATCAGACAGATCCATAATTAGTTCTCATAACAACTCTCTAGCTTTCTCTATACTCATATTTATGATAACTCATCATAAATCTTCTGACAATTGAGGAAAATGTAATGTAATCGAACGCTTTAAATCACAAATTCACTAAATTATTATAGCAAGAAAGCAAATATCATTCAAAACTAAGTATTAAAAAAAAAGACCTGTTAAGTACAGGAAATACTTTGTTTTTTAAATAAGGCAAAAACAAGATTAGCCTACTATCAAAATATCTTTTTTATCTTTAGATAGTTTTAGTCTAACAGTAATTTCATAATTTAATAATATTTTATTCGCACTTTCGCAATCTGTCTGAGTTATATTTTTTTTAGACTTACCTTTCTTTTCAAATAATCGGTTCTGCCACTTATTCCTGAATTCTGTTTGATATCCTATTAGTTCTGAAATGAGTATTTTCTTCTTTTCCTCGGATGATTCTATATGTTTAGCAATAGAATATAGAAGTAAAATTCCTCATTTCATTTGCGTTTTCTTCTTTGGGTCATTTATTTGTAAATTTTTAAAAAGACTGTTAAAATCTTCAAACCTGTGATTTCAAACTTGTATGCTTTGCTTTTCATGATCCAATAATATTCCATCAAAATAACACAGTTGAATAGTTTTTTTCTGATTTAATTTAGCACGCTTCTCTTGCTCCAATTTAATATTCCTTTCGTGATCAAATCTTGCTAGTTCAAGTGTTGTCTGATGAATTTTATCGTTAATATCTTCTAATGCTTTTTTCTGTACGGGATCTATTCCGATTGCGTATTTACTATATGTATTTATATTAAGATCTATCCTTTTCTCAAAAATATTAGAAGATTTATCATTCCTTTGATTCATGGCATATTCGGTTTCTATTCTTCTTATTTCTAATTCAGTAAGATATTCTTCCAATTGTTTCTTAATTTTTTCTGACATTTTTAATTGGTTGAATCTAATATATAATCCACTAATATCTAAATAGAGAGAAAAGTCCAATCTAATACATGTCTAAATGGTTGTTGATAAAAATCTTTGGAATCGTAGATATATTGTACCATTTACCCTTATATGTTATTATGAGTGATAAGGCGGAGTTTAAAATACTAATGATCAGAAGATTGAGAGCGATTGTTATGCATCGGAATAACGCCTGTAATAATTATTGTGATATAGATATATTTCTAGCTCACATTAATTCCGCAATCCAAGAATTAAGAAATTTAACATTTTTATTACAAAAACATAAAAAATTGTACTCAGATTTTGATTCCCGATATGCTACTAAACAAGAAGGGATGAAGAATGATGAAAATTTAGGTTGGATTGTAGATTCAAGGAATAAAATTGTAAAACAGGAGGACTTACGTATTAATAGTATTGCCTATTCATCTTTGGTTAATCGATTGGAGTTAAAATTACCTCCAATCCCTATTGATCCTTTTTGGTCTGATGAGGATATTATTTCTTTTTTCTTAAATCTTTTTGACACAAGTAAAATTAAGTTTTTGTGTGAATCTATGGGGATGCCTGTTTTACAAATAAAAAAAGTCTGGATCGACAAAGATTATAAAGATCGTGATGTATTATTATTAATAAAATACTGATTTGATCATCTTTCACGTTTGATTTTTGAATTCTTGGATTTGATATCTATAGAATATGAATTTAATGATAAGATGCTTGTTGATAAACTGAATGAAAATCAGCTTTATTTTTTAGATATTAGTGATAACTCTGTCTTTTCAAGAAAGCAGCACACAATCCCTTTTGATGCTGGAATCGCTGAGTCTATACTTAAAGATATGATCTGAATTGATAAAATTAAAAGCATAAAATCTAATGATTGACCCCCTACGATTGACGGCTTAATGGAACATTTTTTAACTGTTGCTAAGCTGATTGTTGAAAATTGAATGGAGCATAAACCTACTTATTTTTATCTTTCTGAAGATAATGGGATCTTATGACAGTGACAGGCTGTTATTCCAGATAGAGCATCGAAGTATGTCCGAATAAGATCATTAGCTAATGAAATTAAAAATAATTCCAAGATATTTGCTATTTTATTAATTGATGAAGTTCGAATAGTAGCTCAAGAAAATCGGACTGAGCATATGAAAGATCCTTCTTTGAAAACAGCTAAAGAAGAAGCATTATCTTTAACCTTCTATAACCAAAAATGAGAAATCAGAAGCTGGACTTTACCAATTTATAGAAAAGCATGATCGGTTTCTTTTTGAAAACTACAAACTGATAAGAAATGAATACACAACATATTAAATCCAATCTCTGAAGTTTGGGGGATTGATATTAATAAAAATACTGATTCATAGGAAATTTAATCAATATTTTTGATAAACTGCGAACGTTTTCATCAAAAAATAACATTAATTGGAGGTTTCCCTGCATCTTTGCCTACATTTTTTGAATAACGAGGGTCAAGGCGTTCCAGTAATCGCATCGCTACTTTAACATTTCATTTATTGACCGCATCATAAATCGTCTTTCTTGCTGCCATAAGTTGATAGATCCTGACTGTTTCGATAAATTCCTTAAACGTTATTAATCTACTGTCTGTATCTCAAAACATAGTCATTTTCCATTTAAACTTCCTACTTGAACGCCACCATGTCCAAAATGTTGATTCTGGGATTCCTACTTTAGAACAAGCTTCTCTTATAGAACAATCAACCACAAAACAGAGTTGAAGTTTACGTAGTATATCATCTGACATAGCAGTAGGCCTACCCGTAGCGTTTTTCCCATCAGTTCTCTTTCTGTAGGTCTTAGAAGGCATGTTATAACTATACGTATAAACACCTTCATCATAAATAAAACAATATATTATTCAACTGTAGCAACACCTTGAGCCAATATATCAGCAATTCTAGCAGCTGCAATTCATTTGACTCTGGTAAGATCTTCAACCTTACTGAATGGTCTAAGGTTGATAATCTGTTGAGCTCTCTCGTCATCAATATGGATAATATTCTTCAATTGCTCGAGAGTCGCTGTATTGATGTTTATCGATTGAGTACTAACATACTCTTCTAATTGTCGCAATCATTTTTTAGCTTCAAAAGCAGCTGTTTGCAATCACTCAAATTCTTCTGTATATTTAACGTTAGGGGCTCGTGTAGATACGTAAGCATATCATTCTGATAAAAGGGTTTTATTGAACATTTTTCCGTCAATCCACACATAAGCCAATAATCTATCATACTGATCTCTTTCCTGGACATCAAACTCAAGCTGAATTGTTTTGTTTTCTAATCTACTTTTAGTGAAATTAGAGGCTTCTTGTCAGTATGGATCGACTCATTTTGTAGGATGAACCGTCTCAGGGGTATCAACCCCTATAAGCCTCAATCTTTCTTCTTTCCCATCATAATTCACAACCAAAGTATCCCCATCAACAACTCTCACAACAGTTACTGATTTCAATGCTGAATCTGTCGCTATTTGAGCGGATCCAATAAAATGAGTGTGTATATTGCTAAATATATAATAAGACTTAGGGTTTGATTTTGTTTTCTCTACCAACAAAGGCAGGAGATTTTTCAAAGCCTCAAATTTTTGTTGATCCTCAGAGCGAATTTGTTCTATTCTATTGATAAATGCTTGCACCAGAGCCTGATCTGCACCAGTTGGAGTATATCCATAAACCATACCAAAGACAAAAACAGACAAAATAACTCAAATAATTTTTTTCATTTACATACACATAAAAGATAAAACAGAGAAGTTATAACACTTTCTACGTACAAATCAATTAAATATGAACTAAATATAGTGCCACTTAAAACTCTGTAGAATATATAGTGCCATCAAATAAACTGTAAATCATTACTTCATTACTCTCTTCTATGAAAATCCAGGATATTCTCGCTAAAAATGTTAGAAAATACAGAAAACAGAAAGGCTACTCACAAGAAGAGTTTGCTAGAATTTGTGGTGTACATAGAACATATATGGGACTTATTGAGAGGGGGAAAACTAGCGTTAGTATAGAGATATTACAGAAGATCTGTACAGAACTTAATATAAGCTATGACTCTATGTTGTCTTAATTAATATATTGATCTAAATCAGAAGGTTTAATACTTTCCCATCGATAACCTGATGATCATCCATTGTTATAGGTTGACTCTATTGATTTCTTTATAACTTCATAAATATTATCTGTATCCTTAATTCATATGAATCATTTAATCGTTTCTTCATAATCCTTATTGGAACTTATCTCTCTAAGTAGGGGTTTTAGTCTACTTGCATAATATCTTGAGAAATCATATCGTAAGCTCTTGTCTTTGTTCTTTGAGTACAGCCGAAATAAAAAATTCGATTGTATGATTCTTTCTTTTATATCATCACCATTAGTTATATTGTAATCTATTTTCTTAATCCATGATAGGGCTGTAGAGAACGTTTTAATAATGTAATCCATTGATTTATCTGCATAACCTCAAAAAATACTTCGATAATGTACTTTGGATTCCAATATTATAGAATCAGAAGTGTCATAAGATTTGTCATACAAAACAACTTCCGAATATTTATTTAAGAAATAAAAGTCTCAAGATCCTATTGCCATTATGGATATTGCGTATAAAATTTCACTATAAATTATTCCATCAAGATCAAATAACATACTTATTCAATTATTGTCTTGTGGCCACTGGTAGAGATGTTTTATACAGGAACAAAATATATCTAATTGTATCTTTTCACCAAGTGCAGAAAGCACACAAGCTAGAATAAGTATGTTGAGTCCAATTTCTTGAACTTCCATTAATATCTCTTCTTCACTCTGGACCAATCTATGTCTGTTATTTGTTAGTAGTTCATTGAGTTTCTCACCCATGCCATTAACAATACTCATACAGTAGCTATTAAAAGAAAAGGCTTTATATTTCCCCCTTTCTTTTTGATTCATAATAACAATATCTATTGTTGTATTTATTAAATTCTGGATGTCAGTATTTTCATATGTTATCTGAATGGTAGTCGGATTGGGGATATTTGTAGCTCTATGCATATGTGATCAGAAATCCATTGTGGGTGACACTTCTCTCTCTTTAAACTTAGGTAAATAAATATTTCCTTTTATATCTCCTTTAAAACAAGGTGTTTGTATATGCCTGTATTTATCTTTTGCATAATTCAAAACCTTTTCAGTCACTGGTGTTTGTAGAGTGGTTATACTAACTTTATCCTCTTTTCGATTTTTTAGTTCCTCTAAAAGATAATATGTAAATAAACTATTAGACAATTCTGGCGTAGCTAAAGCTGCTTCGTTCTCAGAAGACGCAGTAAACACAACAGACCCTTCTCATGATAAGGCTGTGAAATCTTTTACTACTTTACCAGAGAAACCTTTTTTAATTGGTATTTTAAGAGATTTAGAGTGTGGCATAGTTCAACTATAACAAGAATCTATTATAATTATTTTTTGTTTGGACTTTATATGATGTAGATTCTCTGTTAGTTCAGTTATCGAAATACAAGAATTTTCAATATCTTTGTTATCTCAATCATGAGGGACTAAAAACACTTCTTCCCCAGATGTATTTGGCGCCCCATGTCATGAAAAATAAAAAATAAATACATCGTCTTTGTCTATGGTATCTGCAGTTGTTTTTCAAAGCGCTACTTTGATATTACCAAGAGTTGCTTCATGGTCTAATAATAATTTCTGCATTCAAAGATTCTCCCCAAGTCCATTTGTTAACATATCAAAAAAACTAGATGCATCATTTTTTGAGGTTGGGAGATTATTGTCTGGATTTTGATGTTCTGATATTCAGATACATACCACATGATATTTCATTATGATTACAATTTCTTTAAATAAATTCACTAATTCAGTTGTTTTCTACAATTAGTATTCTATACAGAAGGATATGAATTTACTTCATAATGCAGATATATGGTTTTGTCTTATTAGTGCAAGTCAGCTAGTAGCCATCATAACATTTCTATTACATTCATGTCTTAGAATAGACATTTTATACAAATCAGACCAAACTGAATATACTACATCCAAATCGAATCAAGGAAAGGATCAGGACATAACTTGATCCCAGTTTCAACTCTCAAAACGCCTATCCTGGGTATCAATTCCATAGTTTTCAAAATATTGTTGATGTTTATATAGGAGGAACAGTAGTCTTAAATGTAAATCAGATAGTCATTCAACTAAAGAAAGATAATATTCCTTCTCCTGTTGAGCAACATTACTCTTCAATAGTCAATTAATAATAATTCCTTTGAAACATCGTATTTTCATCTCTTGATAGTGATTTTTAATTCATTCTAATCATCTTTCAAAAAGAAAAGCAAATCACTCTGTATTAATGATTTTATTATAACTATCATCTAATAAAGACAATTTCTCTCATATGTCCTCAAGGGCAGATCTTAATCTTTTTTCCTTTTGAGTAGGTACATAATCTGCAATTAAAGATGATAGTGCTCATCCAACTCATGGCACAAGCGAGACCGTCGCTTTTACTACATTTATTAAATGGTCTGATCACATATAGATAGATTTAATCTAAAAACAAATTTTATATCCCAAAAACTTATATAAGAATCACTCTGGCGAGAAGGACACAATAATATCTACATATCTTTAGCCCAATCCCAAAATGTTTTAGACAACCATCAAGTATGATCAGTAGTCAACTTATTTATAAGCCGACGGTCATTAGAATCTTTGAGTCAAGACTTCGCTATCTTATCCCATACTTGTTGAGATGTATGAAGAGTTTTTACGACATACAGACTCTTTAAGGGTTTTTGATAATCTGGGTAGTTATCTTCTATGAATTTTTTAATGGCAGCATATCCTGTGCTATCATTTTCTTTGTTAAGATCATACTGAATCATTATAAGATTTTTCATTGTGACTATGATACAAAATAAATTTGCTATAAGACACCAAATCTCAAAAATAGCAAGCGCTTATGTATCTGTATCATTTGACTTACAAAGTTCGTTTTATATTGTGATAGAGTTCTCTCTCGCCAGAGTGAATCAAAAAGGGGTTAAACGAACAAAAGCAAACAATACAGAAACAGTTCACTAAAGACACCAGACTAAGGATCTGTGTGTCTTTTGTTTGATTATATGGAAAAAATATACTTTGCAAGAGATAATAGCACTAGACATATGGGCATGCTACATGCAAAAATATTTACTAACAGATTATTAATTGTAAAAGCAGAACTTTTTCGGCGAGCTGACGGGTTTATGAGAACGAAGGCCAGATTGTCCGAATATGTGGCAATATTTGGGAAACTAAGGAGTGAAGTAAACACGGCAATCGCCGAAAGTTTACGAAAAAAAACTACAATTGCAAGTAGGCTGAGGAAAAATGTAAAGTGAATATCTTTTGACAAAAGAGGTAATTATGACATATAATAGTATGTGTTCATACCCTACATACTGTCATCTTATCACACAAGATGCTTGTATTTTCTGTATTTCTCCAAATTTCAGCTTTTCACTAACATCAACCCAAATTGATGGAACCTATTGATCTCCTCTTGAAGTTCCGCTATATTCATACCAATTGTGTTCGGTAAATTTTGTTGTAAGTCCAGTAACTAGATTTAGTGAACTTTTTGACTATATCAAAGACTGGATTAAGTAAGTAAGACCTAATATTTCATTGGGCCAAAGTAGAGTTCGCAACAACCTTGAAAAAGGTGCCAAAGCATTGCGAACTTTTTTTTGTATTATCAGAAATATTTAGATAGCTACTATACACTTTCAACACTTCCATAAATTTAATAACTTTATGCCACGCTTCTGTATATTTT
>Ga0209573_1005915_pt1 | contig 10596 bp, 14 predicted proteins | sample TNRBio252014_DNA_FD_185870 | JGI IMG/M metagenome (GOLD analysis project Ga0209573, IMG submission 185870) | Wastewater treatment Type I Accumulibacter community from EBPR Bioreactor in Madison, WI, USA - TNR Reactor_6/25/2014_ DNA (SPAdes)... | ecosystem: Engineered > Bioreactor > EBPR >...
GACATCGGCACGATCGAACGCGAGATCGTGGCGCTGGTGCGCGAGCGCATCGGCCCGGTCGCGGCGCTGAAGCTGGTGGTGACGATCAAGCGCCTGCCGAAGACGCGCTCGGGCAAGATCCTGCGCGGAACCATGCAGAAGATCGCCGACAAGGAGGCCTGGGCGATGCCGGCCACGATCGACGATCCGGCGATCCTCGACGAGATCACGTCGGCCCTCAACGACCGCGGCATCGGTATCTGAGCGCGGCGCGGGCGGCCCTTCGTCCGCCGCCCGCCCTGTCCTGACAGACTGCTGTCAGCAGGCCTGTGCGACTATGCCTTCCTGACAGGAAGGAGAGCCGCCATGAACGCATTCACCCCGCTCGAGATCGCCCGCCGCTATCTCGGCAAGATCAAGACCATCCGCGACGACATCCGCACCGAACGGCAGATTCGCGCGCTTTCGCCGTCGATACGCAAGGACATCGGCTGGCCGGACGCCTTCGTCCGCCGCGACGATGCCGCGCGCCGGTAAGCCGTCTCCTGACAGAATGCTGTCAGGAGCGCCATGCGACACTCAAGAACGAGGAAGATCCAAATGACCACATCCGCCCCCGAAAACGCCGCCGTCTGGTTCGAGATCCCGGTCACCGACCAGGACCGGGCCAGGGCGTTCTACGCCGCGGTGCTCGGCAACGAGCTGAAGGACCAGGAAGGCGGGCCGAATCCCATGGCCATGTTCCCGGCGGCGAACGAGAACGCCGTGAGCGGCCATCTCTACCCGGGCAAGCCCGCGGCCGCCGGTACCGGGATCACCATCCACCTCGCCGCGCCGGCGCCGCTTGAGGCGGCGATGGAGCGGGTCTCCGCGAACGGCGGCAAGGTCGTGTCGCCGATCGTGACTATCCCAGCCGGGCGTTTCGTCTATTGTCTCGATCCCGACGGCAACAGCTTCGGGCTGTTCAACTGACGGATGACAGAATGAGGCGCGCCGACCGGCTCTTCCAGATCGTCCAGCACCTGCGCGGCGGGCGTCTCGTCACCGCGCAGAAGCTCGGCGCGTGGCTGGAAGTGTCCGAGCGCACCATCTACCGCGACATCGCCGACCTGCAATCCACGGGCGTGCCGATCGACGGCGAGGCCGGCGTCGGCTACATGATGAGGGAAGGTTTCGACCTGCCGCCGCTGATGTTCACGCGTGACGAGATCGTGGCGCTGGTGGCCGGCGCCCGCATGGTGAGAGCCTTCGGCGGCGCGGCGATGGCGAGGGCGGCCGAGGAGGCGCTGGTCAAGATCGGCGCCGTGCTCCCCGATTCGGAGAAGGACCGTATCGCCAGGACCGAGATCCATTCGCCGATGTGGGTGGTGTCCGATGCCGAGCGCGTCGCCATCGATCTGATCGAGCGGGCCGTCGAGCGCCGCGACGTGCTCACCCTCGACTACCGCGACGAAGCCGGCCGGTCGAGCGCCCGCGACGTGCGGCCGCTCGGCCTGTGGTTCTGGGGCAAGGTCTGGACGCTGATCGCCTGGTGCGAGATGCGCGACGACTTCCGCGCCTTCCGCATCGACCGCATCGCGGAAGTGGCCGCGGCCGGCCGGACGTTCAGGCCGGAGCGCGGCAAGCAGCTGACCGACTATTACCGGACCGTCGAACGCCGCGAAGCGCCGACGGGCGACCGAACCTTCAGCCGATAGGCCCGCGAAGCCGGCGAAGCCCGCTACGGCGAGATGCCCGCGAAACGTATACGCGCCGGACGAGGCTACTCCTCGTCGTCCTCGGTGCGCGCCTTCAGAGCCGACAGCTTGGCGAAGACCTTCGAAGCATCGAGTTCCTCGTCCTCGTCTCGCTTCGGCCTGGCCGCCTCCGGCGTGAGCCGCTCGGTGAGCGCGGCGGGCAGCAGCGTGTCGCCGACGGGCGCGGCCGGCTGCTTGCCGCTGGATGCGCGCTGCACCTCGAGGTCGAGATCGATCTGCGAGCAGAGGCCGAGCGTGACGGGATCCATCGGCTGCAGGTTCGACGAGTTCCAGTGCTTGCGCTCGCGGATCTGCTCGATGGTCGACTTGGTGGTGCCGACGAGGCGCGAGATCTGCGCGTCCTTCAGCTCGGGATGGTTCCGCACCAGCCACAGGATGGCGTTCGGCCGGTCCTGGCGCTTCGACAGCGGCGTGTAGCGCGGCCCCTTGCGCTTCGATTCCGGAACGCGGACCTTCGGATCGGAGAGCTTCAGGCGATGGTTCGGATCCTTCTCGCCGCGGGCGATCTCCTCGCGCGTCAGCTGGCCGGTCATGATCGGGTCCATGCCCTTGATGCCCTGCGCCGATTCGCCGTCGGCGATCGCCTTCACCTCGAGCGGGTGGAGCGTGCAGAACTGTGCGATCTGGTCGAAGGACAGCGCCGTGTTGTCGACCAGCCAGACGGCGGTCGCCTTGGGCATGAGCAGCGTGTTGGCCATTGGATAAATCCTCTCGTTCGCCCGCGTCCCTGGCGCGGGCGGTGGATGGAACCACCATGTTGGGAAATCACGGCCCATATAGCCGTTCGGACGCCGATGCGCAACGGAATTGGTCGTCCGGCCGCGGCGTCCGGACCCGGCCCCGGCCCGCCGTCCGCCTGAGCGTCGGCGGTGCGCCGGCGCTCAGGCGAAGGCGGCGATCCGCTCGGCGGTTCCGGGATCGAGGAAGCCGCGGACCGTCGCGGCGGTTTCCGCGGCCATCGACGCCTCGAGGCCGGCGCCGTGGCGGCGCGCGAAGATGTGCTTCAGGTCACGGACCGGCCCGGCCGGGAGCGCGGCGATGCGCCTCGCCAGGTCCGTCGCGCGCGGCAGCAGATCGGCGTCGGCGACGACCTCGCGCAGCAGTCCCCATTCGAGCGCCTGGCGGGCGTCGAACCTCTCTCCGAACATGATCATGTCGCGCGCCCGCTGCAGGCCGACGAGGCGCGGCAGGATCTCGGTGACGCCGCCGGTGACGAACAGGCCCCACGAGATTTCGGGAAAAAAGAAGCGGGTGCCTTCGGCGGCGATGGCGAAATCGCAGTTGATCACCCATTCGAGCCCGCCCCCGACCGCCCAGCCGCGGATGGCGCCGACCACCGGCGTGTCGCCGAGCACCATCGCGCGCGTGACGTCCTGGATGCGCTCGACGTAGGCCGTGGTGCCCTCGTCGTCGGTCGCCTGCGAGGAGAACTCCTTGAGATCGTCGCCCGAGCAGAAGGCGCGGCCCTCGCCGGTGAGCACGACGGCCCGAACGGCCTCGTCGCGATCGGCGTCCGCGAGCGCGGCGACGAGGTCATCGAGCAGTTCGGGGACGATGGCGTTGAGCCGCGCCGGGCGGTTCAGCGAGATCTGCCGCACGCCGTCGCCGAGATGCGTGCTGATGACGGTTCCGGCCATGTCAGTTCCTCCTGATCACCCTGCGGGTCTTGCCTTCGGTGCGCGGCAGCGTCGCGAAGGGCAGCAGCGAGACGCGCGCCGAAATGCCGATGTCGCGCTTCATGCTCGCTTCGACGGCCGCCGCAAGCCCTTCTTCCGCAACGGTTTTATCCGCGGTCTCAACTTCGACCGGCAGGACGTCGTACGGCCCCGGCCCGTCGAGCACGATGCGGTATTCGCCCGACAGCGCGGCGAACCGGCCGATGACGGCGGCGACCTGGGTCGGGAAGGCGTTGATGCCGCGCACCACCACCATGTCGTCGCTGCGCCCCACCACGCGGAAGCGCGGCGCGGTGCGGCCGCAGGACGCGCGACCGGTGCCGGTGATGACGACGATGTCGCCGGTGCGGAAGCGCACCAGCGGCTGGCATTCGCGGCTCATGTGCGTCAGCACGAGCTCGCCGCGCGAGCCTTCGCGCCAGGGCAGCACGGCTGCGGTCGCCGGGTCGATCAGCTCGGGATGCAGGATGTCGAGGGCGACGAAATGCAGGTCGTCGTCGACCTCGCTCTGGCCGGCGAAGTTGCAGAAGACGTCGGTGACGCCGTAGTTGGCGTTGCGCACGGCGAAGCCCCAGGTCGTCTCCAGCCGGTGGCGGAACTCGGGATTGTCGAGCCCGGCCTCGCCGCCGAAGAGACCGAGCCTGAGGCCGAGGTCGCGCGGCCTGAGCCCCGGAAAATGCTCGGCAAGCGTCCGTTCGAGGACGGCCGGATAGGACGGCGTGCAGGAGATCGCCGTGATGCCGAGCTCGCGGATGGTGCGGATGAGCAGCTGCGTGTCGCCGACGCCGAACGGGACGACCGCGGCGCCGGTCGCCTCCAGCGTCGTGTGGTCGGTGAAGCCGCCCATCCACAGGCGGTAATTCAGGCAATGGACGACGCGGTGGCCGGGTCCAAGGCCGCTCGCCGCCTGCGCGCGCCCGCCGACCACGGCCGTCTCGTGGGCGTCGCGCCAGGAAAGCGCCAGGTTCATCGCGGTCCCGGTGGTTCCCGAGGTGCGGTGGATACGCGCCACGGACGCCGGATCGGCGGCGAGGTAGTCGCCGAACGGCTGATGGTCGCGCTGGCTTTCGCGCAGCATCTCCTTGTCGGTGAGCGGCAGATCGGCGAACGCCTCCAGCGAAAGGGGCGGCCGTCCGGCGCCCCATGCCCGCCGGTGCAGCGGCGAGCGCGTCGTCACGTAGTCGCGCTGCGTTTCCCACAGGCGCTGGCGATGCGCGGCGAGGTCTCCGAGGTCGGCGAAGTCGGCGCGGTCGATCAGCATGGGCTACTCGATGAGTGATAGTGATATCATTGTCATTTTCATTTCGACGCTCCCGTGTCAATATCGGAAAGATCCGCGGGGCTGCGGATCCGGCACCACGGCACGTCGGGGAGGAAGACGATGACAGCGACGGCGACGGCTGCAACGATGGCGGAAGCGGGCGGATACCCCGCCGCGCTCCTCGCCGCTGCAGGTGCCGAAGGGCTGCGCAAGACCGAGCGCACGCGCCTGAGACTGCTCGCCGCGATCGCCGCGGCCTTGAACGCGGGGACGCCGCGCGGCGCGCTGAGGGTGGCCGACGTCACCCGCGCGGCCGGCGTCGCCCACGGCACGTTCTACCGCTATTTCGAAGACCTGCCGGCAGCCACGGAGGCACTGGTCGAGGCGTTCGCCGGCCACGTGCGCGAAAGGCTCGCCGGGGCGCGGCAGGGCGAAACCGGCTCGCGCGAACGCGTCCGCGGCACGACGCTCGCCTATACGCGCCTGTTTCGCGAGAACGCGCCGCTGATGCGCTGCCTGATCGGGCTGGACGCGGAGGGTGGGCCGTTCGCCCGCGCCTATCGCGACCTGAACCGCGCCTGGTACGGGCGCATGGCCGCAGCCATCGCCCGCCGGCGGGCGCGGCAGGCGGGCGGCGCCGGGACCGATCCGCAAAGCCTCCTGCCGACGGCCTACGCACTCGGCGGCATGATCGACGAGTTCCTCACCCAGGTCTATCTGCGCCGCGATCCCGCGCTGGTGCATCTCGCGGCCGACGAGGAGGGAATCGCCGACCTGCTCGCCGACCTGTGGTGGCGCGGAGCCTACGGGGCGGTGGCGGAGGGGTAGGCCGGAGTGTGGGGGTGGTCCGCTCCACCCCCACCCGCGCCTTCGGCGCGACCTCCCCACAAGGGGGAGGTTGGGGTTCCGCCTACGCCACGTCGAGCACGATCTTGCCGATGTGCTCGCCTTCCTCCATGCGCTCGTGCGCCCGCCAGGCCTCCTTCAGCGGGAAGATCATGTCCATGACGGGGGCGATCCTCCGCTCGGCGAGAAGCGGCCAGACGTTCGCTTCCAGCGCCGCGGCGATGGCGCCCTTGAACGCGACCGTGCGCGGCCTGAGCGTCGAGCCCGTGTGGGTGAGCCGCTTGACCATGAGCCTGGCGAAGTCGGCGCTGGCGACGGCGCCGCGCTGCGTGGCGATCTGGACGATGCGGCCGTCGACCGCCGCGGCCTCGTAGTTGCGCGCGACGTAATCGCCGCCGACCATGTCGAGGATGAGGTCGGCGCCGCGGCCGCCGGTCGCCTCCCTGACCACGGCGACGAAGTCTTCCGTGCGGTAGTTGATCGCCCGGTCGGCACCGAGCTTCAGGCAGGCGGCGCACTTGTCGTCCGAGCCGGCCGTGGTCATGACATAGGCGCCGAAGGCATTCGCCAGCTGGATCGCCGTCGTGCCGATGCCCGACGAACCGCCATGGACGAGGAAGGTCTCGCCTTTCTTCAGGCCCCCGCGCTCGAAGACGTTGTGCCACACGGTGAAGAAGGTCTCCGGAAGGGCGGCGGCTTCGGTCATGGTGAAGCCGAAGGGGACGGGCAGCGCGTTGCTCTCGTGGACCGCCACATACTGCGCGTAGCCGCCGCCGGCGACCAGCGCGCAGACGGCGTCGCCGATCCGCCACCGCCCAGCGCCAGGCCCGACCGCGACGACCTCGCCGGACACTTCCAGCCCGGGCAGGTCCGACGCGCCGGGCGGCGGCGGATAGGCGCCCTTGCGCTGGAGCACGTCGGGACGGTTGACGCCGGCGGCGCGCACGCGGATCAGGATCTCGCCCTCGCCGGGCGCCGGCACGTCGCGCTTCTCGGGTTTCAGCACCAGCGGTCCGCCGGGTGCGGTGATGGCGATCGCGGTCATGGTCGAGGGGATCTTCCGGTGGGAGGCCATGTCGTTCCTTCGGGATGCCGCAAGCGGCGTTTTGTTCTCTCGGACCGGATTATGTATTGTCCGGGCATCGCGATGCAAACGGGAGGCAACCGATGGCCTTTATCGACGACGAGCCGAAGAAGAAGGCACGCAGGCACGAGATCGGCCAGGATCTTTCCGCCCTCTCGGTCGGAGAGCTGGGCGAGCGTATCGCCGAGCTGAAGGACGAGATCGCCCGCCTCGAGGCCGAGATGAAGGCGAAGGGTACGGTGAAGTCGGCAGCCGACGCGCTGTTCCGGCAACGCTAGGGGGGGGGTCGCCGGGACGCAAGCCGGCCGCGCAATCGCCGATATCGTGGGCGACGTCGGTTCAACGATTCGACCGGAGCATCGCAATGTTCGCAGCCTATCGACCGATCTTCTCGCTCCTGCGCGGGACGGCCTTCCTGCTCGCCGCGTCAGGGTTGCACGGTCTGCTCCTGCCGCTGCGCGGGCAGGCGGAGGGCTTCTCGACCGCCGCGCTCGGCCTGATGGGCACCGCCTGGGCGGCAGGCTTCGTCGCCGGCTGCTACCTGGCGCCGCACCTGGTGCGCCGGGCAGGCCATGTGCGCGCCTTCGGCACCTTCGCCGCCTGCGCCGCCATCATCGCGCTGGGGACGGGCCTGGTGATCGACGAGATCGTCTGGATCGCGCTGCGCGCCTGCACCGGCTTCGTCATGGCCGGCGCCTTCATGGTCATCGAGAGCTGGCTGAACGAGAAGGCGACCAACGAGAACCGCGGCACCGTCTTCGGCCTCTACATGATGGTCACCTACGGCTCCATCATGGTCGGGCAGATGACGGTCGCGCTGGCCGATGTCGGCCAGGCGTCGCTGTTCATGGTGGTAGGCATCCTGTTCTGCCTGTCGCTGATCCCGACCGCAGTGTCGACTCAGGCGACCCCGCAGCCGCTGCAGAACGTCTCGCTGGACCTGCGCCGGCTCTACGCCAATTCGCCGGTGGCATTCGCCGGCTGCTTCCTCATCGGCATCGCCAACGGCGCCTGGGGTACGCTCGGCGCCGTCTACGGCGCGCGCATCGGCATCTCGACCGCCGAGATCGCGCTGATGATGAGCCTGGTGGTCGTGGCCGGCGCCGTGCTGCAGATGCCGGTCGGGCGCATCTCGGACAAGACCGACCGCCGCTACGTGCTCGCTGCGTGCGCGGCCGGGGCGGCGCTGCTCGGCATCGTCGTCTTCGTCGCCACGCCGCGCTCGGGCGCGTTCGTCATCGCGCTGACCGCGGCCTACGGAGCGCTCGCCTACACGCTCTATTCGCTCGCCGTCGCGCACGCCAACGACCACGCCAGCGCCGGCGAATTCGCCAAGGTGTCAGGCGGCCTGCTCCTGCTCTACGGCTACGGCACGATGGCCGGTCCGGTGCTGGGCGCGGTGCTGATGGACGCCATGCGTCCGGAGAGCCTCTTCCTCGCCACGGCGCTCGCCCATGCCGCGATCGGCGCCTATACGCTCCTTCGCATCCGCAGGCGCGCGCCGGTACCGCTCGACGAACGAGAGGCGTTCAAGACGCTACCGTCCGAACGGGCGGTAACGCCGCAGGGCGCTCAACTCGATCCGCGCACCAAGCCGCACGACGCCGCTTGAGTTCGTGGCGGCCATCGACGAAAAAGGCGGGATGAGGCTCGACGACGCCTTCCTGGCCATCGCGGACGACAACCGGCGCCATCTGCTCGAGGAGCTGAGGCGGGGGCCGAAGACGGTCGGCGAGCTGGCCGGCGGGCTGCCGATCTCCCGGCCGGCCGTATCGCAGCACCTGAAGGTGCTGCTCGACGCCGGGCTGGTCAGTGCCAGGGCGGCGGGGACGAAGCGCTACTACACCGTGGACCCGCAGGGCTTCATGAGGCTCAACATCTGGCTGGACCAGTTCTGGGACGGCGACTGAGGGGCTTCGCCCGGGAGCGGCGGCGTCTTCCGGCAGAGCGCCCGGGTCAGATCGACTCGCCGGCGAGTTCCTCCGAAAGGGTGGCGATCTCGTCCTGGGCGCTGCGCATCATCGGATAGATGTCGATGACGCGTTGCCAGGCGCGCAACGCGAGTTCCCTGCGGCCGGTCTCCTTCATGATCTGCGCCATGCCCGACAGCGCGCCGAAATGGCGCGGCTCGAGCTCCAGTGCCCGCTCGATGTCGGCCATCGACTTTCCGAACTGGCGCATGAGGAAATGCACGGTTGCGCGGCGGTTCCAGCCCTCGGCGAATTCCGGTTGCAGGGTCACCACCTGGTCGAGGAAATCCAGCGCCACGTCGAATTTCTGCGCCTGGACGGCATCGTTCGACCATTCCATCATCAGGTCGATCGAGGCGCTGCCGGACTTGTACCATTCGTCCCAGATGCGCCTGGAGATGCGGTCGGCGGCCTGCGGGTTGCGCTCGCGCTTCAGCTCGGCGAACAGCTTGTCGAGCTGGCTCTGCGTGGCGGCAACCGCCGACTGCGTTTCGGCCGGGACCGGCTTCGGCTCGGCGGCGTGGGACGCGCCGGAAGTGATCGCGATAGCGATGGCGCAAACGGCAAGAACGTTCCTCATTCGCGGAATCTAGTACCGCGCATGGGAACGTCCAAGTGAAAATCGCGTGATTCCGCGCCGACGGCGCAAACGGGGCCCGGTTCGGGCTCCGCCGGGGCTCAGCCCTGGCGAGCCTTGTAGCGGGGCGCGCTCTTGTTGATGATGTAGACGCGGCCCTTGCGGCGAACCATGCGGTTGTCGCGGTGGCGGCCCTTCAGTGCCTTGAGCGAGTTCTTGATCTTCATTGTTCTAGCCCGTGGGTCTGGGCCCATGTCGCGGGCCGAACTGACAGGGCGCGCCCGTAGACGCGCCCGAATTGGTGGCAGGCTCTTAACCGAGGACACTCGGGCCTGTCAACCGGACTCCGGCCGGCGTCCCGGCGTCGCCTCGGGCCGGGCACCCCCCTTGCGAGGATCGGTGAAACTGAGCACTCTCGCCGCGGCTCGACGGGGGATCGGCAATGCGCGGGGAAGTCATCCAGTACGACGAGGATCTCGGCCTCGGGTTCATCCAGGGAGGCGATGCCCGCCGCTACGCCTTCGAAAAGGGGGACCTGCGCCGGCTGGCGCCGCTCGCCAAGGGGACGGCGGTCGAATTCCACGCCGCCGGGGACCGGGCGCGCGAGATCTTCGTGGTGCGCGCGGCGGTGCGTACCTCGGTGCCGCCGAGCCGCTTCGGCCGCTCGCCCGTGGCAGAACCCGTGCGGTCGACGGGCCTGTGGGGCTATTTCGTCGGCGGACTGACCACCAATTACGCCCGTTTCGGCGGCCGCGCACGACGCAAGGAATACTGGGGATTCTACCTGTTCTGGCTGATCGCCATGGCGCTTCTGACCGCCGCCGGCGCAGTGGCCGATACGCTGGTCGGCAACATGGACACGGATCCGCCGCGCATGATCGCCACCATGGTGCTGCCAGGCCTGTTCGTGCTGGCGACGATCGTGCCGGGCGTTGCGATCACCGTGCGGCGCATCCACGACCTCGGCCTGTCGGGCTGGCTCTACCTGCTGATCCTGGTGCCGTCGGTGGGCGGGCTGATCATCTTCGTCTTCGCGCTGATTCCCAGCCAGAAGCACGAAAACAAGTGGGGACCGGTGCCCGACGGCATCCCGGTCCCCGAGCCCGTCGCCATCAGCCCGCCAGCGACCTGAACTTCGCGACCAGCGCGTCGCCCATCCCGGTCGTCCCGACCCTGGTCATGCCGGCCGACATGATATCGCCGGTGCGGTAGCCGTCGTCGAGCACGCCGGCGATCGCCGCCTCGAGGCGGTCGGCCTCGGCGACCATGCCGAAGGAATAGCGCAGGCACATGGCGAAGGAAGCGATCATGGCGATCGGGTTGGCCACGCCCGTGCCGGCGATGTCCGGCGCCGAGCCGTGCACGGGCTCGTAGAGCGCCTTGCGGCTGCCGGTGCGCGCGTCGGGCGCGCCGAGCGAGGCCGAGGGCAGCATGCCGAGCGATCCG
>Ga0209573_1005917_pt1 | contig 10594 bp, 10 predicted proteins | sample TNRBio252014_DNA_FD_185870 | JGI IMG/M metagenome (GOLD analysis project Ga0209573, IMG submission 185870) | Wastewater treatment Type I Accumulibacter community from EBPR Bioreactor in Madison, WI, USA - TNR Reactor_6/25/2014_ DNA (SPAdes)... | ecosystem: Engineered > Bioreactor > EBPR >...
AAATGTTCCAAACAACTTTCGCTCCGTATCGCTCCAAGTATTGGCATATTGCTTTGAAATACCTTGACTGTCTGTAAAAGTTTTTAATTCGAAATTCACCCGTTTCAAAAAGTTGTATTTGCTATTCATATAGTCCTCTTCTATAAAAGCAGGAACATCATTTTCTTCCAATTCCAAAAACAAACAGTCGGCTATTGCATTTCCAACTTCAATACATTTTTTGACTAAGTTATTTTGTTTGATGTTTTGATTTTCAATGCCAATTGTGGTAATATTGTAATGCCAAAAACCAGGTATCAATGCATAAAATGTACTTTTTAGGGTTGGAATATCATTTTGAAACGTCCAACCGTTTCCAAAATTGAAATAAAATGGTGACTTCTTTATATAGCTATATTCCAAGATACTACCTTTTTGCAAATTGGGAAAAGTAAAATTGACACTGGAATAATTATCACTCAATTTTTCATAATAAATATCCTTGATATCCAAATCATTAATCATTCTAGTATCATTGACCATATTAGTAGTAGTCGCTCTAACTTTGGTAATCTCCTCATTTTTATGATACCTGATTTTAATATTTCCTTCTTCAAAACCTTCTGTATCCAATATTTTAATCCGAATATGAACTTGGGTTACAATATTGTAATCACCACCATTTTCGGTTTTGGAATAGCCAATTTCATTTAAAACAACCGCATGAGCCGTTGTATCTTTTTCATAAACTGTTAAATTCTTTTCATAATCGGAGAATATGCCCCATTTAGGAAAATTGGTTTCTTGACTGTTTCCGTGAATAGCAAATAAAAGTAAACTTATTGAAAGCAAATTTTTATATAACTTCATAATCTGATAATTTTTTGAATTCTGTTTTTAAGTATACTGGACTTTACGATATACCGATTGTCCATTGAATCGGTTAATGGCATGATCAAGTTGTTTAATATTTCCAAATGGGTAATTTGATATTCCAAATCTACATATCCATATCCTTTTAAAATCCCATTTTCAATAACAATAACCGATTTTTCACTCACATTTCTACCTTCACTGATTAAAATCATATCGGGATGATTGAATTCGGTTGGGGTTTTGATTTTGATAAAATCACTGTTAAAACGAGGTTTATGCTTCTCTATTTCCTGATTAAATTTCAATCGAGCCATAATAAAATTGCCTGTTTCATCATAACTGACACTAGCCATTTTGGACAGAATGGATTCTGCTTTTTTAGTTTTCCTAGCCAAGATATCTCTTACTCGCTGACGCATATTACGCGCTTTCCCGATATACATGATTCTTCCATTGCTTTGGTGAATATAAAAAACGCCGGTTGAATCGGGTGTACTGTCAATGACATTTTTGATTTTTTCTTTTTTGAGAATGAAATCAAAATCGGTTACACTTTCTGAAATGATATTTTTTTCGGTGTCTTTTTGAAGGAGAAGTTCGAGCAATTTAACGGTTGCAAAGGCATCTCCATCGGCTCTATGTCTATTGGAAACGGGAATTCCCAACGATTTACACAATTTCCCCAAACTATAAGATGGCATCTCGGGAATGAGTTTTTTACTCAATTGTACGGTACATAAAGTATCTCGATCAAAATCATAACCCAATCTCTTAAATTCTTTTCGAATGACACGGTAATCAAAATCGGCATTGTGAGCTACAAATGTGCAACCTTCGGTAATTTCAACTACTCTTTTAGCAATCTCCTGAAACTTGGGAGCTCTTTGCACCATATGGTCGGTTATACCGGTCAATTTGACTACAAAATCCTGAATCTTGCGTTCGGGATTAACCAAACTCACCAATTTATCGACAACTTCGTGGCCATCAAATCTGTATATAGCTATTTCCGTAATTCGCTCATCAATTACACTTCCACCCGTTGTTTCCACATCCACGATGGCAAATAATGTTCTTTTTTCCAAAATCCTCTACTTCTTTTTGATTTTAATTTGAGATATTGATTCATCAGAATTATGCTCATTCCAAATAATCTTTAACTTGGTTTATTTTTTAATCATTTCCTTTTTCCTTCTTTCTGTATTTTTCCTGCATTTCTTTTTCTGCTTCTTTTTGAGCTTTCCATTCTTCTTTTTTGGAATCTCTTTCAGCTTTTTCGGCTTCTTCTTGCTGGATTACTTCATCCGCTCTTCCCTGAACTCTTTCGATATTTTGATAATATTTTTCGGCATTTTCTCCATTTTGATCCATTTTAGCATAACCGTTTTTATAATATTTCAAAGCTTGTGAGTACTTCCCTTGCAATTCATAAAACATTCCTATGTAATAGTCGCTGAGCGGTGATTCGGGATACAAATCTTCTATCATTTTTCCAAATTCAGCTAGGTATTTACCATTTTCCTGATCAATAATAATGGATTCAATGGCATAAATATCTCGTTCCCTGATTTTGAGATTGGTTCCAAATAAATAATCAATGTCTACATATTTTTTTTTCAAATAGTCAATAGCATCGGGCGGACTTAATTGTTGGATATTCAGATTGAATTCTTCGGGCGAAATATAGGCGTAACCACTGAATATGTGAGCCAATGCGCCCGGAATTGCTTGTCCAATGGAAGACGTTTTGGTGGAATTATCAAACAAATCGTATTTGACCAAAACATTGGGATTTTCCAGATTTTTTAACCCATATCCAACTTGGTCAATTTTTTTATGAATATCGATATTGTTGTATTTTCCCGAATTGAGGTAATAGTAAATTTTAGAACGTTCCATCGTAGCGAGTTTCATTTCCAAATAAGTAAACATATCCGGACTAAAGTAAGGATTGATATTGATAAATGCATCAAAAATCGGTTCGTTTTCAAGGATGTAATAATTGATAAAATTGGCTGTAGCCGTACTACCCACTATGGTTCTAAAAGGTGAAATACGATATTTTTGCTCTAGGTCATCCAACAATTCTGATCCAATAAACCTATAAAAACGATCACTATTTTCTGTAGGTAATCCATTGACTTTGTCATATTCAATATCGGTAGTTCTTTCATCTCCTTCATTTTGAAATACACCTACCACTATTTGTTCGGGAGCCAAATCCCTTTGCGCAAATAATTTCATATTTCCCAAATATACATCAAATAGAAAATCTCCATCTAAAATGACAGTTACAGGATAATAACGAGCCGTATCTTTTTCATAAGTAGGCGGAACGTATATTTTTAGAGTTCGGGTTGTACCCATTTCCACCGAATTGAATCGTTTCAACTGAACATCTTGGGCTTGAGACCAAAAAGAAATCAGCAGTAGGATTAAAAATGCAAATCGCTTCATGAGTTAGTTTTTAGGGTTGGAATTATTAAAATTTAAACCTAATCTCTATCGCAATCTTCAATTTATAAATAAAAAATAAATCTTTAAATGGTATAAATGGTTAAGACAATCTCGCGATAAATAAGATTTGAGTCAAAGATACAATTTTTTATTTTTCATTTGAATGCTTCCCAAAACTAATTTAAGCATGGGTTATATTTCTACATCAGTTCAAAAATCAACAAATAAATTTTATGTATTTTTGCTTACTAAAATTTATAAAACCAGTATATGAGTACAAGAGTATGGACCAGTATCAAACAATACGAAGATATTCTATTTGAATCTTTTGAAGGCATTGCCAAAATCACTATCAATCGCCCCGAAGTGTATAACGCTTTTCGTCCTAAAACCAATTTTGAAATCTTGGATGCACTTGAAATATGCAAAGAAGATTCTTCCATTGATGTGGTCGTTTTGACCGGCGCAGGAGATAAAGCTTTTTGCAGTGGTGGCGATCAAAATGTAAAAGGAATCGGTGGCTATGTCGATGATCATGGGGTACCTCGTCTCAATGTACTGGAAGTGCATAAACACATTCGCGAATTACCCAAACCGGTTATAGCTATGGTCAATGGTTATGCTATTGGAGGTGGACATGTATTACACGTGGTTTGTGATTTGACCATTGCGAGTGACAATGCCCGTTTTGGACAAACCGGTCCCAAAGTGGGAAGTTTTGACGGTGGATTTGGTTCCTCATATTTAGCTCGTCACGTAGGTCAAAAGAAAGCGCGTGAAATCTGGTTTTTATGCGAACAATATACTGCCGAGGAAGCCGAACGCATGGGAATGGTAAATAAAGTCGTGCCTTTAGCCGATTTGGAAGACACAACCGTTCAATGGTGTAAAACCATGCAAAAAAGATCCCCAATGGCTTTACGCATGATCAAACGCTCCATGAATGCCGAACTCGACGGACAACACGGATTGATGCAGCTTGCCGGCGATGCTACTTTGATGTTTTATTTGATGGAAGAAGCGCAAGAAGGTAAAAAGGCCTTTTTGGAAAAACGCGATCCTGATTTCAAACAATTTCCTAAGTTTCCTTGATATTGCAACAAGGCTTCCAGCCTTTAAAGGCTGGAAGCCTTGTTTTATATTTGTAAACCCTCAAATACAATCAAAGAACACCCTACTTATAAACCCTAAAGATGAATCGCTTTAAAAAATTGGCTATAACCCTACTCAAGATTCTATTTTCTCTATATCTATTCCTACTCATTTCCATCTTTTTTCTACAAGAAAAGCTCATCTTTTTCCCTGAAAAATTGAGCCCAAACTATACTTTTGATTTCAATCAAAACTTTGAAGAAATAGATGTTAAGACCGAAGATTCTAAAACATTAAACGGACTTCTATTCAAATCCGATTCAACCAAAGGACTCATTTTCTACTTACACGGCAATGCCGGTTCTTTGCGTTCATGGGGCGAAGTAGCACAAACCTATACCCGATTGCATTACGATGTTTTCATCTTAGATTACAGAGGATACGGTAAAAGTGAAGGAAAAATTCAATCCCAAAAGCAATTGTTTTCAGATGTACATGCTGCTTATAACACCATGATATCTAAGTATAAGGAATCGGATATCATCGTTTTGGGTTATTCCATTGGAACCGGTTTGGCGGCTCATGTGGCTTCTCAAAACCAACCCAAACTTTTGATTTTACAAGCACCTTACTACAGTTTAACCGACATGATGCAACAAAACTTTGCTTATGTACCCACTTTCATTCTCAAGTATAAATTACCCACTTATCAGTATCTCAAAAATTGTAAAATGCCAGTGATTCTTTTTCACGGAGATGAAGATGAAGTAATTTATTATGGGTCATCATTGAAATTACAAAAAGAATTCAAACCAAATGACCGCCTCATAACCCTACATGGGCAAGGACATAATGGGATGACGGAAAACTCGGAATATTTGACTTATTTGAGGGAAATATTGAAAAAACCTTTCCAACAATGAAGCTGAAAGGGTTGAAATTTGTAATGTTTTTCTTTGATTCTTAAGGAATCATTTGCTTTAAAATTTCATCCTCACTTGTGGGATCTAATGTTACTTTATAACTTATAGCGTTTGTCAATGTAAATTTCTTTGCATAGATTTTTTTATTCCTTATTCCTATAATTAATACATCAGTTTTACCTTTAACAATTGGATATTCAGTAAATATTAAGTCATCTGTATTTCTGTTTTCCGAAATAAATGATTGGTAATCTCTAAAGAAAAAGAAAACATTTACGTAATCAAAATTGTCATTTAGGATTGTAAAATTGAAAGAATGTTTGGTTGCCTCTAAAATATAGGCATCAATATTAATCCATTGTAATTGTTTGATAAATAAATGTTCAACAACTTTTTCTTCAATATTATAATAGTCATTAAAAGCAAGGCTATCATTTTCAAAAAAATAATCTCCTTTATTATATGCTATTGTATCATTTATATTAAATAACCTTGTGACACCTCTTTCCACAACAAGTTTAGTTATTTCTTTAGTAACGGGCTGAGGCGTTTCTAATTCTTCCCATTTAATACTTCCTAAATCATCCATATTTCCATTGAAAATTTTATTTCCTTTCAAACGATTTTCAGGTATAAAAACTTTTAAGAAAGCTTGCTCCTTCAATTCCAACTTTTTAGATTCTGTATTAAAACTTATGTATAATACTCCTGAACTTTGAAGTAATTCTTTAGATGTTGTCAGGGTTTGAATTTGATTGTAAATCAAATCTTCAAGGGTGTAAAATTCTTTAAGAGTCAACACTACTTTTTCACCTGCTGCAACATCAAAATCACTTCGTTCATAATAAATTTTGGTTCCTTTTTCTCCAATTATTACCTTGGAAGATTCTAATCCTAAATCAAATACTTGATTTTTAACAGTACTTTTTTTCTTCAATTGCTCAGAAAAAGAAGTATCAATTTGATCTGTTGCACAACTCCATCCAAGAAGTAATAATGCCATGTAAATAATTTGTTTTTTCATAATATAAAATTTAAATAGTTATGCTAGCAAAGCATCAAAAACTACTCAAACTTCATTCCAATCTTAATTTTTTCTTAAAAAAGTAAAATCCTAAACTTATAAGTACTATACTTACTATAGTTGAAAACAAAAATGAATCTAAATCTTTTTTTATATCAGTAAAAAAAATTGAACCACAAAAAAACACCAAACCAAATACGAAACTCATGATTGCATAATAAGTATGCTCCTTTTTCATTAATTTTAAATGTAATGCTTTATCATTAGGTTTATTATGAATTAGTTTTATTTTAATTGGGTGAAAATTATCGTATAAATCACATTTTAGATAGATCACTTCTGAATTGGTTAATCTGAGGTATAAAGTTAAATAGTTTCCATATTTACTACTGTATTCTTTTAAAAGCCTACTCTTTACATCTTGAATTAGAATTTCTCTTCTCTTGAATCCAAAATAATTGACTAATTCAATTTTTTTAGCATATAAATATATTTTGGGAAAAGATATCAAATGATAACTCGAATAAAGTGCTAAAATCAAAAATACTAAAACTACAAATAATAATACATAATATAAATTATCTGTTTTGGCATTATTATTAACTAGAATAACATAAATAAAAAAAAGTGAAAACACTATCACACCGATAGTCAAAACCAATTTTGATTTTTTTAATTTAGCAATTAGAATGGGTTTGTGCATGTATTTTCTTTTCTTTAATTTTAAAAAAATGGAATTCATTGTTATCAATCCAACCCTTAAATCAAAGTTCTTCAAATCAATTTTATTTCAATTATTTCGCATACTTACGCTTACGCCAAAAAGTATAACCAAATGCAAAAATCCCTAGCAGTAACACAGGCAAACCAATATTTATAAATTGCCAAAAATGTTTATCGGCAGCAACTTTTTGTTTGTTGAGCATTTGTATTTCCAACGTTTTGCCTCTTAAGGTCAGCAAACCTGAATCATCGACTAAATAATCTACTGCATTTAATAAAAAGTCCTTGTTTCCAAAGTATTGTCCGGTCCATTTGTCGACATTGAGCGATGTAGGATTCCCATCCTGAATCTGGTTGGCGCAAATGTCTCCATCCGAAATGACTATCATTTTATTGGGTTCACTTTGCTTTTTAAATTCTGTAGCAAATGGTTGGGTTCGATACGCATAAGCCGATGTGAATCGACCTTCCAATAAAACCCCTAGATTCTTGGGCTCGGCTTGAAACTCGGCAGGATCGATTTTATCTGCCAAAGTGAGCAAACTCACTATATTGGGCAAACCGGTAGTTTTTGTCAAAGTTGAAGTTTGTAACAAGATCTCTTTGTGAATATTGTTTTTCAAAGTATCTATTCCGGATGGAAATTTCAAATTGACGGCTTCAATGTTTTTGGTAATCGGATGCTTGGGATTGGGTTTAATCAAGGGGTAATAACGCCATAAAAACTGTTTGAATTGGGTTTGATCTCCCACATTTCCAGTGGCAATGGCAATTTTACTACTGTATAAATCTTGAACCAAGTTAAAATTTACTCTGACGCCATAGGAAAATAACAAATCGGTCAAACCCAAATCTCTAGGGATAAACATCGCTTCTCCTGTTTGTTGCAAACTATCCATCTCAGCATGTACCTGATCCAACATCCAAAGGGTTTTACCGCCATTCATGATGTATTGATCCAACACGAGTTTATCTTGTTCGCTAAATGCTACAGTAGGTTTGGCAATAATAAGAACATCGTATTTATTGAGTTCTTTTAAAATATCTTGTGGAACTGTAGCCAATGGTTGCAAAGTAAATGGCGCTAAATTGTATTTATCTTTTACTGATGACAAAAAATCATAAAGGTAAATATCCTCCAAAGTACCGTTACTCCTAAGTACAGCTATGGTTTTTTGTTTTTTGGAAGTTAATTTGCTAAAGGCATTACTAAAGGCATATTCCAGATTTTCTATAGACCGCTGCAATTGTTTTTCCTGACCTTCAGATGAATTGAGTAAAAGAGGAATGACAACTTCCTTTTTATCATATTTGGCGATAGCGTATGGAAATATCAATTTTTCAGAAACGCTTCCCTCCTCTTCTATTGTAAGCGCACTGGGTTGTAATCCTTTTTTGATGAGCTTTTCTTCAATGCCTGTAGGATCAATAAATTTGAAATAAATTTTGGAATTGGCTGCTTTTAACTCTTCCAAATGTTGTTCCGTTGCCTGGCTGAGACGTCTGAAATCCAGTGGAAAATCACCTTTGAGGTAAATCTCTACTTGAACTCTATCTGTAAATTTGTGAGCCAATCGTTCACTGATTTTGGAAAGCGTATACCTTTTATCAGCTGTCAAATCAGAGCGAAAATAGAATTGGGAGGCAATCAAATTGATTACTATAATGATAACAAGTACTTTTAATATTTGAAACAAATTAGTCTTCATTTTTTTTACTTTTGTGTAAAATATAAATTATTAAGGCGTGTAAATTTCTGGAATTTTAAAATTATTGGTGAGCAAACTTCTGTTTGGTTAACCAAAGAAATAAAAATATGACACTCCCAAAATAAATTAAATCTCTACTGTCCACTACGCCTCTACCCATGCTTTTATAATGGTCAAACATGCCCAATTTTTGAATAAAAACCGGTAAATCATTATTCCACAAAGCCAACTGTTCAAATCCCCAATACAAAACAAATAGGAATATCAAACCTATCAGAAAGGCAATCAACTGATTCTTGGAAAGCATGGAAGCCAATAATCCGATAGCAGTAAAAGCAGCTCCCAATAAAAACAAACCTAAATAAGACCCAATGATACTTCCCCAATCTATAGGAGCAGGTTGAGCCAATCGACTGATGCTGATGGCATACAATAAAGTGGGAATCAAACTGAGAAATACAACTGAAAGTCCGGCAAAAAATTTCCCCATTACAACTTGCCATACGGTTATGGGTCTGGTTTTTAATATTTCAATAGTGCCTGTCAAATATTCATCACTAAACATACGCATGGTTATAGCGGGAATAAGCAACACCAAGAGCCAAGGTGTACTTTCAAAAAATGCTTGTAAATCGGCAAATCCTATGTTGAAAATATTCCAATTTCCTTTGAAATACCACAACAATAGTCCATTGAACAATAAAAATAATCCTACGACCAAATAGCCAATCGAACTGGCAAAAAAAGCATTAAATTCTTTTTTAAAAATAGCTAACATGATTTTAAATTAATTTGTCATTGTAAAGACAAGGCATTCCTTGTCTCGTTGTTTGTATGTCTTTGTCTTTTCATAAAGACAAGGCATGCCTTGTCTCTACTACACACCCAATTTTTCAAGGGTCCATGCTTCAGCTTTTTCCTGAAAAAGGGATTTGGTGTAATACCATACTTCTTTAAAAAATGGAGAAGTGCGGTAGTGTTCCAAATCTGATTCTTGTTCCCAAAGGCTTATTGTAAAATAGATGTCTGGATTTTGTGCGTCTTGATACAAATGCATGGATCTACAACCGGGCTGATTTCTCACTTTATCTTTAATGGTTTCAAAATGGGCTAAAAAATCGGCAACTTTTTCCGTATGAAAATGCATTTTTACAATTCTGGTTAACATGTATAAGTTTTATTAATAATTATTTTATTTGAATCAGTTGATCAATCACAAATGATTCTGATACTATCGCCTACATTTAATCCTAGCAATAAGGAAGCACTTCCACCATGCAAAGGATTACTCTTATACAAAGCTATTTCCAACAAATCCAATGAATTGAATACGGCCATGGCTTTCCCTGCTTTGTTTTTAATGATTTCCACCGAAGATTCTGTAACGGCAAAATCATCGTATTTATTGTAAACTTTGTTGATTTTGGAACTACTGGCTTTGATTTCAAACTTCTTATTTTGAACTTTTTGCTGAAATAGCGTTTTGGAAATGTCGGTTATTAAATTTCCAAATCGATCTACATATACGATATGTCCAATGATCTCATTGGAGTTACTAAAATCGGGATTGATCTGTTTCCATTCTTTTACGGTTTGAATGGTCTTTCCAAATTTTTCCAAAGGCACTTGTTGGGCTATATTTACAGCTATCTCACAAAAAACATCTTTCATCGGAAAAATACTGCTTTCTGATGATGGATGTTTGATTTCAATAATCTTTTGAATGGGTGAAACGGATTGCAATAATGAGAAAAAACCATTGTCGGCACCGATAAATATTTGATCATCTATCTGAACAATCAAATGTTTTT
>Ga0209573_1005918_pt1 | contig 10593 bp, 7 predicted proteins | sample TNRBio252014_DNA_FD_185870 | JGI IMG/M metagenome (GOLD analysis project Ga0209573, IMG submission 185870) | Wastewater treatment Type I Accumulibacter community from EBPR Bioreactor in Madison, WI, USA - TNR Reactor_6/25/2014_ DNA (SPAdes)... | ecosystem: Engineered > Bioreactor > EBPR >...
GAAGATTTCAAACCAGACTTTTTCTATAAATTTGCGGATAGAGGCGGTTCTTGACATACAAAAAAAGCCCAAAATACCGCCTCTTTGGGGTTATTCACAAGCTAACTTTCATTTTTGAACAGCCTCTAAGGAATTGGATTTTATTTCGTTGGATGAAATGCGTTTGGGTCTGAAGACTGATTTTTGGGAAAAAAGATAACCTTGCGGGGTGTGAAACCGATTGGGAAGCATTAGTATTTATTCTCGTATCAATATCTTTCCGGAGCCATTAGTTTGCGGACAGGTGAAGGCTGACAAGATGCCTGCACCGGTGTATTTTTTCAAGCACATTCAAGTGATATTTCAAAAAGCAAGCCTGAAGTGTTAAAGATAATAGACCTTTTTAGCAACATTGTGGGAAAATTTGTATTTTTGTGGAATTATTTTAAAGCTTATGGACTGGAACAAGGCAAAACGATTACCGGAACCACATTTTCGACGGGCAACGGGACTCACGCCCTTGCTGTTCCGAACCTTAGTTGAAACGATTGAGGATCATTTAGCACTACGTAAATATCCGGGTCATTTTGTCGGTCGAAGATCAGCTCTTATTAACGCTCATGTACTATCGTGAATACCGAACCTTGTTCATGATAGCCTTGACTTATGACTTTTCGGAGGCTACTGCTTGGCAAGTCATCCGAAAAATAGAAGATTCACCGGAATTTAATTTGATCCGCAAAGAACGATTAACCGTTGAAAATCAGGAGACAACTTACCTGGTGGATGCCACGGAAATAGCCATTGAACGCCCCAAAAGCGAACAGCAGGTTTATTATTCAGGTAAAAAAAGCATACCATGAAAGCTCAATTAATTGTTGATAGCCAGAGATTGTTCAAGTAGTCTTTAGTTCCGAAAAAACCCATGATTATGCGTTGTTTCAACAATATTGTGCCGATTTTGCGCCTGATCTGCATTTTTATGCAGATTCCGGCTATGAAGGCTTGGTCAAATTGTTCCCCAACGCCTTCACGCCTTATAAAAAATCCCAATTAACGGACTTTCAAAAATTAGCGAATCGAGCTTTAAGTTCCCTACGGGTCGGGGTTGAACATGCTATTCGGGCGATTAAAAAGTTCAGAATCTTCTCCTCCGCAGAAATCGCTTAGATTTACGGATAGAGTTCATCGCCTCATTTCATAATTTTTTTTTTCTTAAAAATATTAATTATACTTAATAAAGAGGTCTACTATTCAAAGTTTTTATATCCCGATAAGTGATAGGAGGTCAGAATCGTCATGATTTCACCGGCACAAAGCCGTCCGGTGAATTTTTGTAATCATTCCGGGTGGTATTCAGCAAGCCGGCGTTCAAAAATTTGGCAGAAATCATCGCAGGCAAAGAAGATTTCAATCAGTTTATTTTCGGAAATTCGAGCTTTCATCGGGTTGGTTGTGGGTTTTACACTATAAATTTATTTGCAACCAACTTTTTTTTGTTAGTATCAACATCGTTTTTGCCGAACCTCACGTGGTTTAATTAAAATTTAGATTTTAAATTCACTCGTTTCGTCCCCTTTAGGGGTGAAAAATTTTGCTAAAATAAATTTATTTTGGATAAAAATTATCTATTTTATTATAAATAATGTTCAGAAAATAACAATTTTTACAGTATTAACAGTACGTATATTTTTATAAAAAATTTGGGCTAAAAAAATACTTCTATTAATTTATCTTTGTCCTGTAAAAAATAAAAAAACATATTTATATATATAATATTTTATATTGTATATACAATATAAATATGATACATTTACCGGGTGGTGGCAAACCTTAGCACAGATGTTATCTTTGTCGTATGAAAAAACAAGCACTGATTCGAAGCTATACATCACAATCACAATTAAGGCAGGCTCAAACTTTTCTTGCCCCAGCATGAAGACTTAAAAGCGTGTATAATTTACGTAAAGCGAACGCCAATCATCAAAACATCATCAATTTGTTCATAGTCACCTTTCCATTCTTCATAAAATTTATCCAAATAGTAATATTGTTCCTCAATCGTGAAGGCTTGAATGGATGTTAAAAACTTAACTAAACGCGAGGTTTGCATCTTCTTGCCTTTTGGTCCGCCAAATTGATCCGCATAGCCATCAGAAAAAATGTAAATAGAGTCGCCTTTATGAATTTCAAATTCATGCAACGTAAAGGGCGTATGCTTATCCGCAAAAGTGCCACCACCGATTGATTGCTTATCGCCTAATATCTGAAGCATTTCGCCGTTTCTGAAGTAGAATAAGGGTCGTTGCGCACCGGCAAATTTAAGTCTGCGATGATAAGGGTCATAAACACATAAGGAAACATCCATCCCATCATTAGTCTGCACATTGTCGGCTTGCCGAAGCGTCTCTGTAATCTTAATATGTAGTTGGTCTAAAATGAGGTTAGGTTCACGTATCCCGCCTTCTTTTACGATAGCATTCAAAAGCGAATTTCCTAAAACGGACATGAAAGCCCCGGGAACACCATGCCCGGTACAATCACAAGCCGCGAAAAATGTTCGACCATCTTTTTCTGTAATCCAATAAAAATCACCGGAGACGATGTCCTTTGGCTTATAAAGGGTGAAATAAAGCGGTAGTAGTTTTTTGATTTGTTCCTTATTGGGTAGAATAGCCTGCTGAATACGGCGAGCGTATCGAATACTGGCGGTGATCTCTTCGTTTTTTTCCTCGATCTCATTGTAGGCTAACTCCAAACTTTCCTTTTTACGGGAGAGTTCTTGGAAGGCTTCCTGTAAATCACGGGTACGTTCTTCCACTTGAGCCTCAAGTTCTTGCTCTCTTCGTTTCAGGTTTTCAATAGTCTGTTTGGTTTGATTGCGCACACGATTCAAAACGACTTTAATCATCTTATTAATCACATCAGGATTTTCGGAGATGATTCGGTAAAAGTCGGCTTGATCCAAACGAAACAAAATACAATCCTCCAAAGCACTCACGGAAGCAGAGCGTGGTTCGGAATCCAGAACAGCAAATTCTCCGAAAATCGAACCGGCTACTAATTCCACGATGGTATGCTCCCCGTCATGAACTTTCACACGTCCTTTGTAAAGAATGTACATACAGTCCCCTATCTCCCCTTTGGTGATGATGCGTTCCCCTTGTTTGAAGACCACATCAACCAAAACTTCCGAAACCCTTGATAACGTATGGTTATCAGTATCAGAGAAAATGGTTGTCTTATGTAATAGAGCAACCTTTTCAGATAAGAGACTTGCTATCATATTAAAAATAAATAATTTAGACTACCCAAAACCTCAACACTTACGCTACGGGAGAAGTAATACCTAACAATTCATACATTTCGGCAATGTAACGTTTCTTTTGTTCGTTACGCAAGTTCTGTGCCGAAGCCGTATGAAAACGGTGCATTTCAAAAAAGCGAACTTGTTGCTCATACCACTCGCGGAGGTTTTTGATAAGTCCATAATCTGCCCATTCTCGTTTGAGGGTGTGTGCGACGGCATAAAAATCATCCCTACCTAAATAGTCCAAATCGGCATCGCAGAGGATTTGATCTAATTGACTTTGAGGGGATTGCGGCAGTGCCGTTGCCATAATCATACGTTGCACGATAGCGATTTGCCGCTCCGAAAAGCCGAACTTAGGCAAGACTTCTCCTGCCAATTCCGCACCAACGGGTTCATTTTTGAAGTAAGTTTTGGTAAAACCGGCATCATGCAATAATGCTCCTGCCTGTACCAATAGCATACCTTCTTCCGAAATCTGCTCCATTTTAGCGTACATTTCTGCCGCCTGCAATACATCTAAGGTGTGATGTAAGCCGTGATAATACAGATTGTTCGGTAATTCTGCTTGAAACCAAGCAATCGTATGCTTTTTCAGTCCTAAAATATCCATAGCCATTACTTTAATTTTGCTAAGATAATAACAAAAGTAAGGCAAAGTACATTTACTTGGTATAAACAACTGTGGATAAGGGCGTAAAGTTATAAGAATAGCTCTCGTAAATAATGAAAGCCTAACGGATGATGGTTATCGTACCTTTCAGATCAATCGGTTTGCCATCATAGCTCTTAGCTTTTATCACATACACGCAAACGCTTTGCGGCTGTAAATTACCTCTCGGTCGGTCTAAAACAGTTTTCGGATCAAAACCGTACCAGCGAAAATCGGGATCACTACTTTCAAAAACCAAATCACCCCAGGAGTTGAAAATCTTGATGTTAAATTCAGTTATCAAACGATGAATGACAAAAAATTCATCATTAATAAAATCATCATTGGGCGAAAAAGCACTGGGTACTTGTAGAAGTGTACCTTCGCGCACTTCTACATAATCGGTCTTGACAACTGAATTGAAACATCCAGTTGTATCATCACTGATTGTTAATGTTATATCATACGTGCCGTAGTCTTGATAGGTATGGACGGGTTCTCGAAGCGTGGAAGAAGTACCGTCTCCAAACGTCCAATAATAAAAGTCGGCTTGCGAAGTGTCTGCTTCGGGAAAGATTGCCTTAAAGGTAACAGATGAAAGCGGAACGATTAACTGCCGTTCACTGATAGCTATATCTAAATTGCTAATGCCTCCTACTTGCACAGGTACAGCTGTTCGCGGGAAAGAGGCACAGCCCACGTCATTCACCGCTTCCACATAAAATATTTTTTGGGTAGTCAAATTTTCGGTAGTGAAAACTACACCCGTTTCCAAGACATTACCACCTGTTGGTACATCATACCATTGATACACATAATCAGGGTTGACATTATCAATGGTTAACACCGACGAAAAACCCCTGCAAATGGTACTACTACTCACTAATGGCGCATCGGGACTTGGCTTGATGACGACTTGTTTACTAATGGATGCGATACAAGCATTTGTACCAACCCGTATCCGTAATTGAACGTCATAAACACCGGCTTGCAAAAAACGAACATTCTGAGGATTGCGTTCCTGAGAAGTAGCCGGAATAGCTTGCGTTCCGAAATCCCATTCATAAATCAGTTCGGGAATATTTGACGATAAATTATTGAAGTTAAAAGTATTACCACCCAAACATTGTGGCTGTGGTTGGTCAAAATCAGGAATGGGTGTTTGAATGATACGGATGGTATCTGTGAATACATTGCTGGTACAGCCCTCTGCAATAACCCTAAGTAATATAGGATAAGTACCTGCTTGCCTACCCGTTACTAAGTAAGGTCCGGCATCTGTGCCTGATATTCGGTTCAGCCCGCCGAAATTCCAAACGTAATTAGCACCCGCTAAGATCGTTCCCGAATAATTGACGGTAATGGTATCATTGATACATGCCGTTTTAGAACTTAGCGTAAAAGAAGCTGTGGCCACTTCGGGTATCCGTACAGTGATAGTTACCGTTTGCGGAGGTGAACCGCACCCGTCGGTAATCGTTACTTGATAGGTTTTGGCGATGGCAGGGAGTTGCTTGGTAGCTCCTATCCCGAGATTGTCGCTCCACGAGAACGTATAGTTTCCATCACCGCCTAAAGCGCGTAACGAAACGGTTACAGGTTGGTTTGGGCATGTAATATAGGTGGAATTAGAAGCCAAAGCCAAACCGGGACGTGTATTTACCGTCAATATTCGACTCGCCACCGAATCGCAAGCATCCCGAACGGTAACGGTATAGGTTGTGGTTTGGGTAAGGGTTACTTCGGGAGAGACTTCATTGCTACCGCCACCGTCATTGTTCCACCGCCATGAATATTGATAAGGCGGTACGCCACCCGTCCTTCGTACTTGTAATTGTACCTTTTGCCCGATGCAAACGGAATCCGCTAATATACGTTGTAATAAAAGTTGTTGAGCAGGGCGGACAAAGAAAATTCTACGAATACTTGTACAACCGTCGCTAACGGTTAATTCATAACGTGTATCGGTTGCAGGACGAACGGTTATTTCATTGGTATTTCCTAAGTCGTTAGCCCATTCAAAATTATAAATACCCGTACCGCCCGACACTTCTACCCGAATGGTATAGTCGGTATTGGGGCAAATGGTAGTATCCGCTCGCGGAGCGGAAATGAATGTTAAGACTCCGTTAGGTTTCAAGACGGTTACGCGAATCGTTCTACGTTGGACTGTTGAACCGCAATTATCGGTAACTACAACTTCATAGTCGGTCGTTACATTCGGGCTAACGGTTTTCGTATCACCTGTACCTAAGCCGTTATTCCATGTGAATGTATAGTTTCCGTCGCCGCCCGACGCTGTTGCTTTGAGTTCAACGCTGTTTCCCTCACAAATGGTTGTATCAGCTGTTAAAGTGAGATTAATGTCATACGTTGTTTTAACCCGTACCGTATCCGTTACCGTTGGTATCTGCGGACAAATATCAATATATCGAATGACAAAAAAAGTGTCTCTATCTACTGAAACGTTTACATCAGGATTCGGACTCGGAGGCTTCACTCCATTTAACCATTCGTAAAAAACTTCGCCTTGTATCCGATTGGAAACCAAAGCGGTTAAATTAACGATTCCGTTTCCGCAAATCTGTATATTCTTTTGATCGTTATTGGTACGGACAGACATACCTTCCCGATTTTCTAAACGAAGGGTATCGCGTAAAACTTGACCGGGACAGTTGGGATCATTGACCGCAAATATGACCGTTTCAACGGTTTCATTTATGTTATCATAAATGGGTGTAACCGGTATGCGCAACGTTCCCTGACGGGCATTGAATCGAATTTGATTTGAAATGAACGGATAATCTGTACCATTAAGGGCAGAACCGTTTACATTAAGACCCAAATTTAACTGTGCCGTCGAATCCGAACGATAGATTTCAAACGCAGCAAGGTCTTGCCCGCAACCCTCACGAGCTGATGGATTGCCATTATTATCTGCGTAATTGAATACCGCCCGCACACTGTAACCGTTACCCGAAAAGCTGTTTGCCTCCAAAAAGATAGCGGAATCGCGGGAAGGATCGCCTACATCTACTACCGCAATGATGATAGTATATTCGGAACAAGGTGCTAATTTAACTTCAATCGGGATGGTTATCGTGCCTCCGTTAAAAGCAAAGATATTATAACGAGCATCGGTTTGGGTATCACTTTTAACAAAGTAAGGAATATTCGTTACGGAATTGACGTTATTAATTGAAATGGGAATGTTTGTACCCGGCAGAAAGGCTACATTCGTCATTTGCGGGAATCCAGGTCCCTGAATAAAAAAGCCGAATACATCGTTATATGATTTTGGATTGGGTGGGGCAAATTCGGGATATTCCTCCGAAGCAAACAAGAACCGAAACCGCACTGAATCCCCCGATGTCCGAAACCGAATCTGTACCATCGCACGATCAAATAAGGGTTCATTGGGGTCTGCCAGTTTTACCAAATTAGTATCAACAATCGGAGTGGTATTGATGGGTGTGTTAGCATCGGGAACTCCGGCTGTTTGATAGGAATTAGAACGGGAAGCATCCCAAGCCAAGCCTGTTGATAAAATCACTCCTTTATTTAATCCTAACACGCCCGTCGGGTCTGTAAAAAGTCCGATTTGCCGGCGATCTCCGACATAGCGATAATCCAATACCTGTACTCCCTTACCCAAAAATTGCTTGGAAAGGAGTTCTTTCGGGTGCAAGGTGGTATCCACACGAATTGTTTGGCTGAAAGCAAGACCAATACTCATCCACAGTATTGGCAGAAGAATTAGCAGTTTCCCGTACATATGCACGCTTCTAACGAAGAACCGGTAGCTGTTTCGTATCTTTTTCACCCGTTTTGAGGTCTTTTAAGACAAAACCGGTGCAAAGATACGCCATTAGGCTTACAAACGTTTGAGAATTAGATGAAATAGACTTAACAGAAAAGCCAACTGATTACAATCAAAACGAACATCCTATCATGCAATCCCGACCGACTATGGCAAATTAATCCTTGCGCCGAAGTCGTAGTTATCGATGTTTATACCGTCCTCCTTTTCCTTCCCATTAAATCCGTATCTATGAACATGCGCACCGTTGCACGAAAAATCCGCCGTTTTCGTGCAACGAAAACCGAAAGTAGGTGCGTGATGGTAGGTTACGGACTGCGTCAAGGCAACAAATTTTCGCAAGTTAATCATATACCACATCCCCTACCCTGTCCGCCGTACAAAAAAAATTACGCCCGCAAGAGGCGTAATTCATTTACTCACCAACAGCTGTTTAACGCATCGGGTGGAAATCGTCTATCATGCTCAATAACCGACTGATATCCGATGGTTTGAATCGCTCAACACTCGAAAGCCATTTGAACCCTCCAAAATATTGAACACTGCTAATGTCTTCTCCCTGCTTGAGTTTATTGACCATCACCGATGCCCGAATAGAACCCGCCGTCAGTTGGCGATCCGGATAGAACCAAGCATACGTAGAAACTAAATAATGTACATCATCCGCAGTGATCCCACGTCCCCGCATATTCAATAAGAGTGTTGTAGTCTGCGTTTTACCATCCAATAAAGCCGGACGATCTCGGTGGATATACGTTTGTAAATCCATAATTTGCGAGGCTTCCAAAGGTAAATCACGCGCAGCGTGCTTCCGACTGTGCCGAACGTGAACCATCGCACGCGTTAAATCGACCTCCCGAACCTGTAGATTCACCAACTCCTGTACCGATAAACCCTGATAAATCAATAGCCCCAACAGCACTTTATTGCGAACAATAGTTGAACCGTACCTATTTTCCCGATACAGTAAGGCTTTCAATTCGGACGGTGAAAACAAACTGTGCAGGGGGCGCGGTGTCGGTTGATCCCGAAGGGTAAAAAGCATCGAACACGGATTATCCATACGAACACCCGTTTCTACCAAAAATTGGTGGTAAACGCGAATAGATGCCATGATCCGACGGATGTTATTCACGGCATAATTCCGTTCCCGCAGTTGTCCCACATAGTCCATCACCTCAGCATAGCTTGCTTGGTCTGCATGAACCGCTTTCAAATAAATAGCTACCTCACGGAGATACATTTTTACAGTTGAAGGGGCGTATCGCTCGGATAAATACTGCTCAAATTCTTTCATAATTTCTTTTATTTAAGTGAATATAAAACATGGTCGTATCTAAACTACTATGCCCCAACAGTTCTTTAACCGATTCGCTGTTCATGCCATTAGCTACCAAATGCGAGGCAATCGAATGACGAAAGGTATGCAAGCTCACCTTTTTATCAATACCTGCTTTACCAACTAAGTGCTGAACGATTCGATTCATCACACTACCGTTCATGCGTTCCCCCGAAGACGAAAGCAAGAACGCATCTACCCCCGTCAACGGTTGGCGTTGGGATTGATACTGTTGCAGATCGGCGATTACCCGCCGACCTAATGGAACATATCTTTGTTTGTGATTCTTTCCGCAACGAACGAATAATAAACGTTCATTCCATAGTAAATCCGTATCATTCAGCATAATAGCCTCGGTACGTCTTAACCCACAAGAATAGATCAGATGTAAGATACTTAATTCCAAAGGATTTCGGGCATGCTCGAAAACGGATTGCACCTCGGCAGGGCTTAAAATCAAACGCTCCGTCATCCGTACCGAAGGAAAAGTTAAACCGGAAATCAGGTTATAAGGCAGGAGACCCGTCAATTCGAGATACGAAAAAAATAAGGCCAGACCGTTCACATGATGCCGTAAATACCTTTCGGAAAGACCGCCTGCACGTCTTTGGTTCGGGCGGGTAGATAGGTATTCATGATAATACTGTTCGATATGTCCCGGTACGATCGCCTCCCAAGTCTGAATGTTCCGGTGTTCCGTAAGATAGCCTAAGAGTTCTTGGTTTATTAGTCCATACATGTGAATTGTATTTGATTTATATCCGCGTACCTCCATCCAATGCTTAAAGGCGTGCAATACAGAAGTGTAGTCCATGGGGTAAAGTTTAGGGTTTAAGTGCTTGATTATCAGGGGATTAAGTGGACTGAAACCTCAAGTGGTCCGCCTTAGTCTGCCGGCTTAGGGTACGGTCAACCGTCTCTTGTAAACGGGTATATTCCTGCGGTTCTTTAATTTTATATTCGTATCCCTGATGTTTGTTACCGGAACTAATTTCTATATAGTTGTAGGCTAATAAATTATTCAGAAACCGTTTCAGCGTCGTCGGAGCTAATTTCAGACTTTCCCGAACTTCTGCAGCGCGAAAACTGGTCAATTTCTTTTCATTTAAATATACCTTCAGTTGCTCCAAAAATAAACGTACAGCACTGTTCAATTCATCGGATTTTTGAATAAACACCTCGCGCAACAAACGATTGCAGTACATCCAATCGGATTCTGTCGCTTCTAGATACCTATTGCCATAAGCATCGGTTTTCACGGGACGATTGTATTGATGGATTAACGTTATCATACTCATAAATTTTAGGTAGAAAGCGTTCATCATCGGGCGATCTTTGGTACACGGTAAAGTCAATTCAGATGAAAACGGAATCCTTACCGGGAAAGCTTGTAACTGTCTGAAAAAGGCATGCAGGAACAAGCGATTCGATTCCAATTCGTTGATGGATAAGGTACCATTGGCTACTAAGCGTTGAAAATCAATGATTTTGGC
>Ga0209573_1005919_pt1 | contig 10592 bp, 10 predicted proteins | sample TNRBio252014_DNA_FD_185870 | JGI IMG/M metagenome (GOLD analysis project Ga0209573, IMG submission 185870) | Wastewater treatment Type I Accumulibacter community from EBPR Bioreactor in Madison, WI, USA - TNR Reactor_6/25/2014_ DNA (SPAdes)... | ecosystem: Engineered > Bioreactor > EBPR >...
TGATCTGAAATTCGAGATCAAGAGGTGGTCGGGGCGGCCAGATTCGAACTGACGACTTCTTGCTCCCAAAGCAAGCGCTCTACCAGGCTGAGCTACGCCCCGTTATCATTCCCGCCGTCCTGTGGAGGACGAGGGGCCGCGATAGTGGCGCTGTTTGGGAACGAAGCAAGAGGAGAAAATGACGAATAACGAATGTGGAATGACGAATGGCGGCAATCCTCCTCTTACTCGTCCTCGATTGAGCGGCTTTTTTTGCCTCGGCGCGGTGGAATTTTAACGCGAATGTTTGGGAATGACCGCGAATGACCGCGAATTCAGGCTGGCGGTGGATTCGTGCTTATTCGCGGGCATTCGTGGCGATTCGCGTTTTGTCTGGCAGGCAAAAAATCAGCGGGGTGTCGCATTCAGCGTCACGGTACCGCTGAAGTTGCCGAGGAGTCGGCGCTCCCACCACTCGCCGGAGACTTTTTGCGTCTCGGGCGGGGTGAAGTGGTAGCGGTAGAGCCGGGCGCGGATGTGGGTGATTTTTTCGACGGGGAAGGGCGGTGGTTCCAGAAGATCCCACACGGGCTGCTTGTGCTGGAGCAGGGCGGCGAGGAACTGGCCGAACCAGTGCATGGGAGAATTCGGGTTGCCATCGCGCTGCGGATCGTAGCCGGGGTAGAGCGCGGCGAACCACATCTGCCAGTCGAGCCGGGGCTGGTGCGGGGCAATGAAGCGCGGGGCGATCTTGGGATCTCCGGGTTTGTATTTGAAATCGAGCGGCAGGAAGAGAATGCCGTCGTCGCTGACTTCCAGAAGGATCTCCGGGCGCTCCTCGGTCATGTCCTGGAAGAGGCCGTAGGCGTTGAAGCTGCGCGTGCGGCTGATGGGCGCGTCGAGCGCCTCGTGCCATGCCGACGGGAGCACGGGTTTGAAGCCGCGAATGCGACCGGCGAGGAAGGAATCGGCGGCGAGCAGGGTGCAGAGCATCACCGGCAGCACGACGGCGAGCGCGGGCCATTGCGTCCAGCGCAGGAGGGACGGACGCGGTGCCTCGGCGTCGATGCGCAGCCAGCGGCGCACGAATTTCGGCCACCAGCGGTCATCCAGCAGCGTGAGGGCGAGCGCGGCGGTGAGCAGGTTGAAGAAATTGTAGTTCCCGGTGGCGAAGATCATCGCCATGAGGCCCAGGAAGCCCAGCGCGGCGGCCAGACGGCCCCAGCGGCCAAGGAAAATCGCAAACGGCAGTCCGAGTTCGATGCCATACATGATCCAGCAGCTCGCGACGTGAAACTCGCGCGGCCAGTGATGCGCGAACCATGACCAACCGTTCGGCAGCGGCTGCGTCTCGTAGTGGTAGAGCAGAGCGGTCATGTTTTCCCACGGCAGATCGCCGCCGCCGATCTTCACATAACCGGAGAGGAACATCAGGCGGAACAAAAGCCAGTGCAGCAGGAAGATCGAGCCGCGCGGCGGTTCGGTGACACCACGAAATGACCACAACCGCCACGGCGCGACGAACAGCGCGAGAAATCCCGCTTCCAGCAGCAGCGCATCCCACTGGTAGCCCATGAAGATGTCTCCCGTGGTGGCGAAGGACAGATAACCGAACCACAGCAGCGCCAGCAGCGCCAGCAGCGGCCCCTGCGCCACGCCTGCGATCACGAGCGCCGCGAAGACGCAGCATGCGATCAGGCAACCGTACGCGAAGGCATCGCTGTAATGCCAGTGGAAGACGGAGGGGAACTGCCAGAACAGCGTCTTCTGTTCTCTCGCCTCGAAAGCGTGGATGTTCTCGATGAGGTTCTTCGCGGGTAGGATGCCGTTCTCGCCCACCAGCCCGTCATACTGCACGCCCCAGGAAATGAAGGCGATCAGGTAGATCGCCGCCAGCAGACGCGGAAACAGCCAGCGAACGACGCTGTAGCGTCCACGATGGGTTTCGAGCCAGGAGAGTGGGTTCACGCGAATCAAGAATGCGTGTTCCTCAAGCTATGCTGCCAGAGCGCAGGGCTTGATGCGGTCCAGCACGGGGCGGATTTCATCCTCGGCCAACTGCTGTTCGTAGTGGGATTGCAGGTTCATCCAGACCTCCGCAGGCCATGCGAAGTAGCGGGCCAGGCGCAGGGCGGTGTCGGCGGTGATGGCGCGTTTGCCTTTCACGATCTCATTGATGCGCCGTGGCGGCACACCGATGTCCTGGGCCAGCCGGTATTCCGACAGGCCCAGCGGCAGGAGGAAGTCCTCGCGCAGGACTTCACCGGGATGAACGGGAGCGTGTTTTTTCATGGCGTTGGCAGGTTAATGGTAGTCCACGATCTCGACGTCATGCGGCCCGTCGGACTCCCAGCGGAAGCAGACGCGCCACTGGTCGTTGATGCGGATGGAGAACTGGCCTTTGCGGTCGCCCTTGAGGGCTTCCAGCCGGTTGCCCGGCGGCACGCGGAGTTGCGCCAGTTCCGTCACCGCATGGAGCTGGGCGAGCTTGCGCAGGGCGGAGCGCTGAATGTCCGGCGGAAACGCGCGGACTTTCTCCCGCCGGAACAGCCGGGCGGTGTCGTCGCAGGCAAAGGAACGGATCATGCATTGTCGTGGGCCGATAGTAACGGGTGGCGTTAAGGGTGGCAAGGGCGAAGGATGCCGTTCTCTCCCACCAGCCCGTCATACGCCCCCCCCCAGGAGAAGGAGGCGATCAGTTAGATCCCCGCCAGCAGACGCGGAAAGAGCCAGCGGACGACGCTGTAGCGTCCGCGATGGGTTCGAGCCAGGAGATGGGGTTCATGTCTCTGCACTCAACGAGACATGTTAATTATTCTTCGCTTGTCGATATGCAGCCAATTCTTCCGGTATCATGAGCTTATCGAGAATCGGATGCTTTAGCTCCCAGTATTTAAGACACTGAATTGGTGCCATGGCCGCGTAACCGGTCTCATATCGGATACACGCAGCAACGCCTCGGTTTGAATAGAGTGTCGCTACAAGAGTGTTAATTGGGCCAGCAGTGACATTGAGAAATTGGGGTGAGCCTTTGAAATTCCCGAACTCGCCGCGAACAATGGATTCAGCTTTCGCTTCGTAGTGCTTGCCGTCGCAGACGCCGATGAGCTTGCGTGTGGTCCACACATACCAGTCGCCCTCAGGCAACGATGCGCTCACAAGCGGATGTTCGTCATCTTCGAGCGTGACAGGAATGGGCGGATTGGCATGGATCGCGCCGATTGAGGTGGCTCGCCACTGATCGTGATTCATGGAAGACTGACGAATGAGATTCGTCGCGATGATCGCAATTTTTTTATCACGAGTCATTTGTTCCTGACGGTTTGATCTCATGCAGCAATCGCCTTCCGCGGATTCAGATCCAGCACGCGCTTCAAGTCCTCCTCGCTCATGCCGAGTTCCTCAAAGGCGTTCACTTTGATGCGCGGGACGGTGACGGTGCTGCCGACGAAGTGGGTGGCGTCGGGGGAGCGGGCGACGAGGTCGTCGCCGATGAGGATGTCCCAGCCGGCGAGAGTGTAGCGGCCGGGGCCGAGGCGGGCGGCGGAGATGGCATCGGTGACGAAGATGGTGCGGTCGAGACCGATGCTGGCGAGCCAGTTTTTCAGCACGAAGAACGGCACATGCACGCCGTCCGGGATGAAGCAAAGCCAGAGGAGATCATGCAGGCTGAGGGCGCGCTGGATGATGTTGTCATGGCGGTGCATCTGGATGGGGCAGCCGTTGCCGAGATGGGTGAACATGGTCAGACCGGCGTCGCAGACGGCGTTGAGCTGGTCGAGCGAGGGATCGCAGTGACCGGCGGAGACGGTGACGCCTTGGGAGGCGAGGAAAGCGGTGGTTTTGCTGCCCTCATCGTGCTCGGGGGCGAGGGTGACGAGCTTGGCGAGGCCTCCGGCGGCGGCGAGGAGACGCTTGGCGTCGTCCACATTGGCCGGTTTCACGGCGTGGGGCGGATGGGCACCGACGTAGCCTTTGATGGGATTGATGAACGGCCCCTCGATGTGGATGCCGGTGATGATGCGGCGGGCGAGCTCGTCTTTCTCACGCAATTCGACCAGTCTGCCGATGCGGCGCTCCAGGGTGGGAATTTCATCGGTGATGAAGGTGGCGAGGATGTTGTCGCAGCCGTCTTCAACGAGGCACTCGCAGGCGTGGTGGAGGGCTTCGGCGGTGAGGGCGTCGCCGTTGAAGTCGGTTCCGGCGTAGCCGTTGACCTGGAGATCGAAGGGTTTCATGGCGTGCATTGGAGCGGTTTTGCCGGGAGGAAGCAAGACCCGGCGGTGATGGGTTTTGGTATGAATGTCACGCGGAGGGAGGATTGGGCATTGTAGTCCCGCCTTCAGGCGGTCCGGGGTATTTCCAGACCGCCTGAAGGCGGGACTACGGAACCGCGCTGGGTGGCTCGGATGCCGCCTTGACCTCCGGCCTGCCTTCCCCTTTATTTCCAGTGTTTACAAGCCGTCCCACTCGGCATAAAACATGCTTTGTACGAGGCGTCTCCCGAACTGGCGCTTGGTGCTGCCCCTTTCACCTCATTCTCTGATTCCCGGCCCATGATTGATCTTATCTCCAAAGGCGGACCGCTGGTCTGGCTCCTCATCGGGTGCCTGTGCTTCGCCGGAGCGATCTTTATTGAGCGGCTGGCCTACTTTCACCGCGCCAGCATGAACATCGGCGAGTTCCTGGCCGGACTGGCCAGCCTGATCCGCCGCAAGAACTTCGCCGAGGCGCTGCAGGAGTGCGTGGCGACGCGGGTGCCTGCCGGACGCGTAATCCACGCGGCGCTGCTGCGGCACCATGCGCCGCGTGAGCAGCTCAAGGAGATCGTGCAGGAGGCGGGGCAGCTTGAAGTGCCGCGTCTGGAGCGTTTCCTGGGCATCTTGAACGCCATCGCACATGCAGGGCCGCTCATCGGCCTGCTGGGCACGGTGATCGGCCTGCTGGACAGTTTCACCGGCCTGGCCTCCGCCAATGGCGTCGCGACGCATGCCGATGTGGCCCGCGGCGTGTATCAAAGCCTCATCACCTCCGCGCTCGGCCTCGTGGTGGCGATTCCGGCCTACCTGTCCTTCGCCTTTCTCAGCGCCCGCGCCCGCTCGCTCATGCATGACCTGGAACGCGCCGGAATCGAGATCGTGAATCTGATCGAGGACGCGAAAGGCTCCGACAACATCGTGGAATTCCGCCCGGCGGAAACTGAGGTGCCCAAAGCGGCGAAACGCGTGCGCGGATTGAAGGGATGAGCACCCGCCCAACGCAGCCTCCGGCGGGTCCAACCAACGACCGCCCGCCCGGAACTGCGAACCGAGACCAACCATGAAGCTCGAAAGCAACCTGCCGAAGCAAAGCCCGTGGCTCTACACCGCGCCGCTGCTGAACACGATCCTGCTGCTGCTGGTGTATTTCCTGTTCAGCAGCGGCTTTGTGCAGCATTCCGGCATCGCGGTGGAGCATCCGCAGTCGAACTCGCGCCTCACCGGTTTTGACCGGGCGCACATCATCACCATCGCGGCCGGGATGGAGAACTCGCTGTATTTTGACGGCATGCGCATCACCACCACCGAGCTGCGGGAGAAACTGAAGGCGCACCGCGAGGGAGAGCGCCGCGCCATCATCCACGCCGACAAGCAGGCGCCGTTTGGCCGCGTGATCGAGATCGGCAACATGGCGCTCGATCTTGGCTACGAGGTGGCGCACTCCACCGTGCCGCCGAAGTCGTAAACCCGTCCTGCCAATGCCTGCCAAAACGCACCCGCACGAGCCGCTGATCTTCGCGTGGCAGGCGCGTGATCACTCGACGTGGCACCTTGTGGTGGCGCTGCTGGTGCTCATGGGGGCGATGGCGGGCTTCTTTTTCATCTTCCGCATCGTGCATCCCGTGACGCAGCGGGTGACGACCACACCGCAGCACATGATCTCGCTTGATCCGCGTGATCCCGCCGCGCTGGCGCTGATTCATCGTGCGCAGGATCGCAGTTTCGCGCTGCTGAACGACGCCGAGGCTTCCACGCCGTTGGAAAGCGGTCTGCTGGCGTTTCGCCCCTCCTTTGAAGGCTATGAGTTCAAGCTACGCGAGCTGGAGCCCGCCGCCACGACGGTGAAACAACCGCGCTTGTTCACGCCCGGCAGAGATGTGCTGCTCCCGGTGCCACGTCGTGTTGTTGAGCCGGTGGCCGCGACGCCTGCGGCCACGCTGCGTGCCGTCATGAGCAGCACGCTGGCAAAGCGCGGCCCGGCGAGCGTGGAACTGCCCGGCATCGCGCTCACCCAGCCCACGCGGGTGCAGTTTCGCGTCGCGGTGGGTTCCGCGGGGCAGGTGCTCACCGCGCTGCCGCTGGGCAGTGCGGAAGATGCCGGGGTGATGAGCCAGCTTCAGGCGGCCGTGAACGCGCTGCGATTTCAGCCTTCTGAGGTCAAACGCATCGAGTGGGGCGAGGTTTCCTTCCGCTGGGAGGTGGCGAAGCCATGATCCCCATCCCGCTTGGCGGTTTGATCATCTTTTTCATGGCTGTCGGCGTCACCGTGGTCTGCGCCCTGTGGTTTCTCAGCTTCTGGCGCGACCGCAAACGCGAGGTCTATCGCCGCCGCATCGCCGTCCAGTGCCGCATCTGCGGGACGGCCTACGCGTGCGAGCCGAAGCGCAAGATCGTCGTCACGATCTGCCCGGTGTGCCGCACGCCGAACGAGCGGAACAAGCTGCAGCAGATTTGATCTGGCTGCGCCAGGAATGACGAAGGACGAATTTCCGAAGGGTGAAGGTCAAAACATGGTTCATCCGGGAAGTTCGTGCGGGCGCGCTGGCTCAAGCAAACGCGACCGACCGCGCCAACGGCGCGCAGGAACCCAGCCCTGGGCAAAGGAGCCTTGGCGACTGCCGCCCTGGGTCGGCGGAACCATATGGACCTCATGGACCGAAGGTCGCGCTCTGAAAGAGCGCAGGAACGGCTGCGGCAGCTCTCCTGCGCTCTTTCAGAGCGCCATGACCTTGAGCTGGATGGTCTCACGTTTTCCCAGGGCTTTCGCCCTGGGCTGGAATCCTTCGGCCCTTCAGGCCGATGCATTGTGACTATTCAGAACCCTATTCAGAACCTCCAATTTGCGGATGTTCGCGCTCATTTGCGGCCATTCGCGTTGAAGAATCGCTCATGCCTCAATTCTCAACGCGAATGGTCGCGAATATCCGCGAATGCGCACGAATAAATGCCCCCCCCTCCTGAATATTTGCGCCCTAAGCTCGAAGTCCGATTGCTTCGTCATTTTTGAAAGCAGGCTTGCTTTCTTACTCTCCAATCGGCGACACTTTCCCCAATCAATGTCCTCTCGCGTGTCCCATTCTCCAGCCGATGCCATGCTGCCCGCCGCCGCAGCCAAAACGGCGGCGCAGCAGATTGAAACGATCATCCAGCGCGTGTCGCAGATCATTCTGGGCAAGGAGGATGTCGTCCGTCTCGCGGTGACGTGCCTGCTGGCGCGGGGGCATCTGCTGTTTGAGGACCAGCCGGGGGTTGGCAAGACGATGCTCTCCCAGTCTTTGGCGCAGGCGCTTGGCTTGGGATTTCGACGCGTTCAATTCACCAGCGATCTGCTGCCTGCGGACATCCTTGGCGCGTCGGTGTATGATCGTGACACGGCGGCGTTTCATTTCCATCGCGGGCCGGTCTTTACACAGGTGTTGCTGGCGGATGAGATCAATCGCGCCACGCCGAAAACGCAGTCCGCGCTGCTGGAGGCGATGGAGGAGGGCAAGGTCACCGCCGACGGGGCCACGCATGCGTTGCCGGAGCCGTTCTTCGTCATCGCCACGCAGAATCCTTCCACGCAGATTGGCACCTTCATGCTGCCGGAGTCGCAGATGGACCGCTTTTTGATGCGGCTGGCGCTTGGAGTGCCGGATCGCACGGCGGAACGTGCTTTGCTGGAAGGCCAGGAGCGTCGTGAGCTGCTGCGGGCGATGGAGCCGGCCATGTCGGTCATCGAATTGCAGCAGTTGCAGGGCTGGACCCGCGCGGTGCATGCCGCTCCGGCGCTGCTGGACTATTTGCAGGACTTGCTGGCCTCCAGCCGCGTGCAGGGGCATGGGCTTTCACCACGCGCAGGCCTCGCCGTACTCGCGGCGTCGCGTGCCTGGGCCTTGCTCAGTGGTCGTGCGATGGTTTTGCCTGAGGACATTCAAGCCGTCGCCATTCCGGTGATGGGGCATCGTTTGGAGCATGCCATCGACGGCATGAGCGGTGTGGAGTTTGCCAAACAGCTTATCGCGGAAACGCCGCTGCCTTGAAGCGATGAAAACACGCGTCCGCTGCAACCGGCACACGCTGGCGCTCGCAGCCATCGTGGGCGGCATGTGGTATGCAGCGGAGGCGCAGTCAAACGGCGCGGCGCATCTCATCGCGCTGATCACAGCGGCGATGGGCGCGTTGTCCTGGCTGCATGCGCGGGCGAATCTGCGCGGAGTGAGCGTGCGCCTTGTCGGGGGACGACCCACGGCGCAGAACGAGTCCAAGCGCATTCCGGTGGAGCTGCGGGCCACGGGCGCGGTTTCGCCCTGTGGCTTGGAAGTGCTCGTCATCGGCGCGGAGACCTCGGTGTTTGTCGAGCGCGTGCCGTCAGGCCAGGCGGTGCTGGTGGAACTGCCGCCGCCAGCGCGGCATGCGGGCGGCGCGTTGCGGATCATGGTGCGGAGTGTGTATCCGCTGGGCTTGTTCACGGCAGAAGGGGTGATGCAGACCTCATGGGTGCGGCGCGTGCATCCCAAACCTGAAGGCGATCTGCCGCTGCCCGCGCCCGATCACTCGCTGCAAGGCGATGCGGCGGTGGTTTCGACCGCAAGAGCGCAGAGCAGCGGAGGAGATGACTTTGCCGGGCTGCGGGAATGGCGCGCGGGCGACTCACCGCGCCACATCGACTGGCGCGCGGTGGCGCGTGGTGGCCCGCTCATGGTCAAAACGTGGAGTTCGAGCGTGGCAGGCGTCGTGGTGCTTGATTGGAAGGCTCTCACGCTCGACGAGGCTGCGCGTGCCTCGCAAATCGCCCGCTGGATGGAGATCTGCGAGAGCGAAGGCCGTCCGTATGAGCTGCGGCTGCCTGAAACCACGATTCGAGCCGGTCTTGGGCCCGCGCATCTGCGCCGCTGCCTGGACGCTCTCGCCACGCAGGTGAGCACGGATGCTGTGGCGGCGGTTTCGGGTGATTTGCAGTCAGGGAAGGGGACGAGTGAGATCAGCTTCGAGCAATCCATCTATCTGCCTGCGCGTCCGCTGCTGCTGCTGAGTCTGGCGCTGCTTTTGGCGATCTGGCCAATGCATGGCTACATCGCCACGGCGGGATTGGCAGTGTGCGCCTTGTGTTTGGTCTGGCGCGGCGTGCTGCGCATGGGCGTGCCGCATGTGATCGTTCGTGCGGCTGTCATCGTCGCAGGCATCGCTGCGGTGTGGTTTGAGTATGGCGAGATGCGCGGCATGGAGCCGGGTATCGCGCTGCTGCTCGTGCTGGCAGGCGCGAAAGTCCTGGAGAGCCGCACGCCGCGTGAATTTCAGGTGCTGGGGTTGATCGGCTGGTTCCTCGCGTTTTGCGTCATCCTGCTCGAAAATCATCTCTCACGCTCGGCCTGGGTGCTGGGGGTGTTTTTGCTCATCACCGGCTGCATGGTGCGCTTTCGCCGCAGCGCGCCCGGAGCACGCGAACCGGCGCGGGTGACCGCCACACTCTTCGCACAGGCCGTACCGCTGGCGCTGATGCTGTTTTTTGTGTTTCCACGCGGATTGCTCGATCTCAGCGCCGCGCTGGGCCGCAGCCGGTTTGGAGAGACGGGCATCGACAACACGCTCGATCCCGGCGGCATCGCCAGGGTGGCCTTGAGCACGGAAGTGGCCTTTCGAGTGCGTTTTCCCGATGGTGAGCCGCCGTTGAACATGCACCGCTACTGGCGCTGCATCACAATGTGGCACTGCGAAGGCTTGCGCTGGACGCGTGGCGAGCGCCTCGGCTACCGGCCGATGTTCCTAGCCAACAAAAGCCCCAACGACGTACGCCAGATCATCGACCTTGAAGCACATGGACGGACGTGGGTGCCCGCGCTCGATCTGCCGCTCAACGCAACCGTACGCGGCATGCGCTTGTATCCCGAGTTCGATGAAACACTCGTCTCGCCCGTGCCGGTGCGCAGTTCGGAGCGCATTGAGGTCAAATCACGCATCGAACAGCCACCGCTGCGTGATCTGCCGGAGCACCACCGCGAAGCCGCGCTGCAACTGCCTGAGAACATTTCCCCACGCCTCAAACAGCTCACAGATTTGTGGGAGGCCACCGCGCAAAACGATGAGCAGATCGTGCAGCTCGCCTTGAATCACCTGCGCACCCAGGGGTTCACTTACACGTTGGAGCCGGGTGAGTACACGGGGCCTGGCGGGCTGGAGGAATTCTTCCTGAGCCGTCGCACCGGTTTTTGCGAGCATTTCAGCGCCAGCTTTGCCACGCTCATGCGCATGGCGGGCGTGCCCTCGCGTCTGGTGGTGGGGTATCTCGGCGGTGAATTTTCGGATCACAACGGCGGCTACCTCATCGTGAAACAGAGCGATGTGCATGCGTGGGCCGAGGTCTGGCTGGAGCGT
>Ga0209573_1005920_pt1 | contig 10592 bp, 9 predicted proteins | sample TNRBio252014_DNA_FD_185870 | JGI IMG/M metagenome (GOLD analysis project Ga0209573, IMG submission 185870) | Wastewater treatment Type I Accumulibacter community from EBPR Bioreactor in Madison, WI, USA - TNR Reactor_6/25/2014_ DNA (SPAdes)... | ecosystem: Engineered > Bioreactor > EBPR >...
GGTTTATCGACTGGGTGCTGGAATTGCCGGCGGGGCTGGAAGATCAGTTGTGGACGGAAATCGAGCAATTTGATGAGGCGAATCGTATGGAATATATGGCCAGTTTTGAGCGGAAAGCGCACCAGAAGGGGATTGAGCAAGGGGTGGGCCTGGGACAAGCCCGGTTGCTGAATTTACTGATTCAGCAACGGTTTGGCCAGTTGTCGGTGGAGGTGGCAGCGCGGTTGCAGGCGGCGACGCCGGAGCAGTTGGAGGCGTGGGGGGTGCGCCTGCTGACGGCGGCGTGTCTGGAGGATGTGTTTGCTGTCGGGGATGAATCGGCCGGGAAGCCGCATTGAATCCCTGGTAGAAGTGCGATACATATTCAGCCAACCGCCATCGAGGGCGTCGTGATCGTCGAAACAGCGGCTTTCGTGGATCATCGCGGTGCTTTCATGCGCGTGTTCTGTGAGCGGGAGTTATCCGCCATTCTGGGCGATCGGCGGATTGTTCAGGTGAACTATTCCCGGACTGAGGCGGTCGGGGCGATCCGGGGCTTGCATTATCAGCATCCACCTCATGCGGAAATGAAACTGGTGCGCTGTCTGCGGGGGGCCGGGTGTGGGATGTGGCTGTAGATCTGCGCCAGGGTTCGCCGACCTTCCCCTCTCTTTCCTCCGTTGGGGAAAGGGTACTGAACGCTAACCTCCGAACATGAGAATCGTGGCCTTGAAAACCTTGCGCGAGTTTTGGGAACGCTATCCCGAAGCGGAGCATCCGTTGCGTGCTTGGCATAATCAAGTCAGTCGCGCGCAGTGGCACACGCCGGCGGATCTCAAAGCGCAGTTTGGCAATGCCAGCATCCTCAAGGGGCGTCGCGTAGTCTTTAACATCAAGGGTAACGACTATCGGTTGGTAGCGGCGCTGGCGTACAACACTGGGTTAGTTTTTATCAAGTTTGTCGGTACGCATGCGGAGTATGATTCGATCGATGCCGAAACAGTAGAGAGGTGAGAGGAATGGAGATTCGACCCACCCGGACCGAGGAAGACTACGAGGCGGCGCTCGCAGAGATCGCTCGACTGATGGGTGATGACCCGGCGCTCGGAACCCCGGAAGGCGACCATTTGGACGTACTGGTCACGTTGGTGCAGGCTTATGAGGCACAACATCATCCCGTAGCGCCGCCGGATCCGATCGAGGCGATCCGGTTCAGGATGGAGCAGGAAGGCTTGACGGTGGCGGACATGCAACCCTACCTTGGCCCGCCGCACCGGGTGGATGAAGTGCTGACCCGCAAGCGGGGTTTGAGTTTGGCTATGATTCGGCGTTTGCATGCAGGACTCGGTATTTCGGCTGAAAGCCTGATCGGCTCGAAGTAGTACCCGGATTGTGCGGTGACTGGTTGCTCGATTGATGAGCCTGAGCGAGGAATAATGTCTAGCCGAATTGACTATACCAAACCCTCCATCTCTGAATTGGAGGTAGCCTATGCCATCGACGCCGCGCGCAACGGTTGGGGGAGCGTGGCTACGAATACATCACCTGCTGACTGGGGATCATCCTACAAAAATTCAGAGAAATTAATGGTTGATCTCAAAGAGAGTATACCCGTCACACAGCCTTATTTGCCGCCTCTCGAGGAGTTTATTCCCTACTTACAACAAATCTGGGAAAGTCGTAAGCTAACTAATAATGGACCGTTCCATCAACAATTTGAGGCAGCATTACAGGATTATTTAGGTGTCAAGCATATTTCACTGTTTGCGAATGGCACATTAGCATTAGTAGTAGCTTTACAAGCTTTAAGAATTACTGGAGAGGTAATTACGACACCATTCAGCTTTGTGGCAACAACTCATGCCTTGCATTGGAATGGAATTGAACCAGTTTTTGTGGATATTGACCCAGAAACCTTGAATCTTGATCCAAATCGGATTGAGGCAGCGATCACACCGCGCACAACCGCAATTTTGCCGGTCCATGTGTATGGTAACCCCTGTGATTTAGATGCGATTGAGCGTATCGCTGATACTTATGGTTTAAAGGTAATTTATGATGCTGCTCATGCATTTGGTGTCAAGCGTAATGGAATTTCTATTTTGAACGCCGGTGATTTATCGATTTTGAGCTTTCATGCAACCAAGGTTTTTAATACGTTTGAGGGAGGTGCTATCGTTTGCCATGATGAAAAAACGAAGCATCGTATTGACTTTTTGAAAAACTTTGGGTTTGCAGATGAAGTAACTGTAGTTGCCCCAGGGATTAATGCTAAAATGAATGAGGTGCAAGCAGCGTTTGGATTGGTGCAGCTTAAACATTTACCGGAAGTACTATCTCGAAGAGCAGAAATTGACAGGTGCTATCGAGAGGCATTGGTAGATGTTCCTGGGATTCGCCTGCATAAGGTAGCGGACGATGTGGTTTGGAATCAAGCCTATTTCCCAATCTTGGTAGAGCCTTTGTATCCGCTCAGTCGGGATGACTTATATAGTTTTATGCGTACTCATAATATTCATGTGCGCCGGTATTTTTATCCGCTAATTAGTCAATTTCCTACCTATCGTGGGTTACGTTCATCCGCTAGGGAGAATTTGCCAGTATCTAAGCGAATCACTGAGCAAGTATTGTGCCTGCCAATTTTTTCGGATCTAGCCCGTTTTGATCAAGAGAAAGTTATATCTATTTTGAAAGAAAATGTTCACTTTTATAAATAAAAATTTAGCTTTAGAGCTTTTATCATGAATAGCGAACGCTGGTTTTTGCACTGGAACAAATTTCCAAGAGACCTTGATGATAGTGATTTATTACGACAGGTAGGTAAGACAGTAAATGGGCAGCCAGTTGATGATAATCAGATTAAATTGATTGTTGAGAATTTGTCTAAAAAATTATCACTTGATTCTAAGGATGATATTCTAGATTTATGTTGTGGGAATGGACTTCTTACACATTTAATTGTTGAACAGTGTTTATGCAGATCTGTAGTTGGTATTGATTACTCTGAACCTTTGATTGCAATTGCAAATAGAATCTACTCTAGGAAAAATATTTTTTTTATTTTGTCATCTGCTGTTAGTTCAGATTGGTTAAACGAGCTGAAAGGGGTTAAGTATAAAAAAATACTAATGTATGAAGCTTTACAGCATTTTAATCAATCAGAATTTATTGAAATTTTACACAGTATTTCGAGAAACTTTGGAAAGAGTTGTCAATTTTTTGTTGCCAGTATACCGGATAAATCTCGAATTTTTTGTTTTTATAATACTCCCTATAGACGTAGAGAATATGAAAAAAGATTGGCAGCAGGAAATGAGGCAATTGGCACATGGTGGGACATTCAGGAATTGTCTGATTTAGCATATAATAGTGGCTTCAAATGTGAAATTTTTCCACAGCCTAAAGGCTTGTATACCGCACATTATCGATTTGATGCGATGCTAACTTGCTTATAGGTGCTGAAAATGTTTAAACGAGTTATATTATTGACAGGTATGCCGCGTTCTGGAACTAGTTGGCTAAGTCAGATTTTCGATAGTAGCCCAAGTGTGCGCTTTAGATTGTCTCCATTATTTTCATACGAGTTTAAAAATGCTTTGAATGAAGAATCTTCATACGATGAATGGTATAAAATACTCAAGGGGGCATATGAATCAGAAAATGATTTTATGAATCAATCGTATAGGCGCAAGGCAGGTGAATACCCAGTATTTGATAGGAAAGAGCAGTACCCTTCTATTTTGGTGATAAAGGATACTCGTTTCCATAATCTTACATATTCAATGTTAGAATTGATTAAAAACTTGAAAGTGGTCGTAATAGTACGCCATCCATGCGGTGCCATCCACTCATGGTTAACTGCGCCTAAAGAATTCCCATCTGGTGCCGATCCTCTCAAAGAATGGCGGACAGGATCATGCCGGAAAAATGGTTATGGCGAATATTGGGGTTTTAGCGATTGGCTCAAAGTAACCCGTCAACATGTCCAACTCGAAAAAATCTTTTCTGCCCAAGTAATTATTCAGCAGTATGAGGATTTAGTGTTGGATGCAATTGGAGAATCAAAAAAATTATTTAAATTTTGTGAAATAGATTTTAGCCAAGAAACAGAAAATTTTATAAAAATTTCTCAGCAGGAAAATAGAAACAGTGAATATGCTGTTTTTAAAGCACCTCATGTTACAAATAGATGGAAAAAAGAGCTACAAACTGAGATAAAAAACTCGATCTTTTCTGAATTAGAAAATTCAGATCTTCAGAGGTTTTTGAAATGAAACTAGCTATAATGCAACCCTATTTTTTTCCGTATTTAGGCTATTTTGATCTTATTAATTGTACAGATCAATGGATTTTTTTTGATACGGTCCAGTATATCCGTCACGGGTGGATAAACAGAAATAGAATTCTCCATCCAAAAAACGGGTGGCAATATATCATTGCTCCTTTGCGTAAACATAAACTAGAGACATCAATAAAAAACGTGAAATTAAACAATGATATTTTTTGGCAAGAAAAAATTATTGGCCAACTGACACATTATAATAAAAAAGCACCTTTTTTCAATCAAGTAATGATGTTAATAAAAAATTGTCTTGCATATGAAAGTGATTCAATAACCTGCATTAATGTCAATGCTATAGAAAAAATTTGTGATTATATTGATATACCATTCAAGTGCAAATTGTTTTCAGAAATGAATTTAGAACTTGGCGATGTTGAGCATCCTGGACAATGGGCATTGAAAATATCCGCTGCTGTTGGTGCCAAAGAATATGTTAATTTGCCAGGAGGAGAAGCTTTGTTTGATCTAAAAGAATTTGAGAGAATGGGGATTCTCTTAACGATAAGGAGAATGCCATTAATGGTATACCCACTTCGTTCTTATGAATACGTTCCTAACCTTTCAATAATTGATGTTTTGATGTGGAACGACCCTTCTAATATTAAAAAATTTCTTGATAGCTGGCATGAAAAAAATTCAAGTTTTTCAGTATGAAATTAAGGATATAAAAAATGAAAAAATTATTTGTTAATGTTGGGTGTGGTGATAGAAAAATCAACGGTTTTTTGAATGTAGACATTAATCCAAATGCCGATATGCAGCATGACATTACCAAAGGTTTACCATGGAATGATAATTCTGTAGACGGTATTTATAGTGAACATTTTATTGAGCATATTTCTCAAGCAGATGGTCTGTTTTTTTTAAGAGAGTGTTATCGTGTACTGGTTCCTGGCGGGATTGTTCGCATCGCTACACCAGATATGGATGCTATTGTTAGTGATTATATTAATAATGTAATACATCCCGACTGGTTAAGATTTGGACTTGATTGGGTTAACAATAGATGCGAAAGAATCAATATTGCAATGCGTTGGTGGGGACACCAATGGTTGTATAACGAAAAAGAACTCTCACGGTTGTCCCAACTTGCAGGATTACGTCATCGGGGACGATTTGCTTTAGGTGAAAGTCAACTTCCAGTTTTTAGAGATTTGGAGCATAGGGAAGGATCACGTTTAATCATCGAATTTGGAAAGCCTGATTTCACGACGACTACTTTTGAACCACCTTTGGTGAGTGTATTAATTCCAGCTTGGAATCCACGTTATTTTGGTGAAGCATTATCAAGTGTACTTAGCCAAACTTACCAATCACTCGATATTGTGATATGTGATGATTGTCGCAGTTCGGCAATTATGGAAATCACAAATAAACTCGCTAGCGATGATCAGCATGTTCGTTATGTCCATAACCCTGATCGTCTTGGCGGTCGTAAAAATATGCTTGCTCTTTTGGAGTTGGCCAAAGGAGATTTTATCAAATTTCTGAACGACGATGATCGGCTTGAACCGCATTGTATAGAACGTCTTTTAGTCGCGTTACACGACTGCCCGGGTGCGACCTTCGCTACCTCACGGCGTCAGTTGATTGATGCTGATGGCTATTGCCTGCCTGATATTATTGAAACTCTACCACTAGTTGCACAAGATGCTGAAATCAAAGGCACTGAGTTGGCTACCTTATTGTTAACAAGTGGCCGTAATTTTATTGGTGAACCATCAACTGTACTTATCCGCAAAGAGGCGCTTGCCAATATTGTGCCTGATCCGATGAGTTTCGATGGTAAGGAAATTTTTGCTGTCAACGATATTGCAATGTGGATTAATCTTGCGTTACGGGGTCACTGCGTTTATTTAGTTGAATGTTTATCTGCGTTCCGTCGCCATCCTGAGCAGCGTCAAACAGCAATGGCAGCAGAAGTAAAAAAACTCGGAGATATAGGTTTGCACACTATGCGCTCTGCATGGGAACGCCTCGGACTTGCTCGTCAGTGTATGCTTAATCACTTATTAGTACGGCCAGTGGGATCAAAAAACGAATGGGAGTATATTAAGGTCAATCATTTTGGTGTGACGTATCGTTTTGAAAATGCTCCATTAATGCCGATAAAATCATCACCAGCAATTATTGAAGACCAGACCTCGGCAATAGAAAAGAGTTCTGAATGTATTACTGGCTTGCGCACGATTGCTTTTTACCTTCCTCAGTTTCATCCGATTCCCGAAAATGATCAATGGTGGGGCAAAGGCTTCACTGAGTGGCGTAATGTTACCAAAGCAACTCCAGTTTTTGAAGGACATTACCAACCTCACTTGCCTAGTGATCTAGGGTTCTATGATCTCAGGTTGTTGGAAGTATTAGAAGATCAGTCTAAACTTGCTCGGTGCTACGGTATATATGGCTTTTGCTATTATTATTATTGGTTTAATGGACATCGCCTGTTGGAAACACCCATTGATAATATGCTTAAATCAGGCAAGCCGGATTTCCCGTTTTGCCTATGCTGGGCCAATGAAAATTGGACACGTCGATGGGATGGTGGTGAAAACGATATTTTAATGGCACAAACCTATAATGAAGTCAACGCCCATCAGATTATTCGTGATTTGCTGCCATTTCTACTGGATCATCGTTATATTAGAGTCAATAACAAACCGGTATTACTTGTTTATCGCACTGATATAATTCCCGATGTTGCCTATATGTTGAATATTTGGCGGTCGGAAGCTAAAGCAGCAGGATTAATAGACCTCTATTTAGTTCGAGTCGAATCGTTTTATACTTGTGATCCTAGAACATTGGGATTTGATGCAGCTTGTGAGTTTCCTCCTCATGCCATTCAGGCACCAGATATTTCTGCAAATCAAATTAAATTTCTCTGCGATTTTAAAGGAAATATAAAGGATTATAGTATTTTTGCAACCACTTGGATAAATCGCTCAACTCCTCCTTACAAATTGTTCCGTGGTATTATGCCTAGTTGGGACAATACAGCACGCCGTGGTTCTCATGCGACTATTTTCGTCAAATCATCACCAGAAATTTATAAAAATTGGTTGAAAAATTTAGTAAATCACACTCTTTTAAACTTCAGAGATGATGAACGCTTAATATTTATCAATGCATGGAACGAATGGGCTGAAGGCTGCCATTTGGAACCAGATGTGTGTTATGGGCATCAGTTCCTCGAAGCTACTCAACAAGCTTTGGCATTAACTGCGCCTATTGATTTTGAATACTGTAGCTGGTTTAAAAAACATCAATGGAATTCTGAAAGTTCCAAAATTTTAAAAAAAATGAGCGAACAGTGGCTATTTAAACCGTTCATAAATATCTTGATAATTATAACAGAAGAAAATCAAAGAGATTTACTCAAGGCAAGTATCGGTTCCTTAGAAAAACAAACCCTTGATCTATGGAGACTAACAGTTATTGCCCCCTCTGGTTTTGATTATACTGAATTTCCTGAAAGAACTGAGATCAGTTGGGTAAAAACTGAGTTTGGTAAAGATGCTAGAAGTTTATTGAAAATCGTTGATATGGATAGCAAAACCGACTGGATTTTGATCTGCGAACCTGGAACTTGTCTTGAGCCTGTATTCTCAAATTTGGTTGGTGAACTTTTAAACCGTAATCCTGAATGGCGGTTTATCTACACAGATGAAGACTGTATTGACGAGCAAGGAAACTTATCAAAGCCATCTCTCAAACCTAGCAGTAATCTTGACTTATTGCGCTCTTCTGGATACATAGGGCATGCCTGCCTGACTCATAGTGATCTCTGGCGAAAAATCTCAATCGCTGGACGTATCAACCTTGATTTATTATCACTGAATTACGCCGCAGCTTTGCGCTGTCATGAAATCTTTGGTGAGAAAGCAATAGGTCATATTGATGAAATTCTATTCCATTATCCTTTGAAAATGGTTGGCGATTTACTTGAATTTGAAGATGCAGGAAAACTGATTTTGCAGGAGTGCTTATGGAGACAGGGAATATTTGCTGAGGTTACTCCAGGATTGATTAAAGGCAGTTTTTTCGTAGATTATCCATTGTTCCGCACCCCACTAATATCGATTATCATACCTACCAAAAATCGTCTCGACTTACTACAGCCTTGCATCGAAAGTTTGCTCGAAAAAACCAGCTATCCTGAATATGAACTAATCATTATAGACAACAACAGTGACTGTCCAGAAACCCTCAAATATCTTAGCTACTTGAAGAATTCTGATCGCCAAATCAAGGTTATACCTTATTCACAGAGATACAACTATTCAGCAATCAACAACCTGGCTGCTCAAAAAGCAAATGGCGATTACTTGCTATTGTTAAATAACGATACCATCATCATTCAAGGTAACTGGCTTGAACGGCTTGTAAGTATCGGATTACGTGAAGATGTTGGCGTAGTCGGGTGTCGCTTGGTCTATGTAGATCAAAAAGTACAACATGCAGGAGTCATTATCGGTTTGGGTGGTGTTGCTGAGCATATTGGCATTGGGCTACCAATCAATGAAGCAGGCCACATGGGGCGTGCTCAGTTAACTCAGAACTTTTCAGCGGTTACCGCCGCTTGCATGTTGGTTCGCAAAAGCTTGTTTATTGAAGTAGGCGGTCTTGATGAAAAAGACTTTGCAGTTCTGTATAACGATGTTGATCTTTGTCTGAAAATAATCGAGCGCGGTTACCACATTGTCTGGACCCCTTTTGCCACTGTCGTACATCATGCAAACAGCAGCCTTAATGCGAATCCTGATCCTAAGCGAAATGAAAGTAACTTACGATCACGTAAAAATTTTATAAAAAAATGGATGCATCGCCTGGGGAATGATCCAGCCTATAACCGGCATCTGAGTTTACGTGATCGTGCATGGATGATCGACGGCGACTTTGATGTACCTTGGCATCCTGATTTGGAGCCATTGCCGCGTATTGTCGCCCAGCCGCCTGATACTACGGGTGTAGGGCAATACCGAATGATTGGCCCGCTCAAGGCGCTCACAGACAGCGGACGAATCTGTAGTTTCCTGTTACCTCCCATCAACAGCGAAGCGAGGTTCCTGCCCTTTCCATCCGAACTTGCCAGAGTTAAACCGACGGTGCTGTTTTTGCAAAATGCGTTCAGCCATTGGCATATCGGCGAAGTTGAAAGTTATGCCGAGCTGTTGCCCGATATTTTCCGCGTCTTCGGCCAGGACGATATCGTATTCTCCGTTCCCCAGAAAAGCTCAGTGCATAAACTTTTTGGCAAGGACACCAAAGCCCGGTTGCGAAAAGTCGCTTCGCTCTGTCATCGCGTCATTGTGACCACACAACCGATTGCCGACGCGATGCGTGGGATGATGGACGATATCCGGATCATGCCAAACTATCTGGAGCGTTCCCGGTGGGGCGACCTGCAACCGCCCCGCAAGGAGCGGCGTAAATTGAGGGTAGGCTGGGCTGGAGCCCAGCAACACCAGGGTGATCTGGAATTCATCATCCCGGTGGTTGAGGCGACGGCTAACGAAGTTGACTGGATTTTCATGGGCATGTCTCTGCCCAAACTCCGCTACCATATCGCTGAATTACATGGCCCAGTGCCTTTCGACGAATATCCCGCAGGTCTGGCGGCGCTGGATCTCGATCTGGCGATTGCACCTTTGGAAATCAACCGATTCAATGCCGCCAAAAGCAATTTGCGGTTGCTGGAATATGGCGCGGTTGGGTACCCGGTGATCTGTACTGATATTGAACCCTACCGAAATGCCCCGGTCACCCGGGTTCCTAACAACCCGCAAGCCTGGATTGACGCGATCCGCGCACACGTTCATGACATGGACGCCACCCGCGCCGCCGGGGAACAACTGCATGACTGGGTGTTGTCCGACTGGATGCTCGACCAGCATCTCGATGAATGGATGAAAATGTTGCTGCCGGATTGAATATTGGGAATGAGATAACAACTTTGGATGTGGTTATGTATGAAGCGCAGGAATGATAACTTCAACCGGAAACGCCAAATCAATCCTGATCCTGATAAAGATACGCTGGCGTTTTTGAAAACCCATGTGGGATACGGCGGCAATCCCGAACATAAACGTGATCCAGGTGACTTTGGTTTAACTCCTCCATCCAGTCCACGGCCTGATAAAACTCTGGCTCTTTGGTATCTTGCGGAACAATAAAATTCATTTAAAATAGCAAGTTAAGTAATTTTTCATTTTTCGAGAGAGCGGGGTTTATTCGTTGTCATGAGTGACCTTAAGATTCCATTGGATATTGA
>Ga0209573_1005921_pt1 | contig 10589 bp, 12 predicted proteins | sample TNRBio252014_DNA_FD_185870 | JGI IMG/M metagenome (GOLD analysis project Ga0209573, IMG submission 185870) | Wastewater treatment Type I Accumulibacter community from EBPR Bioreactor in Madison, WI, USA - TNR Reactor_6/25/2014_ DNA (SPAdes)... | ecosystem: Engineered > Bioreactor > EBPR >...
TTGCTGCCGAACTGGTAGATCTCGCGGGGGGCATCGGTGCCATGGGAACGCATCATGGGACAAAAGGTACCGAACTGCAGCCAGCGCGTATAGAGTTCGCGGTAATCGGCATTGGCGAGGGGTTTGCGAAACTGACCCAGGAAGAAACCGCCGATATCACTGTTCCAGTACGGAATTCCGGTGAGGGAGAAATTAAGTCCGGCGGAGATCTGGTTGCGTAGCGCATTCCAGGAAGCGGTTACATCACCCGACCAGGTATTGGCACCATAACGTTGTTGTCCCGCAAAAGCTGAACGCGTAAGAATGAAAATGCGTTTGGAAGAATCCACCTGCCGCTGATGTGTATATACACCGCCCACGGTCATCAACGGAAAGGCATTGCGTACTTTGCGGAAAGAACCGAGATATGTTTTGTTGTTGAGGTCTTCGTCTTTGAAGTCCAGATGATCGGGTTCGGAGGAATCCATCCACCAGGCATCGAGACCGAGGGCATGCATTCTTCTTAGATATTTCCAGTAGATATCCCTGGCCTGCGGATTATAGGGATCGTAGACTTTTACACCGGAGGGATACTCCCGCAGCGGCGGCCATTTGTCCACCCCGGAGAGCGGCCAGGTACCGAAATTCATCAGGGCTTTGATGGAATCCAGTTCGTGGTATTGTTTGGTTTCGGGACCAAAGGAGTTCCAGATTGAAATAGCCATATGGGCATTCAGGCCATGTATATCGCTGATCATCTTTTTGGGGTTACCGAAGTCAGGATTGAGAAATTCCATCGCATTCCACAAATAATTACTGCTCCAGTACTGCCAGTCCTGAATGATGCCATCGAGCGGCACGCCTAATTGACGATAACGACGCACTACTTCCACCGGTTCATCCTGTGTCTTGTAGCGTTCCTTGCTCTGCCAGAAGCCAAAAGTCCACAGCGGCAGCATCGGTGAAGCACCGGTGAGTGTGCGCATACCGGCGATCACGGCATCGGCATTGTTTCCTTTGATGAAATAATAATCAATGCCTTCACCTACTTCTGAACTGAAGGAAGTGGCGGCGGGTTCATCTTTAAAAACAGTGGGAGAGTAGTTGTCCCAGAAAATGCCATAGCCTTTGGCTGAGAGAAGAAAAGGCACATAATCATCCGTATTGTCCTGTATCATTTTCAGCGAGAGGTTACGCTGGATCATTTTTCCCTTTTGTTGTTGGCCGAGTCCATAAATAGCTTCATCGGCATCCAGGAGAAAACTTTGCTGCACACTGAGGGTTGACTGACCTGCATCATTAAAAGGAGTAAAGCGGATGGCACCGGCTTGTTCTTTCAGCAGCACCGTTCCATTGTTGGCGGTAAACAATAAGGCTCCTACTGGTATCCAGCGAGACAGTCAGTTCGCTTGTTTTCAGTGTAACAATATCCCCCTTTGTTTTCGTGCTGAATGGGATACTGGCGGGTTTTGTGATTACCGACAGGCTTTGCGGATCGAAAGTCTTTTCCTTTGGGTATTTTTTCACCCGGATGGTACCGGTGCTGTATACCTGCAGTTCGGTTATATGGTCTTTGCAAGTGACGGTGAAGCCGGTGGGGCTTTTTTGAACAGGGGGCAGTTGGCTGTGGGTGATATTGATTACCAGAAGTGAAAGAAGCAGGAGGCAGGGTTTAAGGAAGTGGTTCATGGTCAAACTATATTTTAAAACAGGAGGGATCAGGTAACTGGAAAGTTACAAAATAACACAGATAAATACTGAAGTCAGCATCACGAAATAACAAGGTGATTTACTTCAGAATTCCTCCAGGATCATTTTCTTACTCAATTCAATCCCTGCCGCATTGCCCATTGCCACGGCATTGGCGACGGTGCGCATTCTGGATGCATTGTCCCCAACAGCATATACACCTTCAATGCTTGATTCGTGCCCGGGACCTGTCTGGATATAGCCATCTTCGGTCAACATACAACCAAGTTGCTCCGGGAGTTTGCAATGTTGTTCAAAAGGACTGGGAGCATAAATGGCTTTTAAGGAATAACGGGTTCCGTCTCTGAAAACAAGATGATCCAGCTGTCCTTGCTGATTGACCAGGCGGCCAATTATTTTTTCTATTATCACCACCTGCCGTTGCTTCAGTTTTTGTTGTTGCGCCTCTGTCAGCGTGGAAGGACCATTGGTAAACAGGGTCAGGTCCTTTGTCCAGTTGGCAATCAGCCGGGTAAAGTCATATCCCAAATCACCATTGCCGAGGATACCGGTTCTTTCAGCACGAACTTCATAGCCATGGCAATAGGGACAATGGATCGCGGAGATGCCCCAGCATTCGGCTAATCCGTCAATGGCTGGCAACAGGTCTTTGATCCCGGTGGCAAAAACCAGTTTTTTAGCTGCAAATAATTCCCCCGTCGCACTACCGACATGAAATCCATAAGTTGTTTTAATTGCAGTAGTGGCCCTGCCATTAAAGAATTTCACTGTCGGGTAGTTATGTACCTGCAGTTTGGCCAGTGCAGCAATCTCTGCAGGTGTCTTGCCATCATTGGTCAGGAAGTTATGTGAATGAGGTGTTTGCCGGTTACAAGGCCACCCTTCATCCATAATCAATACGCTCCGCATCGCCCTGCCAAGGGACATACCGGTGGCCAGGCCTGCATAGCTGCCACCCACAATTATCACATCATATTGGTTGTCGTTGGTCATCGTTTCAGTGGTTAAATCGGTTAATGATGAAAAGGGCAGCAAACCTGCAGCTATTGCAATGCCACTATGTTTGATAAATACACGCCTGAGTAGTTGCTTCATGTGTATATATTTTACACCGCCTTTCTGTTCCGTGCAGTTACTCTTTTAACTACCGTATCCAAAAAGGGCAATCCGGCAAATACCATCCAGGGTACGAGGGTGATCGTGAGCAGAAAGGTTCGTTGGTAAAGTGGTAAAGCAGCCAGCGGTGCCCCGAACAAATAAAGAAAGAACGTGATCGACGGATAGATCACTATCCAGATCCGCATCGCAGCAATGAGCTTCATTTTTGATTTCATGTATTACTGTTTTGTTGGTGATTATTTCTATGAACAAAAGTAGATCCCGAAGCAGGTCTTGTAACAGGATAATCGGGTAGTCTGACAGGACAAATCTCAAAATCCACTAATTCTTTCAAAACTGCTGATCCGTACCATTCAACTTGATCATTGTCCTGTCTGCTCCCCTCTGCCCGGAACTAGTTTTACAAAACATTTAAAACAAAAAAATCAACATGAAAAAATTTACCATCGTGGCTGCAATCTGTGTAAGTCTGTTCTCGCTGCAAATGGCCGCACAACATCAGGCGAACGAAACAGATTATTTGAGGAAATCAACCCATACCGCACATACCCGCCTGGAGCCTATGATCAATATGGCAGCTAACAGCTTCCGGTATACGGACAATGATAAAGTACTATCCGATTATGGTCATTCCGTAAAAGGACTTCGTGCCGGGTTATCCTTTCAGGCAGGTATTACCCCTTCCTTCTCTCTGGTATCAGATCTGTATTATCTCCGGAAGGGAGGAAAACTAGATGCCGGTAACCCGCTGACCCATGATGCATCCACTATTCGTCTCCATACTGTTGAACTTCCCTTACTGGCACGGGTACATGTTGGAAAGTTTTATGTAAATGCGGGACCCTCGGTCGGTTATATTATTGATGGCAAACAAAAAATAAATGACCTGTCGGTAAAACTTCTTTTTAATAATTCGGCAACCGGTTACAAACGATTCGAAGCAGGTGTACAAGCTGGTGCCGGTTTTTATATCCCGTTCAAAGACAAAACCCTGGGACTGGATCTCCGCTATGCACATGGACTGACCCGGATTGCTCAAAACACCAACATGTATAACAGGGCCCTGATGATCAGTGTACATTTTTCAAAGGCCTGGAAGCGCAATCCGCTGGCTAAAAAGTAAATCAACGTAATCAACACAAAAACCAACTATATGCAATCAACCACTTTATCTCGGAAAACAGCACTGGCAGCAGGTATCATTTACCTGCTGACCTTTGTCTCTATACCCTGCTTCTTTTTATATGCCCCGCTGTATGAAACCGGAAAAATGATCACCACCAATGAAGCAAGGCAGGTGATCACCGGTGGCTTGCTGGAGATCGTTGTAGGACTAACCAGTATTGCCACCGCAGTGCTGCTTTATCCTGTATTGAAGAAATACAATCAGACAGCAGCCATTGGCCTGGTCGCTTCAAGAGTATTGGAAGCCGCCACCATTTTTACCGGTGTGGCATTTATGCTGGGTGCAGTGAGTTTGCAGCAAAAGGGCCACGGCGCGGTGACTTCGGTTATAAGTGCAACACTGGTATCACTTTACGACCGGATCTTCCTTCTCGGGCAAAGTTTTATACCCGCCATTAATGATCTGTTGCTGGGTTATATGCTCTGGCAATCCAGGCTGGTACCCCGTTCATTATCGTTTATCGGAATGATTGGTGCTTTTCCTTTGATCGCCGGTTACCTGGCAGCCATGTTTGGATTTATTGATCAGCGCTCCCCGATGGCCGGACTTTCCGCCCTGCTGGTTGCGGTATTTGAATTTTCGCTGGGTATTTATCTTATTGTCAAAGGGTTCAGAAATGTTCCTGCATACAAGGAGATTTAATTTACATTACACACCATAAATGCAGTTTTATGAAGGCAGTAGTATATGAAAAATACGGAGGGCCGGAGGTGTTACAACTGAAGGATCTTCCTAAGCCTGTACCAAAGGATAATGAAGTACTGGTAAAAGTTCATGCGACCACCGTTACAGCCGGTGACTGGCGTTTACGCAAAGCCGATCCTTTTTTGGCCAGGCTATTTAATGGATTATTCAAACCCACCCGTGTTAAGGTACTTGGCTTTGAAATAGCCGGTGTGATTGAAGAAACAGGCGCGGCAGTTACGGCGTTTAAAAAAGGTGATCCGGTTTTTGCCAGTTGCGGTTTTCGCTTTGGCGGATATGCTGAATACACTTGTCTGAAAGCGAATGAGCTGATGGCGATCAAACCCGCTAATATCAGTTTTGAAGAAGCAGCGGCTGTGCCTATTGGCGGACTGACGGCCCTTCGGTTTCTGAAACAGGCGGGTAGTAAAGCCGGCGATAAAGTGTTGATCTATGGAGCTTCAGGAAGTGTAGGCAGTTTTGCTATACAAATTGCAAAAGCCATGGGGGCCGAAGTAACTGCTGTTTGCAGTACCACCAATCTTGAACTGGTAAAAAAACTGGGCGCTGATCAGGTCATTGATTATACGAGACAGGATTACTCCGCTATACAGGAACGTTTCGATATTGTATTTGACGCAGTAGGGAAAACTACCGGCTCAGCAGGAAAGAAAATACTGAAACCGGGAGGCCGCTTTGTAACGGTGAAAAAAAATCCGAAGTCTGGTAAGAATGACCTCTTGCATTTAAAAGAGCTGATAGAAGCCGGCAAACTGATTTCTGTAATAGACAGGAGATATACGCTTGAAACGATCCGGGAAGCACATGCGTATGCGGAATCATTCAGAAAAAAGGGGAATGTAGTGGTGAATATTATAACCCCGGAGGTATAAGAAAAGTATTACTTCTGTTTTTTGCTTCTCGCGAAATAGTATTGTCAGCTGTACTGTCAATATGTTGACAGTACAGCTGACAGTTACATAAATAATTCTTCTTAATAAGGTTTTATCACCTGTCCTGTATTGGCCCCGAATACTGCTTTACGGAAGCCGAATTCCAGTTGTTGCATGGTGACCGGGATATCGCCGGGGAAGTAAGGGAAGTACTGGGGAGAGTTTTCGATAACGGTCGGGCTGACTGCATTAATCCGGATACCATTTTCCAGTTCAATAGCAGCGGCTCTTACAAATCCTTCTACAGCAGCATTGGCGGCAGATGCATTGGCGAAGTGCTTCTGCGGATCATGGGAAAGGGCGCCGGTGATCAGGGTGAATGAACCTTTGGGGTTGATATAATGCTGTCCGATGAGTACCAGGTTTATCTGCCCCATCATTTTTCCTTCCACACCCTGGCGGAATGTAGTGTCGTTGAGTTTTTTCCATGGGCCGACAAAAGTGGGTCCGGCGGTAGATATCAGTGCGTCAAAAGGGCCTGCAGATTGAAACATTTTCTCGATTGACTCTGTGGAGGTAATGTCCACGGGGATATCACAGCCTCCCTTAGCGGCGGTAATCACTTCATGTTCTTTTTTAAAGGCTTCGGTAAGGTATTTACCCATTGTACCCGATGCACCGACGATGATAATTTTCATTGTGTATTTTTTTAGAACACAAAAGTAGAGTGGGTGCCAAGGGTCAAAACAGGACAAAGATGCAGAAGTACAGGACTTATTTAAAATGCTGGCGGAAAGCATCCGGCGAAGAGCCGGTTTGTTTTTTAAAGAAGCGAATAAAATAGGAAGGGTCTTCATAACCGAGGAGATCGGCAATATCTTTTACCTGGTTGGGTGTGGCCAGCAGGTAACGCTTTGCCTCCAGGATGATATGTTCATTGATCAGTTCTGAAGCGGTTTTACCCATGGAGGACTTCGTGATCTCATTCAACTGGTATGCGGACAGGTTCATCATGGCGGTGTATTCGGCGACGTGTTTATGCGTTGTAAGATGTTTGTCCAGCAAATAGAGAAATTCATCAAATCGTTCCTGTGTATAGGTGGCTGCTGTACTGACCACGGCATTAGGATTCGGGCTTTGGCGAACATATTCAATAAAGAAAATATCCAGGCTGGAACGGATGATGTCAAGATAGCCATCGTCCCTGTTTTTAAATTCGCTGAGCATCGAACTGAGCAGCCCCATGATCCGGTTGAACCGGTCAAGGCTAAGGGCACAAAAATTTTTATTGCTGGCTTTTCGTAATCGCTGAATGGATATTTTTTCTTTGGGATGATAAAAGCTGTGATCAAATTCAACCAGGTAACCGGAGCTGCCGGCTTTAAGATCTAACTGATGCACCTGTCCGGGGCGTAAAAAGAAAACAGAATGATCCTGCACTTTATAGGGGGTGAAATCGATCTCGTGTATTCCTTCGCCGTGCTGAATGGCGAGTATCAGAAAAAAATCGTGCCGGTGCAGGTCGTGAGCAAGGTCAGTGTCCCCGGCAAATTCCTCCACGGGCCGGATTTTAAATTGTCCGGTTAATGCCTCTTTATGAGGAGCCGCTGCAAGTTGTCTGATGGGGATTTTTTTCATCCTGCTGATAATTGCAGAATGAATGTAGCGAAAATTGATAAAACACTGCACTAAGTCTATGACAGCGATCGTCAGGTGAGTAAATAGTTCAAAGCAGTTACCGCTTACTGATCTTATTCATCGAAATCGTTCTTTGCCGGCTGCATTTAAAACGGGTGATCTCCGGATTTCTTTTGAGGGCATGTTTCTGACTGACACCACTGTTCACTCTTTTCCGCCATAACAAAAAACTGCTGCGTTTCAGTTCTTTGCGCATCAGGGCAATGACATCGTCTTCGGAAAAATCAAATTGTGCTTTAATGGCTTCAAAAGGTGTCCGGTCCTCCCAGGCCATTTCAATGATCCGGTCAATTGTTTTTTGTTCCATCTCTTGGGCAGTTAAATATGCTGGCGTTTTTTAGCTGGAGATGATGAGGTAAAAAGATCAATTGATAAACAACACGGTTAAGGCATTGTTGACTTTGTATTCAAATTATAGGCTTAACAGTCGGAGATGATGGACTATAGTATTCGACGGGCTTTGGAACTTTTGCTGATCAGTTCAACCCCGTTGGGGTTGAAGGGATTGCGGGGGCGTTATACCCCGGACTGCATCCGGGGTTATGAATTGTTCAACCCCATTGGGGTTTGTCGCAGGATCCTTAACTGGTTACAGACACTATAATTTGAAAACGCTCTGGCGATTGAAGCAATAGCCCCGGGTGAAACCCGGGGTAAAGATCCCCCACGATCCGGGGAACCCCGAAGTGGTGAAATTATTATAGAAAGTCAATCAACAATTTTAAAAAGCTATGTCCTTTTCAGTTCAGGCAGTTGTATTCTTCACCACTTCTTCCTCCTTCTTCCATTCTTTCTCCATATAGAAAGTACCGAAGGGTAAAATGGAAGCGAACCCGGCCTTCACCAGCCAGCCGAATTTCTTTTTATAGGTCCGCATTACTTCAATGGCCAATACGCCGAAAGCCACAAACAAGAGTCCGTGCAGGGAACCGACAATGGTAACGGCCTTGGGAAAACCGAAGAAATATTTCATGGGCATGGCAACAAGAAGTAAAACAAGGAATGATATTCCTTCGTAGAAAGCGACTTTGCGGAAACGGCTGTACGGCATTGAATAAATTTTATTTAGATGTGTAATGTTTGTTTCGGTTGGAGGTTGGAGGCCAGTGGGTTGGAGGTTGGAAGTTGGAGGTTGGAGGTTCTTTAGGCTGAACCCTCACAAAGTTTTGAAACAACCTGAAAGCAATTGGGTTTTCCTATATGTGAATAGCAATTTCAAACACATAAAGACATTTCAAACTATAATACTGTTCCATAACCTCGAACCTCCAACCTCCAACTTCCAACCTCCAACTTTCTTAGTAGTTTATTACCTGTTCTTCGATTCCCTCCGGCATCTCCCTCCATTCATACTGCTGATTCCGAAGCTGTGGTTCGAAACCCGCTTCGCGGATGGCGTCCTGCATGCTTTTATAGGTGAAGCGGTGAGGAGCGCCGGCGGCACTGACCACGTTTTCCTCAATCATGATGGAACCGAAATCGTTGGCACCGGCATGCAGACAGAGCTGCGCGGTTTGTTTACCTACAGTCAGCCAGCTGGCCTGAATATTTTTTACATTGGGCAACATGATGCGGCTGAGGGCAATCATGCGTATATATTCATCGGCGGTGGTAAGGTTCTTTACCCCGCGGATCTTCGCTAATAAAGTATCCACATCCATAAAGGTCCAGGGAATAAAGGCCAGGAACCCTTTGGCGCTTTCCGGTTTCATTGCCTGCACATCGCGGATTTTTACCAAATGCTCAAAACGCTCGCGGATCGTTTCCACATGGGCAAACATCATGGTAGCCGATGTGGTGATATCGAGTTTGTGTGCTTCGTGCATGATATCGAGCCATTCCTGGGCGCCGCATTTGCCCTTGCTGATCAGCCGGCGTACCCTGTCGATCAGGATCTCGGCTCCTGCCCCCGGCAGGGAATCCATTCCGGCTTCCTTCAGGGCTTTGAGCACTTCATGATGGGTGCTTTTTTCCAGTTTGGTGATATGCGCCACTTCGGGTGGTCCGAGTGCATGGAGTTTGATTGTGGGAAATTCACTCTTGATCTGCTTGAAAGTATCTACATAAAACTGCAGTCCTAATTCCGGATGGTGTCCGCCCTGCAACAGGAGCTGGTCACCCCCGTATTTAAGCGTCTCTTCAATCTTTTTCCGGTAAGCGGGCATATCGGTGATATAGGCTTCCGCGTGGCCGGGTATACGGTAGAAATTGCAGAATTTACAATTGGCAATACAGACATTGGTGGTATTCACATTCCGGTCGATCTGCCAGGTGACCTTGCCATGGGGTACCTGCTTTTTTCGGAGTTCATCGGCTATCAGCATCAGGTCTGCCAGGGGGGCATGCTGAAACAGGTACATGCCCTCTTCCACGGTCAGGAATCCAAAGGCCGCGGCTTTATCATATAATTCGGTTAACTGCATGGGGCAAATTTACAGTTGTATAACAGATATTATGACGAGTGGTTGGAAAACATGCTCATATTACGGTAATTTTAAAAGGATGGGACCTGTATTGCATCATTTTGCCGCAATTCCGTGTCTCCTGACTGAACATCTAACCGTATGAAGTATTGCTTGTCCGGCATATTCTTCCTGTTTGCCTGCTGTTGTGCCCCCTTACTCCGGGCGCAGGAGGAATTTATTGAACCCCCCTCAAAGCACCTGACCACCGTTAAATTCACCCAGCTCACCGGGGGCATTGTAATTCTGCATGCCCGGGTAGATGAATACCCCGATACACTCAATTTCATACTGGATACCGGCAGCAGTGGTATCTCCCTTGATTCGTCCACGGTGGATTACCTGGGACTGAAGCCCGTGCCTACCGACCGTACCATACGCGGGATTGCAGGCATCCGCAAGGTCAATTTCCTGTTTGATAAAACGCTCCGGTTTCCGGGTCTGAATATCGAACACCTGGATTTTCACATCAATGATTATTCGATTCTTACTACAGTGTACGGCGAGCGGATTGACGGAATTATCGGTTATTCCGTGATCAGCAGGTATATCATGAAAGTGAATTATGACAGCATGCAGCTGAGCTTTTATACAAAGGGCACGATCCGTTATCCCCGTGGTGGTTACCTGCTGAAACCGGCGATCAGCCAGCTGGTATCCCAGCCTATGCGTATCCGCGATGAGAAAGCGATTTATTCCCGCTTCCTGTTTGACCTTGGTGCGGGTCTCTGTATGTTATTATCACGGGAGTTTGTGGAAGACAGTGCTTTTTTCAGTAAAAAAAGAAAACGGTTTGTAAAAGAAGGCGAAGGGCTCGGGGGCAAGATCGATATGGAACTGACATTGCTGAAGGAAGTA
>Ga0209573_1005922_pt1 | contig 10589 bp, 8 predicted proteins | sample TNRBio252014_DNA_FD_185870 | JGI IMG/M metagenome (GOLD analysis project Ga0209573, IMG submission 185870) | Wastewater treatment Type I Accumulibacter community from EBPR Bioreactor in Madison, WI, USA - TNR Reactor_6/25/2014_ DNA (SPAdes)... | ecosystem: Engineered > Bioreactor > EBPR >...
CGGCCTGTTAAGCTGGCTGGAGATTGGTTAAAAACCATTTATAATCAATTATTTGGCTTCAAGTCTGGCTTCCGGCATGGCTGGCTCCACAAGAACCGACGAAGAACCCTCAATTAAATCAATTAATTCTACTTTGTCAGATTCATGTATTTGATTTTTATTAACAAGTAAAGATAATCCAACCTGGATTAACAGACAAGGCTTGATGAGGTAGCGCATGAATGGTACAGCCGGAAACGTTAAAAAAATTGGTGGCGGACGCCGGGGTGGGGTTGCTGGCCGGGATCGGTCAGCGGTTCCTGGACTTCTGCGAACGTTGCAGCGGTCACTTCCGTCGCCGAACCCGGACCGTAGAGGCCTCGGCGAGACACTACGTGCGCGGGTTGCTCCAAGCGGAAACCAAGAATATGGAGCGGATGGAAGAGGCGATTCCCGAGGCGGATCATCAAGCCTCGCACCACATACTGAGTGAGTCGGCCTGGCCCAAACGGGCGGTGCTGGATCAGGTCGCCCAGGATGCGAACCGGTTGCTGGGCGGGCATACCGACAGCTCCTGCCCGACATCTACGTACCCTGCGACTCGCGACGGGGAATAGCTCGCAAGTGGTGAAAAGCGCCAGGAACCGTGAAACACTAACCGCCTGCCCTACGACCCCATCATCAACCGGCCGTGCGCCGCTTTCCTCAACAATTCAACAATACGGAGTAAGTCCATGACCCTGTGCCCCATCGCCCTCGTGGCCGGCTGCCAGAAATGCCCCATCGTCGCCCTGTGCCCGCTAAAAGGCGTTATCGGCGATTACCGGAAGCCGGAAGATGTCGCGCCACCACCCGCCGATCACTCGCCGAAAGAGAAGCCTTAACGTGGATCGGGCGAACCCGCCATCAAGGAGCGTTTTTGCTGGCGGAACCGCCATGCTTTCTGGCCCAGCTTTTTTTAGGTCACTCGCGGGCGAACGCCGTGAAGCAGCACCCATCCGGGGTTTTTCTGACCGTCGCCATTTTCGGGGCGACCACCGGAATTTGGCTCCAGCAAACCTTCGGCCCACCCAGCCCGGAGTTTGAGAAACTCGCCTGCCCCGAAGTGGTTGGCAAGCCGGCATTGATTCAGCATGCATGGCTGGCGCCCGTTTAACCCGACGCAACGCCTCGAGCGAGCTGGCGAGGTCGTCATCCATCCATGGATTCCTTCATCGTGGCAGGGACTGTGATATAAAATGTCTCGAAGGGCGGGGAACATCGGCGAAGATCCGAAAAGCGCCGGCCACAAACCCCTGAAACGCAAAAAAGCCCGGTTTTTGACCGGGCTTTTTTCAATCTGGTGCCGAAGAGAGGACTTGAACCTCCACTGGGTTACCCCAACTAAGACCTGAACCTAGCGCGTCTACCAATTCCGCCACTTCGGCTTCGCGGCTGTCGAACCACCCTGCGGCGGCGACGGAGGCGCAATATACGGGTTGACCCCCAAGCTGTCAACCGGTTCCCTTCCATCTTTCCGCAACCTCATCTGTAACGATCCGAAATGACCCATAAAAAACGTGGTTCCTGGCGTCAGCTTGACCCTTTTCTGGCCCGGGAACAGGAGAAATACGGCCAGGCTGCCCCCAGCCGCGAATTCATCCTTCAATATCTGGAAGAGCGGGGTATGCCGCTCACTCTGGAGGAACTCCGCGCCGAGTGGCGGCTGGAGGGCGACTGGGAACTCGAAGCTCTGTCCCGCCGCCTGCGGGCGATGGAGCGCGACGGCCAACTGATCCGCAACCGTCGCGAGGGCTACGGGCCGGTCGCCAAGATGAATCTGGTGACCGGTCGGGTGATCGGCCACCCCGAGGGCCACGGCTTCCTGATTCCCGACGAGGGCGGCGACAGCCTGTTCTTCTCGCCTCGCCAGATGCGCAAGCTGCTGCACGGCGATCGGGCGGTGGCGCGGGTGATCGGCGTGGACTACCGGGGCCGGCGCGAGGGCGCGGTGGTCGAGGTGCTGGAACGCAACACCGAGACGGTGGTGGGCCGGTTTTGCGAGGAACGCGGCGCCTGCTTTGTCATCCCCGACAACAAGCGCATCAATCAGGACATCATGGTGCCACCCGACGGGCGCGGCGCGGCGCAAGCCGGCCAGATCGTCATCATCGAATTGATCGAGCAGCCCAGTTCCCGGAACCGGCCGCTGGGCCGGGTCAAGGAAGTGCTCGGCGAACACATGGCGCCGGGGATGGAAGTGCGCATTGCCATCGCCAGCCACGGCATTCCGGTGGAGTGGCCGGAAACGGTCCTGGCGGAAGCTCGCCAGCACGGCGAGGCCGTCCCGGAGTCCGCCAAGCAGGGCCGCTGGGATTTGCGCGAAACGCCGCTGGTCACCATCGACGGCATCACCGCCCGCGATTTCGACGACGCGGTTTACTGCGAGCGGCGCAGTCACAACTGGCGGTTGCTGGTAGCCATCGCCGACGTGTCCTGGTACGTGCGTCCGGATACGGCGCTGGACCGGGAAGCGCGCAAACGCGGCAATTCGGTGTATTTCCCGGATCGGGCCATCCCGATGCTGCCCGAGGCGCTGTCCAACGGCCTGTGCTCGCTGAATCCCGACGTGGACCGGCTGTGCCTGGTCTGCGAGATGACGCTCAACGCCGAGGGTCGCATCATCCGGTCGCGCTTCGCCGAGGCGGTGATGCGCTCCCACGCCCGACTGACCTACGATACGGTGGCGGCCATCGTTGCCGACCGCGATCCCCGGGTACGCGCCGAGTACGCCGCACTGACGCCCCATCTGGACCGACTGCACGAACTGTATCAGGTGTTGAGGGCCGGGCGGGAACAACGCGGGGCAATGGATTTCGACACCCAGGAGACGGTCATCGAATACGGGGCGGATCGCAAGATCGAGCGTATCCTGCCGACCGAGCGCAACGATGCCCACCGACTGATCGAGGAGTGCATGATCACGGCGAATGTGGCGGCGGCGCGGTTCCTGCAACGCCAGAAAATGCCGGGTCTGTACCGGATTCACGAAGGGCCGAGCGAGGACCGGCTGAACAAGCTGCGGGCTTTTCTGGGCGAACTGGGGCTGGGGCTGGGCGGCGGCGACAAACCCTCGCCGCTGGACTATACCCGTCTGCTGGCCCAAGTCCGCGACCGACCCGACGCCCATCTGATCCAGACCGTGATGCTGCGCTCGCTGGCCCAGGCGATCTATACCTCCGGCAACGTCGGCCATTTCGGTTTGGCCTTGGACGCTTACGCGCACTTCACCTCGCCGATTCGCCGCTATCCCGATTTGCAGGTGCATCGCGCCATCCGCCACGCGCTCAACGACGGCAAGCCGGCGGATTTTTTCTACACTCACGCCGAACTGGTCGGATTGGGCGAACACTGCTCGATGACCGAACGGCGGGCGGACGAGGCGGTGCGCGACGCGGTGGAATGGCTCAAGTGCGAGTTCATGCTGGACAAGGTCGGGCAGGTTTTCGACGGCATCATCACTGGGGTCACCGGCTTCGGCCTGTTCGTGGAATTGCGCGGGGCGTTCGTGGAAGGGCTGGTGCATGTCACCTCCCTGCGGAATGATTACTACCAGTTCGATCCGGTGGGCCATCGCCTGCACGGCGAACGCTCCGGGCAAGTCTATCGGCTGGGCGACCGGCTGACGGTGCGGGTGGTTCGGGTGGACCTGGACGAGCGCAAGATCGATTTTGAGCCGGTCGAGAACGAACGCCGCGAAAATGGCCAGCGCAACCGCTGGAATCGCGGCCGACGCCGGAAGGAATAAGCGCCATGGCCGGGGAACTGATTCGCGGGCTGCACGCGGTGGCGGCGGCGCTGAACCACGAGCCGGAGCAGGTGCGCGGGCTGTGGGTGGAGCGCCAGCGACGCGATGGACGGATGCAATCCCTGCTCGACCAAGCGGCCGGGCATGGCGTGGCGGTTTACTGGGCCGACCGGGCGGAACTGGATCGACTCAGCGGCGGCGCGCGCCATCAGGGCGTCGTCGCGCGGCTGGCGATCCGTCCGCGCGGCCATGCCGAGGCGGATTTGCCAACCCTGCTGGCGGCGGCGGATGGGCCGGCGCTGTTGCTGGTGCTGGACGGGGTGCAGGACCCGCACAATCTGGGCGCCTGCCTGCGCAGCGCGGCGGCGGCGGGAGTTCACGCGGTGATCGCCCCCACCGACCGCGCCGTCAGCTTGAACGCGACGGTGCGCAAGGTGGCCAGCGGGGCGGCGGAAATGGTGCCCTTCGTGCAAGTCACGAATCTGGCGCGGACGCTGCGCGGCTTGCGGGAACAGGGCGTGTGGATCGTCGGCGCGGTGGGTGAGGCGGACGACGCGCTATACGACGTCGATTTCGCTCCGCCGACCGCCATCGTGCTGGGCGCGGAGGCGAAGGGACTGCGCCGGCTGACCCGCGAGGTCTGCGACCGGCTGGCGCGGATTCCGATGGCGGCCGGCATGGCGAGTTTGAACGTATCGGTGGCGGCGGGGATTTTCCTGTTCGAGGCGCGGCGACAGCGCGGTATGAAAAGTTAACGAGGGTGAATGATGGACGCGGCGGCAATGGCGGCAACGTGGCGGGAAGTGGTCGATAGCCCGTATCTGCGGGATTTACCGTTCAAGCTGGAGTTGAATGAAGACGGCAAAGTGGAGTTTGCGATGAGTCCCGCGACCAATCGGCATTCGTATTGGCAGTTCAGAATCGGGGTTTTATTGGAACGGACCCTGGGTGGCGAGGCGCTGGTGGAGTGCTCGATCCTGACCAGCAAGGGGGTGAAGGTGGCTGATGTGGTCTGGTGCTCGCCGGCGTTCCTGGCGCGGCATGGCTACGAGACGCCCTACACCCAAGCACCGGAGCTGTGTGTTGAAGTAATCTCTCCATCTAACACTGCCGATGAGTTGGCGAACAAAACGCAACTGTATCTGGAAGCAGGCGCGGTCGAGGCGTGGATCGTCCGCGAGGATGGGACGGTGGAACTGTACGGTCCCGAGGGCCGGCGAATGCAATCCGTGTTGGGCGTCAAGGTGGCGCCGCTCGAGGTATAAACCGGGGTTATGCCGCTCCGGCATCAGGACCGCCCCATTTTCGATGGGAATTCGACATGACCGGTTTTCCGACCGCGCCATTGGACTATGCCTTTTTCCTGTGCGGACTGGGCGTGGGACTGCTATCGGCCCGGTTCCTGCTGCTCGCGGCGCGACGCCGCGCCGGCGCGGCGCTGGAGGCATTGCGCGAGCGGGAGCAACGGCTCGGCAAGATCGCCTCCCAGGTTCCCGGTGTGGTGTATCAGTTTAAGCGGTTTCCCGACGGGCGCATGGGGTTCCCTTACGCCAGCGAGGGCAGCCGCTGGATTTTTCGACTGGACCCAGAGGCGATTCGGGACCATGCCGACGCGGTGTTTGCCTTGATACACCCCGATGATCGGGAGCGAGTGAACGAGTCCCTGGCCGAATCCGCGCGAACCCTGGACATCTGGAAGTGCGAGTACCGGGTGCGTTTCGCCGACGAGAGCGTGGAATGGCGTTACGGCAATGCGATGCCCCAGCGCGAACCGGACGGCAGCGTACTCTGGCACGGTTTCACCACCGATATTACCGAGCAGAAGCACAACGAAGCCGCCTTGAACCGGGCCAGGGAGGCGGCCGAGGCAGCCAGCCGCGCCAAGAGTGAGTTTCTGGCCAACATGAGCCACGAGATTCGCACCCCGATGAACGGAGTCATCGGCATGACCGGGCTGTTGCTGGATTCGGAATTGAACGCCGAACAACGCCAATACGCCGAGATCGTGCGGACCAGCGGCGAGGCGCTGCTGGCGATCATCAACGATATCCTGGATTTCTCCAAGATCGAGGCGGGCAAGCTGGACCTGGAGACTTTGGACTTCGACCTGCGCGCGACCGTGGAGGACACGATCGAGATGCTGGCGATTCGGGCGCACGAAAAGGGTCTGGGGCTGAACTGCCTGATCGATCCAACAATCCCCTATCTGCTCCGCGGCGATCCAGGCCGTTTGCGCCAGGTTCTGGTCAATCTGGTGGGGAACGCGCTGAAGTTCACCCATCGGGGCGAGGTGATCATCCGGGCGAACCGGCTGGCGGAGGACGCCGATCACGCGACCCTGACCTTCAAGGTGAGCGATACCGGCATCGGCATTTCTCCGGATCGCCAGGGGGCGCTGTTCGCGCCGTTCGTTCAAGAGGACGGTTCGACCAGCCGCAAGTACGGCGGCACCGGCCTCGGTTTGGCGATTTCCCGGCAACTGGTCGAACTGATGGGCGGCCAGATCGGCGTGGACAGCGCGCCAGGCCAGGGATCCACGTTCTGGTTCACGGTGCGATTCGGCAAACAGGCTAACTATCAGCCGATCCCGGAGGATGAATGGGCCGATCTGGAGGGCTTGAAGGTCTTGGTGGTGGACGACCACGACACCAACCGTCTGCTGGTGACCGCCTTGTTGAATTCCTGGCGCTGCCGCTTCGCGGAAGCCGCCGAAGCCAACGTGGCGCTGGCGATGCTGCGGGAAGCGGCGCGGGTCGGCGATCCGTTCCAGGTCGCCCTGCTGGACATGCAGATGCCGGACGTGGATGGCGCCGAATTGGGTCGCCGCATCAAGGCCTGTCCGGAGGTGAGCCAAACGCCGCTGGTCATGATGACGTCCATGGGCCAGCGCGGCGACGCCGCCCGGTTCCAGCGGATCGGTTTCGCCGGCTATTTCGCCAAGCCGGTGCGTCAGTCCCATTTGCGCGCGTGTCTGGCGACGATCCGGGGCCGCCTGAGCCGGGACCGGGAACTGGCGGCGGATCGGCTGATTACCCAGCACCTGATCGGCGAGGCGGCTCGGCGGCGAGTTCGCATCCTGCTGGCCGAGGACAACGCGGTCAATCAACGGGTGGCGCTGGCCATGCTGAAAAAACTGGGGTATCGGGCCGACGCCGTGGCCAATGGCCTGGAAGCCATCGCCGCGCTGCGGGATATTCCCTATGACCTGGTGCTGATGGATTGCCAGATGCCCGAATTGGATGGCTACGAGGCGACCCGGTGGATTCGCGCCCCGGGTTGCGGAGTGCTCCGGCCCACGGCGCCCATCGTCGCCATGACGGCCAACGCGATGAAAGGCGACCGGGAAAAATGTCTCGAAGCCGGCATGGACGACTACATCACCAAGCCGGTGCAGCTTAAGGAACTGGCGGAAGTGCTCGAACGCTGGCTGGCCGGAGGCGTCTACCCGCCGGACTAGGCTGCCCGGTCAGGGAGCCCTGGGCTCGAGCCGCAGCCGATGCGCCGTGGGTCCGGGTAGCAAGGGCAACGGTTCGCCGGTAGCCCAAGCGACATGCCCGGCCCGGTAGAAGGGCGACAGGGGGTGGCCGCTCTGGCCGCCGGGCAGGTGGAGAATGCCGTTCCGCTGGCGGCCCGGCGCGACGGCCAGTCGTTCGGACGCGCCGCTGTCGGGGGTCTGGATACGCGGCATGTGCAGATCGCCCGGCAGGGCTTGCGCGGGCAGGTCGAGCCATCTGCTCGGCCAGGGTAGAAAGCGGCTGAACGGATGCTGGATGCGGACCTGGTTGTAATCGCCCCAGGCGTGCGCCGCCAGCGGCCGACCATCGGCGGTCAACTCCGCCAGCGTGGCGTCCGCCGCATCCAGCAACAGCGCCGACCAGTCGGGATAGCGCGGATCGAGCAGATGCGACGGCCGTTGGGAGATCAATTGCCACAACGGACCTTCGCTTTGCCGGAACAAGCCATAATCGAAGCGCGGGTCAGCCTGCCGGCAAGCGGCGGTCAGTGGCGCGAACGCCCGGTCCCGGACCTGGAGACGAAAGGCGCGCACCGCCCGATAACCGACGGAATCCACCGCCGCCCGCCCGCCCCAGTCGGCGACGTAGCGCCGCAGATCGTCCCAGCGCGGATTGGCCCGCGCGGCGTCCGGCGTCAGCGTCACCAGCAGCAACTCGCGCCAACGCGCCAAAAATAGCGCCCGGTCGTCGAGTTGCAGGGCCAGAAAATCCCGTTCGTCGAACCGGTCCCGCTCCAGCAAGCCGTCCCGGATTTGCCGGGCGCGGGCGCCGAGCGCGTAGCCGCCGTCGCCCAACAAATTCAGCCATGCGCCATCGACCACCCGACCGTTGGCGGTCCACAGGCGGCCGCCGGGCGGATCGACGATGCGCGGATACTCGGCCGGCTCCAGCCAGCCGGACCAGCCGCGCTGGCCGTCGGTCCAGGAGGCAGGCAGGCGGCCGTCGTGGCCGAAGCGGCGGGGAATCGGACCGGAAAGGGTCCAGGCGATGCGGCCGTCGGCGTCAGCCAGCAGGACGTTCTGCGCCGGCGCCCCGGCCCGGTTGATGATCTCGAGAGCGGCATCTACCGTGTCGGCCCGTTCCAGCGCCAGCAACTTGAGATTGACCGCCCGCGCATCGTGCGCCACCCAGCGCAGCGCCCGTTGCCGGCCTTGGTGGTCGCGGTCCACCACCGGTCCCCAACGGGTTTCCAGAATCTCCAGCGTCGCGGCGGGATCGTCCTTGACCGTAAGGGTTTCCTGGACGCGGCTGAAAGCGCGTGGTCCATCGGGCGTCTGGTAGGTTCCGTTGTCCGCGCCTGGTTCCAAAATCACCAGGTCGGCCCAATCCCCTTCGCTGTTGGTGTAGCCCCAGGCGATATGGCCGTTGCCGCCGGAGACGATGGCCGGCGTTCCCGGCAGCGTCACTCCATGGATTTGTCGCTCGCCGCCGTGTTCGTCGGGATAGGCGAGCGTGGCCCGATACCAGATGTTGGGCAGGCGCAACCCCAAGTGCATGTCGTTGGCCAGCAGCGCGCCGCCATGCGCGGTCAACCGGCCAGCGACCGCCCAGTTGTTGCTGCCGCGCGGCAGTTCGGTTTCCGCTGAAGTCAGCCGATCGGGGCGGATCTCCGTATTTGCCCGGTCGGGTGGGTTCGCTCCATCGTTGCGGCGCAGATCGAAAATAGCGGGACCGGGCGGCGGCGGCGCTGGGAAAGGCTCGCCCCGCAGCGGTGCGTCCCACTCAGTGCCGGGGGGATCGAGAAACGCGGCAAGCTCGGGCGGCAACCGGTCGCGCAATACTCCCCGCGCCGACTCGCGGCGCCATTGCTGGCCCTGCAAATCCAGATACATCGCGTAGACCACCAGCGGCGTGTCCTCGGGCCGCCAGGGTTCGGGCGCGGTTCGCAGCAACAGGTACTCAAACGGCGGGGCCAACAGCGCGGCGAGTCCAGCGTTGACCCCGGCGGCGTAGGCCGCGATCAGGGCCTGATCTTCCACCGGTGTTGCCGCCAGCGCCAGCCGGGCGCGGTGTCGAAAACGGTGCAAGCGGTGGGCGCGATCCAGAGGCAGCGCCGTCGCGCCGACCAGCGCCGCCAGTTCGCCCGCCGCCGTGCGCCGCAGCAAATCCATCTGAAAAAACCGTTCCTGGGCGTGAACGAAGCCGGTGGCGCGGGCCACGTCCAGCCGGTTGTCGCCCCGGATCGTCGGTATGCCAAGAGAGTCGCGTTCGACGGCGACCGGCGCCCTCAAGCCGGCCAGCGGCGCCGCGCCCTCCAGTTGCGCCAGACTGCCGTGTAACCGAAGGTAGAGCCAGCCGCCGACCCCGGTCAGCAACGCCAGTAGACCGAGGCTGGCCAGCAGGGTCCGGCGCCACCAGCGGCGGGGAGCGCGAGATGCTCCAGACAACCTTACTTCCCCCGCTTCCGATCCAGTCGCCAGACCAGATCCTCGATGATCGTGCGGTATAGATCCTCCTTAAGCACCGTGTCCTCGACGCCGTGATCGATGTTGGGGTTGTCGTTGATTTCGATCACCACCACGCCCTTGGCGGTCTGCTTCAGATCCACGCCGTAGAACCCATTGCCGATCAGGCCGGCGGCCTTGGACGCGGTTTTGACCACGATTTCCGGCGCGTCCTCGACCCGGAAGGTCTTGGAATCGCCCTCGCGGATGCCGCGCTCCCGCCCCGGTTCGTGGTTGTAAATCTGCCAATGTTCCTTGGACATGAAGTACTGGCAGACGAACAGCGGCGTCTTGTTGAGAATCCCCACCCGCCAGTCGAATTCGGTGTAGAGAAATTCCTGCGCCAGCACCAGATCGGACGACTTGAACAGCTTGCCGGCGCTTTCCAACAACTCGGCGCGGTCGTCGACCTTGAACACGCCGCGCGAGAACGAACCGTCGGGAATCTTCAGCACGATGGGATAGGGAATCTCGCTGTCCACCCGCTCCAGGTTGTCGCGACGCACGATGACCGTTTTGGGCGTGCGGATGCGGTGGGTACGCAGCAGTTCGTCCAGATACACCTTGTTGGTGCATTTGAGGATGGAGTCGGGATCGTCGATCACCACCATGCCTTCGCTTTCGGCCTTCTTGGCGAACTGGTAGGTGTAGTGGTCGATGCCGGTGGTTTCGCGGATGAACAAAGCGTCGAATTCGGCCAGCCGCCCGTAGTCCTTCTTCTCGATCAGCTCGACGTTGACCCCGCACTCGCGACCGATCTTGATGAACTGTTGCAGCGCCTTGGGGTTGGAGGGCGGCAGGGCCTCCTTGGGATTTTGCAGCATCGCCAGATCGTAGCGGTAGTTGCTGCGCGCCCGCGGTTGT
>Ga0209573_1005923_pt1 | contig 10587 bp, 9 predicted proteins | sample TNRBio252014_DNA_FD_185870 | JGI IMG/M metagenome (GOLD analysis project Ga0209573, IMG submission 185870) | Wastewater treatment Type I Accumulibacter community from EBPR Bioreactor in Madison, WI, USA - TNR Reactor_6/25/2014_ DNA (SPAdes)... | ecosystem: Engineered > Bioreactor > EBPR >...
AATCAGAAAAACTAACATCATTCTTTAAAACAAATAAAGAGTTTCCATTTTTTTATATTCGCTAAAGCGTTGCATTAGAAACTTGAATCCGCCTATGACGACAGTACAAACCATCAAAATTCGTGCTGACGACAGACAAAATGCCAACGCTTCGCAAAATTAAAAGAGCTGCAATGCAACCGCACAAGCCGACCCAAATTGCAGCACATTTAATTTTGCCCAACCGCACCCAAAGCCCACCCACCACCCAGACAAATTAGACAGTTGAAATACTGTTGATAATTTTTTAATTTTTATTGTTTTTAATTCATCAGGACATTTTATATTTGGACAATATTCGTCCCGAAGAAAATTTATTATGGTACAGAAAGAAACATTTGGTGAGGTAATCAGAAAACTACGAGAAGAAAGTGGACTTCCTCTTAGAAAAGTTGCAGCCCATCTTGACATAGACCCATCGACACTTGGAAAAATCGAAAGGAACGAGCGGACAGCAAATAAAGAAATGATTGAAAAATTTGCAGAAATATTTTCTATTAACTCCAAACCGCTTCTTGTCTCCTATTTAAGTGACAAAGTTGCTTATGAAATTATGGAAGAAGATTGCACAAAAGACATCTTGAAAGTTGCCGAAGAAAAAATTAAATACTATAAGAAAGTAAAAAACTAATTGTTATGCCGACAAAAGCAAAGATAAAACCGTACAAAGAAATTGACAGCGATGTTCTAACTCTTGTTGAAGAAGATGCTTATCAATTGAAAATTGGAGAAAATCCAGACGACATCGACCTTGATGTAATTGACAAAATTAGTGTTTGGGATAAATCCGTTAAAGTTGAAGAGAATGGATATTATTGGAAGGGCGAACCATTTATAACTAAAGGTAAACTTCCAGCAAATGACAAACCCCTTGTTGTAGAATTATTTTGTGGTTGTGGCGGAACTTCTTTAGGCTTTGAATTAGCTGGTTTTGAAATTGCCATTGGTTGTGATATACATCAGCCTTCAATAAATACTTTTAAAACTAACCATCCGAATGTTTCAACTGTTTTAGGTGATGTTAGAAAGGTAAATCCAAAATCATTTTTACAGCTTTTAGGCGGCAGACAAGTTGATGTATTAATAGGTGGAGTGCCTTGTCAAGGCTTCTCATTGAATAATAGAAAAAGACACGAAGACGATGAAAGAAATTTACTTTATAAAGAGTTTATCCGATTTGTAAAAGCATTGAAGCCAAAAGTAGTTGTTTTAGAAAATGTTTCTGGAATGAAAAGTACAGGCGATTTTGTGAAAACAATTGAAAAAGATTTAAGTCTTGCAGGAAATATGAAAGTAAAAAGCAAATTGCTATTTGCTCCAGATTACGGTGTACCGCAATCACGAACAAGATTAGTTTTCGTTGGAATTAGAGATGGCGAAGAATTCGACTTTTCAGAAATTAAAAAAACACACGGCCCAGAAACTAAAAAACCTTACGTCACAGTTAAAGATGCTATCGGTGATTTACCAAGCCTAACGCCAAATGAAATTATTACGAAATATAAGAAGGAACCGTTTAGTGAATATCAAAAGCTAATGCGGAAAAATTTGAAAGATGATAAGCTAACTAATCATAAAGCACCCAATCATCCTAAAGAAGTAATTGAAAAAATTAAAAGCACAAAGCCAGGTACTCCAATGTATCCAAAGTTCAAACAAAGAATTCGTTTAGCTTGGGATATCCAAAGTCCAACACAAGTTTCTGGAGGAATAAGACCTCAATTTCAATTCGGACATCCATCAGACAACAGAGGTTTGAGTATAAGAGAAAGATGCAGATTACAAAGTTTTCCAGATAACTTTATTGTTAGTGGTGGAATTGTACAAGGTAGAGTTCAAACAGGTAATGCCGTTCCTCCTTTGTTAGCAAAGGCAGTAGCATTAGCAATAAAAAAATATTTATGAATTATAGAGTTTGGTACAGCACCGAAAGTTTTGCAGATTATGTAATTGCAAAAACGAACCTTAGGAATAAAAATGTTGTCAAGAAAAAAATGTATGAAAGCGATGCAAACAATGCAAAGAATTTTCATTCATTGCCTGACCACATAAAGCAAATTCTTTATTTAGATGCACCTGATTTAATTGTTGAACTTGACACAGAGCCAATATTTTCAATTGAAGTTTCAACAGAAGCAGGAACAGGACATAACGCATTCCAACGATTTGCAAGACTTGCAGCATCAGTTGAAAATGATGTGCCTGCATTTTATATTTATCCAGAAGCTGCAATCATAACAAGGCAAAACACTCCACCAAAATGGGATAAAATAAATCCACTTGTTTTTAAAGCAATGGAAGATGTAATGACTATTTATAAAATCCCTGCACTACTTTATTATTTCCCTTCAGACTATCGAACACATTCAAATGCCCAGACATCGCCTAACATTAGAAATAAAGGGCTGAAATATGATAGCAACAGAAATTTTGCAGGTAGTCCCGATAGCACTCATTCAGAAATGGTTTTAATGTTCAATGCAATCAATGAAATAATTTCTGTTGTTGAGCAATCTGGTGTAATTGAAGGCAGAGGAAAATTACTTGGAAAAAGAATTTTAAGTACCCGTAAAACATTGATGCAACAAGAATTTGCTGCTAAAGGTGGAAATGATAATATGTCTCCACTAACCGCAACAGTTAAAATCCCAACGGAATACTTATTAAATCATCTTTCGCAATACGAAAACAAGAATTATGAAATTGGCGAACTTTTAAGAAGTAGAGAAGAAACAATCATATACAAAGTAGATGCAACATTCAGAGGCGACCCATATCCCGGAGCATTAGCTGCAATAGACTATTTATTATGCAGAGAAGGTAAAACTTTTGAAGAACGAAAATATAATCTTGTAATGTGTTGGGGCAATCTTGAAATTGACGAGGAAGAAGAAACATTTACAATTGATAGCGATAAAAGTACTGTTCACGATTTCGTAAACGCTGTTAAAGCAAGCGAAGGAAAAAATCTTTTGACAAAAGATTATGATGATATTCCAAGTAGTGAAATTCCACGATATTATATGCAAGTTCGTTACGGTTCAATGTTTTCTAAAGTAAAACACATCAGAGTATTTTCATATTTTGCAGACGCAATATTATTCCCAGACGGAGCATTATGGAGAGACGCATAACAGAAGAACAAGCAACGAAAGCCATACTTGACTGGCTGGAGGCAAATGATTGGAAAATCATATGCTTTGACTTTCCACAAAGTGGAACAGGTGTTTCATTACATCCAAACGAAGAATTAAGAACTACAAAAAATAAAGGGGCATTTATACCAGACATTGTAGCACTAAAAGACAAGACAGTAATTTTCTTTGAAAACAAAGACAGATTTGTACTTGACGACTTTATAAAAGTTCAAGACCTAAGGAATAACAATGATTACTCAAACTCCATTTTGAGACTTTTAGCAGAATTTGAGTACTCTAAAATATTTTATGGTGTTGGTTTAGTTCATTCGGAAAACACGGAACAAAAAACTAATCTGCATTTAGATAAAATTGACTTTGCTATATTTTATTACGAAAACAAGACAATTAAAACTCAATTTGACCCGAATAAATTATTTGAATAGCCACCGCATTTGGCGGCACATTTGCAATTCGCACAAGCCAACGCTAAGACCAAAAATTGCAAAAGAGCCACCAAGCCAACGCACCAAGACATTAGTAAATATGGACAGACACAGCACGACCGAAAGAAGCCCAGCAGGTAACAGCACCTACCCAAAAGGCGGGGTTTCGTGTTCCAAAGACAGTTTTGTGGTTAATCAAACATTAGTTTTTCAAATCAAGTTTTGTGGTAAAAATCCCGCCCTTCGGGTAGCTGCAAACCGTTACCTGCAACCCCAGACGAGCGACAGTGCTACTATTGGGCTGACGGAAAAAACATAGACAGCCAACGCACATTGTGGCACATTTGCAAGCCGCACAAAGCCAACACACAGACCAAAGCTTGCAAAAGAGCCACAATCTTGCCAACGCTGCCGACCGACAATGAACAGACAAAATCGTAAATTGCGAAATTGATAATAACAAGATTGGACATAAAGACAGAATGAAATTTATAGACTTATTTGCAGGGATTGGCGGTTTTCATAAAGCCTTACACGAACTTGGGCACGAGTGTGTATTTGCCAGTGAACTTGACCCTGTTTTAAGAGAAACCTACAAGCTTAACTGGGGAAAGGACATCAACATTCACGGAGACATTAGAAAAATTGTCAAAGACCATATTGAAATCATTCCTGATCACGATATACTTTGTGCAGGTTTTCCTTGCCAACCATTTTCAAAAGCTGGAAAACAACTTGGACGTGAAGACGAACGAGGGACACTATTTGACGAAATTGTAAAAATTCTTGAAGCAAGAACACCAAAGTTTTTCATACTTGAAAATGTCCGTTTCATAGCAAAGCACAACAACGAAGAAACTTGGAAAGCAATGAAAGCCGACTTTGAAAGGTTGGGCTATGATGTTGACCATAGAGATTATTCGCCCCACGACTTTGGTATTCCTCAACACAGACAACGAATTTTTATCGTTGGGGCATTGGGGAAAAATGCACTTCAGCACTTCAGTTTTGACAAAGTTGACAAACACAAAAAAAGTATTGTAGAACTGGAAGACTTTATTGAAATCAATCCTGTTAACGCAAAAAAACTGCCCAAAGCAAACCAAGACTGTATTAAACTTTGGCAAGAACTAATTGATGCAATACCAAAAGAAACAAAAATCCCAGGTTTCCCAATTTGGGGAATGGAGTTTGGTGCAGACTATCCTTTTGAAGAAACCTATCCGCATTTGCTTTCACAAAAAGAATTAGGAGAGTATAAAGGGAATTTTGGGATTTCCTTAAAAGGAATGACATTAGAAGAGCAGTTTGCAAACTTACCAAGCTATGCAAGGGTTGAAGATGAGTTTCCCGATTGGAAACAACGCTACATCAAACAAAACAGACAATTTTACAAAGACAACAAAAAACACATTAAAGAAGTCGTAAATAAAATTGCTGAATTACCCTCTCAAAGTTGGCAAAAATTGGAGTGGAATGTTGGAGACAACAAACGTAAAATCAAAAATTACATTTTGCAATTCAGGGCATCTGGTATAAGAATAAAAAAACCTGACTTCTTTCCTTCTCTTGTTTGCACCAACACACAAATCCCAATTATCGGTTGGGAAAACAGATACATTACAAGAAAAGAAGGATTGAAACTTCAATCACTGCAAGGTTTAAAACTTCCAGAAAATGACAATGCAGCTTTCAAAGCTTTAGGCAATGCTGTAAATGCAAAAATTGTAAAACTCATAGCAACACAACTTTTAGAACAAGAGAAAAAAGTGAATGGTGTTGCTTCGCAACACCATTCATCTAATTCTTTATCCAAATCCTATGAGCCAGCAAAATAAAGTAAGTATTCGTCCACAAGTTACTATGCTCTCTGTTTTAAAGCACATTGAGTATCAGACTTGGTTTGCATTGGCTGAATTTATTGATAATGCAATTGATAGCTATTTGAAAAACGAAGCCGCCATAAAAGAAATTGAAGGCGATAACTTTCAGCTTGAAGTAAAAGTAGAAATCAACGAACCCGAAAACAGAATTACCATTCGTGATAATGCAGGAGGTATTGGAAAATCGGACTACGCAAGAGCTTTTAGAGCGGCAGAAGTTCCGCCAGATAATTCAGGCTTGTCCGAATTTGGAATGGGAATGAAATCAGCTGCTTGTTGGTTTGCTGACAATTGGTGCGTTACTACTACAGCTTTAGGAGAAGACAACGTAAAAAAAGTTGTTTTTGATATGCAACGCATTTTTGAAGATAAGTTGGAGGAATTAGACGTTGAGACAAAACCTTGCAACAAGAATCATCACTACACTATCGTTGAACTGTTTAATGTTAATCGCATTCCAAAACGCAAGGGTGTTGGGAAAGTGAAAGACCATTTAAGAAGCATATACAGAGAGTTTATTCGTAAAGGTATTTTAAACCTTACATTGAATGGTGAGGAGCTAACTTTTAATGACCCAAAAATATTAAATGTTCCAAAGCACGATGAACCAAACAGTCAATCGATTCTTTGGCGTAAAGAAATCAACTTTGATATTGAAGAAGGTTTAAGCGTTCACGGTTTTGTTGCGATTCGTGAAAAAGCATCAACAGCCGAAGCAGGATTTGCATTATTTCGTAGAGGTCGTGTAATTGAAGGAAGTTTTGACGAGGGGTTTAGACCCGATTTTATTTTTGGTGCACCGAATAGCTATCGTTATCAAAGAGTTTTTGGCGAATTACACTTGGACGGATTTAGTGTGAACTTCACTAAGAAAGGTATTCAATGGGATGAAAATCTTGATATTTTTCTTCGCCTCTTGAAAGACGATATTAGTTCAAAAGACTTTCCTTTACTGCAACAAGCAGAACAATACAGAGTTCGTGCCACAGTAGTAGAATACAAAGCAGCAGTTAAGGCACTTGACGAAACCGTAAATGATTTTGAAAAGAAAGCACCTCAAGCGGTTGCAGATGTTGTAAACTCTATTTCAAAAGTTTCAGAGCCTGAAAAGGAAGAACTAATAAAAACTGAACAAACACTGCATCGTGAATTTGATTTACGATTTAACAAAACAGATTGGAAAGTTTCAATAGAACTATCCTATGACCCATCATTAACAGAGTTAATAGAAGTTGGCGACAGTTTCATAAAAAAAAAGGTAAACAATTCATCTGTAAGACAAATTGGAATTAGGCTTTCTCTAACCCATCCTTTTATGGTTGAGTTTGCAGGAGCAGACACGAACAAAATTGAGCCAATACTTCGTATTGCCGCAGCATTTGGACTCTCTGAAATTATTGCAAAAGACAGCTATAAAAATCAAGGAGAAGTGCGTAGAAATTTCAATGAACTAATTGCCAATTTATCAAAGTAAACCGCTTATGACAGAAATAATTGAGATACAAAATACTAATACAAACGGAGAGTGGCAACCATTCGTTGGCGATGAAACTATAGAATTATTACGCAGCAAAGGTTTTGCCAATGCCGACAAAACACCAAACGAAAGTGGCGAACGTATTTTAAATGAAACGTATCGCATTATGCAGGTGTGCGGAAACCCGAACAATCCAACTAACAACGAAACAGGAATTGTAATCGGTTATGTTCAGAGCGGTAAAACACTTTCGTTTACTACGCTTACAGCGTTAGCAAGAGATAACAATTATCAAATAGTTATTGTAATTGCAGGTGTTTCAACAAACCTAGTTAACCAATCTACCAATCGCTTATCAAACGATTTAAGACTAAATACACGTTTTGATAGAAAATGGACTTTATTACAAAATCCAAGTAGAATGCAAGATGCAGAAATCATTGAAACAGCATTAGCACAATGGGCAGACCCAACATTTCCAAAGGATAGATGTAGAACATTACTTATTACGGTAATGAAGAATACCTCCCACCTAAATAATTTGGTGGGTATTCTACAAGGCCAGAATTTGCAAGGAGTTCCAACCTTAATAATTGATGACGAGGGCGACCAAGCAAGTTTAAATACAAGAGCAAGATGGGCTGCACGTCAAGGAATTGAAGTTGAAAATTTAACCGAGAACCAAGTTTCAACAATTTATAGAAGAATTTCCTCTTTGCGTTCAGTTTTCCCTCACCACACATTTTTACAATATACGGCAACGCCACAAGCTAATCTATTCATAAATATTATGGATAGACTTTCACCAAACTTCATACGCCTATTAACACCCGGACAAGAATATACAGGTGGAATTGAATTCTTCAGAAATAATCCAAATCTGATTATGGAAATTCCAGCCAATGAAATTTCAACAAATAATAACCAGTTATTTGAAATTCCCGAAAGTTTGAAAAGTGCATTACGAATTTACTTTCTAGGCGTTGTTGCAGGTGAAATAAACAAAGACCAAAGAAACAGAACAATGCTTGTTCACCCATCAAGATTACAGGGCGACCATAGCGATTTTACAAATTGGATTCGCAATACTTGCAATAGTTGGCAAAGACTGCTGTCAGGAAATGATAATGAAGATAGACTAGAATTATTAAACGAGTTTCAAACTTCATATAATCAATTACAACAAACAGTTCCTAATCTTCAATCGTTTGCAGATTTAACGGGGACAAATTTAATTCACGCCATACGATACACACAAATCGTGGAAGTAAACTCACGAAACGGTGAAACACCACAAATTCCTTGGAATGACTCATATTCTTGGATTTTGGTTGGTGGGCAATCAATGGATAGAGGCTTTACCGTTGAAGGTTTGACAGTTACCTATATGCCTAGAAATATAGGAACAGGAAATGTTGACACTATTCAGCAACGAGCAAGGTTTTTTGGCTATAAAAGAAATTATTTAGGCTTTTGTCGTGTGTTTCTTGACCAAGTAACAATAGATTCTTACAATTTTATTGTGTCCCACGAGGAAGATGTAAGAAACAGGCTTTTAGAATTTGACCTTAACAACAGGCATTTGAACGATTGGGATAGAGAAGCGGTGTTAGACCAAATGCTTAACCTAACAAGGCGAAATGTGATTTATGATGATTTAGACAGAGATACTTTTGGTAATGATTGGTTTAGAATAAATGCACCTCACGACACCGAAGAACTGATTCATACAAACAGAGATTCTTTGTTTGCCTTTTTACAAACCAAAGCTGCAAACTTCTCACAAGATGCAGGGCATCCAAACAGAACGGAAGAACAAAAACATTTGGTCGCAAGAATTACAATCAAAGATTGTTTGGAGCATTTGCTTAACAAACTTCGTTATACAAGAGAAAGCGATTCAGCTACTTATTCAAGTTTACGTGGAATTTTGAAAAGCTACATTGAAGAACATCCAACCGATGAATGTTTGGTTTATTTGATGAGTGCAAACGCCATTGATAATTGGGCAGGAAGAACTCGTAGGCTTGACAGAAACCAAGAAATTCAACAGCTATTTCAAGGTAAAAACCCAAGAACTGGCGAAGTAATTTACCCAGGCGATTCTGAAATAAAGGAAGATAATTTACTAACGATTCAAATTCATTTGCTGAATATCAGAGATACAGATTTTACAAGAGTTCCAACGCTTGCAATTTGGATTCCCGAACACATCGGCACAGACATAATCAGGCAAGTATGAATTTAATTGAGCTATATGATACGCTTTCAATTCCTGAAAACGACACCAAAGTTTTCTATGCTATTGCTATTCCTGAATATCCTGAATTTAGAATTGCGATTGACTTTGAGGGTAATGCTGTTTTGTTGCTATCTGTTACAAAACGAATAAAGGATATTAGCCTCAAAAATTTTCGCTTGAAATATTTACAGCTTGAACAAAACATAGAATGTAAAATTTCAGAAAACGGGACAAGCAGATTGCAAACATTTACTGTAATCACATTCAAAAGTGCCGACAGAAATTTGCAAGAATATTTTTTGAGAATATCAGAAACACTTGTAAAAACAATAGGAACAAATCCAACACAACAACAAGTAGTTGATTCTTTAAAAAAGTTTGTGGAAGTATTTAAAGCCTTAACTGATACCCCAACCAATACGGTGAATGGACTTTGGGCAGAGTTGTTTTTGATTGACAACGCTAAGAATCCGCAAACGCTTTTAAGTTATTGGCACAGCATACCCGAAGAAAAATTTGATTTTAATGCAGGAACAGAACGGATTGAGGTAAAAAGTAGTTCAACATTTGAACGCAAACATATTTTTTCATCAGAGCAGTTAAATCCACCACCAGACACACAAGTTTTAATCGCTTCTGTTTTCGTAAAGCAAAATAATTCAGGCGTAAATATTCAACAGTTGACAGAGAGTATTTCAGACAAAGTTGCTAACGATTATGAACTGACAGAAACACTTAACAGTATTGTTTGCAAGACACTTGGCAGTTCGTTGGAACATTCCTTAGGAATAAAATTTGACTATGAAATTGCTAAACAATCATTACGCTTTTACAAACATCAAGACATAAGCAAAATTGAAACAGTCAATATCCCGACAGAAGTTTCAGAAGTTCGCTACAAATCAGACTTGACAGAAACTAAACATACAGACATAAATAACGTGACAGACAAACAAAATTTATTTAATGCAATTTAACCTTGACATACAGCCAACGCACAAGCACACACATTTGCAAGCCGCACAAAGCCGACACGCAATCCAAAGCTTGCAAAAGAGTGTGCTTCTTGCCAACGCTGGACAGACAACCGAGAAAGGGGCAGCAGGTAACAAGGTATTGCCAAAAGCGGGGGTGACGTACTTCTATGACACTTTTGTGCTTAACCAAACTTTAGTTTTTCAAATCAACAGTAGTGCTTAAACGCCCCGCCTTCGGCAATACCCAAACCGTTGGCGGCAAGCTTTTGGCCGATTCAAACATTTAACGCAACGTTAGGCACAAAAAAACCTAACTTGTAAAATGGGAAAAAAGTACGACAGACTTGGATTAAACGAACGAATTGAGATTGAAAAATTGCTAAGCC
>Ga0209573_1005925_pt1 | contig 10581 bp, 5 predicted proteins | sample TNRBio252014_DNA_FD_185870 | JGI IMG/M metagenome (GOLD analysis project Ga0209573, IMG submission 185870) | Wastewater treatment Type I Accumulibacter community from EBPR Bioreactor in Madison, WI, USA - TNR Reactor_6/25/2014_ DNA (SPAdes)... | ecosystem: Engineered > Bioreactor > EBPR >...
GCGGGCCGTCGCGCTGGCGGGTTTAGTGGAAATTCCATTTCGCTTGACCGTAGACGCTCCGCTCAACCTCGACCGGGAACGTGTAGGCTTCCTGTACGAATTCCAGGTGACTGTTATCCAGCAAATTGGCGCCCACCAGGGACAACTCCAAATCCTTGCGGGGCCGCCAGCCCAGCCGCAGCGTAAAACTCAGGTAAGGTTCCACGGTCACGGTTCCCAACGGCGAGAGCGTCGGTAACGAACCGACTCTGCCGACGTAATAAAACCATGCATCCAGTTCCCAGTCGTCTTTAATTTTCCAGCCCAACAACAACGAAACCCGATTCGACGGACTCCAGGCTCGTTGTTCCGGTCTCGACCACAGATAGGAATACGCGAGTTGCAACCGCCACTGGTCGAGCGGTCGCCAGTCCGCCGCGATCTCCGCGCCACGGTTGTCATCCGAGAAGGCGTTGCGAAAGTAGAGCGGAAACACCAGATGGGGAGGGAGCGGTGTCGATTCCAGAAAGGGCGTTCCCCGTTCGGTGCTCAACAAGTGGTCGTAGTCGTTATAAAAAGCCGTCAAATCGAGGGAAAAATCCTTGTTCAGCTCGGTACGGTAGCCCAGCTCGTAGGCGGTCAGCTTCTCGGCATCGAAATTTCCATCGCCGACGAGCGCCACGATAGCGGGTAACCCTCCGGTTTCCGGCAGCGGCGGGACCGTCACAAAATCGGTTCGTCCGTCTTCCTCGGCGCGCGACGGCGTCCGCACCGCCCGTGATGCCGCCCCCCAGACCCGCTGCCGGTCGCTGGGCCGCCAGAGCAGGCGCAGGTTGGGCTGCCACTCCCAACCGGTGTAATCGTTATGCTCGATCTTGGCGCCGACGGTAAGCCGCAACCGTTCCGTCAACGCCACCTGTTCCTGCGCGAACAGGCTGAACAGTTGGGTAGTCTGGGCATCCGGCGAAAAGCTCACCAGCCTCGCTGGCTCAAAGTGATCCTGGTAGCGGCGATAATTGGCGCCCCAGACGATTTCCTGGCGCTCGTCCAGTTTGAAACCGTGCTGAAAATCCACATCGAAGGTTTCCAGATCCGCCCGTTGTTGCGCATCGCTGTAGTTCTCCCGCTGGTAATAGACCTGTAGGGCCATTTGCTCGGTAGGCGAGTAGCGATGTTCCCAGCGCGCCTGCAAGCTGCTGCCCGAGTCGCCGACCGGGAATAATTGCTGCTCGGCATACGGCGGAACGAGGGTGGGGGTCACAAAGTTCTGATCGAAATTCCCATGATAATGGCTGCCTTGCGCGACGACCGTATCCTTGGCCGAGGGCGTCCAATCCAAACGGAATCCGCCGCTGCCGATACGCCAGTCGTCGCCCGCATCGCGACCATCAGGGGTCGCCAGGCCATCGCGTTCGGTGAACTGGCCATGGATTCGATAGCGCGCGTTATCGCCCAGTTGGCCGCCATAGCGAATCCCGGCGATGGCTCGCTCTTCGTTGCCGGCGGTCAGCGTCGCCAGTCCACCTTGGGTATCCTTACTGTTTTTGGTGATGATGTTGATGACGCCATTCACCGCGTTGGCGCCCCACAGGCTGCCGCCGGGACCGCGAATGACCTCGATTCGTTCGATGTCGGGCAAAAACAGATCCTGAACTTCCCAATACACGCCGGAAGACTGCGGGGCATAGATCGAACGGCCGTCGATCAGGACCAGCAGCTTGTTGGCGAAGCGGCCATTGAAACCGCGAATGGTGATGGCCCAGCGGCTGGAATCGATGCGGGCCACCTCCACGCCGGGCGCGAGCCGCAGCGCCTCCATCACGTTGGTCGCTCCGGATCGGCGGATGTCGTCGGCGGTGATGACGAAAACCGCCGCCGCCGTGTCTTGCAAGGCTTGTTCCACCTTCGCCGCCGACACCACCTTCACCTGCATCAGGTCCTCGATGCTGAATTCGGTCAAATCGGGCGCGGCGGCCTCGATCCGACCGGTCGTTATTCCCAGGCCAGCCAGCAAAATCAGTTTGCTTGTTAGATTACTCATTGAATTTTATTAAAATTTTAAAAACGAACCGTTCACCTTCCGCTGCCGCGAGCACGAGAGGGGCTGGGGCGAGGGCGATTGATTTGCCAAGCGCGACCATTCACCCCCTCCGCCGCTCCCAAGCCATTCCATAGTAACCAATTTGAACAATTTAGGAACCCGGCTCGAGTAGGATGGGGAGGGTGGGTTGTCATAAACTAACCCTGCTCGCATCGCTAACAGCCCGTAAAGGGATAGTCGAGGGATGGGCTTTCTTGAGCGCATTGGACGCCCAGAAACTGTACAATCGATGGCCCAAGGCTGAACTGACCGCAATCCCGCTTATGACTCGCCTCACGACCGAAGGCGGATAGGCCATCCAAACCCATGACCATTCGCAATCTTGACGCACTCTTCAAACCGGACACGGTCGCCCTGATTTGCAACGGCGGTCATGGCGAAGAGATTATCGCCCGCAACCTGATGAGCAGCGGTTTCAAAGGACCGATCATGCCGGTGGACGCCAAGCGGGAAGCACTGGCCGGCGCCCTCACCTACCGCGACATCGCCAGTCTGCCGCTGCCCCCGGCGCTGGCCATCATCACCCGACCGCTGCGGGAAGCGCCGGCGCTGATTCGGCAACTGGGCGAACGCGGCGCCCGCGCGGCCCTGCTGGTCAGCGAGACCCGGGGTCTGCCGCCCGCCGAACGCGCCGCGCTGGGCCAGGCGATCCTGGACGCGGCTCAACCCTACCTGCTGCGGGTGCTGGGTCCCGGTTCCCAGGGGTTCAACGTCCCCCGCTCCCATCTCAACGTCTGTCTGAATCACCAACCGCTCCTGCCCGGCGAGATCGCCTTCATCACCGAATCCGGCACCATCGGGCAAACCGCCCTCGACCTCGGCAACCATCACGGCTTCGGGTTCAGCCATCTGATCCATCTGGGCGACAGCCTGGATGTGGACCTGGCCGACGTCCTCGACTATCTGGCCGGGGATTACCACAGCCGGGCGATCCTGCTGTACCTGGAGCACATCGGCGACGCCCGCAAGTTCATGTCGGCGGCGCGGCGCGCGGCGCGCATCAAGCCCGTCATCGTGTTGAAACCGCGCCGTTACCCCGAGGAACCGGACGATGCGGTGTACGCCGCCGCTTTCCGCCGCGCCGGCCTGCTGCGGGTGGACGACAGCGACGAACTCCTGCAAATGATCGAGGTGCTGAAGGCGGCCAAGCGGGTCCACAACGACCGGTTGGCCATCCTGGGCAACAGTTCCAGCATGAGCCTGCTGGCGACCGACACGCTGTATCGGTTCGGCGGGCGACTGGCGCAGTTTTCCGAGGCGACCCAGCAGGGCTTGGAACCGCTGATCGAATCCGATGCTCTGCCCAATCCGGTCGACCTGGGCGATCAGGCCGACGCCGACGCCTACGGCCGCGCACTGGATCTGGTGCTCGCCGACCCCGGCGTGGACGGCGTGCTGGTCGTCAAGACGCCCAGCGTCCTCGGCGACACGACCGCGGTGGCCGACGCCCTGATCCGGCGCCTTCCCGCCAGCCGCCACTGCATCATCGCCAGTTTCCCCGGCCCCCAAACCGGCGCGGACGCGCGCCGGCGGTTGCTGGAACGGCAAGTGCCGACCCACGAAACCGCCAGCGCCGCGGTGCGCGCGTTCATGCGGATCGTGCAGTACAAGCGCAACCAGGCGCTGCTGATGGAAACCCCGCCCTCGCTGTCGGAAGAATTCACCCCCGACGTCGCGGCGGCGCGAGCCCTCATCGCCCAGGCGCTGGACGACGGCCGCGGCAGCCTCAACGAATACGAGGCGATCCAGCTACTGGCCGCTTATGGCGTCCCCGTGGCGGAAACCCGGCTGGCGCGTTCCCCGGACGAGGCCGCCGCCATGGCGGCGCAACTGCATCCGCTGGTTGCCTTGAAGATCATGACGCCGGAAGCCGTCGCCAAATCGCGGGTCGGAGGGGTGGCCCGCTATCTCGGCAGCCCGGACGCGGTGCGCCAGGCGGCGACCGCGATGCTGACGCAATTGCGCGACGTGGCCCCGGCGGCCCGGTTCAACGGTTTCGTGCTTCAGCCGATGGTGGCCCGCGATGGCGCTTACGAATTGACTGTGGGCGTGCGCGCCGGCGGGGGGTTCGGGCCGGTGATCTACTTCGGTCAGGGCGGTGCCGAAACCGAGGCTATCGACGATCTGGCCTACGGCCTGCCGCCGCTCAACCTGCACTTGGCCCGCGAGATCATGGCGCAAACCCGAATCTATCAGCGGTTGCGCTACAGCCTGCTGCGCCGCGCCAATCTCAACGCCCTGGCGCTGACCCTGGTCAAGGTCTCGCAAATGGTCGTCGACTTGAGCGAACTGGCCGAGCTGGACATCAACCCGCTGTGGGTCAACGCCCGAGGGGTGGTGGCGCTGGACGTCCGAGTGCGGCTGACGCCGCCCACCGACGTTCCGATCCAGCGCCTGGCGATTCGTCCCTATCCCAAGGATCTGGAGGAGACCGTCGCCCTGCCCAACGGGCGGGAACTGCTGCTGCGCCCGGTATTGCCCGAGGACGAGCCATCGCTCCAGGCGTTGGCGCTGCGGGCTTCGCCCGAGGATCTGCGGCGGCGCTTCTTTCAACCCATTCGCGAACTGTCGCACGACTTGGCGGCGACCCTGACCCAGATCGACTACCATCGGGAAATGGCGCTGGTGGCGGTCGGGCCGGGCCTGCCCGGCAAGGCCGAGGTGTACGGTATCATCAACCTCAGCGCCGACCCGAACAACGAACGGGCGGAGTACTCCATTCTCGTCGACCGGGCGCTGATGGGCCTGGGCCTGGGCAATCGCCTGATGCGGCGCATCATCCACTATGCGCGGGCGCGGGGCATCCAGGAAATTTACGGCGAGGTGCTGACGGAAAACAAACCCATGCTACAAATGAACCGGGCGCTGGGCTTCGCCGTCCACAACGATCGGGATGATCCCGGGCTCAAGCACGTCGTTCTGTCACTCCATCACACCGGTCTGTCCATAGGGTAAATCCATCATGAGCGAGAAGCGTCTTTTGGTCGTCGACGATGAGCCCGAGTTTGGCGAACTCGTGCGCAAGGTAGCCGTAAGCCTGGGGTACGAGGCGCGGGTCGCCACGAGTGGCCGCGAGTTTCAGGACGCTTATCACGAACTGCATCCCACCATGATCGTGATGGACATGGTCATGCCCGAGATGGATGGCAACGAACTGGTGTTGTGGCTGATGGAACAGCGCTACGCCGCCCATCTGATCATCATCACCGGCTACAGCCCCGACTACGCCAAGGATGCGCGCGTGCTGGCCGAATTCAACGGCCTGCGCTCGGTCACGGCCCTGACCAAGCCGATCGGGCTGGCCAAGCTGCGCGAGGCGCTGAGCAGCGAAGACTGAGCGCGGCCGTCCAGATGCTGGCCCTTGCGCTCCAGCACGCCGATCACCACGAAGGGCAGATTCTTGATGCGGAGGGTTTTGCCCACCGGGTCCCCTGCTGGACCGTGGCCTGCGCGCCCTGCCCCACCGCCAGCATCAACACCACCGCGCCCACGCCGATGCTCATGCCGAGCATGGTCAGGGCGGTGCGCAGCCGATTGGCGCCCAGCGCCTGCCAGGCTTCGGCGGGAGCGGCGTGCCAGTTCATTACCGGTGGATGCCGGTATTCATGTTTCAGTCCCCCCTTTGAAAAAGGAGGCCAGGGAGATATTCCCCCTCATCGAATCAACCCCCGTTCCACATCCCGGTAAGCGTTGAGGGCGGCGATTTTGACGGGTTCGGCGACCAGGGGAAACGTGCCAAGGATGTGGGCGTACTCGGCCTCGGTCAGGCCGTAGAGGTGCGCAATCAGCCCGTCCAGTTCGGCGCGCAGGCGGGCGCGTTCGACGGGGTCAGTAGCGCCTTCGTCGTGCGATTTCAGGCCAACCTCTTTGGCCAGATCGTCAAATTCGGGCGTGGTGCAGGTGAGACGGGCGGCGCGGGTGACGATAGATGCAAAACCAGCATCTTTCGACTCAAAACGTGGTATGGGTAGTTGATAGATGTAAAAGAAATTCAGAGTGGTTGTTACTTTCTGGCGCAGCAGCCAATCAATTACAAAGCTATTCCAGATGGCACAAAGAAATAACTGAGTCGTATTATCAATTATTCGTTTTCCAGCCTCATCAAATATTTTAACAGTTGGTAACTTATTACCGTGAAAGGTAGGTTGAATCATAGCTGAGACCATGGTACGCTCATTCGTATTGGCAGCAATATCACGAAAACCTAGTCGGTAGGATTGATAATCTAATAATTGTCCTTCATCCCTTCCTCTCCCCAATAATGCAGATCGGCCTTTATCTTTTTCTACCCAATATCGAGGCTTTTCATAATCTTCTTGAAACTGCCAAATCATTTTTCCTTCAAACAATGGTAAACGATCTTTCCCTGGTTCAGTGCTAAATAAATGGCTATCATTGGTCATATGGAACTCAGCAGTTAATCCCAAATTCCAAGTGGATTCTATCTTTTCCCCCAGCAGTGGAAAATTCAACATCTTCTCAGCAATCCGAATATCCATTTCCGATTTGAATTCCATGATTGAATGAGAGTCAGGAGACAAGCGTCGGATCAATTCCACGGATAACGGCAGGCCGATTTCACCAGGAAACCCCGTCAGCTCCGCTACTTCATGCCGCATAAAAGCGGCGGGAAAACGTTCCGTCCGCCCGCCTTTTTCAAACGTCATGACGACGAACTTGAAACGACTATCTACCCCTTCAAAGATTTCCTTACGGTTCTCGAAGCAGAACAACCCAGTCACCCGGTTCTCGTCAAACAGCATGTCCCGTAATCCCTTGGCCCCAAGATCGGTATAAATCCCGGAAGGAATGACAATGCCGCATTCCCCGCCTTCGCGCAGCAGGTTGTAGCATTGCTCGGCGAACAACTTATACAGATTGATGTCGCTGCCGGTTTTCCTGCCGTTGACGATAGCCGACTGATGCCTGAACTGAGGCGCGGCGCGAAACCAGGCGGAAACGTGCGGAAACCGCGACAGATAATCCAGCCACGCAGCGCGGATATCCGGGTTTTTGAGCAGCTTGGCCTGCTCCTTCTCGAACTCCTTGATAGTCATTTTGTTTTTGGTGACCAGTTCGGAATGCTCCTGAAAAAACTCTTTGGCTTGGGGCTTGAGGATTTCCCACGGCGGATTGGTGATGATGGCATCGAAACCGCCGCGCTGATTCAGAACTTCATCGAACTCGAACCCCCAATGAAAAGGATGCAGGGCTTCGATATCGGCAAGATTCAGCTTGCGTTTTTTCGGCTTGCCCTCCTTGCCCTTCGCTGTATCCCAAGTCGCTTCCTCAAACTTGATACCCGCCCGATCCCACTGGTCCAGCAATAAATCGTTCAAAGTGGCTTGGGCCCCGGCTTTATGTTCCTCGATGTCGGCTTTGAGCGCGGACAAATCCATTCCACCCGCCCACGAAACTGTATGGCGGTAGGTCTCGATTTTCCGATTCTTTTCGGCCAAAACTTGCCGATAGCTTTTGCGGAAAAGATCGTCCTGCCGGGAATCGAACTCATGGGCATCGACTCGCAACAGACCGATGAGCGAATTGCCGGCCAGGATGTTGAAGTCGATATTCGGCAGCGGTTCCAATTCATCCACGGTTTGGGCCGAAGCCACCAGCGCCAGAAACAGGCGCAGCCGGGCGATTTCGGTCGCTTCCTCCATCAAATCCACACCGAACAGATTGTCGGTGATGATGGTTCGCTTGATGAAATAGGCGAGGCTTTTATGATCGCTCTCCCATTTTCTGAGCCGCTCGCTGAGCCATTTGTCATTCAAAAACTTGATGCGCCCGATGACCGCCGAATAAATATTGATGAGCGTTTTCATCGCCGCCACCAGGAAAGCGCCAGAACCGCACGCGGGATCGAGCAGCTTCAATTCGGGCAGGATGCGGTCGAGTAATTCCCGGCACAGGCTGGCATCCAGGCCAAGCAAAAGATCGGCCAGCGTTTGAAACTTGCGGGCCGAGACAATCGGCAAATCGAACGGGTTTTCGGTGTTCACGCGAGCGAGAATCAAGCGGTGAATGGTCCGCTCGCACAGGTATTCGGTGATTTCCGGCCGGGTGTAATAGGCCCCGAATGCCTTCTGGTTGATGTACTTCTCGAAGATGTAGCCCAATACGTCCGGGTTGATCTCGTTGTCCTGCCCGCCGGGGGTATCGTCGAGACTCCAGGAATAGCCGGCGAACAGCGCGAACAGGTTGGCGAAAGCGACATCGGGAATGCGAATGGCCGGGCCGTAGTCCCGCTCCAGGCGATGGGGCAGAAACAGGCCGCCATTGAGATAGCGGATCTCGCCGATCAACGCGCGGGCCGCGTCGCTGCGCTGGTCGGGCGTCCTGGCGAAGCCCTCGAAAAACAGGGCTTGCAGGAATTCGGCATGGAACCGGTCCGGGCCGCGCTGTTGGCTTTGCGCCAGCTTGTCGCTGAGATAGTTGCCGTTGCCGCCGTCCAGGAAATGCTTGCGTTGCAGGAACCAGACGAACATCAGGCGATTCATGAGGACCGAGGCATACCAGCGGCGCTCGCGTTCGTCGGGAATGCCCTCGATCAGTTCGACGAAGGCCAGCCGCTGAGCATCGTAGTCCTTAAAGAATTTCCGGGTGACCCGCTCCACGTCCAGGGCCGCCTTCAGCCGGTCCACCAGCCGGGCCAGCGGGAACCCCCCGCGTTCGTCCAGTTCGTTGATGTCCACCACGATGCCGGAAATCTTGGAAACGAACAGATCGCCCGGCTGGCCCCTGACGTACAGATGTTCGCGCGGGAAGCGCCGGCTGCCCTCGCGCTTGACCCACAGCCACAGGCTTTGCGTGGGCGAGTCCGCGCGGTCCAGGAAGATCACCAGATTTTCGTGGGCCAGTTCCGACAGCCGCTGGTGGATGGTCAGCCGTTCCGGTTTCTCCGGCAGGCCGACGACCTGAAAGGCGACCACCCCGGACAGTTCCGCGATAGGGGTAGCCCGCCAGGTTTGGCCGGGCAGTTCAAGCGTGACCGGCTTGGCCCCTCTGGGCCGGGACCAGCCGAGTTCTTCGATGAACAGACGCGGGAAATTGAAGGATTGCAGGCAGTCGCGCAGGCGCTCGATTTGCAGGTTATCCATGAGTCAGACCAACCCCATCGTACAGATCAGTTTCGGTTCGCGTTCCCGCTTCTCCTCCTCGACCACGCACAGCCGCCCGTCCTCGCGCAAGCCCAGCAGCAGTTCGGCCAGTTTGTGGTCGGCAACGCCGGCCTTGAGTTGCCGGTTCAGCGTATCGGTCGCTGCCTGATACAGCGGAAAACGGTACAGCTCTTCCAGAACAGCCTCGATGTCCCGCAGCCAAGCCTCGGTGATGAACAGATCGCGGCGATTCCCCAAGGCTTCCCGATACCGCTTCAAGCGTTCGTAGGCCCTGAAGCGGGCGCCGGACGGTCGCCCCAGCGCGCCGCCCCAGGATTTTTCCTCGTCGAGAATGTGCCGCATCCCCGCCGCTGTGAGTTCGTGATGCTGTTCCGAGCGCGGCAGGGCTTCGGTAGGCGCGGCGCAGGCGGCGGCCTTGAGAATGGCGAGTTGCGACTGAGTCACGGCGCGGCCCTCTTCATCAATCCAGGCCAGCGCGTCGTTGCCCTCGCCGGTGCGCATGTAGACCAGCACCCCCGGCGGCGCTTCCGGGGCGGCGGGATGCGCCTTGGTGGCGTACACCACATTGGGCAGCGCTTCGATCTTCGCCGCCAGCGAGGGATCGGCGTCGGTCGCATTCTTCCAGATTTGATAGGCGAACGAGGCCAGATCAACCTCGGCATCGCCATCATCGTCGAGAATGCCGTTCTTCTCGGTATACAGATCGCGCATGGCACTGGCCTCCGGATCGTCCTCGAAAAAGGCTTCGTCCGAACCGATGACCTCCCGATTCTCGATCAACCGTTGCCGCACCCGGGCGCGCAGCCCGATCAGCCGCTCCACGCCATCCGCCGGCACGAAGGAGTAGCAAAGAATCCGGTCCGAATTCTGGCCGATGCGGTCCACCCGACCGGCGCGCTGGATCAGGCGGATGATCGCCCAGGGCAGGTCGTAATTGACGACAATGGCGCAGTCCTGGAGATTCTGGCCTTCCGACAGAACGTCGGTGGCGATCAGGATGCGGAGTTCGCCCCTCTCCCCCGGCCCCTCTCCCACAGGGCGAGGGGTGATCAGGTCGCGCTTGCCGTTCGCGTCCGGCGAGAATCGCCAGGCCAGTTCGGTCGGATTGAGGCTTTTCCCGGTGGCAGCTTCCACGCCTTGCACGCCCAGCGCCTGGAGTTGATTCTTCAGATAGCGGGCGGTGTCGGCAAACTGGGTAAAGATCAACAGCTTTTCCTGACCGTGCCGCTCGGCGACCAGTTGGCGCAATTCAGCCAGCTTGGCGTCCCGCGCCGGATTCCAGACGCCGCAGCAGTCCAGCACCGCAATCAGCGCGCGGGCGTCTTGCAGCAGGTGCCTGACCAGGGTTTTAGCGAACAGGGAGCCGGATAGCCACTT
>Ga0209573_1005926_pt1 | contig 10580 bp, 9 predicted proteins | sample TNRBio252014_DNA_FD_185870 | JGI IMG/M metagenome (GOLD analysis project Ga0209573, IMG submission 185870) | Wastewater treatment Type I Accumulibacter community from EBPR Bioreactor in Madison, WI, USA - TNR Reactor_6/25/2014_ DNA (SPAdes)... | ecosystem: Engineered > Bioreactor > EBPR >...
AGTCGCCAGCCCGGCGCCGGCGCTGTCTCCGGCAGGCCACGCGGTTCCCGTACCGCCACGACCGCCTGCTGTTGGCTCCAGCGCAGGATTTCCAGCGTTCCATCCGGATATTCCACCAGCGCGGTGCAGCTTTCCACCCAGTCGCCGTCGTTGCAGTACAGCACCCCGTTCAGTTCGTGCAGGGCGGCCCGGTAGATGTGGCCACAGATCACCCCGTCCAGGCCGCGCCGCGCTGCCTCGTGCGCTGCCGCCGCCTCAAACCGGGCGATGTAGACGGTGGCCCGACCGATGCGCTGTTTGAGAAAATTGGCCAGCGACCAGTAGGGATAATTCTATCATTTACCAATAGTTACGCGATGTTCGACTTTTCAGGCGATCAAACCCTCAAACTGGAGGTCTGACCGACCGACTTGCCGGTTGATGAAAATACCCAAGGTGTGCGCCAAGACTTTTCGGGCGATCCGACTTGTCAAGTGCCAGGCATCCCGCGTCCGAATTTTCTCAAAATGAAATTGCTCGGTGAGCTGACCGATGACCGTTTCCACGAGGCGGCGGGTTCTCGTGAGCTGCTGGACGGCCCACGGGGGACGAGGATCGATCATGTTCGCCCGCAAGGGGGTTTGCAAGTCGATTCCTGTCGTGGCCAGTTCCGTCTGAAGAAAGGCGCTCAGGTCACCCTGGTCGCCGATCACCAAACCCGGAACGCCTTTGGTTAAATCCCACAACGCCTCGCGTTCATCACTGGTCGCGGGGGTCACCGTACACGTCGGTACTGGTTCAGTCTGATTAAGTAAAAATATCATTAAATATCAATATATTGTAGATTAAACTGCGCACTTTTTCTGCCAAAAATGGGGCGCAGCCTCCAGAGAAACAGCGTAATCACTGGGTTCCCATAGCAAGTGAAGACGTGCCGAATTTTCAGATAATAAATTGATAAATAATGTTTTTTATGTTCAATTAGATTGAACCAGTACCGGACCGCGCGGGGTCCGGCTCAGGATTTGCTAGCGTTTTATCAAGAACTCCGGGACGAACGCTCGAGTCGTCAACAGGTGAAAACCTGAACGGTTATCAGCATGTCAGGTTAAGGGCAAGATGAAAGACGTCGAAATTGCGCAAGGGCATGTCTGGGGATAAATCCGCACAAGGACGATTGAGGAGCAGCGACACCCGCTGTTCCGATAAACCACCGTGCGAGCGTAGCGGTTCCTTTAATTGGGATAGATCGTGGCGATCCGGGCTAGCGCCGAGAGTCCAGTCCTTGTCGGCCAGCACGATCAGGTCCCCTTGCCGATCCGGGGGCAGGGCGAAGCGGTTGCAAGCGACCTGGCGCGGCAGCACGGTCATGATACCGTCGATGGCTTCGAGGCGCTCGATCACTTCGGCCGCGTCGGTGTCGGACCCGAGGTAGACGAGCGCGAAGCCGCCCAGGGCGCCATGGTGGACCACGTAGGGGTCGGTGATAGGCAGGATGACCCGCGCACGGTCTTCGCCCAGCCAGCCGTCCAGCAGGGACTGAAGGTAGATGATATTGGGCCGACCTCGCCCGTCATGCTTGGCGTTCATGCCATGGTCGGCGGTGAGGGCCAGCGTGGCGCCCAGGGCGTCGAGACGGGCCAGGTACCGATCCAGCATGGCGTAGAAGGCGTTGGCGACCGGCGTGCCGGGCGCGTGCTGGTGCTGGATATAGTCGGTGGTGGAGAGGTACATCAAATCCCAGCGCTCGGTCTCCAACAGGCGTACCCCAGCCGCGAGGACGAACTCGGATAGCTCCGCCGAATACACCGGGGGCAAGGCCATGCCGACCCAATCCGCCACGTCACCGATACCATTCACTTGGATGGATGCCTGGTCGGCTTTCTCCGCCGAGAAGCACGCCGCGCGCCCCGAACCCAGGGGTAACCCATGACCCAGCAAGGCGCGCAACTTGTCCTTGGCGGTCACCACCGCCACCTTGGCGCCGGCTTCCGCAAAGGCGGCGAGCACGGTGCCGCAGCGCAGGAAGGACGGATCGTTCATCATCACTTCTGCGCCGCTGGCGGGATTGAGGAAATAATTTCCGCAGATGCCGTGGACCGCCGGTGGAACCCCGGTGACGATACTGAGATTGTTGGGATTGGTGAAGCTCGGCACCACGCAATCCGCGCGAAGATCGGCGCCACGCGCCAGCATGTCCTTCATGAACGGCATGGCGCCGACGGCCACCGCCTGTTCGATATAGGCCGGTTCGCTGCCATCGACGCAGATCACGATAGTGGGGTGTTTAGGCCAGGTGTAGATGCGGCCGTTGACGGTGATTCGCTGTGGCATGGTCGAGTCTTCTCGGTCGTGGATCAGCCTCGTCCGCCGATCAGGTGGGCCCGCGCCCTGGACGACAGGCTTTCGACGGCGATGACCAGCACCAGAATCATCAGCACGATGGTCGAGGCCTGGTCGAAGCGGAAGGTTTCCATGGATACGGCCAGTTCGGCGCCGATGCCGCCCGCGCCGACCAGGCCCAGCACGACCGAGGAACGCACCGCTTTCTCCAGGGCGAACAGACTGGTGTTGATCAGGCTGGGCAGCGCCATCGGCAGGGTGGCGCAGACGATGATGTCGATGGGTCCCGCGCCGATGGCCGCCATCGCCTCCGGCGGACCGGGATCGACTTCCTCCATGGCCTCGGCGAAGAAACGGCCGCAGAAACCGATGGTATCGACGATCAGGGTCAGGGTGCCGGCGAACGGACCCAACCCCACCGAGACGACGAAGAACAAGGCCCAGGCCAAGTCGGGCACGGTACGCACGAAACTAATCAGCCCGCGTACCGCCGAGCGCACCAATGGGTGCGGCGAATGGTTGCGCGAGGCCAAGACCGCGAGGGGCAGACTCAACACCAGGCCGATCACGGTGCCCACGATGGCCATCTGAAACGTCACCAACACCGATTGCAACATCGGCAGGAAACGGTCGGTCGCCGGCGGGACCATTTCGCCGGTGATCCGCGCCATGTTTGGCAGGCCGTTGATCAGGCTGGAAATCGAGATGCCCGCCCCGGCCAGCGCCCAGGAGAAAAAGGCCAGGAAGGCGACGAACAACAGCGCCGACAGGGGACTGGGCGCCCCGAAACGGGTCGGCAGGGTTGAGGCCGAGGCGTGGGAATCAGGCATACAGGGTTCTCAGGCTGGCAACGCTTTCCGTGGCGACCGAGGCATCGAGATCAAGCTTGCCGCCACGCAAACCGAGCACTCGGTCGGCGTAGTTCATGGCGTGTTCGAGGTGATGCGACACGAACATCAAGGTCAGGCCATGCGCTCGCGTCAGCTCGGCGAAGGTCTCCATGACTTCCTCGCCAGCCTGGGGATCGAGGCTGGCTACCGGCTCGTCGGCGAAGATCATCCTCGGCCGTTGCATCAGGGCGCGGGCGATGGCCACCCGCTGGGATTGCCCGCCGGAAAGGTGATCAGCCCGCCGCGTCGCCAGGTGCGCCAGCTTCACCTGCTCCAGACAGTGCAGGGCGTACTCGCGCTCCTGGCGCGGCGCGAAGGACTGGAGCCAATAGCGCGGTCCCCGCGCCCGCGCCATCCCGCCGTGCAGGACGTTGGTCAGCACCGACAGGCGCGGCACCAGATTATGTTTCTGGAAAACGAAGCCGACATGCGCGCGCATCTGCCGCAAGTGCCCGAAATGGGCGCCGGTCAGCGCCTTGTCGTGCAGGCGGATTTCCCCGGCGTCGGGCTCGATCAGGCGCAGACAGCAGCGCAGCAACGTGCTCTTGCCGGTGCCGTTGCCGCCGATGATCGCCACCCGCTGGCCGGCGGGCACCTGGAAGGATATGCCCGACCAGACCGGGGTCGGGGCGTTGCGAAACGTTTTGCTCAGCCCCCGAACCTCCAGGGCCGTGGGGGACAGCGGGGCCGCCGCGCCTTCAGACCCATTCATGGCGCTCATGGTATCACTCGCCGATGAACTGGGAATACTCGGGATAGCCGGCCGTCTTGAACATGACGCGCACCACGTCGTAGTCCTTGTCGCCGATCTGGGTCAGAAAGCGCATGCCCTGGTATTTCTTGTTCTGCTCGCCGACCAGGACGGCGGCGATCAGGGCGTCGGAGTGCTCCGCGAACGCCTTGCGCATCGTCTCGACTACGGCGGGATCGACGTGTGCGCCGGCAATCAGCAGGTCGTTGGGCAGGTCGGGGCTGCGCGCCAGCACCCGGAAGGCGCTCGGCTGCAAGCCCTTAGCCTCCACTTCCTTGGCCAGCAGCCCCTCATAGTCGGAACGGCCCATGCCCACCGCGCCGACGTCGCCCTTCTTCAGCGATTCCCAGGCCAGGCGCACGTTGGTGTGGATGACCTGAACGTCCTTGAGCGGGTCCACACCAGCTTCGGCCAGGATGTGCATGGGGCCGAGATGACGGGACGTAGATCCGACCGAACCCATGCCAATCTTTTTCCCCTTCAATTCCTTGAGGGAAAAATAGGGACTATCGGCCATCACCACGATCATCGAAAAATAGTTGGGGCGCGACAGGCCCACCACGACATCGGCGTTGGCCCGCTTTTTCATGACCACGTACTCGGCCGGGCCGGTCAGCACGAAATCCACTTTTTTGAAGCGCAGGGCCTCGAGCGCGGCGGTACGGTTGGTCACCGGCAGAAATTCGATGCTGGCGCCGGTGGCTTTTTCCAGTTCGGCCTTGAAGGCGCCAAACTCCCGTTGCAATTCCTCCAGACCGACCAGATCGGTGACGGCCAGCTTGATGGCTTCAGCGCGTGCGGTGACGGCGAACGCAAGCAGACAAGCTGCCAGTGCAATGGCGACGAATTGACGGAACATGGAGACCCCCTGCAAGCTGGATGAAAGTGACGCCAGCGCTACTGTAGGGGGGTTGAATTACAAATTTTTGACAATCCCCATTTGCAAGCGAAGCAGAGTAAGAATCTGTTCATGATCTTTTAACCGGGAATTGATTCAAAGAGTCCTCACGAGAGGAGGACGTCATGAGAAAGCCGTATCCGAGCGACATTAGCCGAGATATTTTTGAAACGAAGGTGCAGCCTATTTTGGCCAGGGCGCGCAAGAAAACGAAACCTGTGACTGTTGATTGATATGAGGTTTTCTGCGGTGTCTTGTATGTCCTGAAAAGCGGCTGCCCGTGGAGAATGTTGCTTGAAGGCTTTCCCAAATAACGCATCTGCTATGACTACTGGCAAAAAGGGGCAACGTCCAATGCATTCGGACACAGCCTCTTGCAAGAGGCGTTAAAAAATGAGGTCGGAGCCAGCAGTTATCCCCAAACGCTAGGTCGTCGAACGTTCCTTCGCCTGGCTTGAAAAATGCCGCAGACTCTGGAAAAACTGCGAACGCAAGTTGCACACCAGCTTGCAGATGGTCGTGCTGGCCTTCTTCGTTTTGCTTCTCAAAAGATCATGAACAGATTCTCAGGCCACGGGCCGCCGAGCGACGGCCATATAGTTGACGCCGAGGTTGGCAGTGATGCGAAAGCGGCTGAGGAACGGATTGAAGCCGACGCCGACCTGCTCCACAACTGGCGCACCGTGCCGGGCGAGCGCTTCGGCCAGTTCCTCCGGGGTAATGAAGCGGCGCCAGTCGTGCGTCCCCCGGGGCAGCAACCGCAGAATGTATTCTCCAGCAATCTTGGCGAAGAGCAGTGATTTCAGAGTGCGATTCAGGGTGGCGACGATCATCACGCCACCCGGATTCAGCATCTGGCAACAACTGGCCAGGAAGCGCTCCACGTCGGCGACGTGCTCGACGACCTCGGTATTGAGGATCAGGTCGAAGTGCTCGTTCACCGCCGCCAGATCCTCGGCCAGAGCGTGGTGGTAAGTCACGGGCACGCCGGCGCGGGCTGCATGATTGCGCGCGACCTCGACCAGCCGGGCCGTGGCATCGATGCCGACGACCTCAGCGCCCCAGCCGGCGACCGGCTCGCTCAGCAGTCCGCCCCCACAGCCGATGTCGAGCACGCGCAAGCCAGCGAAGGGCCGCTCCGCGTCGGGCGGACGATTCATCAGCCGGCACACCCGGTCGCGGATGAAGGCCAGCCGCACCGGATTCAACTGATGCAGGGTGTGGAACTGCCCGTGCGGTTCCCACCAGGCGTCGGCCAGCGCCGTAAATCGCGCGATTTCCGCCGGGTCCGCCGTGGTCGCCGTGGCCAGCGGTGGAGTTTTTCGATCACGCCACATCATTGATCAGATTTCTCCATGTTTTCGGGAATGACGAGGGTAACGGTCAGCCGCCGCGAAGCGGCTCGACCGGGACCTTGGCAGGTCCGGCCCGCTACCGGCGCGCCGCGCAAGCGGTCCCAGAGTTCGCCCAGGCGGTCCAGACGCCGCTCGGCCAGCAGACGCCGGCTCTTCACCGGCATAATGTGGGGGTTATGGACCTCGCCGACCTGAAAGCGGAAGAAGTAGTCCGGTTCCAGCCCCATGCGCAGGTCGGTCATCACTACGGCATCGCCCTCGCGGCTCACGGTGTAAAAACCGTGGGTGAACCATTGCAACCGCCGTACTGCCCACTCGTCCTCCAGACGGGCGAGGAGTTCGGGATGGCTCGGGTACTGCGTCAGTTCGAGGGGCCGGGACCGGTCGAGCAGCGAGTAGTAGCCCTCGGCGTAGCCGGTCGGGGTCATGACCAGCACCCGCCAGAGCAGGGTGTTGAAGGGCGTGGGGATAGCAATGAAGCGTTCGTGAGGAATCTGGGTGCGCGCCAGTTCCGCCTCGACCATGGCGTTGACGTGCAGCTTCGCGCCGATGCTCCACACGAGATAGAGGGTGCTGAGCGCGAGCCCGGCGCCGTTGAGCCAGCGCCCGCGCGGATTCGTTCGGCGCAGGATCAGCGCCGCGAGCACGCCGAGCAGCAGGGGCGCGGTGTAAAACGGATCGATCACGAAGATCGTCGCCCCACTGGCCGGCGGCACGGGCAGCGGCCAGAAGATTTGCGTGCCGTAGACCGTCAGGGCATCGAGCAGCACGTGCGTGGCGAAAACGGCGTACACCAGCACCGCCCAGCGTCCGCGCAACGGGCGGGTCTGGGGGTGGATTTTCAGGATCAGCCACACGACCAGCGGCGTGAGGGCGGCGAGCACGAACAGGGAATGGCTCGGGCCACGGTGATAGGTGAAGTCGCGCACCGCGTCGCCCAGAGGTACGAGCACGTCGAGGTCCGGCAGAGTGCCGAGCAGCGCGCCCCAGAGCGCGGCGCGGCGACCGACCTGGCGGCCGAGTACGGCCTCGCCGACGGCCGCACCGAGAGTGAGTTGGGTGAGGGAGTCCATGAATCCGCTTCAATATTTCACCGAACAACCGTAGGGCCGGGTCACGGGCGCGCTGATCGGCTGGCCGGCGGCCCGTTCCTTCAGAGCGACGCGCACGTACTGGGTGGCCTTGGGAATATCGGCCGGGTCGGCGGTGGCCAGGCTGTCAATGCCGCCCATGTAAACCAGCTTCCCCGCTTCATCAATGATGTACATATGGGGCGTGGTTTTTGCTCCATAGGCCCGACCGATCCGACCCTCGGGGTCGAGCAGGACGGCGTGGGGCGCCGCCTTACGGGAGCGGGTCAGTTCATCCGCTTCGGCGGGACTGACGTGGCCCTGCTGGCCGGGGGCCGAGGAGATCACCGACAGCCAGATCACGCCCTGGGCCGCCGCTTCCCGCTGCTGCTCCTGCAGGTTACCCGCGCCGTAGTGCTTGCGGACGTAGGGGCAGTCGTGATTGGTCCATTCCAGCACCACGGCCTTGCCCCGGTAATCCGCCAGCTGATGGGTCTTGCCCTGGGTGTCCACGCCGGTAAAGTCGGGCGCCGGTTCGCCCACGCGCGGCGCGGCCACCGCACTGCCGGCATGGAGGACGAAAGCGATCAGGACGAAACGCAGGAAGGATTGCAACATGGTTTTTCTCCACGGTTTCAAAGGGATTGCAAGACTTCGGCGACGATGCCTTCGGTGAGCAACGGGGGCAGCACGACCGGTGTTTCGCTCCCCGGCGCATACCACAGATACAGCGGAACGCCGCTCCGCCCGTGGCGCTCCAGTTGGCGGGCGATCACCGGGTCGCGCCGCGTCCAGTCCGCTACGAGGTAGGCCACTGCCCGGTCGGCGAACCGTCGTTGGGTATTTTCGGTGGCCAGAGCCACCCGCTCGTTGACCTGGCAGGTGATGCACCAGGCCGCGGTGAAGTTGACGAACACCGGGCGTCCCGCCGCCGTGAGTTCCCGCACTCGCGCTTCGGACCAGGCCAGGCGTTCCGAATCGGCGCGGGCGGGCGCGGCGCCATCCGGCCCGGCGACAGGACGCAGGAGCAGTAGCAAAGCGACGGTCACGGCAGCGCCCAGCAGGCCGAGCCGCCAACCCCGGGGCGGCCATTGCCCGTACAGCCAGGCGGCCAGGGCCACGACCACCAGACCGGCCAGGGCTGCCCCATAGGCGCGGGCGTCGGTCTGCTGGCTGAGCACCCACAGCAGCCAGGCGGCAGTGGCGTACAGCGGGAATGCCAGCGCCTGCTGGAAGCGTTTCATCCAGGGTCCCGGTTTGGGCAGCCACCGGACCTGGGCCGGCCAGAGGCTCAGCAGCGCCACGGGTAGCGCGAAGCCGACGCCGAGCGCCAGGAACACCGCGAGCGCTTCGCTGGCCGGGCGGGTGAGGGCGAAGCCCAGGGCCGTCCCCATGAAGGGAGCGGTGCACGGACTGGCCACCACGGCGGCCAGGACGCCCGTAGCGAAGGTATTGAACAATCCGCTGCCGGCGGTCAGGGCTTGACCCGCCCCCATCAACCCCGCGCCGACGGTGAACACTCCCGACAGGTTGAGACCCACCAGCAGCATGAGGTAGGCCAGCAGCGCGACCAGCACGGGGGACTGGAGTTGGAAGCCCCAGCCCAGAGCAGCGCCGCTCGCCCGCAACAGCAGCAGGGCCGCCGCCAGGGCCAGGAAACTGAGCAGGATGCCCGCGCCATAGCTCAGGCCGTGTCCGACCCGGCGCCGGTGATTCGCCCCGGCTTCGCGGACGAAGCCGAGCACCTTGATGCCCAGCACGGGCAGAACACAAGGCATCACGTTCAGGATCAGGCCGCCCAGGAAAGCGAAGCCCAGCGCCGCCAGCAAGCCCAGGGTTTCGCTGGCCCCGGTCGCCGCCGGCTGCGCTTCCAGCCGTACCGCATAGCCCCGGCGGGCCGGCGCACTGCCATTCGGCGTTTCCACCACCACCAGCCCGTCCAGCGGGACAGCGCCGGTGGGCGGCAAGTCGCCGGCCGGCACACGCAGCGCCAGACCGGCGGCAGCAGGTTGGCGGCTTTGCGCGCCGCTGGGGTCCACCGGCCCCCACTCGTAGGCAGCGAACCAGACCTCAGCGCGGTCGTCCACCGCCAAACCGGGCGCTTCCAGGGTGAGCGTCCGTGCATCACCCGCCAGGCGATAGCGGCCCGTGACGCGGTCGGCTTCGGGCCATTGCGCCCGGGCAGCAGCGAATAGGCGTTGCGTTTCAGGGTTCCCCGTGAGACTTCCGGGATGCGGTAGTTCGAGAGTGAAACGCCCCGATTCGGGAATGCACTCCACTTGGCAGACCAGCCATTCGGCGTCGGCGGTGAGAGTGAGCGGGCCGGAGGGCAGCGGTCCTTCGGGTATCCGCACCGGCACGAGCAAGGTCACGGCCTCTGCATAACCGTAGTTGGTCAGCGGCCCGACCGGGATGCGCTGGGGGACGGGCCAGTGGAGATCGCCGGCGGTCCAGCCTTCAGGCAGCATCCAGCGAACGACCGGAGCGGCGCCCGAAGCGCCAGGATTGCGCCAGTACACATGCCAGTGTGGAATCAACTCGAAGCGCAGGCCGAGCCACAGGGTTTGTCCCGGCGCGGCCTGGGGCTGCTCGCTCAGCAAGGTGACCGTGGCGTGTGGGGTCGAGACCGTCGCCGCGCCATGAGCGGGCGGGGCTAGCAACACCAGGAGCCAGAGACACAGGAATAACGGGAAACAGCCTGCTTTCATAAGGTTCATGTCTTTCCCCGCTCAGAATCGGCAACGGCCCTGGTGGAGATCGCTCACCTCTATACAACAACGGTTCTCGTAGGACATGGCGACGAGTCGTATACGATGGATTTCCGTATTGGATGCACGAACGCCCGTCAGGTTTCCAGCGGGCGAAGAGTCGAGCGATTATCAAGGTTCGTATCATACGCACGCCGCCACGAGCAGCGCTGCCATCTCCCCTCGTTTGCGCCCCCCTCAGTCCGCCGCGAGCGTGCGCACGTCCGCGAGCAGCGCATCCACGCTGGCGGGCTGGGTGTCCCAGCCGCACATAAAGCGCGCGCCGCCAGCGCCAATGAAGGTGTAGAAGCGCCAGCCGCGTTCGCGCAGGCCGGCGAGTACCGCGGGCGGCAGCTCGCAGAACACGCCGTTGGCCTCGACCGGGAACATCAGCCGCGCCCCTGGCACGGCCTGCAGCCCGACCGCCAGGCGCTGCGCCATCGCGTTGGCGTGGCGGGCGTGCTTCAGCCACACCTCGTTGTCGAGGATGCCGAGCCAGGGCGCCGATAGAAAGCGCATCTTCGAGGCGAGCTGGCCGGCCTGCTTG
>Ga0209573_1005928_pt1 | contig 10579 bp, 8 predicted proteins | sample TNRBio252014_DNA_FD_185870 | JGI IMG/M metagenome (GOLD analysis project Ga0209573, IMG submission 185870) | Wastewater treatment Type I Accumulibacter community from EBPR Bioreactor in Madison, WI, USA - TNR Reactor_6/25/2014_ DNA (SPAdes)... | ecosystem: Engineered > Bioreactor > EBPR >...
CACCCAGACCCTGATCGTCGATACCGTCAAGGCCTTGCCCCAATGCCTGCGGTATTGCCTGTTGGGCTTCGAGATTCGAGTCCGTTATACCGGCGTCAGCGTCGAAATCTACGTCGTGCCTCGGGTCGAGCACTACATGACCGCGTTGCATGTGATGACCTCGGACCGTTTTCCCAAGGAAGCGTATATCGAGTGGGCGGCCACCGTTGGCGCGCTGCAAAAAAAGCTGCTCGATGCCCTGGCCCGCGTCGTGCCCCCGCTGTTGGGCGGCACCCCGATCCATGAAAGCAGTGGCGGCCGTACCCGTTATGGCCAGTACGGCCAGCATCAAAGCACGAATTTCAAGGAAGCCGAGTTCATGGGGCATCCCGTGGCGATCCTGCCCGCCCTGGTCGATAAGAACGGCGACATGACCGCCGATACCTATACCGAGGGCGAAACCGGCGGCGATGATTTTGGCGTCTGGAACGCCGATGTGACGAACTTCTTCCATCAGTGGGTGGCCTGGTCGCGGGGCTGTTTCGTGGACCCCAATGCCTGCGCGGCGCCGCCCCTGTTTCCCGGGAATTGGGCGATGGATCAGTTCGACATGGAAAAGATCATCCCGATGATCATTGAGGCGGTGGAGGCGAGCCAGGTCAATTTCAAGGCCATCTACAAGACCCTGCTACAAATCGGTACGATCGTGGCTGATAACGTCGGCGCGGGCGGTGGCGTCAAGATCGATCGCCTGCTGTGCCCGAATGACGTGGACTATTTTTTTCCCTATTACCTGTCCGGGGTGGACGCGCTGTTCTGGCGCTCCGGGTGGCCGATCACCGATGCGGAACACACCACGACGCTGCTCAATCCCTTCTCCGGGGATCGCATTGGCACCGGGGGCGCGATCTGGGCGCATATCTATCCGCGCCATGGCTTCGTCAACAACGATCATCCCGGCCGCACCGCGCCGGCCATCGCCGATCGCGGCGCCCATCTGCTGGCCGATTCCAGCGTTCGGTTGCGCCCCAAACGGACCACGGTTTACGCGCGGGGCGACTGGCAGAATCTCTCGCCGGAGCCCACGGATTATTGCGCGGGCAATATCGCCGATTTGCCCACGCCGATCGATGCCGAGGGCGGTTACGCCCATAATATCTGGCCGAAGTTCACCTGTCCATTGAGCGAGATCGGGGTGATGATCGGGTTCATTCCCTATCGCTATTGCTTTCATTGGGGTTGAGCGAGATCACTGTCTTGCGACAGCCTACCCCCCTGCCCAGCGCGAAGGCATCCCTTCGGAAAGGGCGGCCCTCTCGACAGCCGCGACGGGTTCGGCGGCGAGAGGTCGATGGGCCGTGGACCGGCGACGGAGACCGACGCAACCATGACCCTCGACGGTGAAAACGAACTCGCCCGGCATCCGCTGCCCGGTGGCCGCACGCTGGTCTGGCGTGATGACGGTTCTCCCTACGACAATACCTTGCAGGTCTACGTCCTGGCGGCGGACGGCTCGATCATCGACGCGCTTGAGGCGGGGGCCGCCTTCACCACCAGCCTCCTTGCCTTTCGACGCGAAGGCCCGGAGGTATTCGATTTCTCATTTTTCGCGAACGACAGGCTCTACCGCCTCCAGGTCGACCGGGAACCATCCCTGCGCATACCGTTCAGTCTGCCGTTGGGTTTCCGCTACCAGTCGGTATTTGGACGTCATGTCCTCTCGGTGACGACGCTGAGAACATCGATGGCGCCATGAGCACGACACCACGAGCGGATGGGCTGGTCAGCGAGGCGCTCCGGCGAGGTTGGACCCGCCATGGACCGGTCAAGCGGTGTTACGCGGTGGGCGGCGCCATCCGTTGTACGGTGAGCTTCAGCAAGGTCATCACCCCCTGGTCGCTGAGCCAGGGCGCGGTCTTGCGCAGTTGGCGCAGGCACAAGGCGCCCAGCGCGTAGCTGTCGGCGGCGGTCACCGGGACGGCCACCACGCCGCGCTCCTTCTGAAACAGCCGCACGTATAGGTGAGTGCCCTGATGCACGATCTCCAGGCCCTTGTCCTGGTTCGGGCCGTGGTTTTTGTATTCGCAGTGTGTCAGGAATCCCAGCACGGTCGCGGCGATCACCGGCAGTTCCTCGCGGGTCAGTTGCAGCGAGAGCTTTTGTCTCCAGTCATACTTGCGGGGCGCGGTGGCGCGGGCGGCCTCGATACGTAGGGTTGGCTCGCCCTGGCGGGTTTCGTCGGGCTCGATGCACAGGGCCGCCTTGCCGCCGTACACTCGGCATTGGACGCGATCGGGGGGCGCGGTCGTCGCCGGGGGATGCGGGGGCGCGGGTGCCGGAACCGTATCGGCGTTCGGCGTCGCCGTGGGACGCGGGGCGACGGGATAGGTTGCGGTCGGCGCCGTGGTCGTCGCCGCTGGACGCGGCGCGGCGGGAGTCGTGGTGACTGGTCTTGTCATCGTCGCCGGGGGATGCGGGAGCGCGGGTGCCGAAGCGGGCAAGTGCTTCGACAGAAACCGCCAAGCGCCCTGATCGCCGCCTTCGGCTTTGCGCAAGGCGTGCTCGATGCGAGCCTGGTTCATCAAGGTAGGCCGTGCCGCCAGGCTGGCGGCGGTCTGTGCCGGCAGGTTCTGGGCGGCCAGCCGGCGATTGAGCGTAGCGAGGTCAAGGTCGGTGGCGGGAGTCACGGTGGCGGGAAGCATGATCAAGGCCTTCTGGGTGATGGTCTGGATTCAGCGTCTCACGGTTTTGGAAAGGGGCCAGGGCGTGTGGAATGCGCGCCCACTGCAACCCATCGATCCAGCGGCAACACCGGCGCCGCGCGCTAGCGGGAAACGTCCACTCGCGCCCGCACTCGGTTCAGCAAGTCCTCGCCCGAGGCGCAAAGGATGATCCATTCGCCGATTTGAGTCAGTTCCTCCGGGTCGTTCACCGGCTCCAGCAGCGGCGCCAAGGCGTCCGCCGTTTCCGCGTCGAAGCGCAGGCGAGCCTGCCGAAGGAGGGTGGAGCGCTCATTACTGAGTCCCTTGGCAAGACCCTCCGCGAGTCCTTCCGCGAGTCCCTCCGCGAGTCCTTCCGCGAGTCCTTCCGCTCGCCACTCCTGTTTCCATTGTTGTACCCGTTGCGCCAGCATGGTGCGTACCTCGTCGAGTTCGATCAGTGGTTCACGCGGGGTGTCGCTGCCATCGGCCAGGATCACCCGTTGAATCCAGACGGTAAAGGCCCGTCGCAAACTGGTTTGTCGTGGATCTTGGAGCCAGTCCAGCAAGGCCGTGACGATGGCAAGGACCTCTTCGGCGCCACGGTTGTTCTCCAGACGGAAGACCGCCGCGACCAGATTGCGTACCCCAGCCAGCGCTTGTTCGCTGTGAGCGCCCTCATCCAACAGCAGGTAGCGTTGTTGGGGTTGGTAAGGGCGCAATTCCTGGGGCGCGGGGTGGATCAGCGCCGACAGGTCAACCGCCGCTTTCCAGCGCGGTTCGCCATTGTAGAGCACGATCGGTAACACCGGCGGTAAGCGGTCCTGGTGCAGGGACTGGCCGCGAATCAGGTCCTGATACAGCAATCCGGTGTCGCTGAGAATCCGCACCGCCATGAAACGATCCACCGTCGATTGGAACTCCAGCAGCAGATAGACATACAGCCAATGATCCTGAAACCGCAGTCGCAAACTCCGTGCTGCCCTTGATGATGATTATCGGTTCCGCCTGCTCTTCGACCCGTTTAGCCACCACATCGCGCGATTGCCCTGGGAGACAGATGGATTCTGTCAGCATTTACTTGCAAAAATAGAATTATCATAATATGAATTCATATTCATACCAGATTTTGGAGTACCATGATGCGAATCAGTGAACGCGGTCAAGTCACCATTCCCCAAGAGTTTCGTGAGCGATATGGGCTCTTACCCCATACAGACGTTCAATTTGTCCCCGATGAAACTGGACTGCGGCTCGTAACAAGCCCTGCTTCCAAGACTGCAGCCATTAGCGCGTTGTATGGACGCAAAAAGTTCGAAAGGAATACCGACGATTTGATGTCGTTTCTACGCGAGTGAATACCTACTTAGTCGACACTAATGTGCTCCTCGACGTGATCGGAGCCGATGCGCGGTTCGGTCCTATCTCCAAGGATTGCTTGGTTCGTTGTGGGGGTACCGGTGTGCTGGTGATTAACCCCGTGATCTACGCGGAAGTAGGCGCGGTCATCGAAACCATTGGGGAACTGGATGAGTTGTTGCCATTGTCGTTGTTTAGGCGTGATCCATTGCCTTGGGAAGCAGCTTACCTCGCAGGCCGGGCGTTTCGCCGCTACCGGGAGCGCGGCGGCACTCGATCACGGGTGCTCGCCGACTTTTTGATCGGCGCTCATGCCGCGACGAAGGGGATGATCCTGATTACCCGTGACCGGGGTTACGCGACGCATTTTCGGGTCGCTATCGAAGATCCGACGGAACCGGACCGGGATGACAACACCTGACAACGCTGATTCCAATACATTGCAACCATGCTTGGCCATTTGCACGGCGCTGCCCAAAGAACTGGCGGCATGCCGATTGATTCTCGACTATCCTACGCCGGTCAACCCTCCCTCCGCTGACGATGGCAACCAGTATTGGTGTGGAACCCTACCGAGCCGTGCAAATGGCCCATCCCACCAAGTGTTGCTGACCTCGCTGGCCAAGATGGGCAACAATGTTTCATCAGTGGCCGTGACGAACCTTATTCGAAGCTTTCCATTTGTCGAGTACATCCTCATGGTCGGTATCGCCGGGGGTGTGCCCGATCCACGAAGTGCTGCAAGCCATGTACGGCTTGGGGACGTGGTGGTCAGCAACGAAAAAGGCGTCCTGCAATACGACAATGTTAAAAGGACGCTCGACCACATCGAGATTCGCGATAACTCACCGAAACCGGGTGCTGCCTTGATCGCCGCAGCCAAGGCGCTGGAGTCGGATTTCGATCTTGGCCGCCATCCCTGGGAAGCACATCTTAGCAAGGCCAAACATCTTCCAAAGTTTCAGCGCCCTGCAAGCAAAACCGATGTGCTATATGATGCCCAAGATCAGCCGAAATCAATCCGACATCCTAAAGATACTTGGCGAGAACAACACCCGACAAGTTCGCGAATCCATTTAGCGGCGATTGGCTCGGCAAATACCCTCCTCAAGGATGCGGCCCAGCGGGATCGGTTACGAGACGAACACGGTGTTCGTGCCATCGAGATGGAGGGCTCTGGAACAGCGGATGCTGCCTGGAGCGCGAGACGGGATTATCTGGTAATCCGTGGTATCTGCGACTACTGCGATACTCACAAAAACGATGATTGGCAGCACTATGCAGCGCTGGTAGCCGCCGCTTACGCGCGCGCCTTGATCGAAAACCTCCCCTATAATCCTCCGCAACGACATTACGATCCAGGCCAAATTAAAAATCAAAGCATCGATACGGCGAATGATCGATCATCTACCCAACTGGTTGAGGCCGTCGATATTGAGCAGCTTCGCTTGGAACTCGGTGAAGCCTATGCAAAGCGATTGGAGTCGATCATCGAGAAACGGGGGTGTGGTGATATCAATGCGGCTTGGGAATCACTGATCTGCGAATTGGCGAGAATTTCGAAGAGCAGCGTACCTCATCTAGTGCAAGCTCGCTTTTATTACCATGCCGCGCGATGGGCGCAGGAAGATGAAAAACCGGATTCTCAATATACGCAATATTACCAAACAGCGATGCGTCTCGACCCGAGCTTTGATGATCGGACCTATCGCGCTTTTGAAGCAGTGACAGCGAAGCACATCGACACTGCCATAGATATTCTTCGCCCCTTCAATACAGAGTCGGTTGTCCTCAGTCTGTGTCGTCACTTGCTAGGTGCCGGGCGCGCACCAGAAGCAGACAATCTCCTAGAACCGCTGGAAATACCCTTTACCGATGCGATTCGGCGTATGCGCGCCTTATGCCGTTTAGCGTCTCGCGACCCTGAAGGCGCTTGGCGGATGCTTGAGCCGGCTCTGTTTGGGCAAAAGGATAACGCGCTATTCCAATTAACGGCAGGCTATATCGCCTTTTGGCAGGCCATACCCACAGAATTCCAAAGATCAGAAACCTTGGGTCCGGTGCTTTTTCAGCCGGGAATAATCTCATTTGATACGCAGCGTACCCAACGAATCAATGAATCTCTTAAATTCCTGCAAGCGGCCTTATCTCTTGTGGCCGCTAATTCAACGAACGCGTTGTGGCGGGATACCAGAGACGCGATCCTCGCCGTGGGTATTCTCCTTCCAGAATACCGTACCAAGGTTATCGAGATGGCAAAGGATGCCCTCTTCGACGATCCCATCGCACCGACTCCTGCGTGGTGTTTGCACCGACTGGGAACCGACTACGATTGGACTCGCACTCTCGGTGCTTTGACCACTACCTGTCATGAACCCTTTCCACCGCTATGGGCACTGGATCTGCTAACCGAATTGTTGCTCAAGACGGGCGAGCCGGAATTGGTTTGGCAGTATCTGGAAAGATTTCAGTATCGCTACTCGACGGATGACGAAAAGGGCTACTGGTTCGAACGTGCGATTCGTTGTCTCGGTGCTCTGGATCGACTCTCGGAGCTGGAGCCGAGACTGACTATCTTGGGTGATAGCATCGAACATCGTCGCTTGCGGGCAGCTTACTGGAACGCGTGTCGGGAGGTACAAAGAACCCTTGCTATCGCAGAAGACCTGGTGCGGGAACCTGGAGATCTGATCGACCATGTAAACTTGATCCATCTTTATAGTCGGCAGTGCATGTGGAGTGAAGTAATATCCTCAGCCGATACTTGTCTGCACCGGTTCGCGGACGCGCCTGCTGAGGTTACCGATGCCCTCATTCGCGCCCGGCTGGAGCTGAACGAGCCGGCGGCGGCTTTGGAAATCTTGCAAGCTTGCCAATCGACTTATGAACGCGATGGGATGCTCGACGATTATTATGCTCGTTGCCTGTCGGTTTACGGCATCGTAGGCGATCACCAAAACGCTTTTGACGCCAGCGAATTCATATGGCAGCGGCATCCTACTGCGCAACTCTTGACGCAACGCGCCCATTTGCAATTTCTCTTGGGCGAGACTCCGCGCGCCTTGGAGATACTAAAACAGGGTGTTGAACAAGGATACAAAACACCTCAAATTCTAATCAGCATCGCTCAACACTCTTTAAGCCAGAATCGCGAGGAAGCATTTGCTTGGGCGCAGCAGGCCATCGATCTTTTTCCAGCCGACCCGCAAGTCCGTGCCAGCGCCATGTACATCGCTTTCGATGCCGGACATGGCGATTGGGCTTCCATGCAGTTGGCCACCCTAACGAAGGATTTCCCCGATAGCGGTTTGTTTGAAGCAGTAAAGTTGCCAACAATGTTGGATTGGATGCGCGAGTGGCAAGACCAAAGCGCCATTCATTGGCAATCGTTTATCGAGGGGAAGTATCCATTTCATCTCTGGGTTGACCGCATGAATCGAAGCCTCGGTGCCGAATTCTATTGGCGTTGGCACTTCAACCGAGACCACCTACCGAGTGAGCGAATGCCTTTTCCGCTGGCTTTTGGTGGCCGGCCGGCAAGTACGCAACTTGTCGAGTGGCGGGGCCGGACGCTGATCATGGATTACACGGCCTGCTTGATGGCCCACCTGCTCAAGCTCTTTCCATTCTTGGAAAATGCACTCGACGAAATCCTTGTTCCGCCATCCTTATTCGGGATTATTCAAGCTGAAGTCTTGCGCTTGTCGCAGGTCCAAACCGATCGAATCGAACAGGCCGCGGCGTTGCTCGCACAGTTGAAGGATGATGCCATTACGCTCTTGCCAGCTCCAAATCTGGGACCAGGTGACTATTCAGGTCTGCAACTGGCAGATCGCGTCAACTGGCGATTGGCGGAACAGCATGGGCTGTGGATCGTTGACGATCATTTCGCTACTGAACTGTTCGAGACAGGAGACATCCCCCCTGGACTCGATGCCTTGCGAATTACCGAAGCGGCCGTTTTAAATGTGTTGCAATTCTCCGGCGAGTTAATCCTTGAAGATCAAGGGAATGTAAAGCTTTCTGATCAGATATCACCTACACTCAGCGAGGCGAGACTTGTATCGGGAGCAAGACTCCTCATCAATCGCCCATTCTTAGAAGCTGTACAAAAACTAACACATTGATATTATTATAGTATTTTTGATAAAATAAGCCAAAATCCGGCGATTATTTTAATTTCAGAGATTCTATTCGAGGTGCTGCATGGCTTGGCCAAAAGAAATTCCTGGTAAGAGGTATCCCAGTGATTTGACAGATGAAGAATGGGAAATCTTGGAGCCAATTTTAAAAAAGCCGATCCTTATACGACAGGTCGGCCACGTAAAGTCGATCTCCGTGAAGTAATAAATGCCATTTTTTACCTGAACAAGACGGGTTGTCAATGGCGGTATTTGCCTAAAGATTTTCCCCATCATACCTTAATTAGTTACTATTATCACAAATGGGTTGACAATAATACTATCGAGCAAATCAACACAGCGATTCATCAGCAACTCCGAAAAGAAATGGGTCGAAATGAGCATCCGAGTGCAGGGATTATCGATAGCCAAACCGTTAAGGGGACACCGGAATCAACCCGGGAGTCCGGGTTCGACGGTGGTAAGTTGATTCAGGGTCGCAAGCGGCATATTGTCGTAGATACAACGGGTTATCTCATTGTTGCTCTGGTTCATGCGGCAAATATCTACGATGGTCATGCGGCTCGCCAAGTCTTGACCACCTTGTTTTCAATCGTGGATAGCGTCAAAAAAATCTGGGCGGATGGTGGTTATAGAGGTGAAGAGTTTATTCAATGGGTCAAGGAACAGTTTAACTGCATTTTTGAAGTTGTTGAAAAAAAGAAAACGGATAAGGGATTTCAGGTTTTACCTCGGCGATGGGTTGTAGAGCGAACCTTTGCTTGGCTCGGGCGATCTCGCCGCTTAAGCAAAGATTACGAACGGAAACCCACATCGAGTACGGATCATGTTTATATGGCCTCAATTCGACTCATGCTGCGAAGAATTTGTAAAGAGCGAGTATTATTACAAGGGACTTCTTTAGAGGTAGCTTAGGTAATTGAGTTTTTGTACAGCTTCTCAGTTGTTCAATCACGCTTTTGTATAAACATACGCTGTCTTTGTTAGCCCTTCAGGGTCGACCCACCCTGTTAATTGATCCTTTAGTCGGCCAAATACATCATAAGCTTTTTGGGCTGTCTCACCATCAAAGCTCTCTCCTTTTCTTTCATATTTAAAGCTGAATTCGACTACAACAGGCTTATCTCGTTCACCAGATTCCTTATACCATACGATTAATGCACACTCAGCTTCTACTTTGGGGTTCTCTCCAATTTTTAAATTAGCTCCGGTAATAACCACTTCTTTAGCAGTAAATCTCCTCACTATATTGATGAGCTCATCCTCTTGATAAGATTTGAGTCGCTTCTTCAAATCTGGATAGAGTTCGCCGGGATCCTTCATTTTATTTAATAATTTAGAATTCGATATGGGCTGCTTTGTTGAGAAGCTATAAAGCGTAACAAATGGAAGCTTAATATCTTCTTCAAATTTTGTTTTTCCAGTTTCAAAATTGGCTGCCGCCATATCTCTATCCTGAGATATATAGCGGTCTGGGTGGCGGAATTTTAGCGTGATCTCTCGTTGATCAGAATTGAGATCAATCCGCTCTCGAAATATGTAATCATTTTGTTGAAGATGATGACTGGCGCTATCATAAAATCTGACAAGTCTTGGTGTTTCTATTTTATTAAGGGTGCCGTCAGTGTCCAAAACAATATCGCGAATTGTCTCCTTGAACTCACTCCAAAAGTCGTTTGCCTGCTCAAGAAGACGAGCTTCCAATCCAGAAAAAAGCTCACTTTTGAGCATCACCTTGTATTCACGAGATTTCGTATCTTGTTTCATCATGTTTTCCGTGCCGATTGGGAAAAACGCCGAACAAGAGGAGTGGCAGGGTGGATAGCCGAACTAATAATTATGCGGTTTCCGCATCATTCCACAAGGGTAATGTATGCAACAGCTTGTCGTGACCTGATCCATACACGGCCAGTGCAACGAAGCACGGCACTCGCCATCACCCCGCAACGCTCAATACAGCGTCCGCCGCGAGGTCGGGATTTTGGGTTCCATCAAGACAAGACTCATTACCACTCATAACCATTATCTATATTACATATCAAATGATATGTAATTACTTAAAAATTCAAGATTTGACGCAAGACCTGATCTCTTTGTGTGCCTTGTGCATGTGCTGACCCATTTGCAACCTCTTTGAATACCCTAAATTTCAATTAAGGGACCTGCCGCACGGCAGCTTGAAATATTTGCAAGCCGGAGGGATAACCTGCTGCTACGTAAACATAACCATCACTGATGGTTACTGCCTCCGCAGCGGTGGGCGTGCTCAAGGAAAAGATATGAATAGGGTTAAGGGGGTCGCGTATATCCATCACTTGCACGCCAGCGCTACCCGCTATGTACGCAAAGCCATCGGCAACGGCTATATTTCTCGCATCACCAGGCAAATCCAATGAATCA
>Ga0209573_1005929_pt1 | contig 10579 bp, 7 predicted proteins | sample TNRBio252014_DNA_FD_185870 | JGI IMG/M metagenome (GOLD analysis project Ga0209573, IMG submission 185870) | Wastewater treatment Type I Accumulibacter community from EBPR Bioreactor in Madison, WI, USA - TNR Reactor_6/25/2014_ DNA (SPAdes)... | ecosystem: Engineered > Bioreactor > EBPR >...
GGGATCGATCGAGGCATTGGGCTGGTCATAGTTCGTCGCCGTCAGGCCCAGAAAGGGCGCAATCGTCCATCGGTCCTTGAGGGCCGCAAAGGCCTGAAACTCGTAGGCAAGGCCGACATCGACCGAGCGGGCGCCATGCGAAAAATGATCGACCCGGGCATTGGCACGGCTCATGCCCAGCCGCGCGTTCCAGCGCAGGTCGGCCGTCAACCGACCGGACAGGGCGAGGTAACCCAGATGGAAACGACCGCTCTGATCATCGGCGGCAGGGTTCTCGGTTGAATTGAGATACCGCCGGCGGCGGTTCTCGTAGCCAGGTTCGACCAGCACGGTATCGAAGGGCATGGCAAGGCTGACGCCAAAGCCGGGGCTGGCGGCATAGGGCACGTCGCCGAGGGTGATCAGCGTCGCCGCGAGATAGGGTTTGACCGACCAGCCGGGCAAAAGATCGGGGGCCAGCGACAGACGCGGGCCAAGCGAAGCGTCGAGAATGCCGGCATTGAGCTTGGTCAGGTTGAACTGGCGGGCATAATAGCCGCCCACCTGGGTCTCGATCAGGTCGCCGCGCTGGGTTTCGAGATCGTGGACCGAGCGCAGCGTGCCGCCCATGAACCAGTTCCAGTCCGGCTTGCGGGCATAGTCCTTGCTCAAGGCGATATCGGCGCCGAACACGCGCATGAAGGCTGCATTCTGCCCGGCGTTGGCATTGCTCTGGAAGCGCAGACCCGCAAGGCCCGAGAAGCTCAGCCGCGTCGTCTGCAAGCGCCGCTCGATCTCGTCCAGAAAGGCGGCGCTGCGGTTGTCGATGGTCTGGGTGGCATCCGGCGAAGCCGTGGCCGATTCAAAATAGCTGCGCGCCAGATCGTAGGAGCCGAGCCGGAAATACAGAACACCCAGTTCATAGCGATAGTCGGCCCGGTCGGGCTGGGTGAAGACGAGGCGCTCGAAGGCACCGATCGCCGCCTCGTAATCCCCGCGCCGCGTGGCGATCTCGGCATAGCGCAGGCTGAGATCGACGTTGCCCGGCGCGCGCAGGACCTGCTGGAACAGGGCGTCGTGCTGGCGCTTGAGGTCATCGTCCTGCGCCTGAGTGGGACAGATGAGAAACAAAACCGCAAACACCACAGCCGCCAGGGACGTCCGTAGTTTTGCAATATTGCAATCTGAATTCCCGCGTATAGTCAACAGATCCCCGACAAAGACTTTGCGACAGGCGTGTTCTGGCTCGTCCCGGACCACACAACCCTGAGTCAATACAGGATCACAACACCAACTCTGGACAGCATTACGACGGAACAGAGCCTGCCTGAGGCAATTCAGTCCCATATTGCGGGCTTGAGTACAAGGTGAACCGGCCCCGCGGGCGCAACTGGCCCGCAGCCGAGGCGAAATCGCGCACTTTCAGCCACGACCGATGCGTAAATGGCACAGATCGGTTGCTCAGCCCAGCATCGACCAGAGGAACCGGCCGGCCGTCAGCACCAGAAACAGGCCGAAGGCGATTTCCAGCCGGCGCTTCGGCGTATTGTGGGCCAGCCGCGCGCCGTAGGGCGCGAGAAAGGTCGAGGTGGGCGCAACCAGCAGGAACCCGAGCAGCGAAACATACCCCAGGGTCAGCGGCGGCAGCATCGCCATCTTGCTCCAGCCGGCGGCGACATACCCCAGCGCGCCGGGGATCGAAATCAGCACGCCCAGCCCGGCGGAAGTGGCGATGGCCTGATGCATGCTGACGCCGAACAGGGTCAGGAACATGTTGGAAATCACGCCGCCACCGATGCCCATCAGCGAAGAGGCGAGGCCAATGACCAGACCAAAAGTGCCCAGCCCGGTCTTGCCCGGCAAAACAGTGCCCAGGCGCCAGTCGTCGCGCCCGGCCAGAAGCTTGATGGCATTGATGCTGGCAACGCCGACGAACACGGACTTGAGCACGGCGGAGGGCGCGTAGGCCGCGATGAAACTGCCGGCGACAACGCCGACGATCACCGGTCCGGCCCAGACCCTGAGCACCTCCATCAGCACCTTGCCCTTGGAAAAATGGGTGCGGAACGAGGAAATCGAGGTGGGAATGATGATGGCGAGCGAGGTGCCGACGCACAGGTGCATGCGCACATCCTCGGGTACGCCGACCATGCCGAAGATCTGGTAGAGCACGGGCACGATGACCGCGCCGCCGCCGACACCGAACAGGCCGGCAAGCAGCCCGGTGATGACACCGGCGCCGAGCAGCGACAGCGCCAGCAGGATCAGGTCGGCAACAGGAATTCCAGCCATGCGTCAGTCCTTCAGCCGTTCGCAGCGCCGGCACACGCGGGGCTGCCGGACGCCTCTCCCTCTAATCGCCCAAGGGGGAATTGCAATCGCCCTGATGCGATCCGTTGGGGTTGGAACGTCAAAAAGCTGGCGCTTTTGCCGCCATCGCCTATTCTGGCCGCGTGCCGGGTCCCCGGTCCGCTTCGAGCTTCTGCCACGATGAGCGCTGTTCCCTGCCCGGATGCTGCCTGCCCGCCTTCTGGCGAGGCGGATTTTCTCAGCCGCGCCTACTGGAACGGACTGATCCGCATGGGTCTGTCCCGGCTGTTCATTCTTGCCGCATTGGCCGAGCGACCGCGCCACGGCTACGATCTGGCGCGCCGGGTGCAGGCGATGACGCGCGGCTGCTGCGCGCCCTCGGCCGGGGCACTCTATCCCGCGCTGACCCGGTTCGAGCGGGGCGGCTATGTCACGGTAACGCGGGAGCTGACCGGCAGCCGGGCCCGCAAGGTCTATGCGCTGACCGCGCGGGGGCATGAGGCCCTGCGCATGGCCAAGGATGCCTGGCAGGACGTCAGCACGGTGCTTCTCGGCGAAGGCGATCCGAGCCCGCACGACGGCGTGGACGCGGACGGCGGATGAGCCTGCGGGATGCGGAGGGCGCGCTTGCCCCACGGGTCTGGCTGGCCATCGCCGGGCTGGGCATCACCCAGATCGTCAGCTGGGGCTCGACCTACTATCTGCTGACCATGCTGGCCCGCCCGATCATCGCCGATCTCGGGCTGTCGCCGGAAGTCGTCGCCAGCGGCATGTCGATCCTGCTGGCGCTCAGCGCCATGCTCGGCCCGACCATCGGACGGAAGATGGACATGCTGGGCGCCCGCCCGGTGATGGCGACGGGCAGCGTGCTCGCCGCCGCCGGCCTTCTTTGCCTGTCGTTTGCCGCCGGGCTTGCCAGCTATCTGGCGGCGTGGACCGTCCTCGGCATGTCCGCGTCGATGATCCTCTATCCGGCCGCATTCACCGCCCTGACCCAGATCGCACCGGCTCAGGCGCGGCAGGCGATCACCTATCTCACCCTGCCCGGCGGGCTGGCTTCCACGGTGTTCTGGCCGCTCAGCCAAACCTTGCTGGAGGTGACCGACTGGCGCCACATCTGCCTGATCTATGCGGGCCTGCATCTTCTGGTCTGCCTGCCGGTCCATCTCGCCGTCATTCCGCACGGCGGCGTGCGGGTGGCGGCCCCTGCCAAGGTTGCGCAAACCGGCGCGGGACTGCCGCCCGAAGCGCGGCGCAAGGCCTTTGTGCTGTTTGCGGCGATGCTGGCGTTCAACGCGATGCTGGTGACGGGGGTGCTCAACCAGTTCATGACCGTCATGACCGGGCTGGGCCTGAGCACCGACATCGCGATTGTCTGCGGCATGCTGTTCGGCATCGCGCAGGTCACCTCGCGCATCGTCGAGATCGTCTTCGGGGCGCGCTCCAATCCCCTGTCGAGCGGGGTGGCGGTCAATGTCGGGTTCCCGCTGGCCTTTGCCTGTCTGGCCCTGGCCCCGGCGCTGCCGCTGGCGGGCATCGCCTTCGCGCTGCTGCTCGGCGCCTGCAACGGTATCCTGACCATCGTGCGCGGCGCGCTGGTGCTGCAACTGTTCGGCCTCAGCGGCTATGGCGAGAAGCTGGGCAAGGTGATTGTCGCGCAGGGGCTGATGGCGGCCATGGCGCCGATGCTGATCACCGGCGCGCTCACCGCTTTCGGGCCCGGCGGAACGCTGGCCTGCTGCCTGGTCATCGCCCTGTCGGCACTGGTTGCCATGCTGATGCTTTTCCGGCATGCAGCGCGCACCATGACACCCGACAGACGAGAAGCCCGATGACCGACGCTCAGGCGGACAAGGCGGCCAAGAAAGAACGCGCCGCGCTGATCTCGATTTTCGCCAGCGGCGCGATCGCGATCTTCAAGCTGATCGCCGGGCTGATGTCCGGCTCGCTGGCGCTGTTGTCCGAAGCGGGCCATGCCCTGATCGACCTTGGCGCGACCGTGCTGACCTGGTTCGCGGTCCGGACCTCGGAAAAGCCGGCGGACGACGAGCACCATTACGGCCACGGCAAGATCGAGGCGCTGGCCGCACTGGTCGAGACCGGGCTTTTGATCGGCCTAGCCTCCTATGTGCTGTACGAGGCCATCCACCGGCTGCGCTTTGGCGGTGAGACGCCGGAGATCACCTGGGTGATCCTGGCGGTGCTGATTGTCTCGATCCTCGTCGATTTCAATCGCTGGCGACACCTGACCAAGGTGGCGAAGGAAACCAACTCGGTGGCACTGGCCGCCGATGCGCTGCACTTCTCCTCGGATCTGATCAGTTCCACCATGGTGCTGATCGGCCTCGGCGCGGTGCTGGCCGGCTTCAAGCAGGGCGACTCGGTGGCGGCCATCGCGGTGGCGCTGTTCATCTTCGTGGCCGCCTTCGAACTGGGCAAGCGCACCATCGACACCTTGCTCGATGCCGCCCCGGAAGGCGCCAGCGAGAACGTGCGCGAGGCGCTCAAAGGCATCACCGGCATCATCGATGTGCAGCAGATCAGGGTTCGCCCCGCCGGCTCCACCCTGTTCGTCGATGTCGAGGTGGCGGTGCCGCGTCTGCTGCCGCTCGACCGGGTGGAAGCGATCAAGGCCCAGGCCCGGGCGGCGATCGCTGCGGCGATGCCGGAAGCCGAGCCGACCATCACCACCGAGCCGAGGCAGATGGACGACGAGAGCATCCTCGAACGGGTGATCCTGATCGCGGCCAAGCGGCGCATGCCGGTGCATCACGTCACGGTGCAGACCATCGGCAACCGGCTGTCGGTGTCGCTCGATGTCGAGGTGGACGGTCGTATGGCCCTTCAGGCGGCGCATCAGATGGCTTCGAAGCTGGAAGCGGCGATCCGCGACGACCTTGGCCCGACCACCGAGGTGGAGACCCATATCGAACCGCTGGAAGCGCAGGGACTGAAGGGGCAGGATGTGCTGGAGAGCGAGCGCGTTGCCATCTCGGCGATGATCCTCGATCTGGCCAATACCGTTCCGAACATCGGCGAAGTGCACGATCTGCGCGTGCGCCGCACCGAGAAGGGGCTGGTCGTCTCGATGCATGTGCGGGCCGATCCGCAGGCCACCGTCTCCGACGTGCACGAGGCCATCGACCGGCTGGAGCACGCCGCCCGCAGCGCCAATGCGGAGATTGCCCGGATCGTCACCCATGCGGAGCCTCGCAAGACCGCGGCCTGACGTGTAGTCTCGACGGGATTATTCGAATCGACCGTCGAGGCTAGCCGCATGAAAACCGATCTCGCGCCCGTCATCCGCCTGTCGGACTATCTTCCGCCCGATTTCCTGGTGTCGCGCGTCGAGATGGCCTTCGACCTGCACCCAACCGAGACGCGGGTGACGACGACGCTGCACATGCGCCGCAATCCCAAGGGCTTCGACGTCACTCCGGTGGTTCTCGAAGGCGACGACCTCAATTTCGTCGCGCTGTCGCTCGACGGCAAGCCGTTGTCGCCCGATCTTTTCACCGTGGCGCCGGACAAGCTGGTGTTTCCCAACCCGCCGGCCCGCCCCTTCGCGCTGACCATCGAGACGCTGGTCAACCCCAGCGCCAACACCAAGCTGATGGGGCTTTATCGCAGCAACGGCATCTATTGCACGCAATGCGAGGCGGAAGGCTTCCGCCGCATCACCTATTTCCCCGACCGGCCCGACGTGATGGCGGTCTATCAGGTACGGATCGAGGCGGAGCGGGACGACGCGCCGATCCTGCTTTCCAACGGCAATCCCGGCGATATCGGGCTGATCGAAGGCACCAACCGCCACTATGCGGTGTGGGACGACCCCTTCCCGAAACCGTCGTATCTCTTCGCCCTTGTTGCGGGAGATCTTGGTTATATCTCCGATACTTACGTGACCTCGTCGGGGCGCGAGGTCGACCTCAACATCTTTGTCGAGAAGGGCAAGGAGGATCGTGCCGGCTATGCCATGGATTCGCTCAAGCGCTCGATGCGCTGGGATGAGGAGGCATTCGGCCGCGAATACGACCTGAGCGTCTTCAACATCGTCGCCGTGTCGGATTTCAACATGGGCGCGATGGAGAACAAGGGCCTCAACGTCTTCAACGACCGCTACATCCTGGCCAGTCCGGAAACGGCTACCGACCAAGACTATCACAACATCGAAGCCATTGTTGCGCATGAGTATTTTCACAACTGGACAGGCAACCGCATCACCTGCCGCGACTGGTTCCAGCTGTGCCTGAAGGAAGGGCTGACCGTCTTCCGCGATCAGGAATTCTCGTCCGACATGCGCTCGCGGCCGGTGGAGCGGATCAGCGCGGTTCGCACGCTGCGCGCGGCCCAGTTCGTCGAGGATGCGGGACCGCTCGCCCACCCGGTCCGCCCCAGTTCCTACAAGGAAATCAACAACTTCTACACAGCGACCGTTTACAACAAGGGCGCTGAGGTGATCCGCATGCTCAAGACCCTGATCGGCCCGGCGGCCTTCAGGAAGGGTATGGATCTGTATTTTGCCCGCGAGGATGGGCACGCGGCGACGGTGGAGGATTTCATCGCCTGCTTCGCACAGGCCTCGGGCCGCGACCTCAGCCAGTTCATGCGCTGGTACAATCAGGCGGGAACGCCGCTGCTGCGGGTCAGTCAGGCCTATGATCCTGAGGCCAGGACCCTGCGCATCGACTTCGAGCAGGAGGTTCCCCCGACCCCGGGCCAGCCGGTGAAGGAGCCGGCGGTCATCCCGGTTCTGATGGGGGCGATCGACCGAGATGGGCGCGAACTGATCGCCAATCAGGTTCTGGTTCTTGAGACGCAGAAGGGGTCAAAGACCTTCGAAAACGTCGACAAACAGCCGATCCTCGCGCTTCTCCGCGGCTTCTCGGCTCCCGTGAAGCTCGACTTCGCGCGTTCTCGGGAGGATTTTCTGACGCTTGCGCGGCACGACAGCGATCCGTTCAGCCGCTGGGAAGCCTTGCAGACCTACGCCGTCGAACTTCTCAAGCGCTCGGTCGGCGGCATCCGCGCCGGCCAGGCCCCGCTGACAGACGCCGGGCTGGCCACCGCCCTTGGCGAGGTCATGGCGGGTGGCATGGCTGATCCGGCCTTCGCCGCGCTGTGCCTGACCCTGCCGAGCGAGAGCGATCTTGCGAGGGAAATCGGCAGCGATGTTGACCCTGAAGCAATCGGCAAGGCGCTGGATGCGCTGGCCGGCAGCATCGGCGCCGCAATGCTGGCTGACACCCGCGCCATCTATGCCGGTCTGGCGGCTGCGCACCCCTTCTCGGCGGATGCGGCCAGCGCCGGCCGCCGCAGCCTGCGGGGCGCCGCGCTTGGCTGGCTCGGCTGGGGTGACGAGCGGGCCGGCAGCGAGGCGGCAATGGAGCAATACCAATCCGCCACGACGATGACCGACCGCCTCTCTGCCCTCGGCGTCCTCAACCGGTTGGGCGGCGCGGCGCGTGAGGCGGCGTTCCAGCATTTCGAAAAGAGCTATGGCCACGAACCGCTGATCCTCGACAACTGGTTCACGCTTCAGGCGATGGGGCGCGGCCGCGAGACATTGGACCGGGTGAAGAAATTGATGACCCATCCGGGATTTGCGATGACCACGCCGAACCGGGTGCGCGCCCTGATCGGCGCATTCACCGCCAACCCCCGTCAGTTTCACCGCGCCGACGGCGAATCGTACCGCTTCGTCGCGGCCTTCCTCGGCGATATCGACGCCATCAATCCGCAGGTCGCGGCACGGCTGGCAACCGCGTTCCGTACCTACAAGACCCTGGAGCCGGCGCGTCGCGAGCATGCCCATGCTGCGCTGCTGGCTCTGAAGGGGCGCGGACCTCTGTCGCGGGATCTGGCCGACATTGTCGACCGGGCGCTGGGCTGAGTGGCGCTGGAGAATCGTGGCGCGGCAAAGCCCTGTCATCATTACGAAAATGTCACACCCCGGCCAGCATGGCGTAATTGAAGCGCCGGCATGATGCCCTTGCTTCCGGGGTTGAACAGCCAAATCCCGTCGCCCCACGGCTTTACGCCCCGTGAAGCAGTTTTCAGGCCGGTCTCCCCCCGGGGCCGGCCTGTTTCCATTCACCTGCCCGCAGCCCTGATGGCGTGGTATAGTCATGACCATGAAGATTCTGGTTGTTGAAGATGATGCGGATGCCGCCAACTACCTGATCAAGGGCTTGCGCGAGTCCGGACATGTGGTGGACCATGCCGCCGACGGCGAGCATGGCTTGGAGATGGCCCTCACCTCGCCTTATGACGTTGCCGTTGTCGACCGCATGCTGCCGCGCCGCGACGGGCTGTCTCTGATCTCCGCCGTGCGGGCCGAAGGGCGGGAACTGCCTATTCTCATCCTCTCCGCCCTCGGCCAGGTGGACGATCGGGTTCTCGGTCTGCGCGCCGGGTCGGATGACTACCTTAGCAAACCTTACGCCTTCACCGAGCTGCTGGCACGGGTCGAGGCGCTGGGCCGCCGCCGCGCCAACACACCCAGCCAGACCGTCTATCGTGTCGCGGACCTCGAAATGGACCGGTTGTCCCACCGTGTCACCCGCGGCAGGACCGAGATCGATCTTCAGCCGCGCGAATTCCGGCTGCTCGAATATCTGATGCGCAATGCCGGGCAGGTGGTGACGCGCACCATGCTGCTCGAACATGTCTGGGATTACCATTTCGATCCCCAGACCAACGTGATCGACGTTCATGTCTCCCGCCTGCGGAGCAAGATCGACAAGAACTTCGACCGCCCGTTGCTGCATACGGTGCGCGGCGCTGGATACATGATCCGTGACGGGCTTCGGTAAACTCATCCGCACCACGGCCTTCCGGCTGGTGGTCACGTATCTGCTGATTTTCGTCGTGTTTGCCGGCGTTTTGCTCGGATATGTAGCCTGGAATGCGCGACGGGTGCTGGAAAGCCAGCTTTCTGAGACCATCGATACGGAAATCAACAGTCTTGCCGAGCAATATCGCCTCGGCGGGCCACGCCGTCTGGCGGTGGCAATCGAGCGGCGGTCGCGCGGCGCGCTCGGGTTCATCTATCTTCTGACAGATCAACAAAATGAAGTCATCGCGGGCAATACGCCCGAGGTCCTTCCGGCCATGGCCCGCGAGCCGGGCTGGCACGAATTTGTTTTCGACCGGACCGACGACCAGAAATTGGATCGCGTTCAAGCGCGCATCCGGCTGTTCCAGTTGCCCAACGGCTTAAAGCTGATCGTGGGTCACGATCTGGCTGATCGGCAGCGCATGCGGATTGTCATCCGCAACGCCATGGCGATGTCCTTGCTGCTGGTGCTGTGCCTGGGCGGCATCGGCGCCTGGGTGGTGTCGCGGCGTGTTCTCAGGCCGGTGGACAACATGACCGAGGCCGCCGGCAGGATCATGGCCGGCAATCTGGCCGAGCGCCTGCCCGTGCGCGGTGTGAACGATGAATTCGACCGGCTTGCCGAACACCTGAACCTGATGCTGAACCGTATCGGGGAATTGATGAATGGTCTGCGCGAGGTTTCGGACAACATCGCCCATGATCTGCGCACACCGCTGACGCGCCTGCGCGCCGCCTCTGAAGAGGCGCTCCGGACGGCAAAAACGCCAGAAGAACTTCAACTGGCGCTGGAACGGACCATCGAAGAATCCGACGGGCTGATCAAGATTTTCAACGCCCTGCTGATGATTGCGCGGGCCGAGGCCGGTAGCGCACCCGGCACACTCACAGACGTGTCGCTGAACGAAATCGTTGCCGATGTCGTCGAACTCTACGAACCGGTTGCCGACGAGGCGGGTGTCCGTCTGGTGATGGGCGAATATGCCGCAGTGCGGGTGCGCGGCAGCCGCGAGTTGCTCAGCCAGGCGGCAGCCAACCTCGTCGACAACGCCATCAAGCACGGCCGGCCTGCCGACGGCGACGCGCCTGGACAAATTCGCGTTTCCGTCCAGTTGGTTGGCGAGAGTGTCGAACTCGTCGTTGCCGATAATGGCTCTGGTGTTCCCACCGATGACAAGGACCGCGTTCTGGAACGGTTTGTACGTCTGGAAAAAAGCCGCGTACAGCCCGGCTCAGGGTTGGGCTTGAGCCTTGTAGCTGCTATTGCCCGTCTTCATGGAGGCAAGTTGAGCCTCGAAGACAACCGGCCGGGATTGCGCGTCGTGCTGACGCTGCCGGTACGGAGAGCGGCTGCGGGAGGGTCGGTGTGAGCGGCAATCAGGTGCTTCTGGAACGTCTCGCTCCCCAACCTCTGACAACCGCCGCCAGTGTAATCGAAGTTGAGCATCTCTG
>Ga0209573_1005930_pt1 | contig 10577 bp, 11 predicted proteins | sample TNRBio252014_DNA_FD_185870 | JGI IMG/M metagenome (GOLD analysis project Ga0209573, IMG submission 185870) | Wastewater treatment Type I Accumulibacter community from EBPR Bioreactor in Madison, WI, USA - TNR Reactor_6/25/2014_ DNA (SPAdes)... | ecosystem: Engineered > Bioreactor > EBPR >...
ATCTAGGGCGCGGCGCGGCCGACTGGCGGCCGTCCTACGAGCGGCAACGCGCCCACAAACTGGCCGAATTGCGGCAGATCCTGGAGTTTGCCGACAAGGCGACCGCTTGCCGGATGGTGCGGTTGGTGCGGCATTTCGGCGACCACGAGGACAGCCAGCCCTGCGGGGTGTGCGACGTGTGCGCGCCCCAGGCCACGACGGCGCGGCGGTCGCGCCGCTTGACTGCCGCCGAATCGCGGCTGGCTCTGCAAGTGCTGGAGGCGTTGCGCTGGCGCGAGGGACAGACTGTGCGCCAGTTGCACGAGCGACTGGAAGAGCCGGGCGAGCGACGGACGTTCGAGCGACTGCTGGAGGGTCTGGCCGGGGCGGGGTTGATTGCGATTCAGGAAGATACGTTCAGCCGCGACGGCAAGGTGATTCCGTTCTGGCGGGTGTATCTCACCGATGCCGGTCGGGCCGGCGGGGTCGGCGCGGTGGGAGCGGTGCGCTTGACCGAGGCAGCGACCGCCCGCGCGGCGGGGCGGAAGCGAGTCGGCGGCAGCCGGCGCGCGCGTCATTCCTGATAGAAAAAGTGTGGTGCGAATGTATTACGGCGAACGTTTTAACAGCATCAGCTATCTGATCTGGCTCCCACGCTCCAGCGTGGGAGCCCCGCCCCAGGCGATGCTCTGGCGTCGCGGGCCGCTGGATCGGCCCAAACGGCGTTCCCACGCCGGAGCGTGGGAACGAGAACAAGAGGGGTTGGGGGTGAGGGTGGGGGTGAGGGTGGGGGTGGGGGTGGGGGTGAGGGTAAGGGGCGAAGTCGATGTATTACGGCGAACGTTTTAACAGCATCAGTCATCTGGTCGGCGCGGTGGCGGCGCTGGCGGGCCTGGTGGTCGTGGTGGTCGTGGCCGCGCAACAGGGCGATCCGTGGAAAATTGTGAGTTTCAGCGTCTACGGCGCCACCCTGTTCTTTCTGTACACCGTATCCACCCTGTATCACAGCCTGCGCGGTCGGGCGAAGCGGATTTTTCGCAAGCTAGACCACTATTCGATTTATTTCCTGATCGCCGGCACCTATACCCCGTTTACCCTGGTGACGCTGCGCGGCGCCTGGGGCTGGACCATTTTCGGCGTGATCTGGGGGTTGGTCGTGGTGGGGATCGCGGTGGAATCCCTGCCCCAGAGTGGGAATCGCCTGCTGTCGCTGGGGGTTTATATCCTGATGGGCTGGCTGGTGGTGCTGGCGCTCGAACCCCTGCTCCAGGCGCTGCCCTGGGCGGGCTTCGTTTGGTTGCTGCTGGGCGGGATTTTTTATACCGGCGGCGTGGCGTTCTATCTGTTCGACGAGAAGATTCGCCATTTCCACGGCATCTGGCACCTGTTCGTGCTGGCCGGCAGCGTCAGCCATTACGTGACGATTTTGTTCTATGTGGCCTGATGCGGGTGTCGGGTCTAGTGTTTTGACGGGTTCTCGTTCCCGCGCTCCGGCGTGGGAATGCCGTCGAGCCGCTCCAGCGGCACGAGTCCGAAGGCTGACCCGAGACGCTACCTATCGGAATTTATGCGTCGATCCACTAGTTTGGCTAGTCAGCCTGTCTGGCAATGCCAGAAGCAGTGGGTACTGTAGAATCATCCTCCCCACTGGACGGCGGTGACCGGGGTCACGGACCTGATTGTGCCGCTGCCGGGTCTGGATCGCTAGCAACCCTCGTTTTTTGTGATAAGGAGTCTGGCCATGCAAGCCATCGAGTTTGAAGCCATCGCCCATCAGCATATGCTTTAACTGCCGGACCAAGTGCCTGATGGCATCAAGCTTCGGGTTTTATTGCTGATGGACGACGTGATTGATGAAGTCTCCAAACCGCGGCCAGGAGATAGGCCACGTCGCAAGCCTTCGCCGAAGCTGGCCGGTTCGGTGGTCATGCACGACGACTTGGTTGCGCCCGCAGCGCCGGAAGAAGACTGGGATGCACTGAAATGATCCTGCTTGACACGCATGTCTGGGTTCGCTGGGTCGATCCCCAGGCTAATCTATTAGCACCCAGAATCATGGATTGCATCGAAACCGCCGATCAACTGGCGGTCAGCGCGGTCACGTGCTGGGAGGTCGCATGGCTCGCTTGAAGAGGTCGCTTGCACTCAAGTTAAGCCTGCTGGACTGGCTTGACCCTGCATTGCAGGGTTCCGGCGTGATTTGCATTCCGGTTGACCGGCATATCGCCGTGTGTGCCGCCAGCCTTCCGGAGCACCACCGTGACCCCGCGGATCGCTTGATCATCGCGACGGCCATCGAGCGGCAAGCCTGGTTAATCAGCCTGGATAGCGCCTTTCCAGCGTATCTTGAATTGACTGGCAAACTGATCGAGAAATGAAGATGCAGCCATCGAGCCGCGAAGAGTAGCGCCAACCGGGCGATTCGACTGACATTGCTCGACCCCCCATAACATTCAGTTCTCGCCTGCTGCACGACAGCGGTCAAGGGAACTACTTCAGGACCACCCACGTCCTTCCCTACCGGTCCAAACCTGACAAAAATGGTCACCTCTCGTCATGGCGTGTCACTGATCGCAAGCGTTCATCCCATCGATGAGCCTGATTTTCGGACTGCATCATCCATAATTTCCTGATTTCCCCCCATTTCCGAGCGTCTGGGCGCGCATCGCGCCACGTCCCACTCCTTGGCACGCCCTCTGCATTATCAAGGCGCAAAGGGATCGCGGCCCGATCCCCAGCTTCCCCAGCCCCTGAACGGGTTTTTTCAAAAGCAACGAGGAGTCACCCCATGAAGAAGTTCCAGCAAGGCTTCACCCTGATCGAACTCATGATCGTGGTCGCGATCATCGGCATCCTGGCCGCCATCGCCATCCCGGCCTATCAGGATTACACCGTCCGCGCCCAGGTGTCCGAGGGCCTCAATCTGGCCGATGGTCTGAAGACCCCGGTTGCTGACTACTACAACGACCAAGGCTTCTATGCCGCAGCCGTCGGTGGCACCACCGGCATTCCTCTCGCTGCCAGTGTGAGCGGCAAATATGTCGCTTCAGTAAACGCTGCCGGTGGTACCATTAAGGTTACATATGGTTTGGATGCCAGCTCAAAAATTGCTGGTGCTGATAAGGTAACCCTGAGCCCAGTTGACCGGGGTGGTTCTATTGAGTGGGTATGCAGCAGTACGCTTGCCTCGAAGTATGTGCCCAAAGCGTGCCGCCCGTGATCACGACTGTGTATTTGATCATGTGGGATGCGGGGTAGCTTGCGAAACGCATGATACTGATGCAAAAGCCCCCCATGCTGGGGGCTTTTTTTACGGAGATCGAGGAGGACACATGTCAAGCTTGAAACATAGCGCTAGAACCAGTCGAGGCTTCACATTGATCGAACTGATGATCGTGGTAGCCATTATCGGTATTTTGGCGGCGATTGCCATTCCAGCTTACCAGGATTTCGTCATCCGTGCTCAAATGTCAGAGGCGATCAATTTGGCTAGTGGGCTTAAAATTAAGGTTGCAGATATTTATGCACATGATGGAACCTTAATAGCAATGAATAGCGGTGCGTTCGGTATTCCGCCTGCAAGCAGCGTGACCGGTCAATATACCAGCAAAGTAGAGGTTGCAGGCGGCGTCATCACTGCAGTTCTGGGCAACAGAGCTAATGCGAAAGTATTCGGCCAACTGCTTACCATGTCGCCCTTCGAAACGACCGGATCCTTGATCTGGAAATGCAAATTCAATGGCCATACTCGATACGTCCCAGCGGCATGCCGATAACTAAATAAAGCGAAACTGGGAAACACTTATTATTACGACTAATCTACTTATTACGACTATCCGCATGTGTCCGCATGACAAATGCCCCTCTAATGATCAAGCGATCGTTCGTCACTTCGGGTTGTCATTCGACAACCCATTTTGCTTTAACCCATTTTGCTTTTTGGCATCTTAAATCCACTGGTATTTTTTATATACTATTCCTGCTAATAGTTTTTTCCACGCTGATCGCTTATTGGCCGGGTTTGAGCGGATCTTTCCTACTGGATGATTTTGCCAATCTCGATGCACTAGGTAAGTTTGGAGGGGTTCGTAACTGGGAAACATTTCAACTCTACGCCTTCTCTACCATTTCTGGGCCAGGCGGTCGCCCTCTCTCCATGATCAGTTTTCTACTTAACGACAACACTTGGCCATCCGATTCTTTTTCCTTTAAATATACGAACCTGCTGTTGCATTTACTAACCGGAATTCTGCTGAATTGGCTAATTTACCGACTTATGCTATCGTGCGATTCACGACAGAGCGACAATCGCGCGGCTTCCATTGCCTTGTTGACCGCAGCGCTCTGGTTGCTGCATCCTTTTAATGTCTCGACAACGCTTTACGTCGTGCAACGCATGACGATCTTATCAGCCCTGTTCAGCATCCTGGGCTTGCTTCTTTATGTAAAAGGACGCGAGTCACTAGTCAATCAACCACGACAAGCTTATCTGTGGATGACGCTGAGCGTGATCCTCTGCACACCGCTTGCCTTTTTCAGTAAGGAAAACGGTGCATTATTGCCCCTGCTCATTCTGGTTTTGGAGTATACCGCATTGCGTTATCCCGGCTCACCAAAACCTTCGCCTCGATGGATTCTTGTGTTCCTGGGATTGCCGAACCTCCTGATTGCAGGCTATTTCGCCACTCACTGGGATGTCGTGATGGAAAGCTATGGCCTTCGCCCCTTCACCATGGCTGAGCGATTGCTCACCGAAAGCCGAATCGTGTGGCAATATTTTTACTATCTTGTGATTCCAAAAACCTCTTCAAGCGGGTTATTCAATGAAAACCTTGAGTTGTCGCGTGGATTGTTTGATCCTCCGATTACCCTGATAGCAGTATCGGCGATCTTCACCGCTGTACTGATCGCTTGGTGGGCGCGAACTCGCTTTCAACTGCTGAGCTTGGCCATTCTTTTTTTTCTTGCTGGGCATCTGCTAGAATCCACCTTTATCGCCTTGGAACTATATTTTGAGCATCGCAACTATCTTCCTTCCATTTTTCTATTCTTACCTTTGACGCGCTGGCTTATCGACAGCAGTGAGAAGCAAAAGTGGCTGAAGCTTATTGCTCCATTATTTGTTGGTTTGTTTTTTTCTTTAACTTACCAACAAGCTGTCCTATGGGGTAATTCTCAGCAGCTAACACGCTATTGGGCTCAAAAAAATCCTTACTCGATCCGGGCGCAGCAAGCTTTGGCCAACGATTTGGAGTCGCGTGGCCAACCTCAATTAGCGCTAGAGCATTTGGAAAAAACACTTAAAGTATTTCCCGATCATGTTGAATTATGGCTTCACCGAATAATCATACTCTGCGATTATTCCACAGTAGATCCTGTTGAGTTTTCCAAACTTGAAAAGCTGTCCAAAACAGGTTTTTATGACTTTCGAACCTACCCTTTGCTGGAGATGCTAATTAATGCTTTGACCGATGGCCGTTGCTCCGGCGCCAACACAACCGATGCTCATCGGCTATTGGATGCTTTGCTACAGAATAAAACAGCTCAAACTACAGAAGGACCAAAACGTCAAATTTATCATCTTCATGGTTTAGTCTATCTTAGGGAAGAGCAAGCGACCTTGGCGCTTCACAGTTTCCGTAATTCCCAATATTATTGGCCCGACGTAGAAGTGGGGTTGTTACAAGTTTCATTATTGGCAGAAAATAGTATGTTTACTGAGGCAGTAAAGCTTCTTAAAATAATTCGAGAAAATTTTCAATCCAACAAAAAAAAATTATCCTACCAACAAAAGATAAACTTTGTTAATGAGATGGTCCAACTAGAGAAGTTACTCGTTGTAGACCAAGAGAAAACCAATAATCCCAGAGATCAATAGCCACGATTGTCTCCATAAAGGACCTATCATGCTTTCACGAATATCCACGGCTTCTCCTGGCTTCGCGATCTGGTTACTGCTTCTGATGGGATATGCTCTTTATTTACCTGGGCAACAGGGTACGTTTCACTTCGACGATCCAATCAATCTGCAAGGACTCAGTGGCATTCATGATGGCTGGTCGGCATTGGTATTCCTTGCTAGTGGCGAGGCAGGTATTTCATCCCGACCAGTAGCTTTGGCTAGTTTTCTCCTCAACCTGGGCGACTGGCCAAGCAACCCACAGGGATTTTTATATATCAATATCCTGATTCATCTGCTCAACAGCGTCTTGTTGGCTTGGCTAGTCTTGCGCTTGTTTTGCCTGACACATCCCTTTTCAACTCGGCGAACGGAGTGGATTGCGGTCACCACCGCAACCGTATGGTTATTGACGCCGCTGTTGGCTTCGACGACGTTGATTATTATTCAGCGCATGGCCAGTTTATGCGCAACCTTCGTACTGGTCGGTTTGCTGACTTACCTGATCGGGCTGTCCTGGGAAGTATCCGGCCGAGTGATGCAGGGACGATGGTTGCAAGCGGTTGGCATTAGCTTTGGAACGCTGTTGGCAGTTTTGACCAAGGAAAATGGCGTACTGCTACCGCTGTATGCGCTAATTTTAGAAGGTACGGTACTTGCTGGCATCAAGGAATTGAATGTTTGGCGCCGATGGCGAATCCGCTTGTTGACCATACCTATAGCACTATTGCTGACATATATCGTTTTTATTTGGCCTAGTTTAATGAGAGCCTACGCCTCGCGCGATTTCACCCTTGGTGGGCGCCTGCTGACTGAACCAGTCATTCTCTGGGATTATCTTCGTTTAGCTCTACTGCCACGGATGGTCTCTTTATCGCCGTTCCACGACGACTATCCTGTGGTACGCGGTCTGTTCGCGCAACCGTGGGCGTTGATTGCCTTGGCCGGGTGGTTGACGATGATAACGCTGGCTTTCTGGCAACGGCGTCGCCAGCCATTGTTCGCCTTGGCAGTATTCTGGTACTTGGGAGGGCACCTGCTTGAATCTACCGTGCTGCCTTTGGAACTTTATTTTGAACATCGTAACTATTTGCCGCTAATTGGACCAGTGCTGGCGCTAAGCGCGTTTGTTTGGATGCTGCAACCAGGCAGTTCGACACGCCGGTTTGCCTTGGCTGCTCTAGGGGGATATGTGCTGTTGCTGGCGGCAATGCTCTGGCAACTTACTACGCTTTGGGGACAACCGCTGATCGCCGGTGAATTGTGGGCGCGGCAGCATCCTGCTTCAATCCGCGCCTCGAATTTTCTCGCTAGTAACTATCTAGCGGTCCACGATACTACCAAAGCACGCCAAGTGCTGGAGCGTGTGGCCTATTCCAATCCTGCCTCGATTGGATTAGCGATGAATGCTTTAATATTAACCTGCCGTGATGAGAAAATGAGCCAAGAAGAAACAGCGAGCCAAGTTCAGATGTTATATCGGATGGCTTTGGATCACGCCGTCACTGGTAAATACAGTGAGTCAGTACCGGAGGCCCTACTGCATCTGCAGCACCTGCTTAATCAAAACAAATGTCAAGGTCTCGATCAGGCCGATTTAAATACGCTGGCGACTTTATTGATGACTAATCCGCTTTATACTTCCGGCCGTCGGCTTAGCTATCTACATCATTTTCTGGCAGGTCTGTACCGCGATAACAAGGACTTGGATGGTACATTGAAGCATCTGGAAGCTGCCTGGGCCATTGAACCTGAAATCGGAACGGCTGCCCTAATCGTCGGTACCCTGCTCAGCGCTGGATTGCACGACGAGGCCCGGACCTTTCTCGAACAGGCGCAACAGAACCTGCCCCTGAATCCGGTACTGCGGATCGAGTGGCGCAAGATCATCGGCCAACTTTGGGAAGTGGTGGACGGGCGCCAAGCGCCAGCTTCGCCGTAATTCAGAAGCTTCGCCGTAATTCAGAATTATTACCGTTCAGACCCCTCTCGCCTTGAATGGTGATGGGTTTCACTTCGCTCAACCCATCCTACACAAAACCTATGCAACACCAACGACTTGTAGGATGGGTTGAGGAACGAAAACCATCAATTCGGGGCGAAAACACTAAGGGGGTCTGAACGGTTGCAGTGATCGATTGCAGGAGCGAGCTTGCTTACGACAGGAGCGATTGCCATCGCGACCAATGTCTCTCTTACATACAACATATTGATTTATAAGCATTCATTTTCGCATAGTTTTCCAGGCCAACTTTCCCGAGGAGAGAATAGCCTCTGGTGCCATCCACCATGAAAGTCAACTCTATTCGCTTGCTACTGCATCCCCTACGCGCCACACCCTTGCACCCCCAGTGGCTTGTGCTGCGTGGCGAGGATCAAAACCGCCTCGACATCGCCCGGCGCTTAATAGGAAAAGTACTCGATATTGGTTGTGGTAATCGGCAGATGGAGTCCTTGTTAGGGCCAGATACCGCCTATATCGGTCTCGACTATCCAACCACTCACGCCAAAGGCTACGTCGGGCGTCCTGATCTATTCGGCGATGGACAATGCTTGCCGTTTCGCGCGGCAAGTTTCGATGCTGTAATAGCGCTCGATGTGCTCGAGCATCTACCGTCGCCTGAGCAGTGTATTCGGGAGGCCGCTCGAGTCTTGCGGGATGGTGGACAACTGATTTTGCAAACGCCGTTCCTCTATCCACTCCACGACATGCCCCATGATTTCCAGCGATGGACTCTGCCAGGATTGGAGGCGATCGTCCAACGGCGGGGCTTTGAGATCGCGGAGCGGCGGATATTTGGCGCGCCCTGCGAAACCGCCGCCGTCTTGACCGCCATCGCCTTGGCCAGGGCTAGCCTGGATAGCCTGCGGCATCGCTCGACCGCAGTTCTGCTGGTACCTCTGCTCATCGTGGGCATCCCGCTCGTCAATCTGTCAGGTTGGCTGCTGGCGCGCCTCCTGCCCGCCAACGACTTCATGCCCCTCGGCTACCGACTGGTCTGCACCAAGGTCGTATGAACCATCATATCCTCCTCGTCACCACCTCGTACCCGGACGAGAGCGAAGGCGCCGCCGCCGCCGGAACCTTCGTGCAGGATTTCGCGCAAGCGCTGTCCACCACCACCCAGGTCACCGTGATCGCGCCCGGCGAAAAGACCCACACCAGCCAGGAACATCAGGTCCAGGTGCGGCGGTTTGCGGTCCCGCGTCAGCCACTGTCCCTGTTGTCGCCGATTCATCCCACGCATTGGCCGGCGATCATCACGACGCTACGGGCCGGCGGCCAAGCGGTTCAGCAGGCGTGTGAGACATCACCGATCACCCATAGCTTGGCCTTGTGGGCGCTGCCCAGCGGGTATTGGGCCATGCAGGCTCAGCGGCGCTTCGGGGTTTCCTACAGCATTTGGGCGCTCGGCAGCGACATCTGGACTTTGGGAAAAATACCGATTGTGCGTGGGATGCTGCGGCGGGTGCTGCGCGATGCCGCCAACCGCTACGCCGATGGTTTGGCGCTCAAGGCCGACGTGGAACGCATCGGCGGAAAACCGTGCGCTTTTCTGCCCAGTTGCCGCGCACTGGCCGATGGTCGAGTCAAAACCTTGCGCGACCATCCACCCTATCGTCTGGCGTTTCTGGGCCGCTGGCATCCCAACAAAGGCATCGACTTGCTGGTGAAGGCGTTGGAATTATTGGGCGAAGAAGATTGGCAGCGCATCGAGGCGATCTGCATCCACGGTGGCGGACCGCTCGCCAGCCAGGTACAAGCCCAAACGACTCCCCTCATTCAGGCGGGCCGACCCGTGATCGTCGGCGGCTATCTGGATCGCGAGGGCGCACGGGATTTGCTGAATTGGGCCGATTATGTCGTAATCCCATCGAGGATCGAGAGTATTCCAGTGATCTTTTCGGATGCCATGCAGATGCGGTGTCCGGTGCTTGCCATGCCGATCGGGGATTTGCCGCAACTGATCGCGAAGCATCGCTGCGGAATCCTGGCGGCGACGGTGAGCGCCGCCAGCCTCGCCCAGACCCTGCGTCAAGCGCTGATCGCGGCGCCGGCGGACTTCGCGGCAGGGCTGGGCACAGCCGCGAGCGCGTTCGATGTCGTCGCCACGGCGCGTGATCTGGCTGCGCTTTTGGAGCGGAATGCGCGATGACCGATGTTGATTCGCCCTGGAAGGAGGTGTTGGAGCGGTACTTCGCCGCCTTCACCACGTTTTTCTTCCCCGCCGTCCACGCAGGCATCGACTGGGAGCGGGGGTATGCTTTTCTGGACAAGGAATTGCAGTGGGTCGTGCGGGATGCGCGGCTGGGGCGGCGCTACGCGGACAAGTTGATCCAGGTTTGGCTGCGGGACGGCGACGAGGTTTGGGTGCTGGTCCATGTCGAGGTCCAGGGTCAGTACGAGGCGAGCTTCGCCGAGCGGATGTTCATGTACCATACCCGCATTAGGGATCGCTACCAACGCCCCGTGGTCAGTCTGGCGGTGCTAACGGATGGCCGACGCCGCTGGCGGCCGGCGGTGTACCGGCAGGATTTGTGGGGCTGTGCGCTACACTGGCGCTATCCACTGGTCAAACTGCTGGACTACCGGGATCGGGAAGCGGAGTTGGAAACTCATGCCAACCCGTTTGCGGTCGTGGTCCTGGCGCACCTCAAGGCCCAGGACACGGTCCGGGATGCGGACGCGCGCTACGCT
>Ga0209573_1005932_pt1 | contig 10575 bp, 8 predicted proteins | sample TNRBio252014_DNA_FD_185870 | JGI IMG/M metagenome (GOLD analysis project Ga0209573, IMG submission 185870) | Wastewater treatment Type I Accumulibacter community from EBPR Bioreactor in Madison, WI, USA - TNR Reactor_6/25/2014_ DNA (SPAdes)... | ecosystem: Engineered > Bioreactor > EBPR >...
GCAGATTCCGGAAAGGGCGGCGGTAGCCCAGGCGGCTGCAGCGGTGCCCGGGAAACCGCCAGCGGCAGCCAGCGCGGCGGCAGCGGCGCCCAAGGTGGCAGCAGCGGCTCCTGTCAAGGCGGCGGCCGCCGCCGCTCCTGCCAGCAGGGCAGCGCCAGCGGCGGCCCCGGCGAGGCAGGCCGGAGCGGCGGCAAAGCCGGCACCGGCTGCCCAGCCCTAGCGCTCGGCCGCGCCTGCCGGCAGCGGCCGGCCGCCGGGCTATTCGAGCAGTTCGATCTGCCCCGAAACCGTCGTGCTGACCAGGCTCTCGCCAGCCTCCAGCGGCATCGGTGGCGCTGCGTCGGCAGCCATCGCCGGCGAACGCATGATCGGCATCACGGGCGGCCGACCGCTGCTGTTGACCGTCAGGTGCCGGATCCGGAAGGGCTTGCCGAGTGCGTCGGCGATCACCTTGGCGCGTTCGCGGAAGGCAGCCAGGGCGGCGATCGTCGCTTCGCTCTCTGCCTTGCGGCGCGTTTCGGCCGCGGGCAGCATGTTCAGGCTGGCGACGCCGAGCGAGGCCTGCAGCTTGCCGAGCAGTTCCGACAGCGCTGCCGGGTCGGTGGACTCGAGCGTCAGGTCCGACCGCATGCGCCAACCTTCGATCCGGTTGCCCTTGCCGTAGACGGGATGCGTGTGCGTGGCGCCGCTCTGCACGCGGACGTTGCCATGGGACTTGGCGATCTTCAGCCCGTCGGCGACCAGGCCGTTGACCCGTTTGCCCAGTTCGCCCGGTGTCGCACCGCTGGCTTCGGCGAAGACCGTCGCGCGCGCCAGGTCGTTGGCCGCCGGCCGGCTGGCCTCTGCGGTCAGGTCGACGGTCGTCGTGCGCTCTGCCGTTGCCGCCAGCGCCGGCGGAGCAGACAACAGGGCGAGGAGGGGCAGGGCGAGGAGGGGCGGCGCGTTGCGCAGTGCTGCGAGTGCTTTCATTTTTCTCTCCAGTTCGGACGCCAGGTACGGATGATGGGTCGCCGGGCCGCCGCACCCAAGCCGCCGCGCGGCTTCGCGGGCGCACCGCCGGCGGCCGGACGGAATCATTCTAGCCGCATTGCCGCTTGTCGTTCCGGTAGTCAGATCCGGGAAGCTTGGTTAGAATCTGCTCCGCCCGCGTGCTCTTTGTGCGCGGTTGGGGTCTTTGAGGGGGTAGCATGCTGAAAGCAGGACAGGCAGCGCCGATGTTCGTCCTCCCCGATGCGGACATGGAACTCATCGATATCGCCCGCTTTCAGGGCAGAAGCAATGTCATCCTCTTTTTCTACCCAAGAGATGGCGCACCGTGCTGTACCCTGCAGGCAACCGATTTCTCGGATCACGAGGACGAGTTCGCGCGGCTCGATTGCCAGATCTTCGGCATCAGCCGCGACGACTGTCTGAAGCATGCCGAGTTCCGGGACGAACATGGCATCTCCGTGTGCCTGCTGTCCGATGAAGAGGGGATGGCGTGCAGGCAGTACGGTGTCTGGCAGGAACGAGAGGTGAATGGTGTCCGCAAGTCCGGCATCGTCCGCTCGACTTTCATCATCGACAAACAGGGCGTCCTTCGGCTCGCGGAGTACGGAGTCAACGCCAAGGGCCACGCGCGCGCAATGCTGCGGGCGGTGAAGGAACTCAATTCATGAACATGCAAGTTGCCAAGAATACCGTCGTTACCCTCGACTACAGCGTCACCGATTTCGACGGCGAACTCGTCGATGCCGGCCAGGAACCGCTCGTCTATCTGCACGGCGGTTATGACGACATCTTTCCGCTGATCGAGGAAGCCGTCCACGGCAAGCGCGTCGGCGAGTCGGTGGTGGTCAAGATGCAGCCTGACGATGCGTTCGGCGAGTACGATGCGACGCTCGTGCAGCTCGAGCCGCGCAGCCAGTTTCCCGACGAACTGCAGGTGGGAATGCAGTTCGAGGGCATCCCCGAGGGCGGCGATGAGGACGACGACGAGGATGTCCTGATCTACCGCGTGACCGAGATTGCCGCCGACAAGGTCGTACTCGATGGCAACCACCCGCTGGCCGGGATGGCGCTGATCTTCACCTGCACGGTGACCGATGTGCGTCCGGCGACCGCCGATGAAATCAGGCATGGCCATACGCATGACGACGATCTCGACGATGACGACTGATCGCCGGCCGGTGCAATGCGGCGGCAGCGGCGACCTGTCTGCCGACGGCGGCCGGTGAGTCACGGCTGCCGCCTGCCGCCGGCGGCAGGCGTCGGTCCTGAGCGGCGGCGCAGCGGCTGGCTGGCGGCCAGGGCGCGCGCGCTGGGCGCAGGGTGAACGCAAGCAGCGCCAGCGTCGTCCTGCCGCAGCCCTTGCTGCGTGGCCGGCGCCGCCCGCGCGTGGCGCTGGTCGGTCGCCCGCTTACCGGCAAGAGCAGCCTGTTTCTGGCTGCCTCGAGTGCTTCGCCGCAGCACCGGCGGCTGCTGCGCACGGGCGATGCCTACGCCGAGTGCGTGGTCGATATCGGGCTCGAGCAGATCTCGCTCGTCGACCTGCCGGCGGTCGACTCGCTGCATGCGCCCGGGGCGCGCGACGTGCTGTTGCTGAAGCATCTGCTCTGGGGCGACCGCTGGCCACCGGTGGCGGCGCACGAAGATGATCTGCCGGCAGATCCCTTCGACGCGCCAGACGTCCTCATCCAGGTCGTCGACGCGACGGCGCTGCAGCGCGATCTCGAACTCAGCCTCGAACTGTGTCTGCTCGGCAAACCGCTGCTGATCGCCCTCAACCGCGTCGACGAGGCGCGGCGCAAGGGCGTGTACCTGAATGTCCGTGCCCTGGCGGAACTGCTCGGCGTGCCGGTGCTGCCGACCGTGGCGCACATGGGGATCGGTGTCAGTGACCTCTTTGCCGCGGCGCTGGAGGTCGCGCGCGCGCCGGTGCTGCCGCGCGCGCAGACGCCGGGCCCGCACATCGCCGCCGCCGTCGAGCCGCTGCGTGCGCTGCTCGCGCAACCGGCGGTGGCACAGAACTTTCACGTGCCTCTGCCCTTCCTCTGCATGCAACTGGCGGAGAACAACGCATACTTCCTGCAGGAGCTGGCCTGCCATCTGCCGCAACTGCTGCCGCAGGTGCTGGCAGCGCGCGAAGCCGCCGCGCGGCTGTTGCCGCGACCGCTGTCGGACGAGTTGCACGCCGACCGCCACCATCAGGCGGCGATCCTCTTCGAGAACGTCAGCCGCTGCGGCGGCGCGGCCGCTGCCGGTCGCTGGCAGCGCCTGCTCGACGGCTTCTTCCTGCATCCACGCTGGGGTCTGTTCGGCAGCACGCTGGTCTTTGCGCTGGTCCTGCTGGTGGTCTTCAAGGTCAGCGGCACGATCGACGCGTGGACGGCGGCCCCGCTCGTCGAGTGGGCGCAGCAGTGGCAGCCCGCCTCGACCACCGCCGTCGTCGGCCGGGCCGTGGTCGACGGCCTGATCGGTCTCGTCGCCATCGTCGTCCCCTACATGCTGCCGCTGGTGCTGCTGCTGGTGGCGCTCGAGGAATCCGGGATCATGCACCGCGTCGCCTTCGTCGTCGACCGCGGTTTCCACCGCATCGGCCTGCACGGCGGAGTCGCCGCGCCGTTCCTCGTCGGACTCGGTTGCAACGTGCCGGCCATCTCGATGGTGGCGGCAAGCAGCAGCGGCAAGGAGCGGCTCGTCGCGACGCTGCTGCTGGCCTTCGTTCCGTGTTCGGCGCGCTCGGCGATCATTCTTGCGATGGGCGGCAAGTACCTCGGCGGGCTGGGCGTGCTCGCCATCTTCGCCCTCACCTTCGTCGTCCTGACCCTGCTCGGGAGCCTGCTCGCACGGCGCTATGCCCACGTCGCGGTCGGGCTGATCCAGGAGATTCCGCCCTACGCGCTGCCGCGGTGGCGCCCGTTGCTGGCGAGGACCTGGGAGCGTTGCCGCGACATCGTGACCATCGTCACGCCGCTGCTGGTGGCGGGCAGCATCCTGCTGGCGCTGCTTGGCCATTTCGGCGCCGACGAGTGGATCAACCTGGCGTTGTCGCCGGTCACCACCTGGTGGCTCGGCCTGCCGATCCTGCTCGGCGTGCCGATCCTGTTTGGCGTCCTGCGCAAGGAACTGTCGCTGCTGATGGTCTATCAGGCGCTGGGCACGATCGAGATCGTGCCGTTGCTTGACCACGTGCAGATCGCCACCTTTCTCGTCTTCATCACCTTCTACATTCCCTGCGTGTCGACCTTTGCCCTGATGCTGCGAACGATCGGCCCGCGGCAGGCTGGCGTCTCGATTGCCCTGTCAGTGGCCGTGGCGTTGCTGATTGCCGGCGGCGTCCGTCTGCTGCTCGAACTCTGGCGGTTGCTCGGCGGCTGATGCTGCGGCTGCCGGATCAGCGCAGCAGCTTGCCGCTGCGGTTGAGAATGGTGATGTCGACGAAGCGCGACCCGGCGTGGCGTCGCGGCGAAAAATTGATGAAGACGCCGCCGACGTCGTGGTTCGAGAGCGCTTCGAGCGCGTCGCGCAGCCTGCGTCGCGTCGGCTCGGGGCCTGCCCGGCGGAGCGCTTCGACCAGCACCTTGGCACCGAGGTAGCCCTCGACGAAGGTGTGATTGAGCGTCACGTCCTTGGGTTTGAACTTCCTGAAATTGTCCTGGATCTCCTTGATCAGGGGAATCGTGTGGCTGTTCGGGTCGGGCACGACCTGGGTCAGTGCCAGCCCCGCGGCCTTCTCGGCGCCGATCTTCTGCACCACCTGCGCGGCGTCGGTGACCGACAGCGCGACATACTGCGCCAGGTTGCCGGCGGCGCGTGACTGCAGCAGAAATTCCGCGCTGGCAGCCGTGTTGGCGATCAGGATGACGGCCTGCGGCTGTGCGGCAGCGATGGTCTGCACGGCGGCGCCGACGTTGGTCGTGTTCTTCTCGTACCCGCCCTCGGCGACGAGGGTGCCGCCGGCCTTCTGGATCGACTCCTTGGCACTCGCCAGCGCACCCTTGCCGAAGGCGTCGTCCTGGTAGAGGACGGCAAAGCGCTTGTAGCCGGTGGTCGCGTACTGGTCGGTGATCTTGTCGATCTCCTCCGCGTAACTGGCGCGCGTCATGAACAGCAGATGGTCATTGCGGCGGACCAGCGTCTCCGCGCCCGAGCGGACGGCGATGAGCGGAATGCCGGCTTCGGCGAGCACCTTCTGGTCGAGCATCGCCTCGACGTTGCCGGTGCCGACGAAGCCGATGAAAGCCAGCGGCTGCTGCTGCCGCAGCATTTCGCGCGCGAGCCGGACGGTCTCGTCGGTCTTGTAGCCGTCGTCGGCCGAAACCAGCCGAATCCGCGCTCCGTGTATCCCGCCCTCCGCGTTGACGGCGTCGAACAGGAGCTGTGCACCTGCGCGCATGTGCGTGCCGGTTGGAGCCAGCGGGCCGCTGAACGCCGCGACCTGAGCAATCACGATGTCGGCACTGGCACCCGCAGCCAGAACGGCGAGCAGTGAAGCGAGCGCAGCGCGCAGCCAGGCGGTTCGTCTCATGATCCTTCCCTCCCGAGGCGACAGGAAACCGTGACGATCAAGCTCTCCTGGCCGGGCAGAAGCCCGCGAGCGTGCCGGCCCGATCGCTTGCCCTCGCCCGCCACCCCCTCCGTGCAGCAGGCAGGGAGGGTCTGCTCGCCATCGCGAAGCGGACGATTCGCCAAGCAAGTCTAGAGCCTGTGCCGGCCGCTGTCGACTGGCTTCTGCGTCCTCAGGGCAGGCGACGCGGATGCGGGTGAACCTCGAAGCGAAACAACTTCGGTTGCTGATCGTCGATGATGACCTTCACCCAGCCCATGAACGGGTAACCGAAGGTCTCGAGGCGGGTGAAGCTGCTGAGCGGCAGCCTGGTCAGTGGATCGCGCAGTGGCTGGTCGATGCGTTGCCAGTGCGAGTCGCCGTGGATCAGCAGCACCTGCCCGCCGAAAGCCACGGTTTCCTGGCTCAGGGTATCGAGCAGCTCGCGATAGCCGGCATGCGGCAGGCCGGCGGCGTGGTGGCGGAACGCCGGATTGCCCTGCATGACGATGACGATGCCGGCGAGTCGTTCGCGCCGTGCGACGGCGAAGCCCTGTCGCAGCCAGTCGATGACGGCCGGGTTGCGGGCGACGAACTCGGCGGAAGGCTCGACGCCGAGACCGAAGTGGTTGTTCGGCCCGGGAACGTTGAGCGAGATGAAGAGCACCGGGCCCAGCCGCCAGCGCAGATGCTCCGGGTAGTCGCCGGGTTGCCGCTCGAGCGGCAGTACCGATCGGCCAAGCGAGCGCGGCGCGGCAAAGAACAACTGCCGCAGCTTCTGCAGACGCTCGAGCGGATCGAACTTCCCGGCCGGGAGATGGCGGCAGTCGGTCCACTCATTGTCACCGGGGACGTAGATCAGCGGCACCGGCGAGGCGTCGAGGAGATCGCGGCGGGCGGCAAGAAGCGCGTCGCTGCAGACCTCGCGGCTGCTCTTGATGTCGCCGGCGTGCACGATGAAGGCCGGATGCTCGGCGGCGATGTCGGCCAGCATCCGTGGCAGCTCGCGCAGCTCGTGGCTGCTGTACGGCGTGTCGCCGATCGCTGCGAAGCGCCAGGTCTCCGCCTGCAGCGTGCACGCCAGCAGCAGGCCGGCGGCGGCGAGCAATCCCCTGCCGGTCCTGACCCGCTTCATGGCAGCAGCGCCCGCAGTTCGTAGAGGGCATCGAGCGCCTCACGCGGCGTCAGCCGGTCGGGATCGATCGCCTGCAGCCGGTCGATCGCCGGGTGGGTGGCCGGTTCGCTGGCTTCGGCCGCCGTCGACAGCGCGCTGGCAAAGAGGTCGGGCTGCAGCGGGTTGATCGACGCCCGCTGCTCGAACTCACGCAACTGCCGCCGCGCCGCCTTCAGCACCGCCGTCGGGATGCCGGCCAGAGCCGCCACCTGGATGCCGTAGCTCTGGTTGGCCGGTCCTTCCTCGACTGCATGCAGGAAGACGATGCGCTGCCCATGCTCGATCGCGTCCAGGTGCACGTTCGCCAGTTCGGCGTATTCATTGGCGAGCAGGGTCAGCTCGAAATAGTGCGTGGCGAACAGCGTCAGGCAGCGATTCTTCTCGATCAGGTGGCGGCAGATGGCGAAAGCCAGCGCCATGCCGTCGAAGGTCGAGGTGCCGCGCCCGACCTCGTCCATCAGCACCAGGCTCTGCTCGCTGGCGTGGTGCAGGATCGCGGCGGACTCGGTCATCTCGACCATGAAGGTCGAACGACCACCTGCCAGATCGTCGGCGGCGCCGATGCGGGTGAAGATCTGGTCGAGCGGGCCGAGAACGGCACGGGTTGCCGGCACGTAGCTGCCGATGTGGGCGAGCAGCGCGATCAGCGCCGTCTGCCGCATGTAGGTCGACTTGCCGCCCATGTTCGGGCCGGTGATCAGCAGCAGCCGCCGCTCGTCGCTCAGGCGGGTGTCGTTGGCGATGAAGGTCTCGCCGCCGGCGAGCTGCTCCTCGACCACCGGGTGGCGACCGCCCTCGATCAGCAGCCCGGGTTCGTTGCTGAACACCGGCATGCAGTAGTTGCGCCGCTGCGCCGTGTCGGCAAGACTCGCCAGCAGGTCGATGCTGGCGACCGCCTGCGCCACCCGCTGCAGCTCCGGCAGCTCGGGCTGCAGGGCCGCCAGGATGCCGTCGTAGAGCAGCCGCTCGCGCGCCAGCGCCCGATCCTGAGCCGACAGCGCCTTGTCCTCGAAGGACTTCAGCTCCGGCGTCAGGTAGCGCTCGGCGTTCTTCAGCGTCTGCCGCCGGCGGTAGTCGTCCGGCACGCGGCTGGCGTTGGCATGGCTCACTTCGATGTAGAAACCGTGCACGCGGTTGTATTCCACCTTCAGGTTGGCGATTCCCGTCCGCTCGCGCTCGCGTGCCTCGAGTTCGACGAGGAACGCCCCGCAGTTGTCGTTCAGCGCACGCAGTTCGTCGAGTTCGGCGTCGAAGCCGGCGGCGATGACGCCGCCGTCGCGGACCAGCGCCGCCGGTTCGGGCTGGATCGCGCGCTGCAGGAGATCGAGGGCGGCCGCCGGCGTCGCCAGTTGCGCCAGCAGTTCGACCAGCAGCGGCGCGCCGCTGATCGGTTGCAGCGGCGCCCGCAGGTCGGCCAGTCGCTGCAGGCTGTCGCGCAGGCTCGACAGGTCGCGCGGGCGGGCGCTGTAGAGGCCGATGCGGCCGGCGATCCGTTCGATGTCGGCGAAGCCGCGCAGCGCCTGGCGCAGCGCCCGCAGGCTGCGGCCCTCGTCGTCGAGCAGCATGGCGATCGCCGCGTGCCGGGCGGCCGGGATCTCCGGCTCGCGCCAGGGATGATGCAGCGCGTGCCGCAGGAGCCGCGAGCCCATGGCGCAGACGCACGTGTCGAGCAGGCTGTACAGCGTCGGTGCCGGCTGCCCGCGCAGGGTTTCGGTGAGTTCGAGGTTGCGCCGGGTGGCTGTGTCGAGTCCGAGGAAGGTGGCGTCGCGTTCGACGATCAGCGCCCGCAGGTGCGGCAGGGCGCGCGTCTGCGTCGCCCGCGCATAGCGCAGCAGCGCGCCGGCAGCGGCAATCGCCGGCCGCAGGCCATCGGCGCCAAAGCCGGCGAGCGAACTCGTGCCGAAGTGCGCGCACAGCTCGCGGCCACCGGCCTCGACGTCGAAATGCCAGTCCGGCTGCCGCGTCAGCGGTGCATCAGCGGTGAAAGCGGGCGCCAGCGTCTCGGCGACGACGATCTCGGCCGGCCGGATCCGTTCGAGGGTGGCAGCGACCCGGCCGGGAGCGACCTCGCAGACGCGGAACTCGCCGCTCGCCAGGTTGATCCAGGCGAGGCCCGCGAGTTGGCGGGTGAAATGGATCGCCAGCAGCAGCGTGTCGCGCTTCTCGTCGAGCAGCGCCGCGTCGGTCAGCGTGCCCGGGGTGACGATGCGCGACACGGCGCGCTCGACCGGTCCCTTGCTGGTTGCCGGGTCGCCCACCTGCTCGCAGATGACCACCGACTCGCCGAGCTTCACCAGCTTTGCGAGATATTGCTCGAGCGCGTGGTAGGGCACGCCGGCCATCCGGATCGGCTGTCCGGCCGACTGCCCGCGCGTCGTCAGGGTGATGTCGAGCAGGCGCGCCGCCTTCTCCGCATCCTCATGGAACAGCTCGTAGAAGTCGCCCATGCGGTAGAACAGCAGCAGGCCAGGATGCTCCGCCTTCAGCCGCAGGTACTGCTGCATCATTGGCGTGTGCGGCGTTGGCGAGCCTGCCGTGGCGCCCTGCTTCTTCTGCATGTTCTGGTCAACGCGTTGAGTTGTTGAAAAAGGCGTCAGCATCGTGAGGCTGGTGAGGGGCAACGAAGTGCATCCACACAGCACTGCACTTGGCTTCGCGCTACCGGTTTCGGTGGCGTGTTCGCAAGAACCCGGTGCCAACGCTGTTCTTGCCGCAAGGAGCCCGTACCGAGGGCTGCTCATGGGCTTCGCCGGGTGTCCAATCATCCCTGCCGCAGCCAGGGCAGCATCTTACCAGTGCTCGGACTCCCGGACGGAGGGTGGATGTGTTCCCAGGCAGGAGAACCCGGACTTGCCCGTACCGGCGCCTGATCAACGCGCTCCGGCTGATCCGCATCGCCGGCCGAACTCGCAACGGGATCAACCCGGACTGCACGTCTTCTGGCAGGCCAGGGTCTCGTCGCCCGATGCTGGGCTGGTCCAAGCAATGGCCCAGTTCGGCGCCTCGCACGATCTGGCCTGATTCCCCGGGTGGGATTCAGGTGCGCTTCGCAAGCTTTAGTCCAAGAGCCCTTTCAAGCACGCTGACCAGAGTGATGACTGACATGGCTATGGCCAGAACGTTTGATGCAGTGATCACCTGCTGGTCGTCGGTGACAGCCCTGAACTCGAAGTGTGGTTCCTGTAGTTCAGCAAAGGTCTCCGACGTCTCGTCGATCTGATCCTTCATCTCATCAAGTTGCTCGACCAATTCGGCAAGTGCGCGTCTGGCTGCGTCACCGCGGCTTGTCGACTCGGTCCCCAGTTCGTGGGCAAGGTAGGCTGTGTTCCGAGCCGCCCACAAGTCAAAGTTTCCACCATGCGTGCGCGTGGAGTCAGCGGATCGCGGGCGTACCGGAACTTTCGACTGCCTTGCCCGGAGTGCAATCTTGTTGATCTTTTGGGTTTGAAGATACGTTCCCTGTGGTTTTGGCATGGCAACCTCCTTGTCAACCGCTGGTCCGGCCGCGGCCGATGAACCTCGTTGGACTGAAGCGCCTCGGACGCGGTACGGGTACGTCATGGGGATTGTAAGCGTCCGGTGGCATGGGTCAAGCCTGCGGCGCGGCATCGGTACTTTCGGTAAGGGGGTCGCGAGCTTCTGCCGCGTGGTCGCAGGAGCGTCAAAGGAGCGAAGACTGGCCGTCTGGGAGCGGCGGAGCGAAACTGCAGGGAGCCCGGGGGGACTCGTGTCCGAGAAGGCGGTGGTCCACGAAGTGTTCTTTTCGCTGCCGTTTGCTCACTGCCCAGGGGTCCTGGCGCGACCCGCTTGCCAACGGACTGCTTGGCGCATGAACGGCCCTCAGCCCGAGAGCTGCCGCGCCTGATCCCGCCAA
>Ga0209573_1005933_pt1 | contig 10575 bp, 9 predicted proteins | sample TNRBio252014_DNA_FD_185870 | JGI IMG/M metagenome (GOLD analysis project Ga0209573, IMG submission 185870) | Wastewater treatment Type I Accumulibacter community from EBPR Bioreactor in Madison, WI, USA - TNR Reactor_6/25/2014_ DNA (SPAdes)... | ecosystem: Engineered > Bioreactor > EBPR >...
GCCCAGATAACCCGGTCGCCGCGAAGCTCTGCATTAATCCTTGCTACTAATGATGACATAAAATTCCAAGGTTAAAGTAATTCAAGGTTAAAGGTTAAAGTAATTCAAGGTTAAAGTGGGACTTTCGTTTCGAAATTGGATACGTATTCTGGACGAATACGAGCCCTTCTTTAACCTTTTTACTTTATCCTTTATCCTTGTTTATCAAATCCAACACAGCTACACGAAACTGATCCCCCCGATCCTCGTAATTTTTAAACAAATCAAAACTGGCGCACGCGGGCGATAACAGCACTGCATCTCCCGGTTTCGCCAATTGTTGCGCGGTTTTCACGGCATCCGCTGCGCTGCGGGTTTCGCGGATTTCAGCAATGAGTGGCGCAAACACGCTCACAATTTTGCTGTTGTCCACACCCATACACACAATGGCTTTTACTTTCTCTTTCACCCAGGGCATCAACGGCCCGTAGTCGTTGCCTTTGTCCTGCCCGCCCACAATCCAAACCACCGGACGATCCATTGCCTGAAGGGCATAAAAGACCGAATCCACATTGGTGGCCTTGCTGTCGTTGATGTATTCCACCCCATTCAGCTCGGCTACTTTTTCCAAGCGGTGCGGTGCGGGTTTGAACGTTTTCAAACCCTCCAGAATGGCGTCGTTGCCGATGCCGAGCGCTTTGGCCGTTTGAACGGCAAACAGAGCATTCATGGCATTGTGCGGGCCGCGCAATTGCGTTTGCGACAAGTCGAACACGCTGCCTTCCACCTCAATTTTTGCGCCGTGTACCTGTGCTGCCGTTAAGGCAACCGCTTTTGATTCAAAATGATGCTTAGCGCCAAAAAGCTGCACATTCGGATCGCTGGCATTGTACAGGAAAAGATCTTCCCGGCGCTGATTCATCGCAATGCGGAATTTAGCGTCGGCATAGTTTTCCAATTGATACCCGTAGCGATCTAAGTGATCCGGCGTAATATTCAGCAACATCGCAATATCGGGCCGGAATGCGCGGATGCCGTCCAACTGAAAACTGCTCAGTTCCAGCACGTAGTAATCAACCGCCGGTTCCAGTGCCACGTGCGCCGCAAAACCAAACCCGACATTCCCTGCCAAACCGGCGTTCAGACCTGCCGTTTTCAGCAGGTGATACGTCAGCAGAGTCGTGGTCGTTTTGCCATTGCTGCCGGTGATGCCGATGATCTTTGCCGTCGTGTACCTGCCCGCGAATTCAATTTCTGAAATGACCGGAATCCCGCGTTCCTCCAATGCTTTCACTAAGGGAACCGTGTCGGGAATACCCGGGCTTTTGATTACTTCAGTTGCCTGAAAAATGCGCTCCTGCGTGTGTTGACTTTCCTCGTACGGAATGCCGTATTTTGCCAGCAGGTTTTTATAACTGTTTTTGATTTCGCCCTTATCGGAAACGAATACTTCGAATCCTTTTGCAGCAGCCAGTATTGCTGCCCCTACCCCGCTTTCCGCTGCGCCCAATACGACAATCAAACTCATGGCATCATCGGATTTTCAGGGTGATCATCGTAAAAACGGCCAACAGGATGCCGACGATCCAAAAGCGCATCACAATCTTCGTTTCGGGAATCCCCTTTTTCTGATAGTGATGGTGCAATGGCGACATCAGGAAAATCCTGCGCCCCTCGCCGTATTTGCGTTTGGTGTATTTGAAATACGCCACCTGCAGCACAACGGAGAGGTTTTCTATTAAAAAGATGCCGCACATCAGCGGAATCAGCAATTCTTTTCTCAACACAATGGCCATCGTTGCGATGATGCCCCCCAGGGTCAGGCTGCCGGTGTCGCCCATAAAAATTTGAGCAGGATACGAATTGTACCACAAAAACCCTAAGCAGGCGCCGAGGAAGCAGGCCGCAAAAATCACCAGTTCTCCTGTACCCGGCAAATGCAGGATGTTGAGGTAGGTGGCCGCGATTGCGTTGCCCGACACGTACGCAAAAATGCCCAGCGTCAGGCCGATGATCCCGGAAACGCCGGTTGCCAGCCCGTCTAATCCATCGGTCAGGTTGGCAGCATTGGACACAGCCGTGACCACAAAAATGACCAAAGGCACGAACAGCAACCACACCCAGGAACTCATGCCGCCATCCTTTGAGGCGGGTACCAATTTGGCATAGTCCAATTGATTGCCTTTCACAAAAGGCACATTGGTCAGCATCATTTTGAAATCGCCCTTTTCTTCGATTTCTTTGCCGTTTTTCACTTCAAGCGTATCGCCTACCATTTCGGCGACAATGCCAGAAGCTTCGTATTCTTCCAGATCCATCCGCACCACCACCTGATCGCTAAAAATCATGATCACTGCAACGATAACCCCCAACCCAATTTGCCCCAGCACTTTAAATTTGCCGCTAAGGCCATTTTTATCTTTTTTAAATACCTTGATATAGTCGTCTAAAAAGCCAATGACGCCCATCCAGACGGTAGCAACCACCATCAGGAAAATATAAATATTATCGAGGTTGGCCATCAGCAAACAAGGGATCAGAATCGCCATGATGATGATGATGCCGCCCATCGTTGGCGTACCTTCTTTTTGTTTTTGCCCCTGCAACCCCAGATCGCGAACGGTTTCGCCAACCTGAAGGCGCTTTAAATAGGCAATGATCCGGCCGCCAAACACCATCGAAATCAGCAAGGATAAAATTGTAGCCACGCCTGCACGAAAGGTGATGTAGTTGAACAACCCCGAACCCGGAAGTTTGCCATCATATAGTTCATTCAGCCACTCTACTAATTTTATCAGCATTTTGTTATTCGTTGTTTGTTGTTCGTTCTTCGTTGGTCATAAGGTTAAAGGATAAAGTAGAAAGTTTAAAGGGGGTACGTTTTCATCGAAAAACGCAATTCATTTGTGAAACGAAATTCCTACTTTAACCTTTACCCTTTTTACTTTAACCTTCCAGTTCCTTCATCAAAATCTCCTTATCGTCAAAAGGATATTTCACCCCTTTAATTTCCTGGTATTTTTCGTGGCCTTTGCCCGCTACCAGAATGATGTCGCCGCTTTGCGCAATCCTACAGGCCGTTTTAATGGCTTGCTTGCGGTCGCTGATGCTCAGGGTTTTTCCTGCAAATTCTTCCGGCACGCCGGCTTCCATTTCTGCAAGAATGGCCGCTGGTTCTTCCGAGCGTGGATTGTCGGAGGTTAGAATCACCTGATCGCTTTTGAGGCAGGCAATTTTGGCCATTTCCGGCCTTTTGGCGCGGTCTCGATCGCCACCGCAACCCACTACGGTAATGACCTTCCCCGATTTTTTACGCAATTGTGCAATGGTAATCAGCACTTTTTCCAGCGCATCCGGGGTGTGGGCGTAATCCACGATGCCGATTATTTGTCGGCCTTCCACGTACTCGAAGCGGCCTTCTGCTGCCCCGAGGTTGCTGAGCGCTGCCAATGTTTCCACCTTGTTTTCACCCAGCAAAACTGCTGCCCCGTAAATGGCCAGCAAGTTGTAAGCGTTGAATTCCCCGATCAATCGGCTGTGAAATTCTTCGCGATCCAACTCCAGATGCAGTCCCGAGAGCGCATTTTCCAGCATCCTGGCTCTAAAATCCGCCATCGTTTTCAACCCAAAGCGATACACCGCCGCTTTGCAATTTTGCACCATCACGTCCGCCCGTCGGTCATCGGCATTGATCAGCGCGAAAGCGTCTTTGCCCAACCCGTCGAAAAACCTTTTTTTTGCCTCGATATACGCCTGAAACGTCTTGTGATAATCGAGGTGGTCGTGCGTGATGTTGGTAAAAATTCCACCCGCAAAATGCAATCCCGCAATGCGTTGCTGATCCACGGCATGGGAGCTGACTTCCATAAACGCATACGTGCATCCGTCTGCGACCATATCCGCCAGCAAGGCATTGATGGCAACCGCATCGGGCGTTGTGTGCGTGGAAGCAGCCTCTACCGGTCCGATTTTATTCCGGATGGTGGATAGCAGCCCACAGCGGTAGCCCAAGTCAGAAAACAGGTTGTGCAGCAGGGTCACCACGGTTGTTTTTCCGTTGGTACCCGTTACGCCCACCAACCGCAGCTTGCGCGAAGGTTCGCCGTAAAAGCGCGAAGCCAATAACCCCAGCATTTTTGCGCTTTCGGCGCTTTGTATCCAGGTCACGTTTCCCGCCATCGTCGCCGGCAGTGTTTCCGCAATAATGGCTACAGCCCCGTTTTCAATTGCCTTGTCAAGATAAGCATGTCCGTCCGTTTGCGTACCGCGCACTGCTACAAAAAGGCTGCCCTCCTGTACTTTGCGCGAGTCGAAATCAAGTCGTCGGATGCTGGTATGGGTTTCGCCTGCAACTACTTTTAGGGGCAGGTTTTCTATTAATGTACTCAGGTTCATCGGTGTCATCATCGCAGGTTAATCCTGATGTTGCGCCCTTTTGCGCTTGCACCGGGTGGTAAAGACTGTGATACGACTTTTCCAAAGCCGTTGACCTGCACTTTGAGTTTCCTGTTTTCTAATGAAAAAAGTGCATCTCTCAGCCCCATCCCAATGACATTCGGCACTTTGTCAGTCCCAATGTTCCGATTTTCCAGCATCAGGCTGTCGGAATACGGGGTGATGATGGCCATTTCGGTTTCCGACTGGTCGAAGTAGGGCATTTCTAAGTAATCGAGTACGGCTTTCATATCTTCCCGGCGGCCTATGTCGCGGCTGGGCAGGGTGTTTTCTGCCAGCATCGGCCTCGGGCCTCGGTTGATGGGTTTTTGCAGGTCTACCACCACGTCGAAACAGCGGTCGGCAATTTCGCGGAACACCGGCCCTGCAACGTCTGCACCGTAATAACCGGCCTGCCGAGGCTTGTTGATGACCACGATGCAGGAATATCTCGGAGCATCGGCTGGAAAATACCCTACAAAGGAAGCCTGGTAACCGCCCAGGTGGTTGCCGCTTGCCGAGCGCCGGTAGTTGACCTGTGCCGTTCCGGTTTTTCCGGCAAAGCGATAGCGGTCGGTTTTGAGTTTGTATGCTGTTCCGTTTTCCACCACCGCTTCCAGCAATTCTTTGGCTTGTTCAATGGTTCTTTTCGATGCGATCCGGTCTTTTACAACAGTTGATGGAAACGTTTCGATGGTTTTGCCAAAGCGCTGAATTTCAGACACCAACATGGGTTTCACCAATTGACCATCGTTGGCAATGGTGTTAAAAAAACTCAACAGTTGAAGCGGGGTGAGCCGGCATTCGTAGCCAATGGCCATCCAGGGCAGGGTTGTTCCGCTCCATTGGTGTTCAGCGCTGTACGCTTCTTTGATCAACGGGTTGGCTTCTCCGTCTAACTCAATGCCCGTGGGCAGGTGGAGGTTAAACGACTTGAGCCGCTCAATGAACTGAGCGGCGCCTTTGTTGTCGTTGGCCTTTGTTTTTTCACCGTAATATTGCTGAATCAGCTTGGCTATACCGACGTTAGAGGAGATTTCGAAGGCGCGCTTTACCGTTGTGGTGTCCATTTTGGCGCTGAAAGGATTTGAATCTTCCATTTTTTCTTCATAAAAATCGGCTTTGCCTTGCTGAATATCCAACGAGTCGTCCAAATTCACATGCCCGTCTTCAATCAGCGCCATCATGGACGCCAATTTGAAGGTGGAACCCGGCTCTGTGGCGGAAGCAATAGCATAGTTATAGGTTTCAAACCAGCCTTCATCCGTTCGGCCAAGGTTGGCAATGGCCCGGATGGCGCCAGTTTTGGTTTCCATCAAAACAGCAACGCCCCATTCGGCGTCGTGGTGCTGAACAGCGCGGAGCAAAGCATTTTCGGTAATGGCCTGAAGGTTCACATCAATCGTCGTGATGACGTCGTCGCCGCTTTTTGGCTCGATGGACGTGAGGTCTTCTACCGGCACCCAGAGGTCGCGTTTGGCATCTACACAAATCATAAACTGCTGACCGGGTTGCCCACCGAGTACCTTGTCAAAGTAGGATTCAATACCTACGGGCATAAAATCTTCGCGCACATAACCGATGGTTCGGCGCGCCAGCAACCCGAACGGGCGTTTGCGTTCGCTGCGTTTGCGGGCAATAAACCCGCCTTTGAACTGGCCGAGATTGAACAGCGGAAATTGCTCCATCCGCTTCTTTTCGGTATAGGAAACCTGGCTTTTGATCAGTACGTGGCGGTTGGTAGAATCTTGTCGCAATTGGAGGAGGTAGTCGCGGAAGCCGCCAACAGTATAGGTTTTGTCCACGTAAGTCGCTAAGCAATATGCTAACGAGTCCACGTGTTTTTCGTAGTTTTCAGATGAAGGCGCCAGCGGGTCGAAGTAGATGTCGAAATAGGGAACAGAGGTGGCGAGCAGCGTGCCGTCGGCAGCGAGGATATTCCCCCGGTCGGCTTCTACTTCCCGTGGTTTAATGTAGTTGCTCGTGCCTTTGTCGCGCCATTTTTCACCTTGTATTACAGCGATTTCAAAGGTACGGTATAACAATATGATGGCCGCCGGCACCACGATGCCGAAGAGCAGGAAGTACACCCGGTATAGTACTTCGTTTTTGACGTCCATCGGAATTAATAATTTATTCTGCTGAAATTACAATTTTCTTCGATTGTCCACGATGCAGGTTTTGACCTTCTTCCCGGATTTGGTCGCTGATCTGGGCCTGCTTGCTGTTGTACATGTTCTCGGATTGCGTGGTTCTCAATTGCCAACGCAAATCGCGCACTTCCTGCTGTAACAATTGTATGTTGCGCACATTGCCTTCCGCGTAATGCGCATTGGCAATGTAAACAATGGCCAAAAAACCCAAAAAGGCAATAAAAGCGACGTTATTCAGGATGAACCCTGAAGTCAGACTGCTTAAATCGTTCATTTTAAATCCTTTTTTTGCCACTGCTGCTTGTATTGGTTACTGGTTATTGGTTACTGGTTATTGGGGGCCATCTTCAAATTTTCAAAACTTGTCCCGCCTAAGCGGGGTCATCAAATCTTCAAATCAACCTCTGCTACCCTCAACTTCGCACTCCTCGCCCTCGGGTTTTCCCGCACCTCTTTTTCCAAAGGCAAAATGGCCTTTTTGGAAATCACGATGAAGGGGCGGTGGATATTGCCGTAAAAATCCTGTTCTAATTTGCCGTCTACATTCCCGGTTTTGAAGAAATTCTTAACCATCCTGTCCTCCAGCGAGTGATAGGAAATGACGGCTAATCTTCCGCCGGGATGCAATACTTCCTGACTCTGCTTCAGGAAATCTGCCAAAGCCCCCATTTCGTCGTTCACCTCAATGCGCAGCGCTTGAAATACCTGAGAAAGGTACCGTTGCCGCTGTCCGCGCACCAAAGGATCGAGCATAGCGACAAAATCTTCGATGCTGCGAATGGGGCGCGTTTTCCGTTCCTGTACAATGGCCGCAGCCAACGTACGCGCATTCCGAACTTCACCATATTCGCCAAAGATGCGCAGCAGCCCCGCTTCGTCCGTATAATTAACTACATCGGCGGCAGTGCGTTTTTCTGCGGCGTTCATGCGCATGTCCAACTCCGCTTTGAAGCGGTAGGAAAAACCCCGCGCCGCTTCGTCCAACTGGTGCGAAGAGACCCCCAGATCCGCAAGAATGCCGTGAACTTTCGGTACTCCGTGCAAGCGTAAAAAGCGTTTCAAATCCCGGAAATTGGCTTTCACAAAAGTGAAACGCGGATCGTTGGGCACATTGGCCGCCGCATCTTCGTCCTGGTCAAAACCAATCAGGCGACCTTTGTCGCCCAACTCCTTTAATATTAAGGCTGCGTGTCCGCCGCCGCCAAACGTGGCATCTACATAAATGCCGTCTGGTTGGATATTTAGTCCTTCAATACTCTCAGAAGCCAGCGCAGGCAGGTGGTAGGCCATAAAGTCTATGCTTTGTTGCCGTTAATCCTGCCCAATACTTCTTCTGCCAGGTCGGAAAAATCTGTCGGCTCTTCTGCCATCAGGTCGTCGTATCCTTCCTGCGCCCAGATTTCGATGCGGTCGTTGTAGGCCGAAAGGATCACATCTTTGGTGATGTCTGCATATTCCAGCAGGCGCTTCGAAATCAAAATCCGGTCAGCGGCATCCATGCTCAACTCCTGAGCGCCGCGGTAAAAATAGCGGATAAATTCGCGGTTCTTTTTGTTGTAGGTGTTCAGTTGGTTAATCTCCGTAGTGATTCTTTCCCAAACCGGCTTCGGATACAACATCAGGCATTTTTCGAATCCGCGGTTCACAATAAACGTCAACTTCTGCGCTTCCTCCCCCAGTTGGTTGAGGAGGCCGCTGGGCATGCGCATCCGACCTTTTTGGTCAATTGTGCATTCGTATTCCCCCAGAAGTTGTTGTATTTCCACTTTTTTATATGATTAAGTCTTCAAAAGTATATCATTTTCACACATTTTACCACTTTCTACCACCATTTTTTCAAAAAAGTTTTCCACAATTGCTTCAAAGCGCATGGTTTATGATTTTTTGTAATCAAATGAGTTTAAAATTAAACCCAAATAGGTGATATATTGAAAATTGATGCAACATTGTGCAGTCGGGATAGGTGGTGTTTCGGTGCGCTGCACCTGATGAACCGCGATGGTTGATGGTTACAAATAGTTCGGTGCGCTGCACCTGGAATGGATCGTGATGGTTGGTTGTTTCCAATAGTTCGGTGCGCTGCAACCGAAATAGATTGTAATAGTTGATGGTTTCAAATATTTTGGTGCGCTGCAACCGTATAGACCACGCTACCCGAGTATAGAGTATCCTTTTTATCACTGTTGAAAGCTACAAAACACATGAAATATTCAAACCAGGTGCAGCGCACCCAAGATCATTGTAGAAATTTGAAAATAAACGGAACATCAGGTGCAGCGCACCGAAACATTGGGGCGCAGCACACCCAACCAGCAGATTGTGACAAGGAGATTGCAATCCCGGCCTTATGGATCACACTACACGGTCTGGCGAAATTCTGCGAATTCCGGTATATCTTTGACGCATTCAAAAGCAACTTATGGAAAGCATTCTCTTCGAACGCATCGGCGAACACCTCGCAAAACTCAGCCTCAACCGCCCGGAGGTGTACAACAGCTTCAACCGCGGCATGGCCTTGTCGCTCCAACAACAATTGGATGTTTGCGCAGCGGATGAAACCATTCGGGTGATCCTGCTGACGGGCAATGGCAAAGCGTTTTGCGCCGGACAAGACCTGCAGGAAGTGGTGGCGGAAGACGGCCCTTCGATGTTCACCATCCTTTCGGAACACTACAACCCCATCATCGAACGCATCCGGGGCATCGAAAAACCGGTCGTTTGCGCGGTCAACGGCGTAGCGGCAGGCGCGGGGGCGAATCTTGCGCTGGCCTGCGACATCACGGTGGCCGCCGAATCAGCCTCGTTTATCCAGGCATTCAGCAAAATCGGGTTGATCCCCGACAGCGGCGGTACATTCAACCTGCCCCGCCTGATCGGGATGCAGCGCGCCGCAGCCCTCATGATGCTGGGCGAACGGGTATCGGCCACCGCTGCCGAAACCATGGGCATGATTTATAAAACCTGTCCGGACGACCAGTTGGGCGCCACCGCCACGGGCATTGCCACCCAATTGGCGCTGCTGCCGCCCATTGGCCTGGGCCTGACCAAACGCGCCCTCAACCGCTCGCTGACGAACGACCTGACTGCCCAATTAGCGCTGGAAGAAGCACTCCAGGTCGAAGCTGGCATGACGGAGGATTTTCAGGAAGGCGTGGCGGCGTTTTTGGAGAAGCGGAAGCCGGTGTTTAGGGGAAAGTAAGATCGTAGGGTGGTCTTATAAGGTTAAAGGCTAAAGTAGAACGGTTAAAAGAGGGCCGTATTCGTTGGGAATACGTATCCAATTGCGAAACGAAAGCCCACTTTAACCTTTATCCTTTTTACTTTGACCTTGAAACGCTTTACCCTTTAACCTTGAAAAAGGTACCAAACAAAAAAGCCTCTCCAAATAAATGGAAAGGCCTTTTGTTTGGTGCCCAGAACAAGATTCGAACTTGCACACCCTTACGAGCACTACCCCCTCAAAGTAGCGTGTCTACCAATTTCACCATCTGGGCGTATTTGCGATTGAACACCCTGCCGATGCAGGTAGTTTCAAAAGCGGTGGCAAATATAGAGTGGTTGCTTTGAAAAGATCAAGTTTTTAACGGTATTTTTGAAAAGATTCGCCGGAGGCCTGCAGTATAGTCCTCCGGGGAAGCCGGTTTGACTACGAAATCCTCCGTTTACGAAACTCTTAGGAGTGAACAAACCTACTGCCATCTGCCTTCACCAAAAATTAATCTGTTAAAACCCCTCAAAAATTTTGGCGCACACGTTGTTTGGGTTATCCTTGCCTTTGCAAACACACCACAATCTTTCGGCTTTGACGGGGTCGCCCTGGCAGCAACACCATTTCTGCGCTGCGCCGAAAAAAATAACAAACACAAACAAGTGGGTGCTGTCGCATATTGCGGCGGTAGATTATTTTTATAAACGCAGGGATAAAGCTGGGCTGGTTAGTGAGGGGCATTTAAAGTGTAATGCCGTAAACTTAACGACGTAAACGACCCTGGAAGGGTCAAATGTGAAT
>Ga0209573_1005936_pt1 | contig 10571 bp, 10 predicted proteins | sample TNRBio252014_DNA_FD_185870 | JGI IMG/M metagenome (GOLD analysis project Ga0209573, IMG submission 185870) | Wastewater treatment Type I Accumulibacter community from EBPR Bioreactor in Madison, WI, USA - TNR Reactor_6/25/2014_ DNA (SPAdes)... | ecosystem: Engineered > Bioreactor > EBPR >...
AGCCTGTACCAGCCAAATTATTGTTCAGCTAAGTCATAAAAAAAGTTAGCTTTTTGCTTGGTTTTTTACACAGTTCATGTTAGCGGTTCGGCTTTTTGTCCTTCAACTTGCTTAAATCGTTTTTTGTAATCCAAAGAAAGTGTCCAACTGTGTCGGTCAAGTCTTTGTATCTTATTAAGTCTCCAAATATTTTTGGGTTGTCAAACTTTGTTGGTTTGATAACTGCAAACTTGTAAAAACTTTTTTCGTGTCTGCCAAGTTGAATGTTGTCAAAATAAATGGTGTCGTTTACAACTCTAAATGTCCCCTTAATTTCTGAAACTCCAAAGCAGCCAATTCTTTCTTTAAAAGTATAGTCGTCTTTTAGTTTAAGAGTTGTCAAACAGTTTGCTGCTCCTTCTCTTTCTGCAATTAATATGGCTGTTCCTTCAAACTTGTCAAAGTCAACAATCCCCAATGGTTTGAAATAAGTCAATAGTAAAACAGTTGTCAATAGCCCAATTAAGATGAACCTGTGGTTTTGTTTAAACTTCTCTTTAATTGAAAAGTAAATCTGTCGCAGTAGAGCTATAGAAAGTCCAAAATAAACTGCCACTAACAATACAAAAACAGGAATAGCAAAAAGTCCAAGTTTTCCTTCCCAATAATAGGTCGTGTTGACCATTAGAAAGAAAATAATTGTAGTAATGTAAAGTCCTTTATTTTTCAATGTGTGAAGGATGTCGTTTTAAGCTGACCGCTAACGGACAGGGCTTTGTGCAGGTTGGGTATTAGAATTCCGTCTGCCCAGAACCACTGCCGATTGAAAATATGTTGATGAAGATAAGTACAAAAGCTGATAGATATTCGTCTGACCGAACTGAAGCTGGGATTTGCACTTAGCTGATGTTTCATTGTCAAGCCCAACTTGCACAAAACCCCCTGTTGTATGTTCGCCCTTCGTCTTGGTGCTTTGAATTGAAAGTCTGTGTCCACCGAAGCATGGTGTGTCCTGGAAGCGTTGGAACAAGGCAGGCTCTTTTGCAAGGTTGGCTTCTGTGTGTCGGGTTAGTGTGCCTTGCAAATGTGCCTGACTTGGTGCATAGGCTTATTCGCTGTCAATGATTTCTTTTACTTTGTTTTCCAAAACTTTTTGGTCAGGCAAATACAATTGATACTTTGAAACGAAAATCTTATTGGCAAGTCCGCCCGTTGCGTATTTTACTGTATATTCATGTTTGTCTGCGGCAATGATAATTCCTATTGGCTCGTTGTCGCCCTCTGTATTTTCTTCTTCTTTAAAATAGTTCAAATAAAGGTTCATCTGTCCAATATCTTGATGCTTCACTTTCCTTGTTTTAAGGTCTATGAGGATAAAACATTTAAGTATGCGATGATAAAAAACAAGGTCAATAAAGTTGTGTTCATTGTCAACCGTGATTTTAAACTGTCTTGCCACAAATGAAAATCCTTTGCCAAGTTCCAATAAGAATTTTTGCAGGTTATCTATCAATTTTTTTTCAAGTCCTCTTTCTTTAAAAATCCTGTCTTTTGGTAATTCAAGAAATTCAAAAATGTAGGGGTCTTTAATAGCGTCTTTCGCTACAATTACTTCGTGTCCCTTTTCTGCTAAAGCTAATACTCCTTTTTTGTCTTTGCTTAATGCCAAACGCTGAAATAAAGCAGAATCAATTTGCCGTTTCAATTCCCTGAAACTCCAATTCTCTTTAATGCTCTGCTTCTCATAAAAACTCCGTGCAAGGTCATCGGAAATTGTCAATAATTCTGCATAATGGCTCCAGCTCAATTTTCCAGACACTGTCTGGAATTTTGGATATTTGGAATAAAACAACCGGCACAAATAAATATTACTCTTACTGAAACCTTTGCCATACTTGGTTTTCAAGTCTTTTGCAAGGCTTGTAAGCAACGAACTTCCGTATTCAGCTTTTTCTTTTCCTTGCTGTTCAAATTCAACAATGTGTCTGCCAATTACCCAATTAGCTTTCACTAATTCAGTATTGATTGCTTTAATGGCATTTTCTCTTGCTTTTTGTAGTGTAGAGCCAATGTTATCAAGTAGCTGGTTGTATTTAGTGGCAGACAGTTTCATTGTTAGGATTTATCCAATAAAGTATTTTGTGCTTTTCTGAATGAACTTGAAATTCAATTGCTCTATCTCTTTGTTGTCTGAAAATTTCTCAAACGGATTTCCATCTGAAAGAAAAACAACTCTGTCTGTCGCTGTTGCATTCCCTTTTGTGTCTGCCCAAATCCTTGTTGTTTTGTCAGTTTCAGAAATTGCATCGTTGATACACCAAACATTTTTGAAAATCTTTTGCTCCCTCACCATTCGTGCAAATTCTCTTGCAAGTGGAATTACACTTGTCCGTGATTTTGCAACATCGCCAATTACAAAAACGGCAACTCCGTCTTTTTTCAAAAATGATTTCAGTTCAATAATAATTTCCTTTGAAAACTTTATCCATTCTTCAAGGGTCAAGTCGTCGTCAAGTTCCGCTGAAACTGTCTCAGGCTTATGATTTAGAAACCACGACCGAATCCAGTTTTGCTTTGCATAGTTCACAATTCCCAAATAGGGTGGTGAAGTCAAGATAAGTGAAACCTTCTTGTGAAATGGTTTTAGTTCTTCAATCTGTGAAAGTTTTCTTGCATTAGCTTTCAAGACAACTCCTGACTGCCTTATTCCTGAATGTTTTTTATACAGCCGGTCTGTCTTTTCTCTAAGCAATTTGAACACATCGTGAAAAGTTCTATTCAACTCATTTGTTTGAACAAATCTTCTGACATAGTCAGGTGACATACTAAATGTATTAGGCATATCAATAGAAGCATAGCCGGATGTGCCATTTGATCTTTCTCCGCCATGTAAAATGCCTAGTGTTATTCCGATTAAATACTTGTCAATTTGATTTTCTGATTTCAGAAGCTTTCTTTTCAAATAACAAAGCTGTGCTAATGTTCTCGGATGGAAAATCAAGTGAACTTCTTCTGGCTGTGCTTTTGCTTCTTGCTGATAAAGTGAAGTGTCATACTTCCTTTCAAGTTCTTCTATTCGCAAATAGATTTCATCTTTTGATAAGTTAGCATTCTTTGCTTCACACAATGCAAGTGCAATCGGATTCAAGTCTGTTGCAATGGATTTTCGATTTAAAATTCTTGCTTGCAATGGAGTTGTTCCTCGCCCTGCAAATGGGTCAAAAACTATGTCGCCTTTCTTTGTAAAGTATCGAATAAAATAATCTGCCAGTGGTGGAGGAAATGCGCCTAAGTATGAACACATGGAATGCCATGAGTCATGCTCTCTTGCACTTGCGTTTGCCCAAGGCGTTACAAAATTTTCAAGTGTTGCTGCTGGCATTATGCTACTGTTTCTTCTGTTTCTGTTCTTATATATTCAAAAAAGTCACTTATCATTCCGCAAACGGTTTCACAACCGTTTTCAAGGTCTGCTGCTTTTATCTTCTCAACGATTTCAGGTGTCAAAACTTTTCCATCTTCATGTTGAAGTCGTTCTTCAACTTTGTTTTTGTCAATCATAAATGCACAGAAACCAACATGTTCTCTGTAACGATTCTTAATTGAGTCAACTGCTTGTGTGCTGTATTGCTGTGCTCTCTCAAGCAACTTTGTTAGGTGTTGGTTTGAATCATTAATGTATATATAGACAGTATCTTGGTCATCTTCAACCGAAGCTACATTTGCCTTATTCCAATTATTGTCTTTGTAATACTGATGATTCTCGTTCACATTGATAATTTCAATTTTAGGAGCATTTTTGTTTCCAGGGTTTTTGTCGTCTGAGCCTTCGGGAAGAGGAGCAGCAATAACAGAGACTGTATCGGTAATTGTTTTCTGCCTTGGCGGTCTTAGCTCCAAAGTAATTTTTGCTTCTACTCCTTCCTCAACCGCATCACTTGTTTTAAAGTAAGCAATTCCATAACCGTCAACTACTCTGGCTGAACCGGTGAAGCTGCCGAATGAGTGTGGCTCTATTACTGCAAAGAACCAATCAGGGTTAGAAAATAAATTTGGGTGAGCATCTGTTTTAAATTTTACACTGAAAGTTTTTCCGATAAAAACTTCCTTCTCATCAGGGGTTGTAATTTCTAAAAATGTCGGCGGGTCGTTAATTGGAATTGGAGGTTGCTTTTTGGTTTTTACAGTTTGACTTGTTTCAGATGCTTTCACTCCAGTACCCCCACCCGTTGCTTTTAGATAATGATTGATTCTTGACGCAAGGCGTTTTTTCAACTTATCCATCGCTTCTGTTTCATCTTTTTGTAAGTAACGGTCTCTGCGTTCCTTGTCAAGCCGCTTCAATTCATCATCAGCTTCAAGTGTATCAATGACTAATCGTTCAAGTTCTTTTTTAATAGAAGTATCTCTTGTATTTTCTCTTGTGCTGCTGAAAAGTTGCCGTTTTGATTCATTATCCATTTGGTCGCACTCAATTTGCACAACTAAATATTTTTCAAGGAACGGAAGCTTTAACTCTGTTTTGATAATTGAATTTAAAAGATGCCCCTGCTTCTGACCGTTGAATGTTATGATGATTGGTTGCGATGCTTGCGTATAGTTTTTAATTCTGTCCCAAGGCTTTTCTCCTTCAATTGTCAATACCCACCAATAAACCGTCACCTTCCCATCTTTGAAAGTAAGCGAAGCATCGTTTTTATACTGTGTTAATTCTCTTTCGTCTCCACCACCAAGTGTTAGTCGTCTGTTGTTTCCCAAAACAATTCTGTTTTCCTTTTTACCTTTCGTTAAGTCTGATTCTCTTTCGCCGGTAATCGTGAAAGGCAACACCGTGTCAAACATGAAATGGTGTGCTAAATACCAAAGCGATGAAGTCGGTCCGGTTATTTTCGCTTTATATTTTCCAATGTCCATTCCTATATGGCGAACAAGTGTTCCCGACTTGAATTTGTCTTCTGGTAAATCAATTGAGAATGGTTGGTGTTTATCGCTTACGCAGTATTCGTACCAACCTAATTTTTTTTGCCCAACGCCACCATCATTAAAGCGAACAATCGTAAAAGAAACGGAATTTCCTTTTTTCAAAATCTTGTGCGGTCTTGAAATGATAATTGTAAATGTGTTGAACGAAAGTGCTGTTGAGCCTCCTTGTCCGTATGCTCCCATCTGATGCAACTTATCTATTTTGTTGTTGTCATTCAAGCTCAAAATAGTTTTTGCAAAATCTTCTCCTTTAATTCCAGTTCCATAATCTCTGATTTCAACTGTCGGAAAATCTTCTCTCTCTGAATCTTTAAGTGTTACAGAAATTCTTTTTCCCAACTCTTGAATACTTTTTCCTGAAGCATCTTTTATATTTCGCAATTTGCCTTCTTGAATGTTAAACCATTTTTGAGCCGCTAACCTTGGACTGTCAATGTCAGTAGGGCATCCTTGTTCATACCATTCCAAATCAAGAACAGCATCAATAGAGTTTGTAATCCTCTCAACCAAACCAGCAGCAGGGTCTGTTCCCATATTGATGGTAGATTGATTGTTTCCTCTGCCGCCAACTGGCAACCATTTAATTTCAAAGTCCTCTGTCAGAACCTCAAGTATGTCTGTGATTTCTCTTGCGGTATTTGCGTTAAGTAGTTGCTCAAAAATTTTTTTCATCAATGGCGGGTTTAGAATTGAAATGAGTTTTTTGTCGTTTTGGTGTTACTTGTATATGAAGATTCGAGTAGTCTGACTTTTTCTTTTATGGCTTTTATCATTTTAGTTACATCGTCATTTGTAAAATCATAATTGTTTCTATTGGCACATTTTGAAAGGCTGTCAATACTGTCCAAGACCTTTTGAACTCGTCTGCCAGCAACATTAGTAAATCTGTCCCGCTTTAAGGTTTGATTTTTCTTTGCCATTTTGAAACTAATTTTTAAGAAATGCGAATGTATATATTTCACTACATTTCACAAAATATAGTATCAAATATATCTGAAATCTGTTTGCTTTTGTGATGTTGATGAGTTATGAGGTGAAGGCGATTGCAGTTCCGTGAGCCGGGTGGTGGGTGGGCTTGGGGCGTTAGCATTTTTAGCTCTTTGCAAGGTTGGCTTTTGTGTGTCGGTTTCGTGTGCCTTGCAATGTGCTAAAAATAGCGTGGGGCAGTGTGGCAAAGTCATGGATGATTGTATATGTGCAGGACTCTTTAGGGTGACATACAACGAGCAGGGCTTGGCGTTGTTGGGGGATTTGAAAAACGTCCGCCCGGAACCGCTGCTGCTACGTTGCTGATGTACAAGTTAAGATAAAATGTTCAGCGATGTTTGTCCAGCCCGAACAAAAGATGCCATGTTGCTGAAGTTGAAGTTACAAGGTCATGCCCCAATAACGCCAAACCCAATGTTACCGGCTGGCATATTCTCCGACCATAATGTGTCTGCGTATAATTTCTGCTGTCTGTGTTGCTGAAAATCCTGTTGTGTCTATTTGAAATTCTGTGTCGTACTTGAACTTTATTACATCATCATTTAGTTGTTTGCAAATTCCAAAATCTCGGAACTCTTCGTTTGAACGCAACTCCAACCTTTTTCTTAATTCGTCATCAGTTGTGAATAGTCCGAAAATATTTATTGAAAGGTCTTTGTTGAATTGATAAAGGGTGTCCAGATATTTATTGATTTTGTCTCCGCTGAATGTGTCAACTACAATTACAGGACTGAGACCTAACTTTAAAAACTCATGAACTAAACCTGCTGAAACTTGTAACATATTAATGTGTTCTTGTTGATTAGTCCAGTCAACAGAAATTACCATTTGGCGTAAAGTATCAACTTCCAGTCTTACGCCACTTGGAAAAGATTGAGATAGTTTTTTTGCTGTTTGTGACTTCCCCGAAGCAGGACAACCCCTAATTATTACTATATCAACTCTCTTGTCTTGCATTAGTTGAATAGAAGTGTTTGGGGTTTGTTGCATGACATATTTTTGCATGGGAAATCGCAAGTCTTCATGATTTTGGAAATCTGTGTTGACCGCTTTGTGGAGAGTATCTCAATAATATCTTGCTTGGCTATGTTGCCTAAAGGTTCTTTTGCCAATGGGATTCTGCGATGGTCAAAACACTTTACAACATCACCGTTTGGATAAACACAAATATTTTTTCGTGCTGCACATGGTGTGTCATTATTGTATTTTACTTCTTCGTTTGTCGTTGGATTATGCCAATTATAAGCTCCGAAGTCCTGATAGAGTTGTGTGTTATGTTGAATGCCCTGCTGCTTACACCACTCAATTACTTTTGGTATTTCTTCTGCAGATTCTTTTGAAAGCACTGATTGTATTCTTAACTGGTCACCCAAGATTTCTTTTGCAAGCATAATCTTTGGCATTACAATGTCAAAGTTTTTTCTGCCACGAAACTCATTCCATTTTTCTCTCTCAACTGAATCAACCGAAATAACAAGAATGTGTCCAAGTGCTTTATATCTATTTAAAAATTCCTCGTCAAGAAATCTTGCATTGGAAACTATAACCATAGGAACATCTAACTTCTTTGCTTCTTCTGCAATTAGCATCACATCTTTTTTAAATAGCAAAGGCTCACCGCCTGTTAGAGTAACTTGATATAAATTATGATGTAGTTTTTTGAGGCACGAAATGAAATGAGAAATCATTAGATGCTGGCTTTGGGGTTCTGGTTTTTCCCAAATTCCACATTTAGGGCAACGGTCGTTACAGGCATTTGTAATCATATAAATTAATTCATTGCCCTTGACCCCATAAAATCTTCTAATAGGAGTTTTATACCACCTATAAATACACCATTCAACTGTCTTTAGGAAAACCATAGGTATTTTCAGCAGAGGATTTTTTACTCTCTTTGCAAATGGTCGTATCTCACCGAGGTAATCATAAATTGCATGAGAAACACCCTGCCGGTTTTTTTTAAGACTGTATATTAGGCTCATGAATATTTCCTTTATAAATTGATTCTGATGCGTCCCACATTAAAACGGTGTGTCCTTCGTAAACTGTGGCACTTGAACTTTTATATTTCTTAAATAGCTTCATAAACTTATTGAAACCAGAGATTGAATTTTTATACCCGTAGTCATGCCACAACTTTGCTTCTGGGCAAAAACCAATTTTGTATTTGCTACGCATTCGTAAACACAAGTCAACATCCTCGCCAGCCGCAGTCGGAAATCTTTCGTCAAAACCAAACTGCTCCACTACAAAAGACTTAATACCGAAATTTAACGAAGGCATATACCACAATTCTTTTCTGTCGGGAAGTAGCCACTTGCCCGCAAGAGTTCCGTTAATGTCGTGGTAATAATCAAGAAGTGTTTTTCCCCATGAGTAAGTCATTCCACCAACTGCTCCAAAATCGGTTGTCATAAGAAACGAAGTCATTTGCTTGTTCCATTCTTTGTCTAAAATACAGTCGTGGTCTGTAAACAAAAGATATTCGGCTCCGGTGTTGATAGCTTTGTCAATACCAATGTTTCTTGCTCTTGCAGGTCCACCGTTTTCATTTAGCTGGATATATTCAACAAAGTTGTGTCGTACCGAATATTGCAAGGGGCTTGCATCATCAATTAGATAAACCTTGTCAAATGGTTGTGATTGTTGCTGTACACTATCAAGCAACCTGTCAAGGCAGTTAATGTCCCACTTTGTTTTGATGTAACAAGGAATTATTAGTGAACTCATTTATCTGCTTATTGTCTGTTAGGGGTTGGAGTGTCCATAATGCTTGCCGGTAACGTTTTCGGGCTTTGCGTTGGTGGGCTTTTGGAACACCAAACTGTCTGCCCGCACTAAGTTTATTAATTGCTCAAATGTTTATACTTGCACTGTCCGCCCACTAACGCAAAACCCGTGTTACCGGTTGGCTTTTTCAAGTTTGTCATTTACGATATATTTTATTTCTCCTGTCCCAATAACTGTCGCACCTTCTCTAAATTCGAACTCCATTCCTTCTGTCAGACAACCCGCAAAATAGTCTGGCGATAATATTTTAATTTTTGCATCAACTGTGTCACCTGGAAAAACAGTTTCCTTGTCAATAAAAGTTTGTTGTCCCGATGTCTGCATTTCGGTGAAGTCAAACTTTACTTGTGGTCTATAACCGCTTTTAGCAGGAGTTTGTCTGCCGCCTTGTTCTGTTGTCCTATATTGTAGTTTTGCAATAAAATCAGTCTTGTTAAATTCTTGCTCATAAAAATCAAGAATGTTTTTTACAATGTTGTCAAAGCTGTTTTCATTGCAAAACCTTGTTGAAGTATCAATGAGTTCAGCGATTGAACTTCCCGCTTCAACCTGCCAAGCATTTTGTCCGTTAAACTTTCTTGCGTCTATTTTCTCAATTGTCAATGGAGAGCCGAAATATTCTTTAAGCTCTTTAATAAAGTCTGCGATTTTATGTTGGTCGTATGTCGGCCAGTCGTTCATTGCATTTAAAAAGAGAACAGTAATTTCTTTCAATTTATGGTCTGTTTGGTCGAGGTCAACCAAACTCCAAAGTGTCGAATATGTTTCAATTTTGTTGTCCACTGTGTCGTTGTCTTAAGCTTACCGGTAACGTTTTGCGGCTTTGCGAAGAAGCGGATTTCGGAGCACTAAACTGTCAACATACCACAAAATTTGATGCGAGGAAGAATGCTCAATTAACCACTGAACCCGCTTTTTTGCAAAACCGCTGTTACAAGCTGGCCTTCTGTCCACCGAGTAGTTGAAACGCTGACCTGTCAACAGTTTTGGTGTCTGTAAAGCAACTGATTTTTGTCTGTCGTTGGGTTGTGCGGTTGGGTATTTTTTATTTTCAAAAGGGGAGGAGATTTTTTTTAATTCAATTTTGTCTGGACTGGAGAGTTGCAAGCTCTTTTGCAAGCTTTGGTCTCTGCTTGGGCTTGTGCGGCTTGCAAATGTGCTTGTAACTGTGGGCTGGCTTTTCATTTTTTAGTCGATGTTTTTTACTTCTATTAATTTTCTGTCGTGAAAGTTCAATGCAAATAAACTTCCATAGCCGTTTCTGTCTTTATAAACACAACCACCGTCAAGGTTTATTGGACTTTCAAATTTTTGAGAAATGATTTGCTCTCTTGTCATTGGGGTGTGTCCATGAATTAATATTTTACCTTTTAAGTAATCCTTGTCAACTGTAAAATTTCTTACCCAAAGCATGGCAACTTTGTCTGCAAGTGGATTTTCTATTGTAAAGTTAAGCCCTGCATGAACAAGCATAAAGTCTTTGGTTTCAATATAAAACTTTGTCCGCTTAATGAAATTGCGGTAAACTGGTTTTAATTTATTTATTGAATCAATTTTGAAACTTGTCAATGCTTTGTCACCACCATTTTTTGTCCAATGCAAAAATGATTTTTCGTCATTAACTGAGTTTAGCATAATCTCCTCATGGTTGCCTCTCAGTGTATGAATGTTGTATCCTTTCTTCCGCATCTTTAAAATAAAATCAATAACTCCTTTACTGTCTGGGCCTCTGTCTACATAGTCACCAAGGCAATAGATTTTGTCGCTTTTTTTGATGTTGATTTTTTCAAGAACAAGTTTCTTGAAGGTTTTGCAGCAACCATGAATATCAC
>Ga0209573_1005937_pt1 | contig 10570 bp, 10 predicted proteins | sample TNRBio252014_DNA_FD_185870 | JGI IMG/M metagenome (GOLD analysis project Ga0209573, IMG submission 185870) | Wastewater treatment Type I Accumulibacter community from EBPR Bioreactor in Madison, WI, USA - TNR Reactor_6/25/2014_ DNA (SPAdes)... | ecosystem: Engineered > Bioreactor > EBPR >...
TTCATCCGAGTAGCGGGAGAATTCGCGGGCGATGTCCAGCGCCTCGCCGGCATTGTCGCCGACATACGAGCGCATCTGATAGGTGCCGCCCTGACACAGCAGCGCCACCGAGGCGTCGCCCAGCGACGTCTGGATGTCGGCGGCTAGCGCATTCGAGCCCGAGCGCACCACATTGACCGAGGTCACCCCCAGCCCGACGACCGCTGCGGCCAACACGACCCAATCGACGGTCACCGCACCGTCGGTATTCCGGATGAAATCTGCGAATCGGCACCACATGTCACACCACCATCGTTACGAGGCCATGCTGCCGTTATTGCGGACGACTGCGGCCCCTCAAGGGCGTGACTGTGGCGATTTGGCGGCAGATCAGCCGCGGCGACGGCTGCTGCGGCGCTCGCGGCCGTGGTTGTGCGACGGATCGCCGCAGCCCGGAGGCTCGGTCCCATCCGAGGCCGACGAGAACGGGCCCAGCGCCGCGGTGATCTCGTCCAGCGTCGGGCGCTCGCCCAGCGGGCGGGTATCGAGCGCTTCGCGCATGGCGCGCAGATGCACGGGCATGGTGCCGCAGCAGCCGCCGATGATGCGCGCCCCGGCGGCCCGCGCCAGCACGGCGTAATCGGCCATCAGCTCGGGCGTGCCGTCATACTTGATCGCGCCGTCGACGTATTTCGGGATGCCCGCGTTGCCCTTGGCGACCACCGGCAATTCGGGCCCCAGCGCGATGAAGCCCAGAATCGTGCGCATCAGGTCCGACGATCCGGTGCCGCAATTGGCGCCGAACCCCACGGGCGGATTGGCGAGTTTGCCGACCAGCTTGACCAGATCGGCCGAAGTGACGCCCATCATCGTGCGCCCGGCGGTGTCGAAACTCATGGTGCCGACCCAGGGCATGCCGGCCAGCGCGCAGCCTTCGGCGGCGGCGCGGTATTCTTCGGCGGCGGAGATCGTTTCGACCCAGAGCACGTCGCAGCCGCCCTCCTTCAGCCCCTCGGCCTGTTCGTGGAACATCTCGACCGCGACCGCATGGGTCAGGGTGCCCATTGGCGCGAAAATCTCGCCGGTCGGGCCGATCGAGCCCGCGACCAGCACCTTGCGGCCCGCCTTGTCAGCCACCGCGCGGCCAATCTCGGCCCCGGCGCGGTTGAGTTCGCGCACCCGGCCCTGAGCCTCGTGCAGTTTCAGGCGGCTGGCGTTGCCGCCGAAGGTGTTGGTGAGAAACAGATCCGACCCGGCCTCGACCGCCGAGGCGTAGAGCGCGGTGATGCGCTCAGGGTGCAAAACGTTCCAGAACTCGGGCGCGTCACCCGAGGACAGGCCCATGTTGAACAGGTTGGTGCCGGTGGCGCCATCGGCCAGCAGGACACCGCGCGCGGCCAGCAGTTCACTCAGCGGATCGGTCAGGACGGGCATGCGGCACCTTCAGATAGGCAAAACGCGCCGCAAATCGCGGCGCGCCCGTCTTTTCGCATATTCGTGCCGCGGGCGCAAATGCAGGCGGCGCATGACGATGATGAGGCGTCAGCCCTCTTTGACCAACTTGTCCTTGGCCGCGCGCAGCAGCTCGACCATCTTGGTGCGGATCGTGCCCTCGTCGGCCTTGCCCGCGAGGTCGCGCACCAGCATGCGGACGACATCCTCGTCGCCGTCTTCCTCGAAATCGGCGACGATCACCGCCATCGCATAGGCGTCAACCGCATCACCGGTCTTGCCCAGAAGGCCCGCGGCCCAGAGGCCCAGCGCCTTGTTGCGCCGTGCCGTGGCCTTGAACGCCATTTCGGCGTCATGGGCAAATTTCGCCTCGAAGGCGTTTTCGCGGTCGTCAAAGGTGCTCATGAGCGGGGCCTTTCATTGCTGTCGTCAGGTCTGTCATTCGGGCGTTTCCGCTTCAGATATGGGCGAGGCGAGGCCGCGCTGCAAGTCTTGTTTGCAACTGCGGCACGCCAAGGGGGCCCCGCGCTTGCGGGACGCGGACGCATGGCGTATAGGCGAGCGGAACTTCATCGGCTCGCTCTGGGTGCGGGCCCCGCGGGGAATCACCAAGAGCATGGCAAGACGCACCAAGGTTTACGAGGGCAAGGCCAAGATCCTCTATGAGGGCCCGGAACCGGGAACCTATATCCAGTATTTCAAGGACGACACCACCGCCGGCAACGGCGAGAAACACGCACAGATCGAGGGCAAGGGGGTCTTGAACAACCGCCTGTCCGAATATTTCATGACCGGGCTGAACGACATCGGCGTGCCGACCCATTTCATCCGCCGGGTCAATATGCGCGAGCAACTGATCCGCGCGGTCGAGATCATCCCGCTGGAAGTGGTGGTGCGCAACATCGCCGCCGGGTCGATCAGCAAGCGGTTGGGCATCGAAGAGGGCACGCCCCTGCCCCGGCCGATCGTCGAGTTCTATTACAAGAATGACGCGCTGGGCGATCCGATGGTCAGCGAAGAGCATATCCTCGCCTTTGGCTGGGCGACGCATCAGGACCTCGACGACATCGTGGCGCTGGCGCTGCGGGTCAATGACTTTCTGTCGGGCGTGATGATGGGCGTCGGCATCAAGCTGGTGGATTTCAAGATCGAGATCGGCCGCATCTATGACGGCGATTTCCAGCGGCTGGTGGTGGCCGACGAGATCAGCCCCGACAGCTGCCGCCTGTGGGACGCCAAGACCGGGCAGAAGCTGGACAAGGACGTGTTTCGCCGCGATCTGGGCAACCTGAGCGAGGCCTATACCGAGGTCGCGCGGCGGCTGGGGGTGATGCCCACCAACGCGACGCCGATCACCAAGCCGAAACTGATGAACTGAGGATGGCCCGATGAAGGCGCGCGTGCATGTGATGCTGAAGACCGGAGTGCTGGACCCGCAGGGCGAAGCGGTGCGCCATGCGCTGGGCACACTGGGCTTTGCCGGGGTCGAGGCGGTGCGGCAGGGCAAGGTGATCGAGCTGGATCTGGCCGAAACCGACCGCGCGGCGGCAGAAGTGGCGCTGAAGGCGATGTGCGAGCGGCTGTTGGCCAACACGGTGATCGAGCGCTATGAGGTCGAGCTGATCTGAGGGGGTCGGGGCCTGAGGGGTTCGGGGCGGGTTTTGCCCTCGTTGCCCGCTGCCGCGGGCGCCTCGGGCGACCCGGGCGCGGGCGGACGCCCGCGCAGGGGGGCATTCTGCCCCCCTCGGCCTGCGGCCTCACCCCCCTGAGGATATTTGAAGAGCAAAGAGGGCGGCGGTCAGGGCGTCGAGAGATCGCCCACGGCCTCGCGCCAGTGGCGGCGGCAGAGCGAGACATAGGTTTCATTGCCGCCGATCTGCACCTGCGCGCCGTCGCGCAGCGCCTTGCCCTGCGAATCTTGACGGATGACCATCGTCGCCTTGCGGCCGCAGTGGCAGATGGTGCGGACCTCGCGCATCTCGTCCGCGAGGGCCAGCAGCGCCGCCGAACCGGGGAACAACTGGCCGCGAAAATCGACGCGCAGCCCGTAGGCCATCACCGGGGCGCCGAGGTCATCGACGGCGCGGGCGAGTTGCCAGACCTGCTCGGGCGTCAGGAACTGCGCCTCGTCGATGAAGATGCAGGCGCAGGGGCCGGCTGCGAGGCGGGCCTCGATCTTGGCGAAGAGATCCTCGCCGGGGCCGAAGGTGTCGGCGGGCTCACCAATGCCGATGCGCGAGGCGATGCGCCCCTCGCCCGCCCGGTTGTCGAATTGCGCGGTGATGAGATAGGTCTGCATCCCGCGTTCGCGGTAATTGTGCGACGCCTGCAGCAGGATCGTCGACTTGCCCGCGTTCATCGTCGAGTAGTGGAAATAGAGCTTGGCCATAGGCCCGGTTTAGCGCGGGCCGGGCAGCGCGAAAAGCCGGATTTGTGGCACAACGGGCGCGCGGCTGCCTGTTGGGCAGGCAAAGTGCAGCCGCGGGGCCCGAGGATGTATTTTACCAGTTGATAAAATTTCTAACCGTGCCACTCTGGGCGCTGACAACCAGCCACCCTGGAGGAAGCCCGTGTCCCATTCCCCGCAGACCGACGGTGTGCGCGCCGGCCGTCTGGACGCCGCCACGCTGGAGGCGCATTTCGACGACCTCTATCCGATGTTGAACGATCACGAGGCGCGGGTGGCGGCGGATCGCTGCTATTTCTGCCATGATGCGCCCTGCGTGACCGCCTGCCCCACGGCGATCGACATTCCGCTGTTCATCCGGCAGATCCAGACCGGCACCGCCGAGGCCGCGGCGCGCACCATTCTGGCGCAGAACATTCTGGGCGGAATGTGCGCGCGGGTCTGCCCGACCGAGACGCTGTGCGAGGGGTCTTGCGTGCGCAACACTGCCGAGGGCAACGCGGTCGAGATCGGTCGCCTGCAGCGCTATGCGACGGACGGGCTGCTGATGGCGGGCGAGCATCCGTTCACCCGCGCCGCGCCGACCGGCAAGAGCGTCGCCGTGGTGGGCGCCGGGCCGGCCGCCCTCGCCTGTGCGCATCGGCTGGCGATGCTGGGGCATGACGTGGTGATGCACGAGGCGCGGGCGCTGCCCGGCGGCCTGAACGAATATGGAATCGCCGGTTATAAAGCGGCGAATGGCATCGCGCAGGCCGAGGTGGACTGGCTGCTGCAGATTGGCGGCATCAAGGTCATCACCGGCAGCGCGCTGGGCCGCGAGGTGACGCTGGAGGAGCTGCGGTCGGACCATTGCGCGGTGTTTCTGGGCATGGGGCTGGCCGGGGTCAACGGGCTGCGCATCCAAGGCGAGGATCTGCCGGGTGTGCGCGACGCCGTTGAGTTCATTGCCGAATTGCGCCAGTGCGAGGATCTGTCCAGCCTGCCCATCGGGCGGCGGGTGGTGGTGATCGGTGGCGGGATGACGGCGGTGGATGCGGCGGTGCAATCGCGGCTTCTGGGCGCCGAGCATGTGCACATGGTGTATCGCCGTGGGCGCGAGGCGATGTCGGCCTCGGACTATGAACTGGATCATGCCGCGACCGAAGGGGTCAGCATCGTCACCGAGGCGATGCCGGTGGCGATCCGCGCGGCGGGCAAGGCGCTGGAGGTCGAGTTTGCCTACACGCGGCAAGGCGCCAAGGGGCTGGAACGCACGGGCGAAGGCTTTGTCCTGCCCGCCGATCAGGTCTTCAAGGCGATTGGCCAGACGCTCGCCGGGCAGCCCGAGGTGCTGACGCTGGAGGGCGGCAAGATCGCCATCGACGCGGCAGGTCGGACCTCGCTGCCGATGGTTTGGGCGGGTGGCGATTGCGCGCTGGGGGGTGAGGATCTGACCGTCACCGCCGTCGCCCAGGGCCGCGACGCGGCGATGGACATTCACGCATCCTTGACGGGGGCGGCGGTCTGATCCGCCGGAGAACAGCATGGCAAATCTGACTTCGAATTTCGTCGGCATCAAGTCGCCCAACCCGTTCTGGCTGGCCTCGGCGCCGCCGACCGACAAGGAATACAACGTCGTGCGCGCCTACAAGGCGGGCTGGGGCGGTGTGGTCTGGAAGACACTGGGCCTCGACGGGCCGCCGGTGGTCAACGTCAACGGCCCGCGCTATGGCGCGATCTGGGGGGCGGACCGGCGGCTTTTGGGCCTGAACAACATCGAACTCATCACCGACCGGCCGCTGCAGGTGAACCTCGATGAGATCAAGAAGGTCAAGCGCGACTGGAAGGACCGTGCGCTGGTGGTCAGCCTGATGGTGCCCTGCGACGAGGATTCGTGGCAAGGCATCCTGAAGCGGGTCGAGGAAACCGAGGCCGACGGGGTCGAACTGAACTTTGGCTGCCCGCATGGCATGGCGGAACGCGGCATGGGCTCGGCTGTCGGTCAGGTGCCGGAATACATCGAGATGGTGACGCGCTGGGTCAAGAAACACTCGCGCATGCCCTGCATCGTCAAGCTGACGCCGAATATCACCGACATCCGCAAACCTGCCGAGGCCGCCAAGCGCGGCGGCGCCGATGCGGTCAGCCTGATCAATACGATCAACTCGATCACCTCGGTGGATCTGGATGACTTCTGCCCGGAACCCAGCATCGACGGCAAGGGCACGCATGGCGGCTATTGCGGCCCGGCGGTCAAACCGATCGCGCTGAACATGGTGGCGGAAATCGCCCGCTCGCGCGAGACGGCAGGTCTGCCGATCTCGGGCATCGGCGGCATCACGACGTGGCGCGACGCGGCCGAGTTCCTGTCGCTGGGCGCGGGCAATGTGCAGGTCTGCACGGCGGCGATGACCTATGGGTTCGGCATCGTCAAGGAGATGGAATCCGGCCTGTCACTGTGGATGGACAAGAAGGGGTTTACCTCGGTCGACCAAGTGGTTGGCCGTGCGGTGCCCAATGTGACGGACTGGCAGTTCCTCAACCTGAACCATGTCACCAAGGCGCGGATCGACGCCGAGGCCTGCATCGGCTGCGGGCGCTGCTATGCCGCCTGCGAGGACACTTCGCATCAGGCGATCTGGCAAAAACCGGACCGCGTGTTCGAGGTGAACGAGGCCGAATGCGTCGCCTGCAACCTGTGCGTCAATGTCTGCCCGGTCGAGGATTGCATCACGATGGAGACCCTGCCCAAGGGCGCGACCGATCCGCGCACCGGCAAGGTGGTCGGCGACTATGCCAACTGGACGACCCATCCCAACAACCCGATGGCGCAACCGGCCGAGTGACCCCGGCCCAACGATCACTTGAACCGGCGCGTCCCCTCCCTGCGCGCCGGTCTTTTTTTGCGGTCAAGGCCGCTGAAAACCGGGGCATTGGCAGCGCGCTGCGCCCGCCGAATCCAGCGGACCGAGGGGGGGTCCGGCACCGGGACCGGGCGCTGCCTGCGGTCGAAAAGCCGGCATCGGCGGCGCAATCAGACCTTCTTGTCGAGGGCGTGCGCCTCTTCCGGTCCTTCCGGCACGCGGGCGAATTCGACCGCAGGCGCCTCGTCCGAGGGGGCTGCGGGTTCGTCGGCCTCGGCCGTTTCGGCAGCGTCCTCAGGCGGTGGAGCATCCTTGAGCCGGGCACGGATGTCTTGCAACACATTGACATCAAAGGTGGGTGGCGGGCCGACCGGGCGTTCGTGCGAGGCCGGATTGCGCACCAATTCGGCGGCGGTATCCGGCTGCACGGGCCGCACCGCGCGCGCGGTTTCCACCGGCGTCACGGGGCGGGCGGCATGCGGGCCGACCGGCCCCTCGCGGGTGAGGGGCGTGACGGGGGCAAGGGGGGACAGGACGCTGGACATGGCGAACCTCATGGATGAACGATGCCCCCACCCTAGGCCCGTGGCCTTAACACTCGCTTAACCCCTCAAATTGTCATGAAAAATGGGCGCAACCGGGGGGTCACCCGGCTGCGCCCGTCAGGAAATCTTCACCGCTTGCGGTCAACCGCGCAGAATCGAGCGCCCGGCGTATTCGGCCACTTCGCCCAGCATTTCCTCGATGCGGATCAACTGGTTATACTTGGCCAGCCGGTCCGAGCGCGCCAACGAGCCGGTCTTGATCTGCCCGCAATTGGTGGCGACGGCGAGGTCGGCAATGGTCGCATCCTCGGTCTCGCCGGACCGGTGGCTCATGACGTTGGAGTAGCGCGCGCGATGCGCCATTTCGACAGCCTGCAGGGTTTCCGTCAGGGTGCCGATCTGGTTGACCTTGACCAGCATCGAGTTGGCGACACCGGCCTTGATGCCGCGCGCCAGACGCGCCGGGTTGGTGACAAAGAGGTCGTCGCCGACCAGTTGCACCTTGCCGCCCAGCGTGTCGGTCAGCAGCTTCCAGCCATCCCAGTCATCCTCGGCCATGCCGTCTTCGATCGAGATGATCGGATAGTCGCGTACCAGCGCCGCCAGATAGTCGACGTTTTCCGCCGCGGTGAAGGTTTTTCCTTCGCCCGCCATGACATACTGGCCGTTCTTGAAGTATTCGGTCGAGGCGCAGTCCAATGCCAGACAAATATCCTCGCCGGGGCGATAGCCGGCCTTTTCGATGGATTTCAAAATGAAATCAAGCGCATCGCGGGCAGAGCTGAGATTGGGGGCAAAACCGCCTTCATCGCCGATCCCGGTGTTCAGCCCGGCGGCGCTGAGTTCCTTTTTCAGCGTGTGGAACACCTCGGACCCCATGCGCACCGCGTCGCGGATGTTGTCCGCGCTGATCGGCATGATCATGAATTCCTGAATGTCGATCGGATTGTCGGCATGCTCGCCGCCGTTGATGATGTTCATCATCGGCACCGGCAGGATCCGCGCGGACGTCCCGCCGACATAGCGATACAGTGGCATCGCGCTGGCGTCGGCGGCGGCCTTGGCGACGGCCAGCGAGACGCCCAGAATGGCATTGGCGCCCAGCCGAGACTTGTTCGGCGTGCCGTCGAGTTCGATCAGCGCGCGGTCGATGGCGACCTGCTCGGTGGCATCGATGCCGTTCAGCGCCTCGGCGATCTCGCCGTTGACGGCGGCGACGGCGTGCAGCACGCCCTTGCCCAGATAGCGCGCCTTGTCGCCGTCGCGGCGCTCGACGGCCTCATGCGCGCCGGTCGAGGCGCCCGAGGGCACCGCGGCGCGGCCCATCGTGCCGTCCTCGAGGATCACATCAACCTCGACCGTCGGGTTGCCCCGGCTGTCGAGGATCTCGCGGCCGATGATGTCGAGAATAATAGTCATGGCGCCCCTCATATGGTTATTGCGGCCTCTATAGCCGCGCCAAGGGGGCGTGGGAAGGGCCGCAGCGGGGGTTAGCGCAACCGGGCCAGCCGCATTTCGCGCAGCATGGTGTAAAGCCCGGCCGCCACCACCAGCGCCGAACCGGCCAGCGTCCAGCCGTCCGGGCGCTCGCCAAAGACGATCACCCCGATCAGCATGGCAAAGACGAGGCGCGAGTAGCGAAACGGCGTCGTCACGGCGAGGGTATCGGCGCGGGTCGCGCGCACCAAGGCGCCGTAAGCCGCGATGCCGATGAACGCCATGGTGACCAGCAGCAGGGCATCCGTGGCGGCGGGCAGCACCGGCACCTCGCCGCGCATCGCCAGCATCAGCAAGCCGCCCGGCAGTGCCGCCAGAAACCCCCAGCCCGCCACCTGCAAGGACGAGACCGCCCCGGCCACCCGGCGCGTGGCGATGTCGCGCACGCTGAGAAAGACCACCGCCGCCAAGGGGATCAGCGCCAGCCGGTCAAAGCCCGCGAACCCCGGCCGCACGATCATCAGCACGCCGACAAAGCCCACGAGGATCGCGCTCCAGCGGCGCCAGCCGACCTTTTCGCCAAGGACCAGCGCTGCGCCCATCGTCACCGCCAAGGGCATCGCCTGCAGGATCGAGGACACCACGCTCAAAGGCACCAGCGCGACGCCCAGTGTCATGGTGATGACGGCGCCGACCTCGGCCAGATTGCGCACCAGCGCCGCGCCGCGCAACGCCTGCGGCACAAGGAGGCGCAGCCCGTGGCGGCGCAGCAGCAGGGCAAAGACCGTGCCGCCGATCAACCCCAGCACCAGCGCGATCTGGCCGGGCGGCATCCGGGCCGCCAGCGTCTTGATGACCGCGTCCTCGACGGCGAAACCGGCCATTGCCGCCACCATCAGGATCGGTCCTTGCAGGCTGGCCATGATGCTTCTCCTGTGAAGAACTGTCCCTTAACCCGTTCGAGGGGCAAGGGAAAGGCCCTGCCGGGGCTTGACCCGGCGGCGCGGGCGCGGTTCAGTCGCCGGGATGTTTCACAGGTGCAAAACCGCATGATCCCCACGACCCGCCGCCCGCTGGACCTGATCGGCTTTTGGCTGCTCTTTGGCCTCGCCATGCTGTTTGGCATGAACAATGTGTTGATAAAGCTGGGAAATAGCGGGCTGCAGCCGGTGTTTCTGGCCGGGTTGCGGAGTGTCATCGCGGTGGGCGCGCTGGCGGGCTGGATGCGCTGGCGGGGCATCGCCTTTCGCGCCGACCTCTGGCGCGGCGGGCTGGTGATGGGCCTGTGTTTTAGCGTCGAATTCCTGCTGCTGTTTGTTGCGCTCGATCATACCGGGGTGGTGCGGGCCAGCTCGATCTTTTACGCCATGCCGATCTGGCTGGCGGTGGCGGCGCATTTCCTGTTTCCCGGCGAGCGGTTGACGCCGCTGCGGGCGCTGGGGTTCCTGCTGGGCTTTGGCGGTGTGGTGCTGACGCTGGCCGGGCGCGGCGCCGGGTCCGAGGGCAGTCTGACCGGCGATCTGGCGGCGCTGGTGGCGGGCATGGCCTGGGCTGCGGTGGTGGTGGCGGCGCGGCGCACCCGGTTGGGCGGCACGGCGCCCGAGACGCAGATCTTCTGGCAGGTGGCGGTGTCGAGCGTGCTGCTGCTGGCCGCGGCACCGCTGTTCGGCGATCCTCTGGTGCGCGAGTTCACCGCATTTCAGGCGGTGATCCTGCTGGTGCAGGCGCTGGGCGTGGTGACGCTGGGGTTCGTTCTGTGGTTCTGGGCGCTGGCGCGTTACCCCAGTGGCACCGTGGCCAGTTTCAGCTTTCTGACGCCGATCCTGAGTGCGCTGCTGGGGTGGCTGCTGCTGGGCGAGGCGGTCGGCCCGCTGACCCCGGTGGCGCTGGCGCTGCTGGTGGCGGGG